>Ga0209062_1000318_pt1 | contig 170298 bp, 153 predicted proteins | sample Coa_R2_2_FD_187158 | JGI IMG/M metagenome (GOLD analysis project Ga0209062, IMG submission 187158) | Surface soil microbial communities from Centralia Pennsylvania, which are recovering from an underground coalmine fire - Coalmine... | ecosystem: Environmental > Terrestrial > Soil >...
AACCTGAGTCAACTCACCATGCCGGCAACGACCCGGCCGCCTTCAGTCGGAAAAGGTGGCCGCCTTCAATCGGAACGCATGGCCGCGTTCAATCGGAATCCCCGGCCGCAATCGTCGGAATCCGCACCACCCCGGAGGCGGAAGCGCGCAAGCTGCTCGCCGGGCCTCTGCTCAAACAATTCAAGGACGTCTACCGCGGCCCGATCAGCAAGGCGGCCGAGCGCGCGTTCCGCAACCTGATCGAGGACGGGGAGAACGCCGACCCGATCATCGCCGCCTCGCGCGGCGCCAATCCCGAGATGCCGGCCGACCCGAAGCCGCTGATCTCGGAAGAAGCGATCAAACTGGGCGACGAGTTGGCGGTGATCGCCGGCCAGGATTTGGCGTTCCTCGAGCCGGGTTGGTGCGCCGCCGCGTACCGCTGCCAGCAATGGCTCGGGCAGGGCTGGCCGCGCGAACTGATCGTTGCCGGCGTCCGCTCGATGGTGGCGCAGAAGCGCCCCGAGAAGATCAGCAACGTCGCCTATTTCGAGAAGGGCCTCGCCCGGTTCATCGCCGAGCAGCGACGGCCCGTCCCCCAGGTCATCGAACATCAAGCTCAAACCGTGGAGGTTACACGTGGAAAAGCTGCCCATACCGTCGATCCTCGATCGGGAGTCGCCGCCATCGACCGGGTATACGCAAAGCTCAGAGCGGCAGCCGAAGGCCAGCATGGCGGTGGCCCAGAGGTGTCAGAAACTCCTGTTCACCGCTTACCGGCTTGATGCTTACGCCGACCCGGAGATGTTCCAGGCCCAGGTCGCTGCCGTGTTCTCGCAGTACAGCGACGCCGTGCTGATCCGGGCAACCGACCCGCTGCGCCGCGACTGCATTCAGCGGACCCATAAGTTTCCGCCGTCGATCCAAGAGATCGGGGAGGCTCTGGACGGGTTCGAGAAAACCGAGAAGGCGCTGGCTTTTGTCGAGGAACGCGTTTCCCGTGGCTTCACATGGAATGGCACGGGCTTCTTCAATGCGAACGGCGAGAAATACGACGCCGCGAAGCATCGTGCGTTACCGCAGATCGCTTCCCAACCGCTCCCGCTGACCACGGGGCACACAGGCAGCGCCCCGGCAGCAGATGGACCTCGGGTGGTGCGGCTGGACCGCGACCGTATCGGCAGCTCTTTCGAGCGAAACGGCAACAGGAGTTGATATGGCGTCTGCTAATGAACTTCTGACACACCGCTCCGGGGCGGCGCGAATGCGTCTGCACCGACACCGGCGCCGGCAGGGCATTCGCTGCGTAACAATCGAACTGCACGAGGTGGAAGTTGAAGCACTCGTCAGGAAAGGTTGGCTGAAGACTGAAATGCGTCACGATCCGGCTGCACTCATCGAAGCGCTCCATGGCCACCTTGGTTACAGTTTGTTGGGTCAGCGTGACGTGTAACGGGGTGAATTTTCCGACGTCTTAAAAAACGCGCGAGGTGACGGACCGGGATTATCACAGCCTGTACGTCATCTGGCGGTCCTGGGTCGATGCAAAATTTCCCAATCCCGCGCTGGCCAACGAACTTATCGAGGGCATCGAGGAGGCGGCCGAAGAGGCCGGTAGCTCCGAGAGCCGGCGCGCCGCGATCGAAGAACGAGTTGATTCCTTGCTGGAAAGGCTCAAGGACCAGTCGCTGCAGAACAAATGCACACGCGAACAGATCGAGCGGCTCTTCATGTTCAGCCCCTTTCCGGAGACAGCCGCCGGGGCCGCCCTGATTGCGACGGCAAAACCTGCCTCCGAGGTTAAACGCCTTTGTAAATGTTCTTCGTCCTCGAATGAGGTCAGCCGCGGCCGATTATCAGTCGCGCGGCCCGGTATAGACGGTGCCGGCGAAGGCATCTCGATCTGACGGTCCACAACGCGGCGAGGCCCGCCCCATGATTTTCAAAAAGTTGCTAGAGCTAACCCCGTCCGCCACACGGCAATGTAGGAGCTGGAGGAACTCCCTTGTCAACAATTGATGACCTAAAGCCGCTGCGCAAGGCGCTGGTCATGGACCTGCTCGCCGAAGCCGGCTTCGATGTAAGCGACTGGAAGAACGTGAAGGGCCAGCCACCGTCCCGCAACCCCAAATATTGCTACAATTGGTCATTCGAGCAGCCCGGCGAGGCGATCGCGCTTTGCCTCTGGCACCGTGATTTGATCCCGCGGAACGGCAGCATAGCCTTTCACCGCAAGCCGAGCGCCCGAGCGTCGAAACGCCGAAATCATCAGGACGCGGCTTTTGGAGCGAGGCTTGAGCTCGCCTACCGCCAGCAGCTGCCGGTCAGGGTCATCGTCATCGAGGGCAAGCAGCGCGACCCGGCAGATCCTAAACCCAAGGCTTCGAGCGTTAAGGTGCGGGAATTGGACAAGGCATTGTGGGCGGTCACCGAATACGACTACGACACGGGGGAATGTTGGGTAGTCCGGGGTGAAAAGCCTGTAGCGCCCCCGGTGGAGGCATCCGACCTTGAAGGTTCCTGGTTCGAGGGCAAGAGCCGCTTAAACTTTATCTATCACCGCCAACGCGAGTCGCGGGCGCGACGGGAAAAAATCCGTGATGCCTTAAGCAAGAATGCTGGCAGGCTGATCTGCGAAGTGCCGAACTGCGGATTTGACTTCATGGCGCGGTATGGAGCGCTTGGCGAAGGATATGCGCAAGTCCATCACCTGCTGCCGCTGAGTTCAGCGCCGCGGGAGGGCCGTAAGGTCACGTTGAGGGACTTGGCCGTCGTCTGCGCCAACTGCCACGTCATGATACACATCGGCGGCAAGTGCCGGCCACTCGCCGATCTCATACCCACACCCCGACTTTAGAGAAAAGGGATTGCGCCCGCCGCACATAACGGCGTGCGCGTCCTGGTACGTCCAGCCGAAAGAGCGCGTCGCCGCCGTCGAGCTCTTACAATGACAACCGACAGGGCGTAGCTATCCCGCGGCCTGTCGGGAAAGCGTAACCACTTGGGCGCCGCTTCTCAGCTTGTCTAGCCGGTCGGCCCAATGCTGCATCAGCCGCACGCGATCGGGCCAGTATTGCGCCCTGTTGTAAGCTGCCCGGCTATTATTTGCATCGACGTGGGCAAGCTGTAGTTCGATGACATCCGGGTGCCATTTGGGCTTGCCGTCGGGGCCTCGTTCCTCGTTCAGGAGGGTTGAGGCGGTCGTGCGAAAGCCATGCGCGCAATGCTCCGTCTGGGTGTCGTAACCCAAGATGCGCAATGCGGTGTTGAAGGTGTTTCCCGACAACGGCTTGTCCTTGAATGTGGCGAAGACGTATTTCCGATTACCGTTTCTGGCTTTGACGGCAAGCAACACATCCAGCGCCTGCTGCGACAGCGGCACCTGATGGTCGCGTCGCATCTTCATTTTGGCCGCCGGAATCGTCCAGACCCGGCGCTCGAAGTCGATCTCCGACCACTCCGCCTTCGCCACCTCACCGGGGCGGACCAAGGTGAGGGAGAGCAGACGCAGGGCCCATCCGACGGGTGGGCCCTTGCCGATGTAACTATTGATCGCCCTACACAGCTTTCCGACGGCGGCGGGGTCCGTCAGGCCGGGGCGTGGTTCGCTCTTTGGCGAGGTAAGGGCGCCTTTGAGATCAGCTGCCGCGTCTCGCTGGCAGTAGCCGTTCGCTACCCCGAAGCGGAACACTTGCGACGCGAGGGTGCGCATCCGCGAAGCGGTCTCATAGTGCTTGCGGGCGGCGACCCTTTTCAGGGCGGGCAGCAATTCGGGCGGTTCGATTTCGCCGATAGGGCGGTGCCCGATTTCGGATTTCCACTCCCCCATGAGCCAGCGATCACGCTCTAGGGTCGCCTCCGATTTCTCTTCGGGCACCCGCTTGGTGGCGAACCATTCGTCCGCCGCCTCGCCGAACGTCCGAGCCGCGGCAGCAGCGCGCTTGTCGGCTTTGCGCTTTTCGGACGGATCAACGCCTTGGGCGAGCAGCCGCCTTGCCTCGTCTTTGGCTTCGCGCGCCATTGCCAGCGTAACCGCCGGGTATGAACCGAGTGCGATGGTCTTTTGCTTGCCGGCGAAGCGGTAGGCCAGCCGCCAGAGCCTGGAACCCTCTGGCATGACGTGTAGCTGAAGTCCGCCGCTGTCGCTCTTCTTATAGGGCTTCTGCTGGGGCTTGAGGTTACGGATCGTCGTGTCGGTCAGTGCCATGGGTGGCTCCTTGGTTAGAAATTCATCAGGAGCCTCCCTTTCGTTGCCGCGCCGGATACCAACAAATCTACCAACAGAATTCCTGGCTGCTCATGGACCACCGCGGACAGCCGTGGACGACCATCGGGCGATATCTTTGATCGCACAAGGGTTTTTTCGACGGCTGTGGACAGTGGTGAACAGAAGAGAACAGGCGTTGGCTCCCCGGGCCGGATTCGAACCAGCGACCAACCGGTTAACAGCCGGTTGCTCTACCGCTGAGCTACCGGGGAACATCGCGGTCAAAGCAGCGACGCCGCGGCTATAACAAACGCGCCGGCAAATGCAAAGCGGCAAGCCGCTGATCGCTGTCGGCCGCTCTAGGCGGGCGCTCGGAAGTGATCCGTCTTGCTGGCAGGCTCGTGCGCGGAGAGGCGGGCAGGGCAGCGGCGGAATTGACGGGCAGGATTGCCTCAGGGGGCGCGCAACCAAGAGCATGTCTCGGCGAAGTGGCCCAGTCGACGCGGCATGAGTCGCGTCAGGTGGCAAGGCGCCCGGAGGCGCAGGCGCGGGTCCCCTCGTGCGCCGATTCGGGCCTTGCGGTCAGGCCTCCGCTGTAGCGGTGAAGACCGCCTGGGCTAGGCCTTCGCGCTTGAGGCCGCGGCGGGCGAGCTCGGCATCTGACATCTGCGCCAGCTCCTCGAAACGAGCGGCGGTCGCATGGGCTTCCTGCACCAGGTCAAACAGCGCGTAGAAGTGGTGCCGGACGCTATCCACGGCTGCGAGGAGATTATCGAGAGGGCGGAAAATCAACAGGCTGAGCATCGGGTTCCTTTCGGTTCGCAAGAATCTTTCGTGCTCCGTATAACTGGTATTCCATAGGATTCATCACAAGTTGTCGCATGGCAGCATTTGCCTATTGCATGGCACAATAAGCAATTGCTAACCCTTCGGGGTCTACCATGGCCGGATGGGAGCTGCGGTCGGCGGTCCTCGCCAAACCTTGCCGGCAAATCATACCGGTGAAATCTGCGGCGCCATCGCGCCTATCTCTCAAGCGTGATCGACTGCTTTACTTTTGCGCATTCGCATGGCGTGCGAACAGGCTATATATGGGCCATTAACTGCGTTCGATTGACTTGTGCCGCTCGCCCGGCGCGCCCCCTGGAGGTTTGCCCTTGACATCAGACTTTGAGCCTAAGTCTCCCGTTAAAGCTTCTCGTAGCGCGCGAAGCTTGCGGGCCGGAGAGCTGCCGATCCTGCGCAAGGTCGCTTTCGGCTTCCTCGGCGCAGCGGCCGGTTGTGCGCTGGTGCTGCTGGCGACCAAGCCGTTGCCGGTCTCGATCTGGTCGCCGGCAAAGGCCGCGACGTCAGCGAGCGAAGCCAGCGCCGAGACCTATCGGCAGCTGCAGCTGTTCGGCGAGGTGTTCGAGACGGTGCGCTCCCATTACGTCGACAAGCCCGACGACACCAAGCTCATCGCGTCGTCGATCACCGGCATGCTGTCCGGGCTCGATCCGCATTCGAGCTACATGGATGCCAGCAATTTCCGCGACATGCAGGTCGAGACCAAGGGCGAGTTCGGTGGTCTCGGCATGGAAGTCACGATGGAGGACGGGCAGGTCAAGGTGGTGACCCCGATCGACGACACGCCCGCCGCCAAGGCCGGCGTCATGGCCAACGATGTCATCACTAAGCTCAACGGTGAATCGATCGAGGGCATGAGCCTCGACCAAGCTATCGAGAAGATGCGCGGGCCGGTCAACACCACCGTCAAGCTGACCATCACCCGCAAAGGCCAGGACAAGCCGATCGAGATCTCGATCACCCGCGCGGTCATTCACGTCAGCTCGGTGCGCTCACATCTGGACGGCGATGATGTCGGGTATATCCGCCTCACCCAGTTCACCGAGCAGACCACCGAAGGCCTGCAGAAAGCCATCAACGACATCAAGGCCAAGAGCGGCGACAAGCTCAAAGGCTATATCCTTGACCTGCGCAACAATCCGGGTGGATTGCTCGACCAGGCCGTGTCGGTGGTCAACGACTTCATCAACCGTGGCGAGATCGTCTCGATTCGCGGCCGTGAGCCCGAAGACATGCAGCGCTTCGAGGCAAAGCCGGATCCGGGCGATCTGACCAAGGGAAAGCCGCTGATCGTCCTTATTAATGGCGGCTCCGCCTCGGCCTCCGAGATCGTCGCCGGCGCCTTACAGGACCACAGGCGCGCGACGCTCATCGGCACGCGGTCCTTCGGCAAGGGTTCGGTGCAGACGATCATTCCGCTGAGCCCGACCGACGGTGCGTTGCGCCTCACCACGGCGCGCTACTACACCCCGTCCGGACGCTCGATCCAGGCGCTTGGCATCACTCCCGAGATCGTCATGGAGCAGGACGTGCCCGACAACCTCAAGGGCGAGACCGAGCTCGGCGGCGAGGCCTCGCTACGCGGGCATCTCAAGGCGACGGGCGAAGAGGAAAAGGGCTCGCAGTCCTACATTCCGCAGAACCCAAAGGACGACAAGGTCCTCAACTATGCTCTGGATCTGGTGCGCGGCAAGCAAACCAATACGGCCTTTCCGCCGCCGTCGGATCAAGTCGGCTCACGCTGACGCGATCCGCGTTTAGGGTCGCGCGAGTCTGGCGCGACCCCGCCAACTCCCGCAGCCTGGTAGCGGTCCAGCAGGGCCGTCCTGCGCTCGGGAAGTCGGAATATATCGTGATCCGTTATTTTAGGATCGCCCGATAGTCCGCATTGCGGATCAAGAATCGCTTGGTGTTGGAGGCCACGCCCGGAATTGAACCGGGGTACACGGTTTTGCAGACCGTTGCGTAACCACTCCGCCACGTGGCCTCGAACGCAAGCGCAATAGCTAAAGCTTTGCGGCCGATTAGGCAATGCACGGGTTGCGGTCCAATTGGGATCGCTGCGCCGATTCTGTCGCCACGCCGGGACCGGCATCCGAGAGAGGTGGCGAGCGCGCCATAACCTGCGTGTCTTTAGGCTCGCCGCGACCGGCACTGCACAGGACGGCGCCACGCGGCTCTGAATTGAATTGGCCCGCCCGTCGCTTCTGCAACTGAAAATTCCGGCCGCGGGGCACAGGCCGGGCCGCGGGGTTCACCTTGCCTTTTCGTGTGCCTTGTCGCAAGAAAACCGCAATGGCACGCCGCCACGGTGCGGTTCTGGTTTCGGATTCATCCTTGGATTTGCCGTGATGATCGACTTCGACTTCGCGCTTGCGCGCCGGAGCATGGTGGACAGTCAGGTCCGCACCAGCGACGTCACGGACATGCGGCTCATCACGGCCATGTTGAAGGTGCCGCGTGAGCGATTCGTGCCGCCCGAGCAGGCCGCGCTCGCTTATCTCGATCGCGATGTCCTGGCGGCAAGTGCCTCCGGCGGGCGCCCGGCACGGCGCCTGCTCAAGCCGATGGTGTTCGCCAGGCTGCTGCAGGCTGCCGAGATCGCCGCCAACGACCACGTGCTCGATGTCGGCTGCGCCACCGGCTACAGCTCCGCGATCATTGCCCATTTGACGAATTCAGTCGTGGCCCTGGAGGAGGATCCGGCGCTCGCTGACGCGGCCCGCACTAATGTGAGTTCGCTGGGCTTGACACAGATCGAGGTGGTCACCGGCCCGCTCGTCGAGGGCCATCCAAAGGGGGCTCCTTATGACGTCATCGTCCTCGAGGGCGCCTTTGAGGTTGCTCCCAAATCGTTGGTGCACCAGCTGAAACCAGGCGGGCGACTGGTCGGGGTGTCGGGCCGCGGCCCGAACGGTAAGGCGATGCTGTTCTACCGGGTCGACGGCGACAGCGGCGGTCGGCCCATTTTTGATGCTGCTGCACCCCTGCTACCCGGGTTTTCCGCTCCGACGGAGTTTGTCTTTTAGAACACTTTACGCGCCAATATTCTCCATGCGCACGAGGTGTGACCAGAAAGCGCCAGCGCACAGGTTTTTTGCGAAGGTGATTTTGTAGGGGTTTCAAGCCGGGCAAAACCTCTCTAAGTTCAACGTGGTGGTTTGGAGGGCGTCGTGCCGCTCAGGCGGGCGACGTGCCGGGGCTCGGTCCGCGCGGGGGTAATCGGCGGCGGATTGAGTTGGCGCATCAAGTGACGATAGATCGGGGCCATGGGGAATCGGGATCGGCGGCCGTGTTGGGTTGCGCGGGCGGGGCGGGCGGTGCTCGTGGCCACCACCGCGCTGACTGCGATCGCCGCGCAACGTGCAGCCGCCGATACGCTCGAAGGCGCGCTCGCATTGGCCTACCGGAACAATCCACAAATCAATTCGCAACGTGCCGCCACCCGCGCGGCCGATGAGAACGTTCCTATCGCTTTGTCCGGCTATCGTCCGCAGCTTGCCGGGACGGCTTCAATCGGCGAACAGTATCTCGACACGCTGTCGAAAGGCACCGGCGGCATCGGCTATTCAAGGCAGAACGGCGCCGTCGCGGTCGCAACCTATGGGCTGACCAGCAAGCAGACGCTGTTCAACGGCTTTCAGACAGCAGCGAGGACCCGGCTTGCCGAGGGCCAAGTCTTCGCCGCGCGTGAAACGCTGCGCACGACCGAGCAGACCATCCTGCTCAATGCCGCCACCGCCTACATGAACCTGCTGCGGGATGCGGCGCTGCTCGAGCTGCAGCGAAACAACGTCAAGGTGCTGGAGGCGACGCTGCGGCAGACCCGCGATCGCTTCACCGCCGGCGAGGTCACCCGCACCGATCTTGCCCAGGCCGAGCAGAGCTTGGCGGCCGGCCGCGCCAGTCTGCACGCAGCCGAATCCAACTACGCCACATCGAAAGCTACCTACGTGCAGGTGATCGGGGTCGAGCCCGGCAGGCTCGCGAACGCGAGCCCGGTCGATCGGTTGTTCCCGTCGACGCTCAATGCGGCACAGCAGAGGGCTGCGGCCGAAAACCCCGCTATCACGGTGGCGATGTACAACGTGGACGCCGCGGTCGAGCAGGTGAAAGTGCAGGAGAGCGCGCTTTATCCCAACCTGTCGGTCAACGGCAGCTTCGCCAAGAGCTATGGCTCGCAAAGCCAGCTCTCGAACCTCGAGTCCTTATCGGGGTCGGTGATCGCACAACTTACGGTGCCGATCTATCAGGGCGGCGCCGAATACGCCAACATCCGCCAGGCCAAGGAGACGCTGGGACAGCGACGGCTCGATCTCGATACGGCGCGGCTCGCTGTGCAGCAGAACGTCGCGCAGAGCTGGGGACAGCTCGAGGCGGCGAAAGCCCAGGTCGATGCCAACGTCGCGAACGTCACGGCGTCGGAAATAGCGCTCGACGGCGTGCGCGAGGAGGCGCGCGTGGGCCAGCGCACCACGCTCGACGTCCTCAATGCGCAGCAGGCGCTGGTTCAGGCGCGGACGAATCTCGTCACCGCCCAGCACGACCGAATTGTCGCGTCATACACGGTCCTGTCGGCGGTCGGGGCGCTCTCCCCGCAGGTGCTGGGCCTGCACATCGAGACCTACGATCCGATGGTGCATTACCAACAGGTGCGCGACCAGTGGGCCGGCGTGCGCACGCCGGATGGCCGTTAGGGCGACCGCAGGGCTTCCGCATCACGTTCTGAATTGACACAGGTCCGGCCGAAACAGTCCGACCGGAGGTGCATCTACACAATCCATCCAGACAATGTAGGTCGCGAAGCTGTGCGCTGCTGCAACAGCGCGACTCGAATCAGCGCGCCTGCGGTTGCAAACGCCATAAGCTTGCTTGCCTTCGAGTTGCGAAATGCCATACTGGGTAGCTTCTGTGGGCAGGTGATTCCGTGACGGTCATTCGTTTGCATGGCGATCGTGTCCATCGCCTTCATGGCGTTTGCCTGAAGGTGCCCGTTTGCCCGGATCGCCTGTGTGGATCATCCATTCGCTTGGAACGCCAGGAAGGCGCGAACAGTGCGAGTTTGAGCGGGACCTGGTAGATGGCACAGGCGGCCAAGGCGCAAGAACCCTCGATGGAGGAAATCCTCGCCTCCATCCGCCGGATCATTGCCGACGACGATGCGGCCAAGGGTCCTCCGCCCGAGCCCGCCAAGCCGCCGCCCGTCGCTGCGGTTCCTCCTCCGTCTCCGCCGGCTCCGCTGCCGCCAGCTCCCATGCCGATCGAGGCGCCGGTTGCCAACGAGAACCTCCTCGACGAGATGCTGGCGGAACTCAACGTTGAGCCACCGCCCGAGGAGCCGCCCGCGTCCGACGTCCTCGACCTCACGGAGGCGATGGCCGAGACCCCGGCAGCCCCGCCGCCCCCGTTCCGGACGATCGATGGACAATCTGACCTCGTCTTCGAGGACACGCCGGCAGAGCCGGAGGCGGCGACGCTCCATTTCCAGGAGCGCGAGCGGCGCCCGTTGATGTCGGCGGCGACCAGCGCGGCGGTTGATTCCGCATTCAATACGCTTGCCCATACGGTGCTGGTGCAGAATGCGCGGACGCTCGAGGATCTCGTCAAGGAGATGCTGCAGCCGCTTCTGAAGTCCTGGCTCGACGACAATCTCCCGGGCTTGGTCGAGCGGTTGGTGCGTGCCGAGATCGAGCGCGTATCCCGCGGGCGAAGGTAGAATTGTTTTCGATGCACGGCGCCTGAAGGTCTCAGGCGCGCCTTCCTCATCCTATATCCGGTTGCATATCGGGGCCTGCAACGGTAAGCCGCAGGCCGCGAAATGCTTTTGGCGAGCCGCGAGCAACGCGAACCGGAACGATGATCGACAAAAATTATCAACCCGCAGAGGTCGAGGGACGCATCTACGCGGCTTGGGAAGCAGCGAACGCGTTTGCGAGCGGCCGCCCGGAGCGGCTGGGTGCGCAACCCTACTGCATTGTCATTCCGCCGCCCAATGTCACCGGCTCGCTGCACATGGGGCATGCGCTGAACAACACGCTGCAAGATATTCTAGTGCGGTTCGAGCGCATGCGTGGCCGCGACGTGCTCTGGCAACCCGGCACCGACCATGCCGGCATCGCCACCCAGATGGTGGTCGAGCGGCAGCTCATGGAGCGACAGGAACCGAACCGGCGGGCGCTCGGACGGGAAAAATTCCTGGAAAAGATCTGGGCCTGGAAGGCGGAGTCGGGCGGCACCATCATCAAGCAGCTCAAGCGCCTCGGCGCCTCCTGCGATTGGTCCCGCGAGCGGTTCACCATGGACGAGGGGCTCTCGCGGGCAGTCACCAAGGTTTTCGTGGAGCTCCACCGCGCCGGGCTCATCTACAAGGACAAGCGGCTGGTCAACTGGGACCCCAAGCTGTTGACCGCGATCTCCGACCTCGAGGTACAGCAGGTCGAGGTCAAGGGGCATCTCTGGTACTTCAAGTACCCGGTCGAGGGTCTCGCCGATACCTGCATCACGGTTGCGACCACCCGGCCCGAGACGATGCTGGGCGACACTGCGGTCGCGGTGCATCCAGAGGATGAGCGCTACCGCGATCTGGTCGGCAAGAATGTCATCCTGCCGCTGGTGGGGCGCCGCATCCCGATCGTCGCTGATGAGTATTCCGATCCGGAAAAGGGCACCGGCGCGGTCAAGATCACACCGGCGCATGATTTCAACGATTTCGAGGTTGGGCGCCGACACGGCTTGCCGCTCATCAATGTGCTCGACGTGGAGGGCAGGCTTTCGCTGGAGAACAACGCGGCCTTCCTGGAGGGTGCGGAGGACTCCCCGGGCTTGGGCGAAACCCTCCTGCTCGACGGCATCGATCGCTTCGTGGCCCGCAAGCAGATCGTGGAGCGCATGCAGGCAGCGGGCCTGGTCGAGAAAATCGAGCCGCACACCCACATGGTGCCGCACGGCGAGCGCTCGGGTGTCGTGATCGAGCCGTATCTCACCGACCAATGGTATGTGGACGCCAAGACGCTGGCGCAGCCGGCGATCGCGGCGGTGCGCGAGGGGCGCACCACGTTCGTGCCCAGAACGTGGGAAGCAACCTATTTCAACTGGATGGAGAATATCCAACCCTGGTGCATCTCGCGCCAGCTCTGGTGGGGCCACCAGATTCCCGCCTGGTACGGTCCGGACGGCAAGGTCTTCGTGGCGGCAAACGAAGGCGAGGCCAAGACCGAGGCGGAGCGCCACTACGGGAAGGATACGGCGTTGCGGCGCGACGAGGACGTGCTCGACACTTGGTTCTCCTCCGCCCTGTGGCCATTCTCCACGCTCGGCTGGCCCGACCAGACGCCGGAGCTCGCACGCTATTATCCGACCGACGCGCTGGTCACCGGTTTCGACATCATCTTCTTCTGGGTCGCCCGCATGATGATGTCGGGGCTGCACTTCATGAAGGAGGTACCGTTCCACACCGTCTACATCCACGCGCTGGTGCGCGACGAGCGCGGCGCCAAGATGTCGAAGTCGAAAGGCAATGTCATCGATCCACTCGAGCTGATCGACGAATACGGCGCTGACGCGCTCCGCTTCACGCTTACCGCACTGGCGGCGCAGGGCCGCGACATCAAGCTCTCAACGCAGCGGGTCGAAGGCTATCGCAACTTCGTCACCAAGCTTTGGAACGCCTGCCGCTTCGCCGAGATGAACGGCTGTGCCACGGTGCGCGGCTTCGATCCAACCGGCGCGCGCGAGACTCTCAACCGCTGGATCGCGCACGAGACCGCGAGCGCCGTGCGCGAGGTAACCGACGCCATCAAGGCATACAAGTTCAATGAAGCGGCGGGCGCCGCTTATCGGTTCGTCTGGAATATCTTCTGCGACTGGTATCTCGAGCTTGCCAAGCCCGTTCTCACTGGGACCGACGAGGGAGCAAAGAGCGAGACGCGGGCGATGACAGCGTTCGTGCGCGACGAGATCCTCAAGCTCCTGCACCCGTTCATGCCGTTCGTGACCGAGGAGCTGTGGGGCGTCACGGCAGGCGAGGGGGCCCCGCGCGAGGTCCAGCTTGCACTCGCGGCCTGGCCCGAGCCCGCGGTGCCGGCCGAGCATGCGGCGGCGAGCGAGATCGGCTGGGTTATCGAGCTCGTGTCCGCGATCCGGTCGGTGAGGGCGGAGATGAACGTCACCGCGACCGATATCCCGCTAGTGCTCGCCGGCGCCTCGGCGAGCACGCAAGAGCGCGCCACGCGCTGGGCCGAGGTGATCAAGCGGATGGCGCGCTTGTCGGCATTGACCTTTGGCGAAAGTCCCCCGGCCGGATCCGTCCAATTGATCGTTCAAGGGGAGATCGCCGCCCTGCCGCTCAAAGGCGTCATCGATTTCGCGGCCGAGCAGGTGCGGCTCGAGAAGGAATTGGCGCGGCTCGATGCTGAAATCGCCCGCATCGATGGCAAGCTTGCCAACTCGGATTTCGTCCGGCGAGCGCCCGAGGAGGTGGTCGAAGGCGAACGCGAGCGGCGGGAAGAGGCGCTCATGCGGCGCGCCAAGATTGTTGAAGCCACGGAGCGCCTCAAGGGCGCGCGCCTGAGCTGACCCGCGACCGCATGCCGGCAAAAGGCTTGCTGAGGAAAGGCGAGCCCTTGAGGCCATAACGCCATTGATGGTCGAGCCCCACGCTGATGCCGATGCGCGGGCCGATCACGATCTCGGGCTCAGAGCCGCGGGGGCAAAGCGTAAACCAAGGTGGGGCGAGCGGGAGGCCGTTGACCGCGCCGGTGACGCCGAGCGCCTCGCACACGCGGCCGGGCCCGGAGCAGAGAAGGCGGTCATCCTTGAGCCCCCGCCGGCGGCGCATGGCGCCAATGCCCTCGGTCGGCTGCAGAGCCCGGATTAGGACCGCGCTTGCCGACCCTTCGCCCTCACAGACGAAGTTCAGACACCAATGGATGCCGTAGGAGCGATACACATAGGCGAAGCCGGGCGGTCCGAACATGATGGCATTGCGAGGGGTGCGGCCGCGGTAGGAATGGGCGGCCGGATCGGTGTGGTGGTAGGCCTCGACCTCCACAATGACGCCGCCACTGCCACCGAAAACGAGCATTGCGCCGATCAGCTCAGGTGCAACCTCATGCACGCTGCGGTCGAAAAAACTGCGATCGAGTAACGGCTTCGGCATGGTCCTTTCCTTGAAATCTTCGACCGAATGGTTAATTACCACCTGCCGGATGTGACATATCCGCAACATGCCTGAAACATTTTGGCCACACCCTTTTTCGACGCTATTGGCGCCGCGATTTGGCCATACCGTTTCTCGAGACGACGCGTGTAGTGAGACGAGCGTGCTCTAATGCACGAAAAAAACAAACAACAGCGCCGGCATCCCGTTTTTGATCGCCGTGCAAAGAAGCCGGGGGCGAGTTTGGACGCCAAGACCAAGCTGAAATCTAGACTGCCCAGTCGGCACGTGACCGAAGGTCCCGAGCGCGCCCCGCATCGGTCCTACTACTATGCCATGGGGCTTACCCGGGCGCAGATCCACCAGCCTTTTGTCGGGGTTGCCTCCTGCTGGAACGAGGCGGCGCCCTGCAATATCGCGCTCATGCGGCAGGCCCAGGCCGCCAAAAAAGGTGTGGCGGCCGCCGGCGGCACACCACGCGAATTCTGCACCATCACGGTAACCGACGGCATCGCAATGGGCCACGAGGGCATGAAGTCATCGCTGCCCTCGCGCGAGGTCATTGCTGACTCGGTTGAGCTCACGATGCGTGGGCACGGCTACGACGCGCTGGTAGGCCTTGCGGGCTGTGACAAGTCGCTGCCCGGCATGATGATGTCCATGTGCCGGCTGAACGTGCCATCGGTTTTCATCTACGGAGGGTCGATCCTGCCCGGGACCTTCAAGGGCCAGCCGGTGACCGTACAGGACGTGTTCGAGGCGGTGGGCAAGCATTCGGTCGGCGACATGTCCGCGGAAGATCTCGATCTTCTGGAGCAGACCGCCTGTCCGTCCGCCGGCGCCTGCGGGGCGCAATTCACCGCCAACACCATGGCGACGGTCTCCGAGGCAATCGGTCTTGCGCTGCCGTATTCGGCCGGTGCCCCGGCCCCCTACGAGCTGCGCGACGCTTTCTGCATGACCGCAGGCGAGCAGATCATGGAGCTGGTGCGCCGAGGCATCCGGCCACGTGACATCGTGACGCGAGAAGCTCTGGAGAACGCCGCAGCGGTCGTGGCGGCAACCGGCGGCTCTACCAATGCAGCCCTGCATCTGCCGGCAATCGCTCACGAATGTGGGATCAAGTTCGACTTGTTCGACGTCGCCGCCATCTTCAAAAGGACACCATATATCGCAGATTTGAAGCCGGGCGGCCGTTATGTTGCCAAAGACCTGTTCGAAGCTGGCGGGGTTCCGCTGCTGATGAAGACGCTTCTCGACCATGGTTCGCTTCATGGCGAGTGCTTGACCGTTACCGGACGCACGGTCGCGGAAAATCTCAAGCGCGTGAGGTGGAACAAGGCTCAGGACGTGGTGCGTCCAGCCGATAACCCGTTGTTGGAGACCGGTGGCGTAGTTGGGTTGAAAGGCAATCTCGCGCCGGATGGGGCAATCGTTAAGGTTGCCGGCATGTCGAGCTTGAAATTTACCGGCCCGGCGCGCTGCTTTGATCGCGAAGAGGCGTGCTTCGAAGCTGTCAAGAAGAAGAAGTACAGGGAAGGCGAAGTCTTGGTGATCCGCTACGAAGGGCCCAAGGGCGGCCCCGGAATGCGCGAGATGCTGGCGACCACGGCCGCGCTCTACGGGCAAGGCATGGGCGGCAAAGTGGCGCTCATCACCGATGGCCGCTTCTCGGGTGCGACACGCGGATTTTGCGTCGGTCATGTCGGGCCGGAAGCGCAGGTCGGCGGACCGATCGGTCTCCTGCGCGACGGCGACATCATCGTCCTCGATGCCGAGAAGGGGACGCTCGATGTGAAGCTGACCAAGGCCGAGCTCGACCAACGGCGTTCGGCCTGGAAACCGAAGAAAGCCGAGTTTACCTCCGGATATCTGTGGAAATACGCGGAACAGGTCGGGTCAGCGCGATACGGAGCTGTTACGCATCCGGGCGCGGCCGCCGAGAAGACGTGCTATGCGGACATCTAACCTCATCCTTAGCGCGGGTCTGTTGGGCTGTGCGCTCGGACTGTCGCCAGCGGCGAGCTTCGACGGCACGCGGACGCCTGAGAGTGCCACGGTCACGCTCGGCCCCGCTGCCGATCCGCCCGCCGATCTCGGACGAGCGACACCGTTGGCCGCAGTCCCGGTCGCGCCGTTGAATTCACAATCCTTGAGCTCGCACCCGGCGACGCCGATTGAGGCGTTCCGCTCCGGAACGCAGGCGCTACGGGCCGGCAATACCGAGCAGGCGGTGAGCGAGCTCGAATATGCGGCCGATCAAGGCATGCCGGCAGCGCAATGGAAGCTCGGACGCATGTACGCGGACGGCGAAGGCGTGCCGCGAGATACACTGCGTGCCTTCGATTATTTCAGCCGCCTGACGCGGGCCCACGGCGATGATCTTCCGGGCACGCCGCAGGCGCGGTTTGTCGCCAATGCGTTCGTGGCGCTTGGACAATACTACCTCGACGGCATTCCCAATTCGGGGATCAAGCCCGATCCCGACCGCGCCCGCGAGATGTATTGGTATGCGGCCTCTTATTTCGCTGATCCGGATGCTCAGTATAACCTCGGCCGGCTTTATCTCGATCGCAAGGCCGGCACGCGGGATCCGCGCCAGGCGGTGAAATGGCTGGGGTTGGCGGCCAAGAAAGGCCAGTATCAAGCTCAGGCCCTGCTCGGGGCCATGCTGTTCAAGGGCGATGAAGTGGCGCGCCAGGCTGCGCTCGGCTTGTTCTGGTTGACTCTCGCCAAGGACGGCGCCGGGCCGAACGAGAGCTGGATCGCCGAGACCTATTCCAATGCTTTTGCGCAGGCGACCGACAGCGAGCGCAGCATGGCGTACAAATATCTTGAGAACTGGCTCAGGGGCCAGCGCGAGCTGCGCGAGTAGAGCAATGTAGGGTGGGCAAAGGCGCTTTAGCGCCGTGCCCACGTCTTCGTTTGTTCAACTCTCCGCGTGGGCAAAATTGTGCGACGCCTCGCATCAATCGATCTCAGGTGCAGCAATTTTGCCAGCCTACAAGAGTGCCAATCAATCCTTCGACGCTCTCGACTCCAACGCCAGATTGGCCACGACCGGAACATGGTCCGATGGCTTTTCCCAGCCACGCACGTGGCGGTCTATCTCGACCGCCACCAGCCGGTCGGCGGCCTGCGGTGACAACAGAATATGATCGATGCGGATGCCGTTGTTCTTTTGCCAGGCGCCCGCCTGATAGTCCCAGAACGTGTAAAGCCCGGCAGCGTCGGTTGCGGCTCGCAGCGCGTCAGTCAGGCCGAGAATCCGCAGGGCCCGGAACTTCTCGCGCGTGCGCGGCAGAAACAGCGCATCGCCGGTCCAAGCCGCCGGGTTGCTCGCGTCCCGCTCGCTCGGGATGACGTTGTAGTCGCCGCCCAGCACCAGCGGTTCCTCTTGCGCCAACCTTTCTTCGGCGTAGCGCAGCAGCCGATCCATCCAGGCGAGCTTGTAGGCGTACTTGTCTCCGCCCGGCGGATTGCCGTTGGGCAGATAGATTGAAGCGATCCGCAGCACACCGCGATCAATCGAGACGACCGCCTCGAGAAACCGGGCATGGTCATCCTCGTGGTCGCCGGGCAATCGCGCAGTCACTTCCTCGAACGGGAGCTTTGACAGCAGGGCGACACCGTTGAAGGTTTTCTGCCCGTGCACCGCAACATTGTAGCCGAGGGCTTCCAAAGGCTCGCGCGGGAACGCCTCGTCAGTGCATTTGGTCTCCTGCAAACAAACGATGTCAGGGCAGCGCTGGGCGAGCCAGGCCACCAAGTTGTCCAGCCGCTGCTTGATCGAGTTGACGTTCCAGGTCGCGACCAGCATCGCTTACCCGTTTCCCGGCCTCTGAAGCCGGAATTTATTTTTTTGCGGTAGGATGGGTCGATTGGACCAGGACGGCCGGCGCAAGTGGTGGAAAAGATAGGTCAGCATGACGGTCCAAACGAGATTTTTTACGAGGTCTTTATGGCGCGTGTGCCGGGGGCCAAGGTGCATTGCCAGGGACGCTATGGTAAGGGTAACCATAGCAGAAGAAAAACAATCGTCACTGGCAGAGGGATCGCTTGAGAGGGAGGTCGGGCCGCAGACACGCCCGATCTGAAAGTCGTTATGAAGAGACGGAACGTCGTTTTGGGGGTCGCTGCTGCAGTCACTCTGGCAGCAGTGATTGCCGCTAAAGCCGATCTTATCCCGGCAAGCTGGAACCCGTGGGCCGCGGCAGGCGGTGGCGGCGGGCAGCAGCAGCGCGCGGCGGGGGAGCGCAGCGTGCCGGTCGATGTGGCAATCGCCGAGAAGAAGCGGCTGCCGGTCAGCGTCGATCTGCTTGGAACCGTGACCCCGATCTCCAACGTCGCGGTGAGGCCCCGCATCGATGCTCAGATCGTCGGCGTCCATTTCCAGGATGGCGCCGAGGTGCGGGAGGGCGACCTCCTGTTCACGCTCGACACCGACGCACTGCAGGCGCAGCTGCAGCAGGCCGAGGGCAATCTGCAGAAGGATCAGGCGCAGCTCGAAGGGGCGCAGCGTGACGAGCGCCGCTACACCGATCTTGTCGCCAAAGGCGCGACGCCAGTCATCAATCTGGAAAACGCGCAAACCCAAGTGGCTACCTTCAAGGGCGCGATCGCAGCCGATCAGGCGCAGATCAAGAATCTGAAAGTGCAGATCGCTTATGGCACCATTCGCGCGGCCATTAGCGGGCGGATCAGCATGGCGGCCGTGAAGGTCGGCAATTTTGCCCGCCAAGCCGACACGATCCCGCTCGCGACCATCAATCAGACGAGCCCGATCTACGTCACGTTCGGCCTGCCGCAGAACAGCCTGGCCGAGCTGCGTGCCGCGCTCGCAAACGAATCGGCCAATATCGAGGCCATCGTCCCGGGTGATCCGCGGCACGCGAGCGGCCAGGTGACGATGATCGAGAACACCGTCGATCCGACCACCGGTACGGTGCTGGTGCGCGCGACCATGCCCAACACCGACGAGGTCCTCTGGCCCGGCACGCTCGTCACGGTGCGTCTCAACTACCGGGACGAGGAAGCGGTGTCGGTGCCTTCGGTCGCGGTTCAGGTCGGCCAGAATGGCTCCTACGTGTTCGTGGTGAAAGACGGCGCCGTCAGCGTCCAGCCGGTCAAGGTCGCGCGCACGATCGAGCAGAATACGATTCTCGAAAGCGGCCTCAACGGCGGTGAGACGGTCGTCACCGAGGGCCAGCTGCTGCTCCGGAGTGGAACCAAGGTTTCGACACGCCAGGCCAAGGCGGGGACCTGAACATGAATCTGTCCGAGCTCTGCATCCGTCGCCCGGTCTTCACCACGCTTCTGACCGCCACGTTCGTGGTCTTTGGCATTTTCGGCTACCGCCTGCTTCCGGTTGCGGCGCTCCCGGCGGTAGAGTACCCGACGATTGTGATCACCGCGCAGCTGCAGGGTGCCAGCGCCGAAACAATGGCTTCCTCGGTCGCGGCGCCGATCGAGCGGCAATTGTCGACCATTTCGGGCATCAGCTCGCTCACTTCCACCTCGACGCTCGGCCGCTCGAAGATCGTCATCCAATTCGTGCTCACCCGCAACATCGACGGCGCAGCGCTCGACGTGCAGACGGCGCTGACCGTGGCGGCAAAACGCCTGCCAGTCGAGATGACGACGCCGCCGAGCTTCAACAAGACCAATCCGGCCGACCAGCCGGTCGTGCTGCTCGCCGCCAGCTCGGCCACCGCGCCGATCTCGGTCGTGGACGAATACGCGGAAACGATCCTCGGCCAGCAGATTTCACAGCTGCCCGGCATTTCCGAGGTCGAGGTCTACGGCTCGCAGAAATACGCGACCCGCATCCAGGTTGATCCGGTGGCAGCGGCTGCGCGCAACATCGCGCTCGACGACATTCGCAAGGTTCTGGCGGCCACCGATTCCAACACGCCGGTCGGCACGCTGTACGGCCCGCAACAGAACGTCACGCTGGTCGCCACCAATGCGATGCGCAAGGCCGACGAATACAAGCAGGTGATCGTGGCTTGGCGCAACGGCGCACCGGTGAAGCTCGAAGAGGTCGCCAACGTCGTCGACAGTGTCGAGAACAACCAGGTGGCCAGCTGGTACAACGATCTGCGCGCCGTCGTGCTCGCCATTCATCGGCAGCCGGGCGCCAACACGATCGAGGTTGTCAACGAGATCCGCGACCTGCTGCCGGCCTACCGGGCGCAGGTGCCGGCCGCGATCAATCTGGAGATGCTGGCCGACCGCTCGATCTCGATCCGCGATTCGGTGCAGGACGTCGAGGTCACGCTGGTGATCGCGGTCGGCCTGGTCATCATGGTGATCTTCCTGTTCCTGCGATCGGTCTCGGCGACCGTCATCCCGGCGCTCGCCGTGCCAGTATCCTTGATCGGCACCTGCGCGGTCATGTATGCGCTCGATTTTTCCATCAATAACATGACGCTGTTGGCGCTGACCCTGTCGGTCGGGTTCGTGGTCGATGACGCCATCGTGATGCTGGAGAACATTGTCCGCCACGTCGAAGGCGGTATGCGCCCGTTCGAAGCTGCGCTGAAGGGATCGCGCGAGATCGGTTTCACCATTCTGTCGATCACGTTCTCGCTGATCGCGGTGTTCATCCCGGTGCTGCTGATGGGCGGCATCGTCGGCCGCGTGTTCCGCGAGTTCGCCGTCACCATCGCGGTGACCATCCTGATCTCGGGCCTGGTCTCGCTGACGCTGACCCCGATGCTTTGCGCGCGCGTCTTGAACAGCCATCACGACAGCGCCGGGCAAAATTTCGTCCTGCGCGCATTCGAGAGATTCTTCCGCGGCCTGTCGGCGGCGTACGAATGGTCATTGGGCGTCGTGCTGAAATACAAGTTCGTCACGCTCTTGATCACCATCGGGACCTTGATCGGTACCGGCTATCTGTACGTGGCCATTCCCAAGGGCTTCTTTCCGTCCGAGGATACCGGGTTCATCTCCGCCACCACCGAGGCCGCAACCGACATTTCCTTCCCGGCGATGGTCGAGCTGCAGAACAAGGTCGTGGACATCATCACCAAGGACAAGGCGGTCGCCTATGTAAATCCGTCGGTCGGTCCCGGCGGCCTCAATCCGACGCCCAATCAGGGCCGCGTCTATATCGCTCTCAAGCCCCGCGCGGAGCGCAAGGAGAGCTCGATCGAGGTGATTCAGCGGTTGCGCAGGACCGCCAATGTCGTGCCCGGGATGACGATCACGTTCCAGAACGTGCAGAACATCAACATCACGGGTCGCGTGTCGAAGAGCGAATATCAATATTCGCTGCAGTCGAGCGATACCGCGGCGCTCTATCGCCTGGCGCCGGAGATGAGCGATCGCATCGCCAAGGTTCCCGGCATCCGCGACGTCAACACCGATCTCTACATCAACAATCCGCAGATGACGGTGGACATCGATCGGGAAAAGGCCGCGGTCTACGGCATCACCATCGATCAGATCCGCCAGGAAATGTTCAATTGCTTCGGCACCCGGCAAGCCGCCACCATCTATACGGCGACCAACGACTACCAGGTCATCCTCGAGTGCAAGCCGGAATTCCAGACCGATATATCGGCGCTGTCACGCATTTATCTGAAGACCGCGAACGGGACTGCGGTGCCGCTCGCTTCCGTAACGAAGCTGGTGCCCGGCGTGGGGCCGATCTCGGTCAACCACCAGGCCAATCAGCCTTCGGTGACGATCTCCTTCAACCTGGCGCCAGGCTATTCGATCGGCCAGGCCGTCGACGCAATCGGCGCAATCGAGCGCGACATGCGTCTGCCGGCCACGATCTCGACGGGGTTCCAGGGCGCCGCCGCGGTATTCCAGGATTCGCTGAAAGGCCAAGGCATCCTGGTGCTGGCGGCGATCTTCGCCGCCTACGTGCTGCTCGGCGTCCTTTACGAGAGTTTCATCCACCCGATCACCATCATCTCCGGCCTGCCGTCGGCGGGCGTCGGCGCGTTGCTGGTGCTAATCCTGACCGGCAGGGACCTTTCGGTCATCGCCATGATTGGCATCGTCATGCTGGTCGGAATCGTCAAGAAGAACGCGATCATGATGATCGACTTCGCGATCGAGCGACGCCGGGTTGGCATGGGCGCAGAGGCCGCCATGCGTGAGGCCTGTTTGCTGCGCTTCCGCCCGATCATGATGACCACATTCGCAGCGATCTTCGGGGCTCTCCCGATCGCTCTCGGCGCCGGTGCTGGGGCCGAGCTGCGCCAGCCGCTTGGCATCGCCGTGGTCGGAGGCCTGTGCGTGTCGCAGTTCCTGACCCTCTACATCACGCCGGTCATCTACATCTATCTCGACCGGCTCGACCGCATGCTCAAGCGGCGGCTCGATCCGCAGCTCGAGGAGGTGGAGGACGTGCATCCGCTGCCTGGAGCCGTGGCCGCCGAGTAGACGCAGCCAGGCAAAAGAGTTGCCCGGGCGCGCCCGGGCGGCTCAGGCCGGCCGATGCCGATTTTCCATGGTCAGAAGGTGAAGCTGGTCCCGCAGCCGCATGATGCCTTGGCTTTCGGGTTGTTGACCCGAAACGAGGCGCCGATCAGGTCGTCGACGAAATCGACCTCCGATCCGGCCAAAAATCCGAGCGAAACCGGATCAATCACGAGCGGCGCCTCGGGGCGGCCGACCAGGACATCGTCTTCGGCGCGGGAGCTTTCGGTATCGAACTTGTATTGAAACCCGGAACAGCCGCCGCCTTCCACGCTCAGGCGCAGCATGGTTCCTCCCGGCTCGTGGCGCAGGATCTCCCCGATCCGCCGCGCCGCCCGCTCGGTCACCGTCACGCCGTCCATTTGGCCAGTCCCATCATTTGAAGGCAAAACCTGCATTGACCTGCCCAATCCGCCGCGCTGCGCCTGCACTCAACTCTGCATGCAATCTACATCGCTTACATCCCGCAAACGCCCACAATGACGCGAGCGCCGCAATTGCCAGATCGCGCGTAGAATAGTTAAGTGGCCCACCGACCAACGTCAATCCGCAGGGGGCCGGCATGGCGGTCGTGGCCTTCGTCGCGCGTGCTCCCTTTGCAGCAAATCCGGCAGAGACCCGCGGGCGGGCGCATGCGGAGCCGGAAAGTCCCACCCGCAATGCATTTCGGCGCGACTGCGACCGGATCATCCACTCCAGCGCATTCCGGCGTCTGGCGCACAAGACCCAGGTCTTTGTATTCCACGAGGGTGATCATTTTCGCACCCGGTTGACCCACACCCTCGAGGTCACCCAGATCGCGCGCTCGCTCGCCCGTGCGCTCGGTCTCGACGAGGATTTGGCCGAGGCGCTGGCGCTTGCCCACGACCTTGGCCATCCTCCCTTCGGGCATGCGGGCGAGCGTGCGCTCGACCGCTGCCTCGCCGAGCACGAAGGCTTTGACCACAACGCCCAGACGCTGCGGGTGGTCACCGCACTCGAACGCCGTTATGCCGCATTCGACGGGCTCAACCTCACTTGGGAGACGTTGGAAGGCGTGGTCAAGCACAATGGCCCGCTGACCGACGCCCAAGGGGAGCCGCTCGACCGCTATCGGGAGCGCGGGCTGCCACCCGCCATCAAGGCCTACACGGAGCTCCAGGATCTCGAATTGTGGAGCTGGCCGAGCGGGGAGGCGCAGGCTGCTGCGCTCGCGGACGATATCGCCTATGACGCCCACGATATTGATGACGGCCTGCGCGCCGGTCTGTTCACGCTTGACGACCTGGCGGAGCTGAACTTCGTGCGCGATATGCTCGCCGAGGTTCGCCAAACCTATGGCCGGCTCGATGGCGCGCGCGAGCAGCATGAGCTGATACGGCGCCTGATCACGCGCCTGATCGAGGATGTGATTGCGGAGACCGGACGTCGCCTGTCTGCGTTGGCGCCGAGTTGCGCATCCGACCTACGCCGTGCCGGTACGCCGACGGTCGCGTTCTCCGGCGCCATGGTGGCGGCTGACCGCGCCATCAAAGGCTTTCTCAGCTCGCACATGTATCGCCATGCGCGCGTCGCCCGGATCATGGGGGAAGCGGAAAGCGTCGTCTGCGACCTGTTCACCCGCTATGCCGCCGCGCCCGAACTCGTCCCGCTCGAGTGGGCGCAAGGCGCAGGCGAGATGCCCGGACGCCTGCGTCGCATCGCTGATTTCATCGCCGGGATGACCGACCGCTACGCCCTGGTCGAGCACGCACGGCTTTTCCCGGTGACGCCCGAGCTGCGGTAACCTCTACGGGCGGCTCAAGCTTGCCGCCGTAGCGCGACCGGCGGCGCCTCCTTCACGGCGCGCGTGCGGAAAAGCTGGGTCACGTCCGCGTTGCGGAGCGGCGGACTGAACAGGAATCCCTGCATTTCGCTGCATCCCAGCGCTTTGACCTGCTGCAATTGCTGCTTGGTCTCGACGCCTTCGGCGGTGGTGGCAATGCCGAGATGCTTGGCGAGGCCGGAGATGGCCAGCACGATCGCAACCGAGTCGTCGCCGGTCGCGAGCCCGCTTACGAAGCTGCGATCGATCTTGATCTTGTCGAACGGGAAGCTGCGCAAATAGCTCAAGCTGGAGTAGCCGGTGCCGAAATCGTCCATCGAAATCTTCACGCCCAGCTCCCGCAGCCGGTGCAGGGTGGCGAGCGTGGCTTCCGAATTCTGCATCAGGACGGATTCGGTGATCTCGATCTCGAGCCGGCTCGCCGGCAGGGCAGACGCCGCCAGCGCTGCGACCACAACGGTCACCAGGTTCTGGTTCATCACTTGGATCGGCGAAAGGTTGACCGCCACCTTGATCTCAGGGGGCCACCGCACGGCGTCCGCACAGGCCTGCCGCAGCACCCATTCGCCCAAGGGCACGATCAACCCGATCTCCTCCGCGAGGGGTATGAACTCGGACGGCGCGATCAAGCCGCGCTCCGGATGCCGCCAGCGGATCAGCGCCTCGCAACAGGTGATGCGTCTGTCATCGAGGTTGACCAGCGGCTGGTAGTGCAGCTCGAACTCGCCGTTGGCGAGCGCGACGCGCAGCGCAAGCTCAAGCGCGCGCCGCTCCTTCATGCGCGCATCCATGCCGGACTCGAAGAATCGGTAGGTGCCGCACCCGGCAGCCTTGGCCCGGTAGAGGGCCATGTCGGCGTTCTTGAGCAGCTCGGTCGGATCCGTGCCGTCACTCGGCGCCAGCGCGATGCCGATGCTGGTATCGACGATCGCGGCATGGCCTTCGAGCTCGCACGGTTCCTTCACGGCATCGCAGATGTGCCGCGCCAAGGTGGCGGCTTCACTCGGGTCGGCGATGCCGGTGCGGATGATCGCGAACTCATCGCCGCCGACCCGCGCTACCGTATCGGCCTCGCCGACGCATTCGTGCAGGCGCGCCGCGACGGTCTTGAGCAGCTCGTCGCCGATTTGATGCCCCAGCGTATCGTTCACGCCTTTGAAGTGATCGAGGTCGAGATAGAGCACCGCCAGCTGCTGCTCGCACGGCAACTCGGCCAGCGCCAGCGCCAGGCGCTCACGGAGAAGAACGCGATTGGGCAAGTCGGTGAGCGCATCGTGGCGCGCCATATGGGCAATCTGCTTCTCGGCGCGGCGGCGCTCGGTGATGTCCTCGTGGGTCGCGACCCATCCGCCCCCCGCCATGGGATGGTTCACCACCGAGATCGTGCGTCCGTCCGGCAGTTCCATCATTCGTGCGTGCGGCCGTCCTTCAGCAATGACCGTTGTGAGATTCTCGATATAGGTTTGCGGATCGTCAGCGAGCGTCCCGTTCCGCTGCCGGTGCTGGAGCAAATCGAGCAGGTGACACCCCGGCTGCACCAAGTCCGCGGACAGGCCGTACATGTCCCGATAGCGGTGATTGCTGATCACCAGCCGGGCCGAGGAATCGAACATCAACAGCGCTTGAGACATATTGTTGAGCGCGGCATCGAAGCGGAGGTTCTGGGCCCTGAGCTCCTCTTCGCGCTGACGCAAGGCCTGCGTGCGCTCCGCAACCAGGCACTCGAGGCCGTGGTTGAGCTGATCGAGTTCTTCGATCATCAGCGAGATCGAACGATCGGCCCGCTGCCGGTCGCGATGTGCTTCTTCGTAGGCGCTGGAAACCAGCTGCCCGAGCAGATCGAGATCGATGCTGCCGCAGGGCTTGGTGGCTTTGACAAGCTGTCTGGCAAAGAGGTTGTTCACGGGATGTCCCTCAGCCCCTTCTAAGGCTTCCAAGCACGCTCCACGCATGCCGGGCCCCAAACGCCCGCTGATGCGCACCGCCGTCCCGGAAACGGCAGACGGGGACAAGCCCGCAAATGCCCGGATGCCAGCGTGCTTAGCGGCGCGCTCCTAAGGTTTTACTTATTTGGCCAAGCACCGCGGATTATCGTAAACACCGCTCTAACGGGCGCAGCACGGGCGAGCGGGGCCGTGGTCGCCGCGGTCGGATGAATCAGGCCGCCTCGGCGATGGTGGTGACCGTCATGGTCTGATTGTGCAGCTCGCACATTCCGGAGGCCGCGTGCGGCGAAATCTCGCCGTACGAATAGAACCCGAGCCGCGAGACGCCGGCTCCGAGCTCCGCGCTCGCCGCCTCCACCTCGTCGATGGTGTGCTGTCCCATGAGCAGACGGCGTCCGATGCAGCTCACCAGCACCGCAAGACGGTCGCCGCCCTGCACCTGGGGGCCGTTGACAGCGGCTTGGCGAGCGGCCTTGGCGGCACCGGCGGCAAGGCGATCAAAATTCCCGCGCATCAGCTGGGCGACCCATCCCTCAGGCACGTCGCCGGCGAACGTCATTGATCGCGCTTTGTGGTCGACGCCCAAAATGGTGCGGACGATGTCATGGTCGGGCCGACCGGGATTGCGGATTCGCAAGGGGAAGAGCAGGGCGGTGCCGGGCAAGCCCTTCACGTCCTCTTCGCCCAGGTAGCGTTCGTAGAGATCGAGCGCGGGCTCCCCGTCGAGCTCGAAGAGGACGTTGCCGCGCGAGCGCGAGATGCGGCGCCGGGGACCAAACTCGTCCCAACCGCCGGCGCTGCCGTGCCCGATGCGCACCGAAGGACCGTAAAAGCCTACCGCCGCAACCGTCTGCGCCCGCGGCGCGCAGTCGGCACCAACCAGCGTTTCCTGGAATTTGGCGCCATCACCGGCAAGCCCGCCGGTGACAGATACGCGCGGATCGACTGCGCTAGTCATTCCGGCGACAAGCTCGCTCCCATTGACATTAAGCCCATCGGAAAGGACGAAGATTCCAGCGAGATCCTCCGCCGCCAACGCTTTTCCGATAGCCTCGCCGCACCTGCGCGAGGACTCCGGCGATGGCGCCGCCTCGCAGGCGAGGCGCAGGCGCGTGGCGGCGAACTTCAGCGCCGCAACGGCGATTTCTTCATCGGTTACATCGTCGTTGACGATCTGACCGCCCGTGCTGCAGCCCAAAATGTGTGCGTGCGGAAACATGGCGGTCAGCTCGCGAAAGCGTGTTCCGCAGGCGAGCGCTTGGCGCGAGCCGAAGAAGAGGACGAGATCGGCGTCATTGCTTTCGCCATGGGCGCGCCAGCCTGACGTTTCGTTCCAGGACAATTGTTGGGCATGCATGGGCAGGTCTCGCGCTTTGTGTCGGGGCAGCGTCTTCCGTATTTTTGCTTAGCCAAGCTAAGATTCGGTTATTGCCCAAACCCCGACGCAAAGAGCGCTTGACCCTGAGCAAGAGCTTGAAACATCGCGCGTTTTGACTTGCCGACGGAATTGAGCTACCGGGCGACGCCCGGTAGGCTGAGCCAAAAGACCGAAAAAATCCGGCCAATTGTCTGACAAAGCGAATGCCGACCTCCTCGTACAACATATTCGCGCTGGTGCTGGACAAGGTCCGCGCCGCAAATGCGGCTTTGGCCGCAGAAGGCCTGTTGCCGGCCGGCATCGATCAGAGCCGTGTTCAGGTTGAGTCGCCGCGCGAGGCCGCACACGGCGACATGGCGACCAACGCCGCCATGGTTCTTGCCAAGGATGCGGGTAAAAAGCCACGCGAGTTGGCCGAGGCGCTCGCCGCCAAGCTGGGTGGCGACCCGATGGTCGCCAAAGCCGAGGTGGCGGGGCCGGGCTTCATCAATCTCACGCTCAAGCCTTCGGCCTGGCTCGATGCGCTCCGCGCGGTCCTGCACGCCGGTGCGAACTATGGGCGGAGCCAAGCGGGAGCGGGAACACGGGTCAATGTGGAATACGTCTCCGCCAACCCAACCGGGCCGATGCATGTAGGCCACTGCCGCGGCGCCGTGTTCGGCGACGCTCTCGCCAATCTTCTGGCGGCCGCCGGCTTCGAGGTCGTCCGCGAATACTACATCAACGATGCCGGCGCGCAGGTCGACGTGCTGGCGCGATCTGCGTTCCTACGCTACCGCGAGGCGCTGGGCGAAGATATCGGCGAGATCCCGGAGGGCCTGTATCCGGGCGACTATCTCAAGCCGGTCGGCGCGGTGCTCGCCGCCGAGGAAGGGCGCTCGTTACGCGATCTGCCTGAAGCGCAGTGGTTGCCGCTGGTGCGCACGCGGGCAATCGAGATGATGATGGCGGCCATCTGCGCCGACCTCGCGGCCCTCAACGTCAAGCACGATGTATTCTACTCGGAGCGTTCGCTCATCGCCGGCGCGCACGATCTTGTCGCCGGCACGATCGCGCAGCTGCGCGAGCAGGGTTACGTATACGAGGGACGTCTGCCGCCGCCCAAAGGAGCGCCGGTCGAAGATTGGGAGGATCGCGAGCAAACCCTGTTTCGCGCGACGGCGTTTGGCGACGACGTCGATCGCCCGCTGATGAAGTCGGATGGCTCCTACACCTACTTCGCCTCGGACATCGCTTATCACAAATCGAAGTTCGATCGCGGCTTCCGTAACCTCATCGACGTCTGGGGCGCCGATCATGGCGGCTATGTCAAGCGGATGCAGGCCGCCGTGAAGGCGGTGAGCGGGGCCAAGGCCGAGCTCGACGTCAAAATCATTCAGCTCGTCAAGCTCCTGCGCGCCGGGCAACCGATCAAGATGTCCAAGCGCGCCGGCGAGTTCGTGACCCTGGCCGAGGTCGTGAGCGAAGTCGGGCGCGACGCCGTCCGTTTCATGATGCTCTATCGGAAGAACGATGCGGTGCTCGATTTCGACTTGGCCAAGGTCATCGAGCAATCGCGGGACAACCCGGTGTTCTACGTGCAATACGCGCACGCCCGCGGCCAATCCGTGTTCCGCAATGCGCGGGCGTTGATACCCGATCTGCCGACCGATGCCGTGGCGCGGTCGCAAATGTTGGCGGAAATGCCCCTGGAGCGCCTCGACGACGCTGGCGAAATCGCCTTGATGCGGCGCCTTGCCCTCTTCCCCCGGCTGCTCGAAGCGGCGGCGCTCGCCCACGAACCGCACCGCGTAGCCTTTTATCTCTATGATCTTGCAAGCGAATTTCACGCGCAGTGGAACCGCGGGAATGATGCGTCATATTTACGCTTCATTATCCCGAATGATCCACAAATAACGAAGACTAGACTTGGTCTGGTTCAAGGCATTGTCACGGTTCTGGCCTCGGGGCTAAATTTACTGGGGGTTGGGGCACCCGAAGAGATGCGTTGATCGCGCTTGCGGCTCTTTTGCCGGGGCTCGGCCGTAGCTGACGCCAGTTACCCGAGATGGGATAGAGTATGGCGGACGACAACATCTTGCGATCCTACCGATCGAATGACGCGACACGGCGAGCGAGCACCGCCGCAAGCGCCAAGAACGCCGGTGGTAGCGACCCTCTGGCAGAGCTTGCACGCCTGATCGGGCAGAGCGATCCGTTCGCCGACATGGAGCTTGGCCGCGGCCAAGCCGGAGGTGCCTCGACCTATGAGCACGGTGCCGCAGTCGAGGCCGAATCGACGCCTGCTGATGCCATGCCTGGGGATTGGCGCAAGCAGGCCGCCGACATGGCACGTGAGCAGCTGCGGGAATCCGTCGCCACCGAACAGCATTTCGCCGAGGTGAATTCCGCGATTGCGGCCGCCCGGTCGCTGCGGCCTTCGCCTCGGGATCACTTCGCAGATTCTGCCGATTGTGCCCAGCACGCAGCTTATGATCAGTTTGTCGAGCCGGACGACACACTGGAATCATATGTGGGCGCGGCCCACGCGGACGCGACCTACAGCGACACCTCCTATGAGGATGGTCCGCGGATCGAGAGCCGCTTCGACAATTCGCCGCATGAATTGGCGGGGCAGCCCGCCGCGTCGGACGACGAAAGCTACTTCTTTGACGGTGCACCGGCGCCGGCCGAGCAGACCTTCTACGATGATCCGCCGCGTCCCCGCGCGGCCAATGGCGTTGTGTACGCCATGGTGCTGATTGGTTGCGGCATCCTGGGAACCGCCGGTGCCTATGGGTACCGGACCTATTATTCGGGAACCCGGCAGACTGACGCGCCGATCATCACCGCCGACAAGACCCCAAACAAGGTCGTGCCGGCCTCGACCGGAGGCGACGGACAATCAGGCAAATCCGCGGATCGGGTCGGCGGAGGCAGTGAGCGGGTCGTGGCGCGCCAGGAAGAGCCGGTGATGCTGCCCGATCCGAGCAAGCCGCGTGTGGCGCTGGCGGCCCCATTTCCGGTCGCGCCCGGGCAACCGGATACCTCGCCCTCTTCCAATGCTGCAGCCGTTCAGGCGCCTGCAGTGGCCCCGCCGGCAGTCTCAAGCCCGAGCCCCGTTGCGGCGGTGCCGGGTGAGACCAAGCGGGTGCACACCATTGCCATTCATCCTGCGGATGGCGGCGACCCGCTCGCGCGGCCGATGGGCCCTCCCAACCCGCCTCTCTCGATCGCGACCGCTTCGCCGCAGGCGGCAAGCCCGCATCAGGCCGCGAAACAGGCCTCGGCCTCCACCCGTAACGGCGGTCCTCTCTCGCTTGATCCGCAGGGACAAACCGGCGCGGCGGCCTCGTCTTACCAAGCCGTGCCGCAGGATCATCCCAAGCCATCTGCAGGAAAGACGCAGCTGGCGTCGGCCTCTAGCAGCCCTGCAAGTGCGCCGGCCAGCGTCGGCGGGTATATGGTGCAAATCTCGTCGCAGCGCAGCGAAGCGGATGCGCAAGCATCGATCCGCAGCCTGCAATCGAAATATCCCAACCAGCTTGGCGAGCGCGAGGCGATCGTCCGTCGTGCTGATCTCGGCCAGAAGGGCGTGTACTACCGCGCCATGATTGGGCCGTTCGGAAATGCCGGCGAAGCCGATCAGTTCTGCAGCAATCTCAAGGCCGCCGGCGGTCAGTGCATCGTGCAGAGAAACTGACGAGTGGCCGGAGATTTGGGCCGGTCGCCCGTCTTGAAACAAGCTGTGTAAGCTTCGGGGAGCCGGTTTCACTTTTGGTGAAAATGCTCTAATCCGCGTCGATGACGGCGCGCGCGTTCATCACCGGGGTCTCCGGAACAGAGCTGACAGGCGACGAGCGATCGTTTCTGCGCGACGCAGACCCTTGGGGCCTCATCCTGTTCAAGCGCAACATCGACACTCCGAGCCAGGTGCGTGCGCTCGTCGATGGCTTCCGCAACGCGGTGGGACGTGGCGACGCGCCGGTCCTGGTGGATCAGGAGGGTGGCCGCGTGCAGCGACTTGGCCCTCCCCATTGGCCGAACTATCCGGCGGGTGCCCAATACGGGCGCATTTGGGAACGCGACCAGGCTTCGGCGATTGAAGCCGCGCGGCTAGGGGCGCGACTGATTGCGGCCGACCTTATCTCCCTCGGAATCGATGTGGATTGCCTGCCCGTGGCCGACGTGCCGGCCCCCGGCGCCGATCCAGTCATCGGCGACCGCGCTTACGGGGATAGGCCTGAGAAGGTCGCGGCGATTGCCGAGGCCGTTGCCGAGGGGCTGATGGCCGGGGGCGTCTTGCCGGTCCTCAAGCACCTGCCGGGCCATGGTCGCGCCACGACGGACAGCCACCATAGCCTGCCTACGGTCGCGGCCGACCCGGCAAGCCTCGATGCTGTCGATTTTGCCGCCTTCCGCCCGCTCGCAGCGCTGCCGATGGGCATGACCGCGCACGTGGTTTTTTCCGCGTTCGACCCGATCGCGCCGGCCACGACGTCGGCCACAATGATACAAGAGGTTATTCGTGATTCGATTGGATTCGCGGGCCTTTTGATGAGCGACGACATATCGATGGGAGCGCTGTCCGGCTCGCTCATGGAGCGCTCGCGGGCGGCACTTGCCGCCGGCTGCGACGTCATCCTGCACTGCAATGGTGCTCTCGACGAGATGCGCGCGGTGGCGGACGCAACACCCCACCTCGCCGGCGCGGCGCAGCGGCGCGCGGCTGCCGCGCTTGCCGCCCGGCACGCGCCCGATCGGGACTCGGATTTGGGCGATCTGCGTCGCGCCTTCGCGGCGCTCATCTCCGGCGGGCGCGCCGCTGGAGCCGCCATGGCGCTGTCGTGAGGGTGCCGTCATGAGCCCCGAAGAGATCCCGTTCGAGGTCGAGCTCGCACCGGAGGAGCCCGCACTCGTGGTCGACGTCGAGGGCTTCGAGGGGCCGCTCGATGTTCTGTTGATGCTGGCGCGCCAACAGAAGGTCGACCTCGCCAAGATTTCGATTCTGGCTTTGGCGGATCAGTACCTCGCCTTCATCGAGGAAGCGCGCCGCTTGCGGCTGGAGCTTGCGGCCGACTATTTGGTCATGGCGGCGTGGCTTGCTTACCTGAAGTCGCGGCTGCTGTTACCCGACACGCAGTCGCCGGAAGGACAGACCGCCGAGGACATGGCCAATGCGCTCGCGCTGCGGCTGCGGCGGCTGGAGGCGATCCGCGAGGTCGCCGAGCGCCTGCTCGGACGGCCGCAGCTCGATCGCGATGTTTTCAGTCGCGGCCAACCGGAGCCGATCGCCCACATCAGGCGCCCGGAGTGGACCGCTACGCTGTATGATCTCTTGTCGGCTTACGCCTCGCAGCGGCAGCGGCAGGCGCTGGCGCATCTGCGCTTCGCCAAACGGCAAGTCTGGTCGCTGGCCGAGGCGCGCGAAGTGCTCGAGCGCTTGATCGGCGCTTCGACCGATTGGTCGCGCCTCGACCAATACCTCATCACCTATGTGGTCGATCCGGCGCTGGCGCCGACCGTGTTCGCGTCGAGCTTCGCCACCGCGCTCGAATTGGTCCGGGAAGGACATGCCGACATTCACCAGCAAGAGGCATTTGCGCCGATCTACCTGCGCAAGCGCGTCGCCGGTGCCGTGGGCGGCCTTCCGGTAACGGCAGGTGGCTTGGAGCCGAAGAATTCAAGCGAGTAGCCGGGGGAAGGAGGCCGTAACCATGTCGAGTTTGGCCAAGCGAGTGATCATGCCGAGAGAAGAGCCGGAGAGCGTCACAGAGGTGCGACCGGAGGAGCTTCGTCTCCTGGAGGCGATGCTGTTCGCGTCCGCCGAGCCGCTCGAGGAAGGCGCACTTGCGGCGCGGCTGCCGGCCGGCGTCGACGTGCATGCGGCGCTCATCCGCTTGCAGGAGGACTATGCGGTCCGCGGCGTCAATCTGGTCCGGATCGGCGGAAAATGGACCTTCCGCACCGCCGGCGATCTGGCCTGGCTGTTGAGCAAAGAGACGATCGAGACCCGCAAGCTCTCACGTGCGGCGATCGAGACTCTCGCCATCATCGCCTATCATCAGCCGGTCACGCGCGCGGAAATCGAGGACATTCGCGGGGTCTCGACCTCCAAAGGCTCGGTCGATGTTCTCCTGGAGACCGGTTGGATCAAGCCGCGCGGACGGCGCAAGGCGCCCGGACGCCCCGTGACTTACGGCACCACGGCGGCTTTCCTGTCGCATTTTGGCCTCGATCGCCTCGACGACCTGCCCGGTCTCGAGGAGCTAAAGGGTTCCGGGCTGCTCGAAGGGCGACTGCCGCCCGGCTTCTCGGTGCCGATGCCATCAGATGATCCGGCCTTGCGTGAAGACGAGGAGCCGCTGGAGCCTGGTGATCTGGACCTTGGGCTTGCACCGCGGCCCAGTCCGGACGCCGAGGACTAAAGCCTTTCCGGGAATCGGGTGGAGGCGGTTAATGCGGCCAAAGGCCGCTGGAATCGCGAGGACGCACAAAGCCTTGCCGCGCCCGCCTGAAATGACGGGCGAGCTCTCAAGTGCAAGTGAAGTCCTTGTGTTTGCCGCCTCTCGGGCATAGTTTCCGAGTTGGAAAGCAACGGCCCTCCAAGCGCCTCGCGGCTTGATGCGAGCTTGTAGGTGGAGGGCGTAAGTCGGCGGATATCCCGTGCGGTGCCGCCGATGCGGAGGAAAGTCCGATGGGTTCACTGAGCATTTGGCATTGGATGATAGTGCTGCTCGTGGTCATGCTGATGTTCGGCGGCCGCGGCAAGATTTCCGAGCTGATGGGCGACTTCGCGCAAGGCATCAAGTCGTTCAAGAAGGGCATGCAGGACGACGAGACCGCCAAGAACGAGCCGGATCCGAAGAGCATCGATCATCAGTCCGCTGCTGCAGCCGACCTCAAACGGCGCGCCGAGAGCTCGACCTCGTAAGCGGCGGGAGGCGCCCCGAAGCGAGACGGATGTGCGCGGCCTGCGGCACGGAGCCTGAGGGCGGGGACGGGGCGGCTGGCAGAACCGGGCGCGGAGTGTGCGCCTGAGAGGGTTCCAGGTTTCATTCAGAGCACCAGCCAAGCTCAGGTGGTTTCCACTACGCTGGTATTGTCGTAGCGCGCGGAGTTTGCATCTCCATGTTCGACCTAAGCTGGAGCGAGCTCCTCCTGATCGGCGTTGTTGCGCTGGTCGTTATCGGCCCCAAGGAGCTCCCGGGTGTCTTGCGCACGCTCGGACAATGGATGAGCAAAGTCCGCCGCATGGCGAGCGAATTCCAGAACCAGTTTCACGATGCCATGCGCGAGGCCGAGCTCGCCGACCTCAAGAAAGAGGTCGAGCAGATGACCGCGCAGGCGAGCAATTACTCGATGGATCCGCTCGCCGACGTGCGTAAGGATATGGAGAACGCACAACGCGAGATCGAGAGCGCGGTTGCGGGCACGCCGGCTGCGCGCCCGACTGTGAGCGAGGTCGCGGCACCGCAAGCTCCGCCTGCCGAACCCGCCGAGGCTGCGCCCGCAAGCGAACCTGCGCCGGTGAGCCAAAGCGCCGGCGCCGCCGAGGAGCACGCGAAGGAAGCAGCGGAGCCTCCGTCCAAGCCGAGCGGGGCGGGGAGCGCGCCGGCATGAAACAAGACAACGAGGAAGACGAGATCGAGGCCAGCAAGGCGCCGTTGATGGAGCACTTGATCGAGCTGCGGGCGCGGCTCATCAAGGCGCTCGCCGCATTCCTGGTCATGTTCATCATCTGCTTCTTCTTTGCCAAACAGATCTACAACATCCTGACGTTTCCCTACATCTGGGTCGCCGGCCCGGAGAACTCGAAATTCATCTATACGGGCCTGCTCGAGTATTTCATCGTGCAGATCAAGCTTGCAATGTTCGGAGCGGCGTTTCTGTCGTTTCCGGTGGTGGCGACCCAGCTTTACATGTTCGTAGCGCCAGGCCTCTATCGCAACGAGAAGCGGGCGTTCCTTCCCTATCTCATCGCCACGCCGATCTTCTTCCTGCTCGGTACATTGATGGTCTATTTCGTGCTGTGGCCGCTGGTCGCCCGGTTCTCGCTCGGCATGCAGCAGTTGGGCGGCGACGGTCGTGCCACGATCGAGCTCTTGCCCAAGGTCGAGGACTATCTCGGCCTGATGATCCGCCTGATCTTCGCCTTCGGGATCGCCTTCCAGCTGCCGGTGGTGCTCACGCTTCTCGGCCGGGTTGGGCTCATCACCTCGCAGCAGCTGATCTCCAAGGCGCGGTACTTCATCGTGTTGGCTTTCGTGATCGCCGCGGTGCTGACCCCGCCCGACGTCATCAGCCAGTGCTCGCTTGCCATCCCACTGGTATTTTTGTACGGGGGGTCGATCTGGTCGGTGAGGTTGGTGGAGAAGAAAGCGGCTGCCGAGAAGGCACGCGCTGCTGCAGCCTCGGCTGCAAAGCCCGCCGAATAGGGCGCGAGGATCGGCCTTCAGTTATCCTTCGACTACACGATTCGACTGTACAACATGGTCAAACCCGCCGGGCCGTGGATTTCGGATTCGGAACATGCACGACATCAAATGGATTCGCGACAATCCCGCGGCCTTTGACCGCGCGCTCGCGCGGCGCGGGTTGCCGCCGGAAGCCGCAAACCTCATTGCGATCGACGACCGGCGTCGCACGGCAATCCAACAGGTCGAAACGGCGCAGGCACGGCGCAACGCGGCCTCCAAGGAAATCGGCGCGGCCAAGAAGAGCAATGAGGAAGAAACGGCACAAAGGCTGATGGCGGAGGTTGCCGCGCTGAAAGCGAAAATTCCCGGCCTGGAGGAGGAGGAAAGGAAGACCTCCCGGGAGCTTGACGAAGCGCTGGCGCAAATTCCCAACCTGCCGCTCGACACCGTGCCGGACGGCAAGGATGAGCACGACAATTTGGAGCACCACCGCTTCGGCGAGAAGCCGAAGCAAAACTTTGCCCCCAAGCAGCATTTCGAGCTTGGGGAAGCGCTCGGGGAGATGGATTTCGAGGCAGCCGCCAGGCTCTCCGGTGCCCGCTTCGTGATCTTGAAAAACGGGCTCGCTCGGCTCGAGCGGGCGCTTGGGCAATTCATGCTCGACCTGCACACGGCCGAGCACGGGTATACGGAGGTCAATCCGCCGCTCCTGGTGCGCGATCACACGATGTTCGGAACCGCGCAACTGCCGAAATTCAAGGATGATCAGTTCGCGGCTACGAATACCGAAATGCTCCAGAACGTGTTGGACCAGGCGCGCCAGGAATCCGATAAGGGCGCGCGCGGGGACGCGCTGAGCGGTCAAAACAAGAGCGAGATTCCCAACCGACTCTGGCTTATCCCGACGGCCGAAGTGCCGCTGACAAATCTGGTGCGCGAACAGATTGTCGAGGAGACCGCGCTGCCGATGCGGCTCACCGCGCTCACCGCCTGTTTCCGGGCCGAGGCCGGAGCGGCCGGCAAGGATACGCGCGGCATGATCCGCCAGCACCAGTTCAGCAAGGTCGAGCTCGTCTCCATCACGACGCCCGAGCAGAGCGCCGACGAGCACGAGCGCATGCTGAGCTGCGCCGAGGAGGTGCTGCGCCGGCTCGAGCTGCACTACCGGGTCATGACCCTCTGCACCGGCGACATGGGATTTGCGTCGCAAAAAACCTACGACATCGAGGTGTGGTTGCCCGGACAGGGGGCGTATCGGGAAATCTCCTCCTGCTCGGTGTGCGGCGAGTTTCAGGCGCGGCGCATGGGTGCGCGCTATCGCACCAAGGAAGGCCGGGGAGTGCGCCATGTGCACACGCTCAACGGCTCCGGCGTTGCGGTCGGGCGGGCCCTCATCGCTGTCCTGGAGAACTATCAGCAGGCCGATGGCTCGATCGCGGTCCCGACCGTGCTGCAGCCCTATATGGGCGGGCGGAAGAGTATCCCGCCGGCGGTGTGACGCTTGCGAAAGCCGATGCGCATCCTGATCACCAATGACGACGGCGTGCATGCCGAAGGCCTCGGCGTCTGCGAGCAGATCGCGCGCGCCCTGTCCGACGATGTCTGGGTGATCGCGCCCGAGTACGATCAGTCGGGCGTGTCGCATTCGCTCTCGCTCAACGATCCCTTGCGCCTACGCGCGATCGGCGAGCGACATTTTGCCGTCAAGGGCACGCCGACCGACTGCATCATCATGGGGGCGCGCCACATCCTCAAGGACAGGCTCCCGGATTTGGTTCTGTCCGGGGTCAACCGTGGGCGCAATACCGGGGAAGACGTGATCTATTCCGGCACGGTTGCGGGCGCGGTCGAAGGCACCATTCTGGGCATCCCCTCGCTCGCCCTCTCGCAGGCTTATCTGTCGCGCAGCAGACAGCCGCCCCACTGGGATACCGCGATCCGGTTTGCACCAGACATCATCCGCCGGGTGCTTGCCGCCGGCATCCCGGGTGACGTCCTGGTGAACATCAATTTCCCCAACTGCCCACCCGCCGAGGTTCAGGGTATTTCGGTCGCGGCCCAAGGCCGGCGGCGACAGGAGCGTCTGCAGGTTGATGCACGCGAGGACGGCCGCGGCAATGCCTATTATTGGATCGCCTATGCGCGCACGCGGGTATCGCCGCCCCACGACGGCACCGATGTTTCCGCGCTGGCCGCCAACCGCATCGCCGTGACACCCTTGCGGCTCGACATGACCGACGAGCCATACATGACCAAGCTGGCCGGATTGTTCGGCTAAAGCTCCGAGTCCTGCGCGTTGCGTTGCGCGGGCGAGCCCCTGGGGATCGTACTGAAGGCGGAGGACATATATTAGTTGCGGACCCCGCGAGTAGGAGCTTGAGATTGATTGTTCCGGCACGGAGGCGGCGGCAGACGAAGAGGGGCGGTGGCGTGGCAAAGCAACCCGCGGGCGACGATAGCGTCGGCCGCATGCAGTTCATTCTGACGCTGCGGCGGCGCGGAATTGGCGATGCCGCCGTCTTGCGCGCCATGGATGAGGTTCCGCGCGAATATTTCGTCGAGCGCGCGTCTGTCGATGTGGCCTATGCGGACCGGGCGCTGCCGATTGCCTGTGGGCAGACCATCAGCCAGCCCTATGTTGTCGCTTACATGACCGAGCAACTGGCGGTGCAATCAACGCACCGCGTGCTCGAAATCGGCACCGGTTCCGGTTATCAGGCGGCGGTCCTCTCGCGGCTTGCGCGCGAGGTGGTCACGATCGAGCGCTTCCGCACGCTTGCCGATGCCGCGCGCTCTCGCCTGGAAACCCTTGGCTACCGCAACGTCGAGGTGCTGCTCGGCGACGGGTTTGCCGGCGCGGCAGACCGCGCGCCATTTGATCGCATCATCGTTACCGCGGCGGCCGAGACGGTGCCGCAGATGCTGATCGACCAGCTCGGGGAGGGCGGCATCATGGTTCTTCCCCTTGGGTCCCAGGCGGGCCCGCAAACTCTTGTGAAGTTAACCAAGAGTGCAGAAGGAGTGGACCCGGAGGAATTGATCGGAGTGCGTTTCGTGCCGCTGTTGCCCGGCCAAGCACGTGAATTATAAGAATTAATCGTCGCTTTCGTTAAGGTTGACCGCGCGTAATGTCTTAAAGCCTTATTTACTTCCCGCCTGTTTAACTCGCCGCCTGTTTGTCGCGTTCGAGTGAGCAGGACATGAATTCCTTGGCCGCGTTCCGCTCGTCGTCTTGCCCGCGAGCGATCGCCTTGGCTCTGATCGCGCTCGGGGCGGCCGGCTGCAGCAGCGAATCCACGCGCTTCGGTGACCCCAACGCACGCGGGAGCGAGCTCACCGGCTCGCTCGCCTCCGGCGGAGCTGCACCGGTTGGCCGGGTCGAGACGCGGCCGTTGCCGCAGACGTCCGCCTCGCCGCCACCGCAAGCTCCGGCGCGTGCGGCGCAAGCTTCATCGCCGGTCGTGGCCGGCGGTGGGCGCGGAATGGCCTCCTACAGCCCGCCATCGTATGACGCCCCTCCCAATCCTCCGCCGGCACCGATCGCCTACGGTCCGGCGTCGAGCGCGCCCACCTACAGCACCGCTTCCTATACGCCGCAATATGCGCCCGCGACCTACAACCCGCCGCCCGCTGAGGTGACAGGGTCGGTGTCGACGCCGCCGGCGCCGATCAGCAAATCGACATCGTCGGGACAATGGAGCTGGGACGGCGGCGTCGCAATCACGGTGACGCAAGGCGAGACCATCGAGGGCATTGCGCATCGCCATGGCGTGCCGGTCGAGGCCATCGTGCGTGCGAACAACCTCGCTTCGCCCAATGCCATCCACCCCGGTCAGCGCCTCGTCATCCCGCGCTACAACCCGCCACTTGCGCCGCCTCCCGCGCAGCAGGCCTCCGCGCCTTCCCCAAAGCCGGCGACGGTTGTGGCGACGACGGCGCGCGCCGCGCCTACCGTACCGCCCTCGCCGGCGAACACTGGCGTGCATGTGGTTGCGCCCGGCGACACGCTCAGCAAGATCGCCCGCACCTATGGCAAGTCGGTGCATGAGATCGCCAAGGCGAACAACATGCAGCCTGACGCCAAGCTCACTGTCGGTGACCGCATCGTAATTCCAGGCGCCCATATCGGCAGCGCCAAGAGCGAGGCCGAGCCGGTTGCGGCAAGTGGCGCAAAGCCGGCTGGCACCAAGACCGCGGCGGCATCGGCGGCTCCAGCGGAGAGCGCCAGCGTAGCGTCGCAAGGTAACGAAGCGCCGACCACCGAGACTGTCGCCAAAGCCACAACCGAGGCGCCGCCGGGCTTCCGCTGGCCAGCGCGTGGCCGGATCATTGCCGCCTTTGGTCCCAAGGCCAACGGCCAGCAGAACGACGGTATCGACGTCGCGGTACCGGAGAACACGCCGATCAAGGCCGCTGAGGACGGGGTCGTCGCTTATGCGGGCAACGAGCTCAAAGGCTACGGCAATCTGATCCTGGTGAAGCACCCCAACGGCTATGTCACCGCCTATGCGCACGCCAAGGAGCTTTTGGTCAAGCGCGGCGATCAGATCAAGCGTGGCGAGGTGATCGCCAAATCCGGCCAGACCGGTAATGTCGACGTCCCGGAGCTGCACTTCGAGGTGCGCAAAGGATCCTCACCGGTCGACCCGATGCAGTTCCTCACTGGCGCTTGAGCCGGACCTCAGAGTGGTCCCTGCGAAAGCAGGAACCCATACCGCACGAGCTTCTCACGTCTGCCGGGGATTCTGGGTCCCTGCTTTCGCAGGGACTACCAGGCCGGGTTCGTCCTCGATCATCCGAACGCCAAGTCGTCCGGCCAGATCCTGCACGTATTGCCAAGCGACGCGTCCGGAGCGGGCACCGCGTGTCGTCGCCCACTCCAACGCTTCACGGGTCAGGTCGTCGCCGTTGAACGCAATCCGGTAACGCGCCACATAGGCCGTGACCATATCCAGATATTCGTCCTGGCTGCAGCGATGGAAGCCGAGCCAGAGCCCGAAGCGATCCGATAGCGACACTTTCTCCTCGATCGCTTCGCCGGGATTGATCGCGGTCGAGCGCTCGTTCTCCATCATCTCGCGCGGCATCAGGTGGCGCCGATTCGATGTCGCATAGAACACGACGTTCTCGGGCCGCCCCTCTATGCCGCCTTCCAGCACGGCCTTGAGCGACTTGTAGCTCGTGTCCTCCGCGTCGAAGGACAGATCGTCGCAAAACACGATGCAGCGATGCGCGAGGCCGCGCGTAAGCGTCATCAGGTCGGGCAGGCTCTCGATGTCCTCGCGATGGATCTCGATCAGCTTGAGCCGCCGCGAACCCTTGGCCGAGTGGTCGGCTGCGGCGTTGACCGTGGCGTGCACGGCCTTGACCAAGGACGACTTCCCCATGCCGCGCGCGCCCCATAACAGGGCGTTGTTCGCCGGCAGCCCGCGCGCGAAGCGTTCGGTATTGGCGAGCAGAAGGTCGCGCACCCGATCGATGCCCTTCAGGAGCGACATGTCGACCCGATTGACGCGCGCCACCGGCGCCAGGCGCCGGCCGGAGGGGTGCCAGATGAACGCATCAGCAATCGCGAAATCGGCCGGGACGGGCGGTGCGGGGGCCAAGCGCTCGAGCGCTTCGGCGATGCGCAGCGCTATGTCGCCGACAATGACGTCAGGCGAGCGGGGAGGCGGGAGCGGATTGGAAGGGCGCTTCCGTAGAGACTTTTTGACGCGTTTGGGCATGGATGGTCGCTGGCTGCTGCGCAGCTTTAACGGCCCGCAACGCCCCCCGCAAGCGCCGCACGCAGAGGTTCGCGGGGTCCTTCGGGCGAGCGTTGCAATTGGGCGGGTGGCCGCTATAGTCCGCGCCGATTTCCGCCCTGCCGGCGCGCTTTAGCGGGCGCGGGCGTCCGATCGGAGCGCCGTGGGCCCAGCCCACACAAAACGGCCCATTTGCAGGACCTATTCGATGTTCGTTACTCCGGCCTTTGCCCAGAGCAGTCTCAATGACCTGGTGGGCATCGGCTCGCCCCTGCCGATGATGATCATCGTGGTGGTGATCTTCTACTTCCTGGTATTGCGGCCGCAGCAGAAGCGGGCGAAAGAGCACCAGGACCTGGTCAAGAACTTGCGGCGGGGTGATACAATCGTTACTTCCGGAGGGCTGGTCGGCAAAGTGACCAAGCTCGTGGACGACGAGCAGGTCGAGTTCGAGATTGCGGACGGTGTACGTGTGCGCCAGGTACGCTCGATGGTGACGAGCGTGCGAGCCAAAGGCGAGCCGGTCAAGGACGACAGCGCAGGCTGAAGCGCCGGCAAGCCGGGCGTTCGAGAGCGGCATCAGGACGGTCAGACAATGCTCTACATTTCGCGCGCCAAGGCGGCTGCGATCCTGCTTACGGCGGCAGTCGTGTGCCTGTTCGCGGTCCCCAATTTCCTGTCCGACAGCATCGTGCAGAAATGGCCTTCCTGGGCGCAGCGCCACATCGTGCTCGGCCTCGATCTGCAAGGCGGGTCACACATGCTGCTGCAGGTGGATGCGGACGACGTGCGCCGGCAGAAGGTGGAAGCGCTGCGCGACGACGTGCGCCGCATCTTGCGCGACGCGCGCATCGGCATCACCGGCCAGCCCACGATCAAGGGCAACACCGTCGAGGTGCATATTCGCGACAACGATACTCAGGCTGCTATCGCCAAGCTTAGAGAGCTGTCCACGCCGATTGGTGGCGTGCTCGGCGCCGGCGCGCAGCGGTCGGTGGACATCGTCGATGCCGGCGGCGGCCTGGTGCAGCTTACGGTGACGGATGCCTCCCTCACGCAGCGCATGCGACAGGTGGTCGGGCAAACGGTTGAGATCATCGAGCGGCGCGTCAACGCGCTCGGAACCGTCGAGCCGCTGATCCAACCGCAAGGAACCGACCGCGTCCTAGTGCAGGTCCCGGGGCTGCAGGACCCGCAACGCTTGCAGGAGATTCTCGGCAAGACTGCCAAGCTCGAGTTCCGCATGGTCGACCTGTCCATGACGCCGGAGCAGGCACTGCAGACGCGCCCGCCTCCGGACTCGGAAATCCTCTACGGTCCGGAGAGCGAAGGCCACAGGCCGTACCTGATCGAGAAACGGGTGCTGGTTTCCGGCGGCGACCTGACCGATGCCCAACCCGGGTTCGATCAGCGCACCAACGAGCCGATCGTCCAATTTCGCTTCAATTCCTCCGGCGCCCGCAAATTCGCGCAGGCGACCCAGGAGAATGTCGGCCGTCCATTCGCCATCGTGCTCGATAACGAGGTTATTTCCGCCCCCGTCATCCGCGAGCCGATCCTGCAAGGGTCCGGCCAGATTTCCGGCAACTTCACCGTGCAGTCGGCCAATGATCTGGCGGTGCTGCTGCGCGCCGGCGCGCTGCCTGCCAAGCTCACAATCATCGAGGAGCGAACCGTGGGGCCGGGCCTCGGCCAGGATTCCATCGAGAAGGGCAAGCTCGCAGCCGTCGCCGGATCCGCCATGGTCGTCATTTTCATGCTGGCGACCTATGGACTGTTCGGCCTGTTCGCGAATATCGCGGTCAGCATCAATGTCGCCATGATCTTCGGGCTCTTGTCGCTGCTCGGAGCCACGCTGACGCTGCCCGGCATCGCCGGCATCGTGCTCACCGTCGGCATCGCGGTCGATTCCAACGTGCTGATCTACGAGCGTATTCGTGAGGAGGTGCGCCACGGCCGCACGCCGATCACCGCCATCGATGCCGGCTTCACGCGCGCGCTCGCCACCATCATGGATTCCAACATCACCACCTTCATCGCGGCCGCGGTATTGTTCTTCATCGGCACCGGCCCGGTGCAGGGATTCGCCGTGACGCTTGGCATCGGCATCGTCACCACCGTGTTCACCGCATTCACGATGACGCGCCTGATCGTCGCCTATTGGGTGCGTTGGCTCAGACCGCAAACCGTGCCGATTTGACAGCTGACGGCATCAGAAAGTAACGCCCGTGCGCCTGCTCCGCATCGTCCCGGACGACACAAAATTCGACTTCATGCGCTTTCGGCGCGTGAGCTTTCCGATTTCGGCCGTCCTCTCGATCTTCGCGATCTCGCTCTATTTCTTTCATGGCCTGAACTTCGGCATCGATTTCGTCGGCGGCACATTGATGGAGGTGCAGTCGAAGACGGGTCCCGCCGATCTCGCCAAGATGCGCGCCACCATCGATGGGCTGGGCCTGGGCGAGGCACAGTTGCAGCAGTTCGGGGCTCCGACGGATGTGTTGATCCGCGTGCCCGAGCAACCGGGCGGCGACGAAGCTCAGCAGGCGGCGGTCGCCAAGGTACGCGGCGCGCTCGGCGATCAGGTCGATTATCGGCGCATCGAAGTCGTGGGGCCGCGCGTTTCCACCGAGCTGTTGGCGAGCGGCACCATCGGGTTGATGGTCGCCATCATGTGCATCCTGATCTATCTCTGGTTTCGCTTCGAATGGCAGTTCGCGCTCGGTGCCATGATCGCCAACGTGCACGACCTCGTGCTCACCATCGGGTTCATGTCGCTCACCCAGATCGACTTCGACCTCACCAGCATCGCGGCGCTGCTCACCATCCTGGGCTATTCGCTCAACGACACTGTCGTCATCTATGACCGCATCCGCGAAATGCTGCGCCGTTATAAGAAGATGCCGATGCCGGATCTGCTCAACGTTTCCGTCAACTCGACCCTTTCGCGCTCGATCATCACTCACGTGACGGTAACGCTCGCGCTCTTGGCCCTCCTGCTGTTCGGCCCACAGGCGATCCATAGCTTCACCGCGACGATGATGTTCGGCGTGGTGCTGGTCGGCACCTACACTTCGGTGTTCATCGCCGCCCCCGTGCTCATCTATCTCGGCGTGGGCACTTCGCGCCTGGCAACCGAGCCGGAACCCTCGGATAATCCGCGGCCGGCGCGCACGCGCGCGTGAGCCTGGCCAGCGACCCCTTTACCCATTGCGAAGCCCTGGTCCGGGCGGCCGACAAGGACCGCTTCCTGGCGACGCTGTTTGCCCCTGCACCCGAGCGCGCTGGGCTCCATGCGCTTTATGCATTCAATATCGAGGTCGCGCGCATCCGCGAGCGCATTCACGAGCCGCTGGCGGGCGAGATCCGTCTGCAATGGTGGAGCGATGTGCTCGCCGGCACGGCTTCCGGCAGCGTCGAGGCGCATCCGGTCGCGGCGGCGCTGCGGACCACCATTGAGCGCTGCCACCTGGCCACGGATCTGTTCGAAAAGCTGATCGCAGCGCGGCGGTTCGACCTCTACGATGAGCCGATGGGCACGCTCGCCGACTTCCGCGCCTATGCGCGTGCCACCTCGGCGGGCCTGATCGAGCTCGCAGCCAGCGTTCTGGCGCCTGGCGATCTGGCTGCCTTCGGCCCCATGGCAGAGCACGCCGGACTTGCCTATGCGACGGTCGGCTTGTTGCAGGCTTTTCCGCTCCATGTCGGGCGCGGCCAGCTCTTTCTGCCGCTTGATGTCTTGGCGCGCCACGGCGTGGAACAGAAGGAATTGCGGGCGCCGCAAGCGGCAGCCGGATTGCGTGGCGCCTTGGCGGAACTGCTCGCTTTGGCGCGCAGCCACCTTGATCAGGCACGTGCAACGGCCGGCGTTCTTCCGCCGGCGGCGCTCCCGGCAGTCCTTCCGGTTGCGATGGTGCGCCCGCTCATCGATCGCATGGAGCGCAAGAGCTACGACCCGTTTGCCGGCGTGGACATGCCGCAATGGCGGCGACAATGGCGCCTCTGGCGGGCGGCTCGACAGCCGGTGCGAATTTTCGTTTGAGCATGCCGATTCGATCAGTGATCGTCGGGCTGTGATCACCTCAACCTGCGCCTTCGTCATAGGACTATCCTCAAGGATTAGTCCTATGACTTCCCGCGTATCTTCTCAGGTCCGCAAGGTGGCCGCCGCCGGACGCTTACGTTTGTCCCGGCCATCAGCATTTTCTGAACAGAGAGGCGTGGATGCCCGCATGCAGCCGGGCATGACATGCAGCACCTAAAACGCGAAGCGGTCGCGCAGATTTCGCCGATCCGCCAAGATGCGCTGGATGAGCGCCCGTTCGCGCTCGCTGGCGATCAGGCCGTCGATCAGGTCGATCTGATTCATGGCGACCAGCTGCAGGATTTCGCTGCGGATCTCGCCATTCGGCCGCCGCGGCAGCTCCTCGGTCACTTGTAGATGCTCCGGCGGCTTTGGCCCGTGGCCGGAGATGAAGTCGCGCAGGACACGCTCCGACAGGGCGGCGCCACGACGCTCCACAAAAGCGTAGAGGCCGGTACCCGCGCGCCGGTCCGGATAGGCCACGATAGCGACATCGCCGACATGCGGATGCGCCTTGAGGCGCTCGGCGATACGCGGTGCATCGTACACCAAGCGCGGGCCTCCGCCCTCGCGATCGGTGAAGCGCAAGATGTCGCGCGTGATGAAGTAGTAAACGCGCTTGCCGGTTGCCATCCAGACCCGGGTGAGGATGCTCTTGCGTGCCAATACCCGACGCTCGGCGGCCGTAATCGCCTCCGGCGCATAACGGAGCTTGTGTTTCAGAAGATGTCGCAGGTCCTCGTAGGCGGCGAGCCGAAACAACAGGTGGCGCCGCTTGAAACGGATGGCGAGCTGGAAATCCGTGACATATGCGCGTCCGTCGCTGCCGCGCAACCAGTTCTGCTCCTTGGCAAGGTCGTTGTGGCAGATGCCGGCGCGGTGCAGCTTGCGCAGGACGGTTTTGGCGGAGCGGAAATAGGCGATCTCGCCGTATGGCCGGGCAATGTGCAGTGCGACACCATCGATCCAGCCGCGCGCGAGCGCGCGGGACCCCGCAAAGCACAGCGGCGGCGCAACCCCCAGGGCGGCGGCCGCGGCAAGCGCCTCCCGTTCGCGGACGAACAGGTGGCGCGCCAACGGAAAGCTCCACCACGGTACTTCGTCGATACGGCGCAGCACCGCGTCAAGCTCGCCGCCATCGGCCAAGAAGTGGCCGCGCTCCACCGTCGAGAACATGTCGCGCTTGAGCACGACGCCACTTCGCCAGCGACCTTCGATTTCCGGCGGCAGCGCGATGGGGCGACTGTCCGGCACAGCCTTACTCCGCCGCCAGCGCGTGCTCGCCGGCGCTCCAGCGGGCAAGATCGGCAAGCGCCCGCTGCGACATAGCGCGCTTCTTGGCCAAAACCTTGGCTGTTCCGCGCAGGCGGGCGCCGTCAGCGGCCCGGCTCGGCGACTTTGCGAGCGGTGGGAACAGCCCGAAATTGATGTTCATCGGCTGATAGGAACGCGGCCCCGCATCGATAGTCTCGATGTGGCCGCCGGTAATGTGATTGATGAGAGCACCATGCGCGGTGGTGGGCGGTGGAACAAGGACTGCTCCGCCCAGGCGCTCAGCGGCGGCGAAACGGCCCGCCAACAGCCCGACGGCAGCGGATTCCACATAGCCTTCGCAGCCGGTGATCTGGCCGGCGAATCGCAAACGGGGATCCGCCCTAAGGCGCAGCTTCTCATCCAGGAGCTTCGGGGAGTTGAGAAATGTGTTGCGGTGTAATCCGCCAAGTCGCGCGAACTCGGCGCCCTCCAGCCCCGGTATGGTGCGGAAGATGCGCAGCTGCTCGCCATGGGTGAGCTTGGTTTGAAAGCCCACCATATTGAACAATGTTCCGAGCCGATTGTCCTGCCGCAGCTGGACGACCGCATAAGGTTTCACGGCGGGAGCGCGCGGATTGGTGAGCCCGAACGGCTTCATCGGACCATGCCGCAAGGTCTCGCGCCCGCGCTCGGCCATCACCTCGACCGGCAGGCAGCCGTCAAAATAGGGCGTAGCCGTCTCCCAGTCGTGAAAGCTCACCTTCTGGCCGGCCAGCAAGGCATCGATGAAGGCGTCGTATTGGTGGCGTGAGAGCGGGCAATTGATGTAGTCGGCGCCCGAACCGCCGGGCCCGGACCGGTCGTAGCGCGATTGCAACCAGGCAACCGACATATCGATCGAGCCGCGATGCACAATCGGCGCGATTGCGTCGAAGAAGGCCAGCGCCTCTTCGCCCGCCAGGTTGGCGATGGCTTCGGCGAGCGCCGGTGAAGTCAAAGGGCCGGTCGCCACAATCACGTTGTCCCACTCGGCCGGGGGAATGCCGGCAATCTCCTCGCGGCAGAGCGTGACCAGCGGATGCGCGGAAAGCGCCGCGGTCACGGCCGCAGCAAATCCCTCACGGTCAACCGCGAGCGCTCCGCCGGCGGGGACCTGATTGGCATCGGCGGCCCGCATCACCAGGGAATCGAGCAGGCGCATCTCCTGATGCAGCAAACCGACCGCATTGTGCTCGGCATCATCGGAGCGAAAGGAATTGGAGCAGACAAGCTCCGCCAGACGGTCGGTCTTGTGCGCGGCCGTGGCGCAGGTCGGGCGCATCTCGTGCAGCACCACCGGCACACCATGCGCGGCAATCTGCCAAGCTGCCTCGGAGCCGGCCAAGCCGCCACCGATGACATGGATGGGTGCTGCTTCGCTCATCGCTGCATTCATGGCGCGAAACTAGGCCCACGCGCTGAATACAGCAATGGTTCGCTCGGCCAGGGATGGATTCTCCAAGGGAGAGGAGCACAAACCTGCCAGAAAGCGCTCAGCTCGAAATGCTGGCCCCGCCGAACCGCTCCTTCCAGCGCGGGAGCACCTCTCTGTTGTAGACGTTGTCGGGAATCTTTCCCGATAAGGCTGCGACGACCGAGCGGGTTGCCCAGGCGACGCCTTGCCGCAGCTCACCGCCTTCTGTGTAGGCGGCCGAGTGGGGCGACAGCAGGACCTTCTCGCCAAGCGCGCGCAGGGGAGAATCCGCGGGCAGGGGCTCTTCCTCGAAAGCATCGATGGCGGCGCCGCGGATGCGCCCGGCGGCAATCGCCTTGGCCAGCGCCTTCTCGTCGACGACCTTGCCGCGCGCCGTATTGAGCACGATCGCGGAGGGCTTCATCAGGCCAAGCTCGCGTTCGCCGAACATGTAGCGGGTCTCCTTGGTGAGCACGACATGAAACGACACGACATCGGATTCTCTCAGCAACGTGTCGTAGTCGACCGCCTTGACGTTGTGGGTCAGGAAGTGCGCCGGCGGCACATAGGGGTCGTAGGCGAGAATGCGGGCGCGCCAGGGCGCCAAGAGCTGCGCCACTCGGGTGCCGATGCGCCCGAGGCCGACTAGGCCGATCGTCTGTCCCGGGAAACCGTCGCTCGCACGGCTGCCGACGTAGTAGGCGAAATTGTGCAGCTCACGCCACTTGCCTGCACGCACGTCGGCATCGCGCTCGCGCAGCTTCTTCAAGAGCGCCAGCATGAACGTCACCGTGGTCTCGGCGACCGCGAAGCAGTTGGACTCGGTCGGCGCATGGCACACCATGATGCCGAGCTCGGTCGCCGCTTCGGTGTCGATATCGTCGACCCCGACGGTGTATTTCGCGACCACCCGCAGCCGCTGCGAGGCCTGCATGATCCGCCGCGTGATCGGGCAGTGGCGAATCGAGGTGCCCATCAGCGCAACGGCATCGCGCGCGGCCTCGACAATCGCGTCCCCATCGGAGCGGCGTGGCAGTTGCCAGTCCCGATTGCCGAACACGATCTCGCAGCCGAGGCCCTCGAGTGCGGCGATGGTCTCCGGCGGCTCTTCGCGCGGCGCAAAGACAAGGACTTTCGGCTTGGACATGGATGCTCCGTTTGACGCAGACAAGGGATTTGGTTGGATGAGGCGGGATGAGTAGAGGCTATTCGAGCGCGATGCCGCTTTCCTTCACGACATTGACCCAGCGCGCGCCTTCCTTGCGGACGAAAGAATCGAGCTCCTCGGGCGTGCTGGCGACCGGATTGATCCCGGCCTTCTGCAGCCTCGCATAGAGCACGGGGTCGGCATACACCGCGGAAATTTCCTCATGGAGCTTGTCCACGATCGCCCGCGGCGTGTGCGCCGGAGCGACGATCGCGATCCAGCTGGAAATGTCATCGAGCGCCGGCAAGTCGGCTGCGACCGCGAGCGGCGCGACGTCGGGAAGGGCCGGCAGCGGTCGATTATTGAGCTTGGCCAAAGCGCGAAGTTTCCCGGATTGTATGAGCGGAAGGCTCGTGGCCACCCCGTCGATGATATAATCGACCGCACCGGTCAAGAGCCCCTGCACGACCTCGGCGCTGCCCTTGTAGGGCACGGGCTGGACGTTGATGCCGGCCTCGCGGTTGAGGAGATAGCCGGCCAGGCGCGTCGTGATGATGCCGGCGCCGTAATTCAGCTTGCCGGGGCTCTGGCGGGCTCGTGCGATGAGCTCGAGGATCGTCTTCGGTCCGTCGGCTGCCCGGACGGTCAACAGCGAGGTGTTCTTGGCCGCAAGGGTGACCGAAGCGAAGTCCCGAACCGGATCATAAGCGAGGTTCTTGATGGCAGCGGGATTCAGCACCAAGGTCGTGTCCATTGCGGCGAGCAGGGTGTAGCCGTCGGGAGCAGCGTGCGCGACCTCACTGGCGCCGATTGCCGTATTGCCGCCGGGCCGGTTTTCGACCACCACCGCTTGCCCCCAATCCGCGCTCATGCGCTGAGCGATGACACGTGACAGGATGTCGGTCGGCCCGCCGGCCGGAAAAGGAACCACGAGCCGGATGGGCCGCGTCGGGTAAGTCTTGGTCTCCCTCTCCGCCTGCGCATGCGCCGGCAGTCGGCCCAGCAGCGCCATAGCGGCAACTGCAGCGAGAGCCGTGGCGAGCTTGCAGCACGAGGAGCGTTTCACGACCTGCATTTTCCCGCGATCGGTGCAAGAACCAGGATTGGTCGATGGATAATCGGCATTTCCCGCCGCCATTTCAATCAGCCGCAGCGTTGGGCTAGGATGGCGCTGACCGCGATCAACGACGAGAAGAAAGGGGAGGCCACGTGCTCGCTCGCAACGTATCCACGCGCGACCGCTACGCGATGTACAATACCAACAAGCTGAAGATCGGCTTGTTCGGGTCGAACTGTTCGTCCGGGCGGGCGGTCACGAAGGTGCCGGAGCGTTGGACCGGGAGCTGGCCGGACAATCTGCGGCTTGCCCGCATGGCCGATGAAGCGGGCATCGATTTCATGCTGCCGATCGGCCGCTGGAAGGGCTATGGGGGAGAAACCGACTACCAGGGCGCGACGCTCGAGACCCTCACCTGGGCGTCCGGCCTGCTCGCCTCGACCAAGCACATCACGGTTTTCGGCACGGTGCACGCGCCGCTGTTCAATCCGGTCATCGCCGCCAAGGAGATGGTGACCGCCGACCATATCGGTGAGGGCCGTTTCGGCCTCAACATCGTGGTCGGGTGGAACGAAGGCGAGTTCGAGATGTTCGGCGTCGAGCAGCGCGAGCACGAGGATCGCTACGAGTACGCACAGGAATGGATCGACATCATCAAGCAGATCTGGTCGGAGCGAGAAGACTTCGACTTTCGCGGCAAATACTTCAACATGAAAGGCATCCGCGGCAAGCCCAAGCCGTTCGGCGGCACGCGACCCTTGATGATGAACGCCGGGTCCTCGCCCACCGGCCAAGCCTTTGCGATCCGCAATTGCGAGGCCTTCTTCCTGCAGGCTTCGCGCGATTCGCTCGATGAGACCGCCAAACGGGTCGCGAATGTGCAGGAGCGGGCAAGGGGCAGCGGCCGCGAGATCGGCTGCTATACGGTCGGGGTCATCACCTGCCGGCCGACCAGCAAAGAGGCGCAGGACTATTATCACTACAGCATCGTCGAGCATGCCGACTGGTCGGCGGTCGACGGCATTCTCGCGCTCAAGAACATCAGCCCGCAGACAGTGCCGATAAAGGAATACGAGCTCAAGCGCAGCCAATATGCGCAAGGCATGGGCGGGTTGCCCATTGTGGGGGATCCTGATTTCGTCGCGCAGCAACTGGCCGACTTGAGCAAGGCAGGACTGACCGGCATCGGCGTCTCGCTGGTCAACTATGCGGAGGAGCTGCCCTTCTTCTGCGCGGAGGTGTTGCCGCGCCTGGAGCGCATGGGCGTGCGCGAGCGTCGGGCGGCGTGATGAACGCAGTGGAGAAGCGCGTCGGCATCATTATCCCCTCCTCCAACCGGATGGTCGAGCAGGAGATGATCCAGGCCTTTCCGGGTGGCGTGCAGCCGCATGTGACGCGTTTGCGCATGACCGGCCCAAATCGCGGACCGCTTGCCGCGATCATGCCGCGTGTCGAGGAGGCGACCCGCGCATTGACCGATGCGCGTTGCGAGGTCGTGGCCTTTCACTGCACCGCCAATTCCATGCAGGAGGGCCGCGACGGCGAGGACCGCATTCTCGCCGCCTTGGCGCGGGCGGGCGCCGCGCAAGCGACTACGACGGCGACTGCGATCCGCCGCGCGCTGGCCGCGCTCCGTGCGCGCACGATGGTGCTGATCACGCCCTACGATCAGGCGACGACCGATCACGAGGCGGAGTTTCTTGAAGGTGAGGGCTGCCGCGTGGTTTACGCGAAGGGCTTTGCGCTTGCCGGGAGCGATGCCTATTGCGCCACTCCGTCCGCCTTCTGGCGCGATCGCGCGCGCGAGGCCGCACGCCCTGATGCCGATGTGTACTTCCTGAGCTGCGCCAATATCGCGGTGCTGGGCGTGATCGCGGAGCTCGAGCGCGATCTCGATCGCCCTGTGATCACCAGCAATCAGGCAGTGGTGTGGGATTGCGTCTCTCGGCTCGCCTTGAACGGTCGCGGCCCGGGTCGGTTGTTCACGCACGCGATGGCCGATGCCTCGGCGTCGTCGATCTGATGGCAGACGATGAAGGTCCCGTCGGGCGTTCTTCTGTTCCTATCTCTGTTGCCGTTCGCCGGCATCTTACCGGCGAGAGCTGACGACGACGTCGCCGCATTCTACCGCGGCAAGCAATTGCGCATGATCGTGGGAACCGGCGCAGGCGGCGGCTACGACCTGTTCGCCCGCGCGGTCGCACGCCATATCGTCAATCACATTCCGGGCAATCCCACCATCATCGTGCAGAACCAGCCGGCTGCCGGCGGCCTGGTAATGGTCAATCAGCTGGCGAGCCTCGGCCCCAAGGACGGAACCGTCATCGCTGCACCCGTCAACGGCGTCCCGACCGCGCCGCTGCTCGAGCCGCAGGCGGCCCATTTCGATGCCGCCAAGCTTAACTGGATCGGCAGCACCAACCGGGAAACCTATGTGGCCTATGCCTGGCATACCGCACCGGTGCAGACCCTTGCCGATCTCATGCAGAAGGAACTGATCGTCGGCGCGACCGCGCCCGGCACGACGCTCGTCGACTTTCCCCTGGTCACGAACAAGTTCTTGGGGACGCGGTTCAAGATCGTGCGCGGCTACGACTCGACCCCGCAGATCAACGTCGCGATGGAGCGCGGCGAGGTCCAGGGGATCGGCGGCATCGGCTGGCAATCGGTCAAGACCACGATCCCGCAATGGATCGCCGAGCACAAGATCACGGTGATCGCCCAATACGGGCTCAAGCGCGATGGCGAGCTGCCGAATGCACCGACCATGCTCGAGCAGGCCAAGACGGAAGCCGACCGCGCGGCGCTGACAATGATGTTCGCGCGCACCGAATATGGCCGGCCTTATTTCGTCCCGCCCGATGTGCCGCCGGCTCGGGTCGAGGCGCTGCGGCGCGCGTTCGACGCCACGATGAAAGACCCAGACTTCATCGCCGATGCAAAGCAGCTGCAGCTCGAGTTAAGCCCGGTGACCGGGGAGGAAGTCCAGGCCCTGGTCGGAAAGCTCGCCGCCACGCCCGCGGACGTGGTCGCACGTGTGCGTGCCGCGCTCGATGCGTCGCCTTGATAGCAACTCGCGACCCCGGATCCTACCCGCCCGCCGGAACAAAGGGTGAATGAGGCAAGGCGAAAACTTGCGCTCTGGCGGGCGCTGGTGGTAGTTTTTTACTCGGATGGAGATAAGGACTGGAAAATGACCCCTGCTCTCAAACTGGCGCTTTGGGCCATTGCTCTCTTGGGACCAATGATTGGCACCGTCGTGTATATCCAGGTGTTGAGCCCCGATAATTGGGTCTATGAGGGCGCGCAGAGGTGGATGGACGGGGGCCTTCACGCTGCCCCGGCGCCGATCGCGGGCGCGGGCCTGCCGGCCTTGGTGGTCGGGGGGGCTTTTTGGATGGTCCGCCGATTTAGACGAAAGTCGGGTTGAGTGCCCGCATCGAGCGAGGCGACAGACTCCGAAATCTCTCTGAAAAATCCGGTTGGGGTTCGGAGCGCCAGGGCTCAGCTGGCCGGGGTGCGATTGACCTTGGCGCGGTCCGAGTTCTTTTTTGCACTTTTTTTTATCGGATGTTTCAACGGTCTGGGCGCTCGCGCAGTTGATTCCATTCGATCACAGGGTTGGTCCGAAGCCCTATTGTCGACTTTTGGGGTGAGCGGGATCGTTTGGGTCGCGTGCTTCAAGGGCCTGGAGCTCGTTCTCCGGGAGCCGATTGGGAAAATCCGCCTCGCCGATCTTGGCTTGGGTGTTTTGATTCTGATGCTGGTATCGCTGCCGATCGGGGGCCTGAGCTGGCTCGCGGTCTCGATGCTTGGTGTTTACGTCCTTCTGCAGGGCGCGCCGACGTCGACGCAACGACGCGGAGTCATCATTCTCTTGGCGGTGACGGTGCCCATGCTGTGGAGTCGGATCCTGTTCCGCTACTTCGCCAATCTCATTCTGGAAATCGACGCGAAATTGGTTGGACTGATCCTGGGGACTCAGAACGCGGGCAACATTGTGCCTTTCGCCGATCATTCAGGCAGTCTCATTATTTTGCCTTACTGTTCTTCGCTCGCAAACGTCTCGCTTGCTTTTCTTACGTGGGTGCTGGTCACGCAGTGGCTATCTCGGCGCTGGGCCGCTCGGGATCTGCGCTGGTGTTTCCTCGCCGGCGCATCGGTTGTGGCGTTCAATGTCAGCCGAATTTCGCTCATGGGCCGAGATCAAGCGCATTACGAGTTGATCCACAGTCAATACGGAGACTTGGTAGGAAACTTGCTGCTTCTCTCTCTCATGATTGGGATTTGCTTGTTTGGTGCAAGGCGTGACCTGCTCACCCGGTCTTAGGTGGCTCATAGCAGCCCTCATTCCGCTGACCTTTGGCTGGAAGCTCGCTGCCGACCAGGCGGGCGGGCAGGAGTCAACGAATAGGCTAGTCGGCTTCCTTTCTCGCCTCGACTTCGATGTTACGGAACAATCCGTCATCGAGGGAGCTCCAGTGCTCCACGCCCAAAAAAGTACATGCCGACTGCTTATAGTCGAGCTCTCTGCTGAAGGTTGGTCGCAGGACCTATTTCGAGAAACCTCCAAATCGATGGATCGTCACTTCTTCGTCTTTCGCGGAGGCATTTACTCGGAGCAGCCAACCCTGCTGACCGCCACCGCGGATTGGTGGACATCATATTTGCGCAGACTGCGGCTATCGCGCCGTGAGACCCCGGTCTTTGGTGTTGCGGCTAGCAAGGACTGCGCAGCCGAAGAGCTACCCTGGGCGAATTTGGGGTGAGTTAGCTCGACTGGATTCAAAAGAGAGTCCCAAGCCGCGCGGCTCCTTTGGTCGGCCTTGAACTGAACAAGCGCCACGCCGCCCGTTGCGCAGCAACTGCTACTCCACCCGCAGCCCAACTTCCTTTGCGAGCGGCGCCCAGTAGGCGAATTCTTTTCGGACGAAATCGGTGACCGCGTCGGGATCGAGGTCGGCCGTGGTGAGCGCCATCTGCTGGAGGTACGCCTTCGTCCGCGGCAGCTGCATAATATGACGCACCTCGACATTGAGGCGCTGCACGATCGGGGCGGGCAGGTTTTTCGGGGCGGTGAGCCAGAACCAGGTGTCGCCACGAATTTCGGGATAGCCTTGCTCCGCAAAGGTCGGAATGTCCCGGTAGACCGGATTGCGCTCCGCCGATGTGACGGCGAGCCCGACCATGCCGCCCGAGCGGAGATGCTCCCCGGCGGTCAAGAGCGTCGTGAACGACATGGAAATGTGATTGCCGAGGACGTCCAGCATGCCGGAATTTGGCGAGGGAACATGCTGGATGTCGATGCCGGCGCGGCGGTTGAACTGCTCGAGGATCAGATGTCCGAGCGAGCCCGGTCCGGGCGAGGATGAGGTCAAGGGCCTCGCGCGGGCGATCTTGACGAGGTCCGCGATGGAGCGGGCGCCCAAGCTCGGATTGGCGGCAACCACGAAAGTGTCGGCCGCGATCATGGCAATATGGGTGAAATCCTTGATCGGATCATAGCCGATATTCGGGTTGGTGGCCGGGCCCGTCAGGTGCGCGCCGGATCCACCGATGAGCAGGGTATAGCCGTCCGCCTCCGAGCGGGCGACCAAGCCCGACCCGATGCTGCCGCTGCTGCCCGGCCGATTCTCCACATAGAATTGCTGGCCAAAGGCGCTGGAAAGCTCCTGCGCGAGCAGGCGGCCGAGCTGATCGGCGCTCCCGCCAGGCGAGAATGCCACCACGATCTTCACCGGCCGCGACGGCCAAGCCTGTGGCTGACCCTGCGCCCGAGCCAGCGTCGTGCAGATCAAAGCGACCGCGCACAGGCAGACTGCGGCCCAGAAGCGTTGGACGCTCCGCATCGGCATACTCCTCGACCCAGCGCAGCATAGCGGCAACGAGTTGCCGGGCAATTCCCCAGCCTGCTATAGGCGGCCGAACCGTCCGCTCCCGTACCGGTGCCCGTCGCGAGGTAAATAATGTCGGTCGATGCCCAACTTGTCCGCCGCATCGCGCATCTCGCGCGCATCGCCGTTACCGATGCGGAGGTCGCAGACCTCGAGGCCGAGCTCAATGCCATGCTGGCCTTTGTGGAGCAGCTGGCCGAGGTCGATGTCACCGGCGTCGAGCCGATGACCTCGGTGACGCCGATGCGGCTGTTTCAGCGCGATGACAAGGTCACCGACGGTGAGATCGCCGACGAGATCATGCGCAACGCGCCGGCAGCCGAGGACCATTTCTTCCTGGTTCCCAAGGTGGTCGAGTAGGTCAGAATGAGCGACCTCACCAGCCTTACCTTGTCGCAAGCGCGCGCCGGCTTGCGCAACAAGAGCTTCAGTGCAACCGAGCTCACCGAGGCGCATCTTGCCGCCGTGGAACGCGCTCGCCCGCTCAACGCCTACGTGCTGGAGACGCCGGAGCTGGCGCGCGCGATGGCGGCCGCCGCCGATGCACGGTTGAAGAATGGCGCGGCCGGCCCGCTGGAAGGCATTCCGCTCGGCGTCAAGGATCTGTTTGCGACGCGCGGCGTGCGCACGACAGCCTGCTCGCGCATTCTCGATAATTTCGTGCCGACCTACGAGTCGACCATCACCGCCAATCTCTGGCGCGACGGCGCCGTGCTGCTCGGCAAGCTCAACAACGACGAATTCGCCATGGGCTCCTCCAACGAGACCTCGGCATTCGGCCCGGTCATCTCGCCATGGCGGCGGCGCGGCTCCAATGCGTCGCTGGTGCCGGGCGGCTCCTCCGGCGGCTCAGCGGCGGCGGTCGCCGCAATGCTGTGCGCGGGCGCACTTGGCACCGATACCGGCGGCTCGATCCGCCAGCCCGCCGCCTTCAGCGGCATTGTCGGCATCAAGCCCACTTACGGGCGGTGCTCGCGCTGGGGGATCGTTGCGTTCGCCTCCTCGCTCGATCAGGCGGGCCCTTTCGCGCGCACGGTGCGCGATGCCGCCATTTTGCTCAAGTCAATGGCCGGACACGATCCGAAGGATTCGACGTCGGTCGATCGCTCCGTTCCCGATTTCGAAGCCGCAGTCGGCAAGTCGGTCAAAGGAATGAGAATTGGCATTCCCAAGGAATACCGTGTCGACGGCATGGCGGCCGAGATCGACGTCATGTGGCAGCGCGGCGCGGAATGGCTCTCCGCCGCCGGGGCCGAGCTCGTCGACATCTCGCTGCCGCACACCAAATACGCGCTGCCGGCCTACTACATCGTGGCTTCGGCGGAAGCCTCGTCGAACCTCGCGCGCTATGACGGCGTGCGCTACGGCTTGCGGGTGCCGGGCGCGGACGTCAGCGAGATGTATCAGAAGACGCGCGCCGCAGGATTCGGGTTTGAAGTGCGCCGCCGCATCATGATCGGCACCTATGTGCTGTCGGCCGGCTATTACGATGCCTACTACCTGCGCGCCCAGAAGGTACGAACCCTGATCAAGAAGGATTACGAGCAGTGCTTCGCCTCGGGCATAAACGCGATCCTGGCGCCCGCCACGCCCTCGGCTGCATTTGCGATCGGCGAAAAAGGCTCCGGCGATCCGGTCGAGATGTATCTCAATGACGTGTTCACCGTGACGGTGAACATGGCGGGCCTGCCTGGCCTTTCGCTGCCGGGTGGTTTGTCGGCAGAAGGCTTGCCGCTTGGGCTGCAGCTGATCGGCCGTCCGTTCGACGAGGAGACGCTGTTCTCGCTTGCACAAGTCATCGAAGATGCGGCCGGCCGGTTCACGCCGGAGCGGTGGTGGTAAGGGCAGATGAGCGATAAACCAACCCGGGAGGTTGGCGATGAAGGTCGCGAACCTGAGCGCCTTGCGATTTCACCACGCCATCCAAATTATGGGGCCATGAAAGGCCTCGTGAAGCTCGCCCGGAACGGATCTGACCGATCCCGCCGATCCGGATTGGCAGCGGATCATCGAGAATGACCCTCGCTGAGCTCAAGCACAGCACCGCGAACCCGGAGCCGCCGGCGCTCGCGGCGGCGCTGGTCGCGCTGTGGTGGGAGGCGAAGGGCGATTGGGGGCGCGCCCACACGCTCATCATGGATGAGAAGGGTGCGGATTGCGCCTGGGTGCACGCCTATCTGCACCGCCGCGAAGGCGATCTTGCCAATGCGCGCTATTGGTACGGCGAGGCTGGGAGGCCTCTGCCAAGCGAATCCTTGGCCGCTGAATGGAATAGCATCGCGGCCGCGCTGCTTGATAACCCGATGGGCCTAAAATGAACGCACCGGCAAGAGCTTCAAAGCTGATCCGAGGGGCGACCGCCGACTGGGAGGTCGTCATCGGGCTCGAGGTGCATGCCCAGGTGACGTCGCAGGCGAAGCTGTTCTCCGGCGCCTCCACCGCATTCGGCGGCGCGCCGAATTCACATGTTTCGCTTGTCGACGCGGCGATGCCCGGCATGCTGCCGGTCATCAATCGGGAATGCGTTGCCCAGGCAGTGCGCACCGGGCTCGGGCTCAAGGCCGCGATCAATCTCAAATCGGTATTCGACCGGAAGAACTATTTTTATCCTGACCTGCCGCAAGGCTACCAGATCAGCCAATACAAGTCGCCGATAGTTGGCGAGGGAGAGGTGGCAATCTCCGGCGCCGACGGCGAAGTGATCCGCGTCCGCATCGAGCGTCTGCACCTCGAGCAGGATGCGGGCAAATCCCTGCACGATCAGCGTGCCGACACTTCGTTGGTCGATCTCAATCGCGCCGGCGTCGCCCTGATGGAGATCGTCTCCAAGCCGGACCTGCGATCGGCCGACGACGCCAAGGCCTATGTGAGCAAGTTGCGCACGATCATGCGATATTTGGGTACCTGTGATGGCGACATGGAGAAGGGAAACCTGCGTGCCGACGTCAATGTCTCGGTGCGCCGTCCGGGGGAGAAGCTCGGTACCCGCTGCGAGATCAAGAACGTGAACTCGATCCGCTTCATCGGGCAGGCGATCGAGCATGAGGCACGCCGGCAAATCGCGATCCTGGAGGACGGCGGCGCGATCGAGCAGGAGACGCGGCTGTTCGATCCCGACCGCGGCGAGACGCGACCGATGCGCAACAAGGAGGAGGCGCACGACTACCGCTACTTCCCGGATCCGGATTTGCTTCCGCTCGAGCTCGACCCTGCCTTCATCGATGCCTTGCGCGCGGAGCTGCCCGAGCTCCCCGACGAGAAGAAGGCGCGCTTCATGCGCGCGCATGGTCTATCGGCCTATGACGCCGATGTGCTCATCGCCGAGCGGGCCACCGCCGACTTCTTCGAGCAAGTCGCGCAGGCGCGAGATCCCAAGATGGCGGCGAACTGGGTGATCAATGAGCTCGCCGGGCGCCTCAACAAGGAAGGTCTGGAGATCGGCGCCTCGCCGGTATCGGCTGCGCAGCTCGGCGCCATCCTCGATCTGATCGCTGAGGGCACCATCTCCGGCAAGATCGCCAAGGACCTGTTCGAGATCGTATGGAGCGAAGGCGGCGATCCGCGCGCTGTGGTCGAGGCCCGCGGCATGATGCAGGTCTCCGACCTCAGCGCGATTGCGGCGATCGTCGACGAGATCATGGCCAAGAGCCCCGACAAGGTTGCGCAGGCCAAAGCCAAGCCCACGCTTGCCGGCTGGTTCGTTGGTCAGGTGATGAAGGCCTCGGGCGGAAAAGCAAACCCGGCGGCGGTGAACAACCTCGTCAAGCAGAAGCTCGGCCTTTGATCCGCTCGCTTGGTGCCTGCCGTCTCGACTGATCGATTCATCTGGCAGGCAAGCGGCCGCACGGTGACCTTTCGCCGCCCCGGAGGTGCCCAACAGGGGCGAAAATTTGATCCGCCGACCCTCCGGCTTGTCTCCAAATCGTCACCGCGCGCCGCGTCAATGCGAATCAGTTGCCGCCGATTCGCGCGATTCGGATCGAATCCGGCCATGCGAGGCGGCTGCGCACGCGCATTTTCCAAAATTTTTTTTCACCGGCGCGCGCATGCATGAAGAGCTGCCCGCGGCCAACGCAACAGGCGCAGCGGCGTGCTCGCGCTCTGCGTCGAGGAGACACCGCGCGATTGATCGCGATGTTGCAAAAGCCCTTATAAAATCGGTGTTTCATGCACTTCTATAAAATTGCCCGCGCGCACACACGCGCACGCTTGTGCAAAGCGCATGAGGGTTCGGGTGAACGCATGAACGCGCACAATGGATGGTGTCGATGGTCTCGCGTACACGCTTCGTTAAGTGGAAAAGGTGTTTTTTTCGCCGCGCTGTAGTATTCGAAGAGGAGTGCTTCACGATCCCCGTGAGCACTGACCGACATCGCCACTCACTCATTGGCTAGGAGGGCAGCATGGCGAAGAAGCGTAAGACGAAGACGAAGACCGCGGCGAAGAAGACTGCGAAGAAGACGAAGCGCAGAAAGAAGAAGATGTAGTTCACGCCGCCTTACAGTCTTCGACTTCGAGCATGTCGACGACTGCGTCTAACGGGCCGGCGGAGGTCGTGCAGCGAACCGCGTAAGGCGATCACGCATGACCCGCCGGTTCCGGTCGACGGCAAGGGCGTCGGCGAGACAGGAAACTCAAGCTTCACCTCGATCGGCGTTGCAAGGCCGGACTTGGTGAAGAGGGGGCCAAATCCAGAGAGAGCGACTTTCGGGTGGCTCTCGAAGATCAGGCCTCCGCCGCTGGCAGGTCGTTGCCACCGGTCTTGAGGTTCCGATATCTCGCCGACGCCCTCGGTTTTTTAAGCGAGCCTTAATCAGGATACGCGAGCGCCCGCCAACGGCTGTGGCGCTGAATTCCGGCGCTCAGCTTCCCCTGGTCCAGGTCGAAGACTTGCAGATGAAACCCATGACGCAGCCCTCAAGCTTGATCGTGTTCGCATCCTGCAGGGTCAGGCTGCCCGAGTAAGTCTTGCCGTCCTCGGCATTGTAGACTTGGCCGGACCATTTGTTGGCGGTGCCGCTCGGGGTCATGCCGAGCACGATTGGAACGCCGATCATCGGCCGGTTGCGCAGGCTGGGATCGGCATTGTTCTTGTCGGTTTTCGGCTTGCCGGTCGCGGGGTCGTTAGCTTCCTTCAGGGCAATGATGGTGCCGCAGATCGCAGACCCGCAGGCCGCGATGCGCACGGTGGCCTTGCCGTCCTCGGTGCGCCAATTGCCCATCGGATCAGCGGCCAAGCTTGTGCCAAGCGTGGCGGCGAGCAAAGCGGCAGCGGTCGTTGCGGTTGGCAGAAGTTTCATCAGTCTCCCCTCTCTATTCTGCAGCCGAAGTCGAATGCCCACGGCACCTTTCAAGCCGGCGAAGATAGCCCGATTCCATTTCGCCCGGCAGGCCCCGCGGCCGGCAACATGGCAGGCCTTTTGCGGCGGCTTTTGGACGGTCCACATGCCCTCCGAGGAGAGCTTTGACCGCCAAGCCGGATGCACGCTTCTCGCGCAGCGACACCTGCGTGCTTAATGGTTGGTAACATCCGATGCGACCGCGCAACATCGCGGAAGCAATTCATCTTCGATTCATTTCGATCCTTAAAAGGCCATTCAAATTTTCCTCCCATCATCGCCAGCGCTCGGCCGGGGGCTGAGTGGAAAATCCCGCGTGAAGTCGCGCGATCGACGCACGCGCGCGGGGAGGGGAGGCCAGCATGGCACGCATTGAATTCGGCGATATCAACGCGGCGGCATTGGGTGAAGCGCCCGCCGCCGACACATTCTACGAGCTCGGCTTGATGTATTCGATCGGGCGCAGTGTTCCGGTCGATTATGTGATGGCGCACAAATGGTTCAATCTCGCCGCGATGCGCGGCAACGAGGATGCGGTGCGGCTGCGGCGTGAGATCGCCGACCAGATGTCCGAGGAAGAGATCGCCGCCGCCCAACGCGCCGCTCGCGCCTGGCTCAAGGCGCACTGACGCCGCCTTGTTCGCCTGCGGAGCTCGGCTCCATGCGAGTGCCTTGACCCGTTTGCCCGCCCCCGGTACGGATGCGGGTGAACGGAGACGTGGCCGAGTGGCTGAAGGCGGCGGTTTGCTAAACCGTTATACGGTCTTAAAGCCGTATCCAGGGTTCGAATCCCTGCGTCTCCGCCAACTTCCAATGGGTCCGTTCTGGACACATGGGTTACGGTTTATACCGGAGACATAGGTAATACTTTTGCCCGTTAGGCGCGCTCCGATGATGAGTACAGGCGGTTAGGTGCCGATCCGTCACTCCGCCGCGAGAGTCTCCTTCTCGATCGGCATGGCCTCGTCGACCAAGCGCCAGGGCAACAGCGCCACCACGAACCCGATGACCGCCAATCCCATGACGATGAGCGCCCGCTGCGGCCATGCGCCCATCGCATCGATGAAGGGTGGAATAATCGTTCCGGGCGGCGGGTTGCCGATGAAGCCATAATCGACGCCGAGCGCAAGATCGATCGGCAGCACCAGCCCTATGTAGGCAGCGCTGACGGTGAGAACACGCCCGACATCACGCCAATCGGGGCGGAAGTCCAAGACGGCGACGTCATAGACGGCACTCGCCATGATAAGCGTGTGCCCGATCCAGAATGACCAGAACGCAAGATGCGCCGGGCCGGTCGCGAGCAACGGCTGGATGAACGCCTGCAGCGTCAGGGTGAACGACCAGAAATAGAGGGTCGCGCGCGCCCAGCGGTTGAGCATCAAGAGCGCGAGCGGCGCAGCCAGGCCGTTGAAGTCGCAGAGATGCAACGGCAAGCCGCCGTCCACGTCGAGCCCATCCCAGTTCCGCGCAATGGCGGAGATGAACCAATAAGAGAGGGCCAATACGGCCCAGGACCGGCGCAATCTCGTCTCCATCCCGCGCGCGCGCAGCGTCCGGCCCGCCAGGGCTAGTCCCGCGATCACCAGCGTGCACACCGCGACGGCGAGAAGGTGCAGGGCGCTGAATGCAACGAACACGTCAAAACTGCTGCTGAAGAAAGTGCTCACCGAAGCCCCCGCGGTCGCCTCGATTTGTTGTCTGGCTTGCGATTAAAGGATACCCCGGACACGTGATTCCGCCACGATTCGCTGCGCGAGCTTCCGCTTTTCCGTCGCCATAATTCGCGTGCGTTACGCTCGTATGACCAGGCTTACGGGCAAATCAATGAGCCAATCTCCGACTGAGCGAGTAACTTGCTCGGCCGCATCCACACCGACCGCCTGTGCGTGCCAAACCGGCAGCGCCTAGTTCCCTGATCGATGACCTTCTTCCTTAATCGCGACATCAATCGGCTGGCCGCGCATACCACCCTGCATGCGCTGGCGTGGTCCTTTTGCGGCCTGTTCTCGGCGGTGTTCCTGCTGCGCCAGAACGTGTCCGTGTCGGGGGTTTTTCTTGCTTTCGCGGCCATCTTGCTGTTGCGCCTCGCCCTGCGGCCGCTGGTGCTCATGCTGGCGCCGCGCGCGGGCTTGAGACGGACCCTGATGCTGGGCACGCTCCTGCATGCTCTGCAGTCCCCGATGCTTGCTTTGGTGCATGGCGGCGGGGCAATGCTAACCTTGTTTTGCGTCGTCGCCGCAGTCGGGCAGGTCTTCTATTGGACCGCCTATCACGCCTATTTCGCAGCGATGGGAGATGCGGAGCTGCGCGGCGCCCAAGTCGCGGTGCGCGAGGTCTTAAGCGCGGTCGCCGGGACATTGGGGCCGGCTGCGGGCGGGCTCGTGCTGGCGGAGCTGGGCGCATGGCCGGCGTTCCTAACCGCATTCGCCATCGAGCTCGCCGCAGCCCTGCCGCTTGTCCGCGTCAGCGAGCCGGCCATCGCTGCGGCGGATCGCGGTAGTCTCTACGCCGACGCGCAGACCGGCATCTGGCTGTTCGTCAGCGACGGTTGGATCACCAGCAGCGCAGTGACGGCCTGGAGCATCATCATGTTTCGAGCGGCCAGCGGCCGCTACGATGCTTTTGGCAGTCTGCTCGCGATAGCCGCATTGGCGGCGGCGCTGAGCGGCATGCTGCTCGGGCGGTTCATCGATCTCGGCCATGCGCGGCGCTTGACGCGGGCCAATGCGGCGATCCTCATGGCCAGCCTCATTCTGAAGTCAGTGTGCGGCGAAGATCCGCTCGCGGTCATCATCGTGGCGGTGAGCACCACGTTGTTGAGCGGGCTCTACATCCCGGCGCTGATGAGCGCGGTCTACAATGAAAGCAAGCTGTCGCCATGCCCGCTGCGCTTCCAGTTTGCCGCAGAGGGCGGTTGGGATGTTGGCGGCAGCCTCTCGTGCCTCCTCTGCGCGGTGCTCCTCAAATTCGATCTGCCGCTCGGGGTTCTCATCCTGATCGCCCTGCCAATGGTGCCGGTGCAGATGCGCCTGTTGATGGCGAGCTACCAAAGGAGCGGGCGGGTGCAGGCGGCCAGGAAGGCCCGCGAAGGAGCGCAGGTATCCATGGCCGGGTAGCTAGTCGCCGCAAGATTATGGTTAATGGACCCAAAGATTTGCCGTGCGCCTTAATGTAGTTCCAAGACCAGTGACCGTGCAGGACCCAAAGCAGACCGGCGTTTGCACCCGGGCGCATTCGAGTGCTTTTCCGGCAACAAGCCGAAAAAAACTCCGCCCAGACATCTTGTTGCCGGATATTTCCTTGTTGCCCGCTTGAGGCGCTTGGGTAGTGTGTGCGCAAGCGGCGGGAAGGGCTTGCTTCTCGCCGCCAAAGGTGTTTGGGCGCTGGGACGACACATGTCCGGAATGACCGTTCTGGGAATGGCAGTGTGGTCTCGCGTGCGAAGCACAGGAGCACATAGGCAAAGAAGACGAAGACGCCGGCAAGAAGCGTCAATCGCCGGGGCGGTTTCATTCCGCTGACGGTGGGGGCTCGAAAATGAAGGCTCGAGAGCTGAAGACAGCGAGAAGTCTTCTCCTCGGACTGACGGCGTTGGTCGCCGCGGTTGCGGCTGCGCACGCCGAGGATCTTGATCCGAACCTGCCTCCGATCCCGCCTCCCCCCACCAAGGCCGATCCAAACCTGCCTCCAATCCCGTCCGTTACCAAGACCGCCGGCGGAGCCGTCAAGGTTTGCAGTCTCTATGGCGAGGGTTTCTATGAAATTCCGGGCGTGGAAGACGTCTGCATCAGGATTGGCGGGACGGCACGGCTTGATGGCGGCTTCGACGCGGACGGCAACGGCGGGCCGTTTATCGGGAGCGGCGCCGATTCCGGCAGCCGTCCCGGCGACAGCCGCGATTTTCTGTTCCAGGGGCGCGGGACTGTCTGGTTCGACGCGCGGCGAATGACTCAGTACGGCGTGCTGAAGGCCTATGTCAGCGGAGGATTTGATGCATCGACCGGGGAAAGCCCGGCCGTCGCGGCATTCTGGAAGCGCGGTTATCTCGCTTTCGCGGGCGTGACGCTTGGCAAGTCGCAATCTTTCTTCGACTTCCTCAACGGCGCCTTCAGCTACGGCAGCTATCACTTGGGTGGCGGCTCAAACACCTACGACACCGGCACGCTGCTCGCTGCCTACACCTATGATTTCGGGCTCGGCATTTCAGCGACCGGCGCGATCGAGGACAGCACCACCCGGCGCAACGCGGTCTGGGATGCGGGAACCAATCCGCTCGCCATCGGCAGCTTTCCGGGTCCGAACAGCACCGGCGTAATCGGCTCCACGATCTGCAGCGGCCAGAGCGTGATGTCGGACAGCGGCGCAAGCTTCACCGGCTGCCCAATCGGAGACTATGCGGCCACGCAGATTCCGGACGTGGTCGCCAACCTGCGCATCGATCAGGGCTGGGGCTCGGCCCAGATTGCCGGCGCGCTTCATCAGGTTCGTGCCGGTTTTTACGGCGACAATGTCGGCGAAGCGAGCAGCGGGCCGTCCGAGTTCACCGGTCAGGCGCCGGGCGACCGCTGGGGCTTTGCGCTGATGGGCGGCATCGTGGCCAACGTGCCGACCGGCGAGAGCGACAAGGCATGGGCCAATGTCGTATTTGCGGACGGGGCGATTGCGTACACGGGACTGAGCCAATTCGGCTCGTTCGGCACATTCTCGCGCTTCAACGGCGGCTCAGTCGCGGCCGGCTGGGCGCTGGACGGGGTATTTGCCAACTTGGTCGGGCCTTCCGGGACGGGCCTTGCCGGCTCCGGCATCCAACTGACCAGAGCATGGTCGGTCGGCCTGGCCTACGAGCACCATTGGAACGATACGCTGCGCTCCTCGATTTTCGGGGTTCTGACCGATGTTACTTATCCGGGTGAGGCCGCGACCATTTTTTGCTCCTCGCCTACCGGCCCGGTCCGTGGCACGGGCGGGACTACGCCCAACTTCGCGGGCGCTCCAGTTGCCGGCTGCAACCCCGACTTCATGGTCTGGGGGATCGGCACCCGCACCATCTGGACTCCGATGCGTAATTTGGACCTCGGCGCGGAAGTGATGTACTCACGAATCGATCAGAACATGGGCTCCGGCGTCTTGTTGAACTTCGGCGGCGCCGGCGGAACACCCGCCGGCAATTACACGCCGGAGAACCTTGGGGTCTGGAGCGGGCTCTTGCGCGCCCAATGGCATTTCGGCACACCACCGGCCGAAGAGTCTCGTTCTTGAGCGAAAATGCTTGTGCCGGCCGCTAGTTAGCCGGGTTTCTACTGGCCCGGCGCTGCGTGATCTTTCCGCAACAGTTGGACAAAAACTGTCTGATGTCGATGGCAATGGGGCGCTTCTGCGTTGCCTCCAGGACACGCTGGGCTAATGTGAAACAGCCTCAAAGGAATCCGTCTTCGGGGCGATGGCCGCTCGGCAATCGGCCGGTTGGCGATCTATCCGCAAACGAAGTCTGCTGTTTCGACGATAGCTCTCCACGACGATAGCTTTCCACGATGCCTACGCGCTGCGCTCAAAGCATTGTTCGACGCCCCGACGTGTGGTCGGTTCTATTAGGAACGGCCGCGGGCTTGGCCATGCTTTCTGGGGCGCAGGCCGGGGATCGCGGAGGCACGTCTGAAGCGGTGCCCTATATCAAAATCTGCACTCAGGATGGCCACAGCTATTCCTACATCCCGGGCAGCGATGCCTGCGCCAGCGGACTTGCACTCACGATCGGCGCTGACGACCGTCGCAGCAAGTCGCTGATGAGCTTGCCTGGCACTGCCCGACTGATGGCTCAGCCTGCCAATCATCCGGGCGATGCGTGGTCCGACCCGACGATTGCACTCCGCAGTGAGCAGCCCTGGGGCTACGCGGCGCTGGTTGGCGGAGCGCATAATCTCGGGGCCAACTATTCGGGTGATGGCGCGGTCACCAGCGGCGCCACATTCAGTGGTTTCAATGCTTGCCTGCAGGCCGGCGGCGTCGATTGTGCGCGCGCCAAGGATAATCCGGGATATTTTGTCGGGCTCGAAGGCGAGGTGAAAGCTCCGCTCCTTGGCCCAAGCGACCGCATCGGCGCCGGCATTCGCTATAGCCAGGGCGGTTCCTCCGGTTTCGGCGGAAGCCTCAATCTTGCGACACCCGATCTGTTCGGCGCCGGCAATGCGGCGACCAATTTCGACAGCAGCTCGGGCCTGGAGTTGACCAAGGCTTGGTCGGTGCAGGCCGGTTATGACCATCAATGGGCGCCCAATCTCAACACCAGCCTGTTCGCCGGCTATTCCAATGTCGGGATCGATGGCGATCCCAGCAACTTTGTCACCACGGGCGCGTGCGGTGGGAACGGCGCGGCAGCTGCCGGAGGCTGCAAATCGAATTGGGGGAATGTCGGCGCGGGGCTCCGCACCAGCTGGGCGCCGGCGTCGGGTCTGACGTTATCGGTCCAGACCATGTATAACTATGTTTGGTCGGGCTTCAGCGGAAACACCAATGGGTTCGGCGGAGCGGCTTCCGGCCGGCCGGCCGATCCCTACTTCGCCAATCAAGGCGTCTGGTCGTCCTATCTCCGCATAAATCGCACTTTCAATTCCGGCGAGTGACCGCCGCACGCCCGAACCCTCCACCAGTAGCGTTGGGGGAGGGGAAGGTACCTCACGCGGGCGGGGGAGAGCGAGCCTTCAACCGGCTCGCGGCGTTTTGTGCTGCGCGTGGAATTGGTCGCAGTAAGCGATGAACGCGCTCAATCGGTCGATGGTTTCGGGCTCGGCCAGCAAAGGGGCATGACCTTGATCGGGCACCTCGAGGACTTCGAGGTCGCTCCGGCGCGCCTGCATCGCCACGACTGTCGCCGGCGTGAGGATGTCGGAATTCGCGCCGCGCACGACCATCACCGGCACGCCGGCCAGCGCATCGAATCCCTCCCATAGTGGCGGTGGCGGCTGCGCAAGATCGACGCTTGCAAGCGACTCGGCCAGACGCACGTCGTGGGTGGGCACGAGCCTCCCGCTCTCTTGCTTGAAGGCGCGCCGGGAAAATTCCATCCAGTCGCGGTCAGTGAGCTTGGGGAACTGGCCGGCAAACAAGCCGCGCAAAATCGCGGCGCCGTCGGCGAAGCTTTTGGGCGCCGGCAGATTGCCCACGTAGCTCTTGATCCGCGCGAGCCCGGCTATCTCTATCACGGGACCGATATCGTTGAGGACCGCGCCGGCGAGGGCGGCCGGCCGAGCGGCTGCGAGCAGCATCGTCAGGATGCCGCCGCGCGAGGTGCCGACGAACACCGCCGGGCCGAGCTCGAGCGCGGTTAGGACCGAGATGACGTCCGCAAGCTCGATCGCAGGATTGTAATTGGCCGGGTCGCGGTCATAGTCGGAGCGGCCGCGCCCGCGGTAGTCCAGCGCTATCACGTAACGGGGACGCGCCGCATCGCTCGCCAACGCGACGGCGAGCGCCTCGAAATCGGCGCAAGTGCGGGAGAGTCCCGGCAGGCAAACCACCGGCAAAGCTTGCGCCAGCCGGGTCCCGAAGCTGCGAACGTGCAGTTTCAGACCATCGTTCGCCAAGATGAACTGGCTTACGCCGCTTTCAGCCGCCACCGCAATCGCACCCATATCGCGCCCGCGAGAGCCAAGCCGCGTTGCCCGCGGCACAGCGGGAGGCGCATTGTCCGACCACGCGTCAAGAACTAGCCTTGCCGCTCAATCGGCGGCAGCGCCGCGATGCAGGTCGGCTTCGATCATCAGGCGGGTTCCGCCACCCAGGCGAACGCGGTAGACCTGCAAGTTCTCCATCACGCGCTCGACGTAATTGCGCGTCTCCGAGAACGGAATCCGCTCGACCCAATCGATCGGATCGATCTTGGGATCGCGCGGATCACCGTAGCGCGCGATCCATTCGCGCACGCGTCCGGGTCCGGCATTGTAGCCCGCAAATGTCAGGATGTAGGAACCGCGGTAGTTTTCCATCCGGTCGCCGAGCTCTGCGGCCCCCATCTGCACGTTGTAGACCGCATCGGACAAGAGCCGTTTCTCATCATACGTGGCGCCAAAGCGCTTGGCAGTCTCTTTGCCGGCTTCCGGCGTGACCTGCATCAGCCCCATTGCCTTGGCGCTTGAGACCTCGCCTTGATAGAAGGTGCTCTCCTGGCGCGCGATCGCATACACCACGCTCGGGTCCACGACTGGACCGATCGCGTGATATTGCGGGATGCCGAAGGTCGGAAACGCGTAATGGTCGAGCGGAAGCCCGCGCGCCAACGCCGGCTTGGCGATCAGCGTCATAGCGCGTGCATCGCCGTTGCGCCCGGCGATGTCGGCGAGCGCAGTCAGTAGCCCAATATCCGTCGCACGCTCGCCCAAATCGGCGACGAACGAAATGACCAGATCGCGTTCGCCGAGCGCATAGAGCAGCTCGGTGGCGCGCACCAAATCGAGCTGGGCGATCGCGGCCCGGCGTTCCGGTGTCATCTCTTGCGCCGGATGGAGCGCCATGTCCTGATAGCCCAAGCGCGCGCGCGCCAGCTGTCCGTAGTAGGCGGTGCCATGCCTGGCTGCCGCCTCATAATAGGCGCGCGCCTCGTCGTTGCGGCCCAGCGCCTCGGCGGCGCGCCCCTGCCAATAACCCGCGCGGGCCAACGTGGTCGGACTGACGCTTCCCTGGCCCACCTTGGCGAAGTGAGCGAGCGCGGTTGCCGGGTCGTTGAGAAAACGCAGTGCGATCCAGCCGGGCGTGAACTGGGCCTCCCAGCGGTAGCCCTCCCGGTTGGGAGCTGCGGCATCGCGAACGATCCGATAGGCGGTGGCCGGATCTCCGTCGTCGAGCAGCTTGCGGGCCAGAACCCGACGCTCGACCCACCACTGGTCGACATCAATGGCTTGAGCCGGGTCGCGCGGCAACGAGAGGATCAATTGCGCCGCTTCGGCGTCATGGTCCGCGCGACGCAAAAATTGGGCGCGGGCGAAGGTAAAGCCGGCATCCTGGCTTGCCTCTGCGGGCACGGCATCGAGCAGTGCTTTGGCATTGGGTGCCTTCCGGATCACCGCCGCCCACGCTTTGGCGATTGCGACCGATACCGGACCGGCGCGGTTGGCCGCGCGCAGGCCGCCGTCCACATCCTCCGCATAGAGGCGCATTTCCATGCGCGCATGGTGATCGGCCGGCGTAAGCAGATCCTTGAAGGTGTCGTAAACTTGGTTCTCAAGGTCCGCGCCGAGAGCCTCGTTCCGCCACGCCACGCGCACTTGGGCTTGCGCACCCGCGCGATCGCCTTGGGCCAGCATGGCGCGGGCAAGCGCGAGATGGCCTTTGGCGGAAAGCGGGGCTTCCTTGGCGAAGATCGCGCGCACGAAGCTGGGATCATCTTGCTCCTGCCAGAGCATGGCCTCGGCGCGACGGCGCAGCGAGTGGATCCCCGGCCAGCTCGGGTTCGCGGCAATAAAAGCGGCATAGCGGGAATAATCGCCGGTGTTGTCGTCGCTACGCAGCAGCACCCATTCGATCAGCTTGCGGGCCAGGGGATCCTCGAGGCTCTTCTGTAGATCAGTGGCCGCACCTGTCTTGCCGTTACGGGCGAGCGTGATCGCCTGTTTGAGGCTGGAAAATTCCTCAGCGGACAGATCAAGACCCATGGGCGGCGTCGCGATCTTCGCGGCCGGCGCAGGGGTCGCGGGGTTAATCGAAGCGAGCGCCATCTTGGTCGGAGCCGCCGGCGACGACGGCGCGCTGACAGCTATCCGCTGCGGCCGTGGGCGGGGCAGGGGGACTTGGCTTGCGGGAATAAGCGGCACTCTCAAGCCGACTTTGTCGGCAACTTTTGTCCGCTCGCCGCTCTTTCCGATCAGCTTCTCGGTGGGACTAGCCTTTCCGGCAGTTGCGGCGGGTTCGGTCCATCCGTTCGGGCCGGCGGCAACGAGCATGCCCAGGGCGAGCGCCGCGGCCAGCGTGGCTCTTATGCCGGAATGGTGTGCGTGCATTTGGTCCATGCGAGTGGTGGTCCTCCCCAACCCGCGGGATTCAACCGGCCCCTACATAATCTTTTCGGCCAAATTGGGTTGATGAGTTGCTAAGAAATGTGATTTGTCGCTTCGGGGGGGACCGGTGTTCGGGGCGCGCCGCCCGCCTCGGCGGACTTCAAAATCGGCGCAAAATCCAGTGCAAAATCCAGTGCAAAAATGCAGTGCAAGCGCCGCAACAGCCAATCCGCTCGCGTGTTATAATTTATCGCGACTACGCTGCGTCGCTCCCGGCAGTGACAATCTTCCGGCAAAACAGGACCTTAAGGACAGGATTTCAACATGACGGCGAAGACGAGCTTCCGCGGATCGTTCACGGCGCTTGTCACCCCTTTCAAGAACGGCTCGCTCGACGAGAAAGCCTTTCGCGCTCTGGTCGGCTGGCAGATTGCCGAGGGAACCAATGGGCTCGTGCCGGTCGGCACCACGGGCGAGAGCCCGACGTTGAGCCACGAAGAACACAAGTTGGTCGTGGAATGGTGCGTCGAGGAGACCAAGGGGCGCGTGCCGGTCGTTGCCGGTGCGGGCTCGAACTCGACCAAGGAGGCGATCGAGCTGTCCCAGCATGCCGAGAAGGCGGGCGCGGACGCGGTCCTGGTGGTCACGCCCTATTACAACAAGCCGACCCAGGAGGGGCTTTACCACCACTTCAAGGCCATCAACGACGCGATCGGAATTCCCATCATCATCTACAATATTCCGGCCCGCTCCGTGATCGACATGTCGGTCGACACCATGAAGCGCCTGTTCGAGTTGCCGAATGTTGCGGGCGTGAAGGACGCCACCGCCAACGTCATACGTGCCTCGCAGCAGCGCCAAGCCATGGGACCTTCCTTCAATCAGCTTTCGGGCGAGGATGCGAGCGCGCTCGGCTTCATGGCGCACGGCGGGCACGGCTGCATCTCGGTGACCTCGAATGTTGCTCCGCGCCTCTGCGCCGAGTTTCAAAGTGCATGCCTCAGCGGTGACTATGCGGCCGCGCTCAACCTTCAGGACAAGCTCATGCCGCTGCATACGGCCCTGTTCTTGGAGACCAACCCGGCGCCGGCGAAATATGCCCTGTCCATCCTCGGCAAGTGCGACGAGACGGTGCGCCTGCCCATGGTCCCGGTCGCGGCCGCAACGCGTGCCGCAGTGCGCGCCGCCATGGTGCACGCCGGCCTGATAAACTAGACTATCGGCTCGCGTATCCACCCTCTGGGGAGGCGACGATGCTTGAGGAATTCAAGAAGTTCGCGTTGCGTGGGAACGTGGTCGATCTGGCGATTGGTGTCATCATCGGCGCCGCCTTCGGGGCCATCGTTCAGTCGCTGGTCGGCGATATCCTGATGCCGATTATCGGCGCGGTCACCGGCGGGCTCGATTTCTCCAACTACTACATTCCCCTGTCATCCAAGGTAACGGCCGACAGCCTCGTCGAGGCGAAGAAGCAGGGCGCGGTACTGGCCTGGGGAAACTTCCTCACCCTGACGATCAACTTCATCATCATCGCTTTCGTGCTGTTCCTGGTGATCCGCCTGATGAACCGGCTCATTCGCGCCGAGGCCGCCAAGCCGCCGGCGCCGACCAAGCAGGAGCAATTGCTCACTGAGATCCGCGATCTCCTGAAAGTCTCCGCCAAATAGTCCTGAAGCCCGGAAAGACGTCCTGCACTCAACCCTTGGCGCGCAGGAGGCGGCCACGCTCGCGCTCCCATGAACGCTTCTTCTCGGTCTCGCGCTTGTCGTGCAGCTTCTTGCCGCGGGCGAGGGCAAGCTCGAGCTTGGCGCGGCCCTTCTCGTTGAAATAAAGTTTGAGCGGCACGATCGTCATGCCTTCCCGCTCGACCGCACCCGAAAGCTTGTCGATCTGCCGGCGGTGCAGCAAGAGCTTGCGCACGCGCTTCGGCGGGTGGTTGAAGCGACCGCCCTGCAGATATTCCGGGATGTTGGCATTGACGAGCCAGATTTCCCCGCGGCGGGCATCCGCATAGGATTCGGCGATGGTCGCCTTGCCCAGCCGCAGCGATTTGACCTCGGTGCCGGTCAGCGCGATTCCGGCTTCGAACACCTCGCCGATCTCGTAGTTGAATCGCGCTTTGCGGTTGTCGGCGACCACACGCAGCTTGCGATCCGGCTTTGCCGTCATTTGAGGCTCTCCCGGGCCCTCGAATGGCCGGCGAACGGCCGGCCGCAGCGAGGTGAGCTTTCCGTGACCAAGGCAATCAAGATTGCAGGAACCGGCGGACCTGGGCAAACACGCCGTGGAACATCTCTTCCGTCAACACGCCCGTATTGGTGTTGTAGCGTGAGCAGTGATAGCTGTCGAACAGGCGCAAGCTCCCGATCTGGTGGCTTGCGCCATGTGCGAAAGGCGCGTTCGCGCGCCGAGCCGCAAGCGCAGCCACGGTCGTTTCGTGGGCGATCCGCCCGAGCGCGACAACCGCACGCAGGTTCGCCATCTCGCCGATGGTCGCTTTGAGGAAGCGGCGGCAGGTGGTGATTTCCGCACCCGTGGGCTTGTTCTCCGGCGGCACGCAGCGGACCGCATTGCTGATGCGTGCGTCCACGAGCTCGAGCCCGTCATCTACCCGCGCCGCGTAAGTGCCACGGGCAAAGCCGAAGCGATAAAGCGTGTCATAGAGCAGCTCCCCCGCATAGTCCCCGGTAAACGGGCGACCAGTGCGGTTGGCGCCCTGCAGGCCGGGTGCCAGCCCGACGATGAGCAGAGGTGCCGTGATCTCACCGAAGCTCGGGACCGGGGCATTGAACCAAGTCGGCTCGCGGGCGCGCCAGTCATGGCGAAAGGCCTGGAGCCGCGGGCACAGTGCGCAATCGCGATCGGGCTCTACGCCTGTGGGAGACACCGTCCGGCCAAGGGCCGGATCAGTCGTCGAACTCGTCGTCATCATCGTCGTTGCCGCCGCCGACCCGCTGCGGCGCGGCGCTGCGCTGCAGGAATTGCGGGGTGTGGCGCGGCTCGCGCGCCTCCCTGGGCTCGCGCGGCGCCCGCTCGGCGGGGTCGCGGCCGATCTTGGATTGCAGCTCGATGATGTCGAGGAAGACATCGGCCTGGCGGCGCAGCTCATCGGCAACCATCGGCGGCTGTGTCGAGATGGTGGACACCACCGTGACCCGCACCCCGCGCCGCTGCATCGCCTCCACCAGCGAGCGAAAATCGCCGTCGCCCGAGAACAACACCATGTGGTCGATATGCTCGGCGATCTCCATGGCATCGACGGCGAGCTCGATGTCCATGTTGCCTTTGACCTTGCGACGGCCGGTCTGATCGACGAATTCCTTGGTGGCCTTCGTGACGACGCTGTAGCCGTTGTAGTCGAGCCAGTCGATCAACGGGCGGATCGACGAGTATTCCTGATCCTCGATCACGGCGGTGTAATAGAACGCGCGCATGAGGTAGCCGCGCGACTGAAATTCGCGCAGCAGGCGCTTGTAATCGATGTCGAAGCCGAGGGCCTTGGCGGTAGCGTAAAGGTTGGCGCCGTCAATAAATAGAGCGATCTTGTCGGTTTGCGGTCCCATGATCTCTCCGTATTCCACCCCGAATCGCGCAAGTAATAGCGTCGCGCAATGAATCCTCGAAACCGATCCGTCCCGGCAGCCTTAGCCGGCACGCCAGCGATCGGCTCCATCGTCGTTAACGGAACAACAGATCGCATGTCGTTGAAAGGGCAGGACGCGCGCGGTCGCAACGAATCCGTAAGTATGCAGCAAATCGCAACGCGGTTCCCAGAGGCTTGGGTAACAGAGGATCGCCACGCAGCCAAGCCAAAACTTGCCCTTGTGAATTTGCCGCTTGCACCGGCCTTGCAAGGCGGATACTTACTGCCCAAATTTCCGAACAAAACCGGATTTCAGGAGCGCCTGCCATGGCCCGCGTCACCGTCGAAGACTGCATCGACAAGGTTCCCAACCGATTCGATCTCGTGCTCTTGGCGAGTCATCGGGCGCGCATGATCTCCTCGGGCAGCCCGATCACGGTCGAGCGGGACAACGACAAGAACCCGGTGGTGGCCTTGCGCGAGATCGCCGACACCACAGTCTCGACCGACGATCTCAAGGAAGAGCTCGTGCACTCGCTGCAGAAATACGTCGAGGTCGACGAGCCGGAACCGGCAGCCGTCCCGCTGATCGGGGCGCCGGGCGCGACCGTCGATGCCGACGACACCGAGGTCACGGTCGAGCGCATGACCGAGGAAGAGCTCCTCAAGGGACTCGAAGGGCTCACGCCGCCGGAAGAGCAGCCCGAAGAAGAGGAATAGACGGCCGAGCTCCGGAATTTGGGACCGCAATCACCCTCCTTCTTCGCGCGCTCGCATTGACTGCTTGCAGGAAGCCGCACGCGGATCGGTGGCGACGTTAATCAAAATTAATTTAAGTAATAGCTGTCCTAATCCGCGATAGCGGGAGGGACCTGCCGTGATATCCTGCTCGGCTCCGCAAGCGGCGGAAGGGATTGCCATGGCGGCACGTCCATCCACTGATCTACCGCGCATGCAAAACCAGGCGCGCCCGCGCGCAGCCCTCGACCGCGGCCCGAGCGTTCCCGCTCAAGTAACTGAAAAACAAGCTAAATCCAAGCGGCGCGGCAAGCCGGAAATGATGCGGCAATACGATCTGATCGAGCGTGTCCGCCGCTACAATCCCGACACCAGCGAGGCGCTGCTCAACCGTGCCTACGTGTATGCCATGAAGGCCCATGGCGAGCAGAAGCGGGCCTCGGGCGACCCCTACTTCTCCCATCCGCTCGAGGTCGCCGCGATCCTGACCGATCTTAAGCTGGATGATTCCACCATCGCGGCGGCGCTCCTGCACGACACGATCGAGGACACCGCGGCCACCCGCGACGAGATCGACCAGATGTTCGGCAAGGATATCGGCGCGTTGGTCGAGGGCCTAACCAAGCTCAAGCGGCTCGACCTTGTCACCAAGGAGGCCAAGCAGGCCGAGAACCTGCGCAAGCTCTTGCTCGCCATTGCAGACGATGTCCGCGTGCTGCTCGTTAAGCTCGCTGACCGGCTGCACAACATGCGTACGTTGCACCACATTCCTTCCGAGGCACGCCGCCGCATCGCCGAGGAGACGCTCGACATCTACGCGCCTCTCGCCGGTCGCATGGGCATGCATGAGATGCGCGAGGAGCTCGAGGATCTGGCGTTCCGCGAGCTCAATCCGGATGCCTACCGGGTGGTCAACGAGCGGCTCGAAGCCTTGGAATCGCGCAATGTAGGGCTGGTCAGCGAGATCGAGCAGCAGCTCACGCGCAAGCTCGCCGACCGCGGGCTCGCCGCCGAGGTGTCGGGCCGCAACAAGCGCGCCTATTCCATCTGGCGCAAGATGGAGCGCAAATCGGTCGGCTTCGAACAGCTTTCCGATATTGTCGGGTTCCGTGTGATCGTGCGCACGGTTGCCGAGTGCTACCAGGCGCTGGGCATCGTGCACACGACCTGGCCGATGGTGCCGGGCCGCTTCAAGGATTACGTGTCGACGCCCAAGCAGAACGACTACCGCTCAATCCACACGACGCTGATCGGCCCCGGCAAGCAGCGCGTAGAGCTGCAAATTCGCACCCGTGAAATGCATGAAATCGCCGAGTATGGCATCGCCGCACATTCCCTCTACAAGGATGGGGCCGGCTCCCCGACCGAGATGCTGTCGCGCGAATCGAGCGCCTATGCGTGGCTGCGGCGAACGATCGAGCTTCTGGCCGAGGGCTCGAACCCGGAAGAGTTCCTCGAGCACACCAAGCTCGAATTGTTCCACGACCAGGTGTTCTGCTTTACCCCAAAAGGCAAGCTGATCGCTCTGCCGCGACACGCCAATGCGATCGATTTCGCCTATGCGGTGCACACCGACGTCGGCAACAGTGCGGTCGGAGCCAAGATCAACGGCAAGATCGCGCCGCTGGTCTCCGAGCTCACCAACGGCGACGAGGTCGAGATCATCACGTCGAGCGCTCAGGTTGCGCCGCCGCCGGCCTGGGAATCCCTGGTTCGCACCGGAAAATCGCGTGCAGCGATCCGCCGTGCGACCCGCGCCGCGGTGCGCCATCAATATGCCGGGCTCGGCCGGCGCATCGTCGAGCGGCTGTGCCAGCGCGCCAAGATCGCCTATTCGGACGAGAAGCTGCAGGGCGCCCTGCCGCGTCTGGCGCGCGGCTCGATCGACGACGTGATGTCCGCTGTCGGCCGCGGAGAGATGCGCGCCGCCGATGTCGCGCGCGCCATGTATCCCGACTACAAGGAGGAGCACGCCGCCGCATTCGCCAACCAACCGAAGCCGGAGGGTGGCTGGCTCGGCTTGAAACGCTCAAAGGCGATCAAGTTCAAGGCGGACGGTGCTATCCCGATCCGCGGCATCAACACCGACTTGCCGGTGCGTTTCGCGCCGATCGGCGGGGCGGTGCCGGGTGACCGCATCGTCGGCATCCTCAAGCCCGGCGAGGGTATCACCATCTATCCGATCCAATCGCCGGCGTTGAAGGAATTCGAGGACACCCCGGAACGCTGGCTCGACCTGCGCTGGGACGTCGACGAAGCGACGCCGCAGCGGTTTCCCGCCCGCATTGCGCTGCAGACCGTGAACGAGCCGGGCTCGCTCGCCCAAGTCGCACAAGTCATCGCCGAGCACGACGGCAACATCGACAATATCCATATGCAACGCCAGTCGCCCGACTTCACCTCGGTGACGATCGATCTCGAGGTCTATGACCTCAAGCACCTCAACTCGATCATCGCCCAGTTGCGCGCCAAGCAGGTGGTGGCGAAGGCCGAGCGGGTCGATGCCTGAGCTTCGCCTGGGAGTGAACATCGACCACGTCGCGACGCTGCGAAACGCGCGCGGCGGCATCCATCCGGATCCGGTCGCGGCCGCCAGGATCGCGATCGAGGCCGGTGCCGACGGCATCACCGCGCACCTGCGCGAGGACCGCCGCCACATACGCGACGAGGACATCGCCCGCCTCAAGGCGGAGATGACGCGGCCCCTCAATCTGGAGATGGCCGCGACACCAGAAATGGCTGCGGTCGCGCTCAAGACGATGCCGCACGCCGCCTGCCTGGTGCCCGAGCGACGACAGGAGGTCACCACCGAAGGCGGGCTCGACGTCGTGGCCCAGCAGAGCTTGCTCGCGCCCGTGGTGGCGAAGCTCTGCGGCGCTGGCATCCGCGTTTCCCTCTTCATCGCCGCCGATCCCCGGCAGATCGAGACGGCTGCCCGCATCCATGCCCCGGCGATCGAGATTCATACCGGCGCCTGGTGCGACGCCTTGGCGGCCGGCGCCAAGCCACGTGCCGAAGCCGAGTGGACGCGCATCTGCGAAGGCGTGCGGCTCGCCCGCAGCCTCGGCCTCGAAGTGCATGCGGGCCATGGCCTCGACTATGCGAGCGCAGAGGCGATCGCTTCGATACCTGCGGTCGTCGAGCTGAATATCGGACATTTCCTGGTGGGCGAGGCGGTTTTCGTTGGGCTCGCCGCTGCGATCGCGAACATGCGCGCCGCCATGGCGCGTGGCCGCGCCCGGATCTAACTCATGATCCTCGGCATCGGCTCCGACCTCGTGGACATCCGCCGCGTCGAGCACGCCATCAGCCGGCATGGCGATCGCTTCCTCTTACGCATCTTCACCGAGGCCGAGCGGGCGACCGCTGAGCGGCGCGCGCGGCGCGTGGAGACCTACGCAAAGCGCTTTGCCGCCAAGGAGGCCTGCTCCAAGGCGCTCGGCACCGGCTTCCGGGCGGGCGTGTTCTTCCGCGACATGGGGGTGGTCAACCTGCGCTCGGGACGGCCGACAATGGCGCTGACCGGCGGCGCGCTGGCGCGACTTAAGGCCATCACGCCGGACGGGTATGAGGCGCGGATCGACATAACACTGACGGATGAAGGTCCATTGGCGCAGGCCTTCGTCATCATAAGCGCTGAGCCATCGCTGCGCTGACCTTGTACCGCGTTCGTTGCGCAGCCCCCTCCCACCCGATAGAAGTGCGGAAAGCGGGGCATGAATGCAGAAGAATGCCAAAATGAGCGTGACCCTGGAAGCAAAGCGCAAGGCAATCGGCCGCGCCGATATCGCATGGGTTGTCGCCGCCTTCGTGCTGTTCTTCGCCTTCCGCACCTTCCTGTTCCAGCCCTTCAATATTCCTTCAGGCTCCATGGAGGACACGTTGCTGGTCGGCGATTACCTGTTCGTCTCGAAGTACTCGTACGGCTACAGCCACTATTCCTTGCCGTTCTCGCCCCGCATCTTCTCCGGGCGCATCTGGTCGGCCGAGCCCCAGCGCGGCGACGTGGTCGTGTTCCGCCTGCCCAAAGATGATTCCGTCGATTACATCAAACGCGTGATCGGGCTGCCGGGAGACCGCATCCAGATGATCCGGGGTGTCCTCAACATCAACGGGGAACCGGTGAAGCGCGAGCGCATCGACGATTTCGTGGATACCGACGCGAACGGTGCAACGATGCGGGTCAAACGCTGGCGGGAGACGTTGCCGAACGGGGTGAGCTACACCACGCTGGAGCTGGTCGAGAACGGCTTCTACGATAACACCCCGGTCTATGAAGTGCCGCCTGGTCATTTTTTCATGATGGGCGATAACCGCGACAACTCGACCGATAGCCGCGTGCTGAGCCAGGTCGGCTACGTGCCGCTGGAGAACCTGATCGGCCGCGCGCAGGTCATCTTCTTTTCTATTCGCGGTGGCCTGCAGCTCTCCCAGGTGAAGGACTGGGCATCCGGGATACGCTGGGAACGCGTGTTCTCCCGGGTCCACTGAGCCAGCCAACCGATAGGATTGTTCCGTCGGCGGACCCTCGGATGACCGCAAGCCATTGAAAATGCACAAGAGTCCACCCATGGACACTTTTGCATGAAAGCGTGCGGCCCTCGTTGCGCGCTCCCCGCCCAGCGGTTAGAAGTGCCATTAAGCCCGCGAGAGAGGGACGGAACCAAAAATCCATGAGTGTGACGCCCGAAGTGAAGCGCCAGGAAGGCGGCATTGCCGAGACGGTGCGCGTGATCGTCCACGCGCTCATCATCGCGCTCGTCATCCGCTCCTTCCTGTTCCAGCCGTTCAATATCCCGTCCGGCTCGATGGAGAATACGCTGCTGGTCGGCGACTATCTGTTCGTCTCGAAGTTCTCGTACGGCTACAGCCATTATTCGCTGCCATTCTCGCCGCCGCTGTTCTCCGGCCGCATCTGGTCGGCCGATCCGCAACGCGGTGACGTGGTCGTGTTTCGCCTGCCCAAGGATGATTCAATCGACTACATCAAGCGCGTGATCGGGCTTCCGGGCGATCGCATCCAAGTCAAGGACGGTCTGGTCTACATCAACGATGTGCCGGTGAAGCGCGAAGCCATCGATCCGGTCGAGGAGACCGACCGATTCGGCCGCACCGAGCGCGTCAAGCGCTGGCGGGAGACGCTGCCCAATGGCGTGAGCTATGTCACGCTCGAGCGCTACCCGCCGAACCTGGAGAACACGCCGGTCTTCGAAGTCCCGCCCGGGCATTTCTTCATGATGGGCGACAACCGCGACAATTCCAGTGACAGCCGCGATCCCAACTCGGGCGTCGGCTATGTTCCGTTGGAGAACCTGATCGGCAAGGCCCAGCTCATCTTCTTCTCGACGGAGGGCGAGCATGCGTGGGCGTTCTGGACATGGCCTTGGGACGTGCGGTGGGGGCGATTGCTGACGCTAGTGCGATGAGCCCGCGGCCGAGCGCCAAGCGTACATCCACCCAAGGACCCGAACTTCCCGCCGCGGGTGAAGCCGCGAGCGTTCCAGCCGCTGCCTTGACGCAAGCCAACCCGGCGGAGCGCGCCAAGCGATCGCGTCGGCGCGCCTCCAGCCTCGAAGCCCGCATCGGCTACCGCTTCGCCGACCCGGCGCTGCTCGAGCAGGCGCTGACCCACATTTCCGCCCTGACCGGCGTGCGCAACCGGGCCGGCAGCTATCAGCGGCTCGAGTTTCTTGGCGACCATGTGCTCGGCCTCGTCGTCTCCGACATGCTGTTTCGCGCCTTTCCGCGTGCTGATGAGGGCGAGCTGTCGCGGCGTCTCGCCGACCTGGTGCGCAAGGAGGCCTGCGCGGATGTGGCGAGCGGAATCGAGCTCGGTGCCGCCATCCGCCTCGGGACCTCCGAGAGCAATGCCGGCGGACGCAGCCGCGTCGCCATCCTGGCCGATGTGTGCGAGGCGCTGATCGGCGCCGTCTTCGTCGACGGGGGCTATGCGGCGGCCGCTGCCCTGATCACGCGATTATGGGAGCAGCGGATGCGCGCCCCCAAGCGGCCGTTGCGCGATGCCAAGACGATGCTGCAGGAATGGGCGCAGGCCAAAGGACTGCCGACGCCTGCCTATCGCGAGGTCGAGCGGACCGGCCCCGATCACGATCCGGAATTCCGTGTCACTGTGGAGCTGCCCGGCCACGCGCCGGCGGAAGGGATCGGCCGCTCCAAGCGCTCGGCCGAACAGGCGGCCGCCTCGGTGATGCTGGCGCGCGAAGGCGTCAGCGCGGAACGCCTCGATGGTTGACCCGCACAGCGGCGCGGGGGCTGATCAGCGCTGCGGCTTCATCGCGCTCATCGGCGCGCCCAATGTCGGCAAGTCCACCCTCATCAATGCACTGGTCGGCGCCAAGGTGGCGATCGTCTCGCACAAGGTGCAGACCACGCGCACGCTGCTGCGTGGGATCGCCCTGGCGGGAGACGCCCAGCTCATTTTCATCGACACCCCCGGAATATTCGCGCCGCGGCGCAGGCTCGACCGCGCCATGGTGGCGGGCGCGTGGAGCGGCGCCGCCGACGCCGACGTTGTCGGTTTCTTGATCGATGCCCGTGGGCTCGACGCTGATACTGTCTCCATTCTCGAGCGGCTTTCCGCCCTGCCGCAGCGCAAGGTTCTCATCGTCAACAAGATCGATCTGGTCGAGAAGCCTTCGCTGCTCGCTCTGGTCAAGGATGCAAGCGAGCGCGCCGCCTTCGCCGGAACCTTCCTGATTTCGGCGCTGACCGGCGACGGCATCGCCGACTTGAAGGCCTGGTTCGCCGTCAATGTGCCGGCGGGGCCGTGGCACTATCCGGAAGATCAGATCACCGATGCGCCGCTGCGGCAGCTCGCCGCGGAGATCACCCGTGAGAAGCTCTATTTGCGACTCCATCAGGAGCTGCCCTATCAATCCTCGGTCGAGACCACCGACTGGAAGGAGCTCAAGGACGGCTCCGTGCGTATCGAGCAGACGATCTATGTCGAGCGCGAGAGCCAGCGTAAGATCGTCCTCGGCAAGGCAGGCCAAACCATCAAGGCGATCGGCGCCGAGGCAAGGCGCGAGATGGCCGAGATAGTCGAGCAAAGCGTGCACCTGTTCCTGTTCGTCAAGGTCCGCGAAGGCTGGGGCGACGACCCGGAGCGCTATCGTGAGATCGGGCTCGAATTCCCGAAGGACTAACTTCGCTCATGCAGTGGATCGATGAAGCCATCGTGCTGGGCGTCAAGCGCCACGGGGAGGGAAGCGCCATTCTCGAGGCGATGACCCGCGAGCATGGCCGCCACCTTGGCCTCGTGCGCGGGGCGGCGAGCACGCGGCTGCGCCCGGTGCTGCAGGCGGGCAATCGGGTCGGCCTGACCTGGCGGGCCCGGCTCGACGAGCATCTCGGCAACTTTGCGGTGGAGGGGCTTGATCTCGCTTCTGCGCGGCTCCTCGATGCCGCGCCTGCGCTCTATGGTCTCACCCACGCCGCCGCCCTGTGCCGCCTCCTGCCGGAACGCGACCCGCATCCGCAGATCCACGCGATGCTCGATCACCTCATCGATGCGTTCAGCGATGTGCGGCTTGCCGGCCCGCGCATGGCGCGCTTCGAGCTCAGCATGCTCTCCGAGCTCGGCTTCGGCCTCGACCTCGACAGCTGCGCCGCAACCGGCGCGACCCAGGACCTGATCTACGTTTCGCCCAAGAGCGGACGCGCGGTCTCGCGCGAGGCCGGGCGCCCCTGGGCCGACAAGCTCCTGCGCTTGCCCGCTTTCCTGCACGGAAATCAGGAAGCGAGCGCATCGACCGCGGCGGACCTTACCGATGCCTTTGCGGTCACAGGGTTCTTTCTTGCCCGCCACGCCTTCGAGCCGCGCGGGCTGGCAATGCCCGATGCGCGCGCAAGCTTCGTGACCGCAGCCGTGAATGCGCTCGCCGCCGCCCCGGTGGCGTGAAAGGCCTCTCTCTCCGTTGCGCCACCTCATTGCTCGGAATTGCGACCGCGCTCCAGCATAGCGCTGGAAATTTCCGATGATGACGGCCAATGGCCGCGGCGGCGGCCGCTCCGCCTCGTCCAACGCCGCGCGTATGCGTTGCGCAACAGCCCGGGCATCAACAGGCTCGGTGAGCGCCAAGTCCGAATAGTCATCCTGCAAATAACGGGCGTTACGGCGAATTTCCCCGATCAGGCTCTCGGGCGAATAACCGGGGTCCTTGGCAACCGCCGCCCAGATCACCGCGCCGAGCGGAAGGTGCTGGTCGTGGACGGTAAGAAGATCGAGCACGTCGCGCGGCTCCCGCCGGCCGGCCGCGGCCAGCGCCTTATTAGTCGCGATGTCGACCACGTGCAGGACTGAGCCGAACATGTCGTCAGGAACGGTCGGAAAGAAACGAAAGTCGCTGTCGCGCACCCATTCGAGCTTCATCTGCTCGCCGCCGCGCGCGACGATGGCGCCGTAAATACCGGGCTCGCGGCGCAACCACCGCACGACAAAGCCTTCCTTGGCGAGCAACGCTGCATCAGCCTCGGCCGCCGCGGCGACGCTCTCCTCACGATCGTGAAAAATATCGATGTCATCGGAATAGCGCCGCCCTTCCCGATTGAGCGGCACGCTACCGGCAACATAGCTTTCGGGATTTCGATGCGTCGAGAGCAAGCGAAGGATTTCGCTCTGAATGCTAGAGAGCGGCACGACAGGCCTGCTCGATTTCCAGCGCCAAAGTGCGCGAGCGTAGATCACCCTCGCGGCGCAAGCTGTCGGCGACCACCAGCGCCTGCGCGATCGTCGGCATAGCACTCGCGCGCCGGCTCCATAGCGCCTCCGTGCCGAAGTCGCGGAAAGCCTGCTGATAAAGACGCACGACCGCCTCTGGCGCCGGTCGTCCCGCGCCAAGCTCCTTGAGCTGCTCCAGGTCACGTCTGTCGATCATGATTTGTTCTACCACAAAAAGCCCACTCGTCCGCAAGGAGAGTGTGTGATTAAACGACACTACACGCGGCGCCCGTTGCGGTCACGGCGCGGCGCTTGCCGGAGTGCCCGGTGGGGCTTGAACTCGCGCGGCTTCGTCGCCGTGACCGTTAAACGCACTCGCGGCCGCACCGGCGGCGGCGATCCAGATAGCGTATCATGCCGAAAGCGATGATCCGTCCTCTTCGCTCTGAGGCTGACTACGATGCCGCGATCGAGCAAATCGGGCACTACTTCGAGAGTCAGCCAAAGCCGAGTAGGGCGGAAGCTGATCGTCTTGATCGTCTCGCAATCGCCATCGAGGACTATGAGCGTAGGCGATGGCCCATCGAACCACCGGAAGCGCGTTAGCGCCGACCAGAGGCGACAATTCATGAAGAGTTTGATCGTCTTTCTCGTGGCTCTCGTTGCACTTCTCGATCCCGGAACTGTTGCGGATTCCCAGGAAACAGGCATGCAGCCCGGACAGATATTCCGCGACTGCTCGGAGTGTCCGGAGATGGTGGTGGTCCCGGCCGGCAGCTTCCTTATGGGGTCGTCGGACGCAGAGACAAAGAGGGTCCTCGACGCGTTTCCTTTTTACGAGACCGCAGCCGATCGGCGCTCTCTTTTGACTGAACACCCGCAACATGCCGTGACCATCCCTCGCGCGTTCGGGATGGGGAAGTATCCTGTGACACGGGGAGAGTTTGCCGCGTTTATTCGGAAGGCTGGCTACGTGATGAGCGGCGGCTGTACAGTCTATGAAAACTACAGGAATTCGCGTCGCGTTGATGCAGGGTGGGAGCGTCCGGGATTTTTGCAAACGGATCGCGATCCGGTGGTCTGCGTGAGTTGGGATGATGCAAAAGCGTATGTGGCCTGGTTGAATGAGGATCTCCACGGCCAAAACTCGTCGACAACAGCCGGTACCTATCGTCTCCCAAGTGAAGCCGAGTGGGAGTATGGTGCGCGCGCCGGAACACAGACTGTGTACTGGTGGGGCGATTCGATCGGCTCCGGCAATTCAGTCTGCGAAAGTTGTGGCAGCCGATGGGACGGCAAACAAACGGCTCCGGTTGACGGATTCCCGAGGAATCCATTCGGGCTCTCCAACATGCTTGGTAACGCTTGGGAATGGGTAGAAGACTGCTTGCACCCGAATTATCAAGACGCGCCGGCTGATGGTAGCGCTTGGATAACGGGAAGCTCGTGTGGGACCCGAGTCGCGCGGGGCGGCGGCTTCTTCAGCCGCCCATGGGTTCTGCGCCCGGCCGACCGTATCTTTATCGAGGCTGACAGACGCTTTAATTACATAGGGTTTCGAGTCGCGAAGACGCTCCCGTGAGATGAGAGGGCGATAGCATGTAGCCTGCGGCGTGCTCCACTTCGCTTCGCTTGCGGGGAGAGGTCGGATAGGGAAGCGATCCGGGTGAGGGGCCTTGCCAAACACATTTGGCGCCAAAGTAGGTGGAACCTGCCCCTCACCCCGACCCTCTCCCCGCAAGCGGGGAGAGGGGGAGGAAACGCCCAAGGCGTGCTTTTTCCGCGCCATGCGCTAGATAAGTCCCATGGGCAAGCAATTGATTCCCCCGCCGAGCGGTGGCGGCGAGGTTGAGGAAATTCCGCTGCGTGAGGCGCTCGAGGAGCGCTATCTCAACTATGCGCTGTCCACCATCATGCATCGCGCGCTCCCCGATGCGCGCGATGGTCTGAAACCCGTTCATCGGCGCATCCTCTACGGTATGCGGCTGTTGCGGCTCGATCCCGACGCCGCATTCAAGAAGTCCGCCAAGATCGTCGGCGATGTGATGGGCAGCTTCCATCCGCACGGCGACCAGGCGATCTATGACGCGCTGGTGCGGCTCGCGCAGGATTTTTCCTCGCGCTACCCGCTGGTCGATGGACAAGGCAATTTCGGCAATATCGATGGCGATAGTGCCGCGGCCTACCGCTACACCGAAGCGCGCATGACCGAGGTCGCGCATCTGTTGCTGGAAGGCATCGATGAGGATGCCATCGACTTCCGGGCAACCTATGACGGCACCAGCCAGGAGCCGATCGTGCTGCCGGGCGCCTTCCCGAACCTGCTCGCCAATGGCGCGCAGGGCATCGCGGTCGGCATGGCGACCTCGATCCCGCCGCACAACGTCGCCGAGCTTTGCGATGCCGCGCTGCATCTGATCGATACGCCGAACGCCCGCAGCCGCACGCTGATGAAGTACGTCTCCGGTCCGGATTTCCCGACCGGCGGCATCATCGTCGACCCGCGCGAGGCGATCGCGGAGGCCTATACGACCGGGCGCGGCTCGTTCCGCGTACGTGCGCGCTGGCACAAGGAGGAGACCGGACGCGGCACCTACGTCATCGTCGTCACCGAAATTCCCTGGCTCGTGCAGAAATCCCGGCTGGTCGAGCGCATGGCCGAGCTGCTCAACGAGCGCAAGATCCCGCTTGTCGCCGATGTGCGCGACGAGTCGGCCGCCGATATCCGCCTGGTGATCGAGCCGCGCTCGCGCACGGTCGATGCCGAGCTGTTGATGGAATCGCTGTTCAAGCTCACCGAGCTCGAAAGCCGCATTCCGCTCAACATGAATGTGCTGGTGAAGGGGCGCATCCCCAAGGTCGTGGGTCTGGCGGAGGCGCTCTCCGAATGGCTTGCGCACCGGCGCGAGGTGCTCATCCGCCGTACCAACTACCGCCTGTCGCAGATCGACCACCGCATCGAAGTGCTGGGCGGTTATCTGGTTGCCTATCTCAATCTCGACAAGGTCATCAAAATCATCCGCACCGAGGATGAGCCCAAGCCGGTCTTGATTTCGACCTTCAAGCTCACCGACGTCCAGGCCGAGGCCATTCTCAACATGCGCCTGCGCAACCTGCGCAGGCTGGAAGAGATGGAGATCCGCCGCGAGGACAAGGATTTGCGCAAGGAGCGCAAGGAGCTGAAGGAGCTGCTCGGCTCGGAGAAGGAGCAGTGGAAAAAGATCGCCGGCGAGGTGAGGGCGATCCGGGAGAAATTCGGCCCCAAGACACTGCTCGGCAAGCGACGCACCACTTTCTCGGAAGCGCCCGAGCACGATCTCGCAGCGATCGAAGAGGCGCTGGTCGAGCGCGAGCCGATCACCGTAGTGGTGTCCGAGAAGGGATGGATCCGCGCGCTGCGCGGCACCGTGACCGATCTCTCGGGGATCGCCTTCAAAGCCGATGATAGCCTCAAGTTCGCATTTGCGGCCGAGACCACGTCCAAGTGCCTTGTGTTCGCGACAAATGGCCGATTCTACACCCTCGAAGCCGCCAAATTGCCGGGCGGTCGCGGCCACGGCGAGCCGGTCCGCCTGTTCATCGATCTCGAGCAGGAGGGCGATCTGGTCGCGGTGTTCCCGTACAAGGGCGGCCGCAAGTTTCTCCTCGCAAGCGAGCAGGGGCGCGGTTTTGTGGTCGCGGAGGATGAATGCCTCGGCACGACCCGCAAGGGCAAGCAGGTGCTCAACGTCAAGGCGCCGGACCGCGCCTGCGCGTTGTCACCTGTCGAGGGCGAGCTCGTGGCCTCGATCGGCGAGAACCGCAAGATGGTGGTGTTTCCGCTTGAGCAGGTGCCGGAGATGGCGCGCGGCGCGGGCGTGCGCCTGCAGCGCTTCAAGGATGGCGGGCTTTCCGACCTCAAGACCTTCAAAGCCGAGGACGGGCTAAGCTATGTGGACGGCGCCGGCCGCTCCTTCACGCTGGCCATCAAGGAGCTTGCCGACTGGCGCGGCAACCGGGCCGATGCCGGACGCCTAGCCCCAAAGGGTTTCCCGCGCACCAACAAATTCGGCGCCGCTTCGGGTTCTTCCGCAGGGAACGGGAAAAGCTCCGACGGCGGGTAGGGTGCGCCACCGCGCGTTCACTGCCTGTCGCCTGCGCAAAATCGCACATAAGGGCGTTTACGCCCGTCTTCGACGGGCTATGGCGCGGCTGCGCACGCTGCATTAAGCCTCGACTCGCCGCCAGCCTTCCGGCGACAGCCGCTCCTGCGGCAGGAAGCGGCCCTTGTAGTCCATCTTGCGCGAGCCCTGCACCCAATAGCCCAGATAGACGTAGGGCAGCCCCATGCTATGGGCGCGCGCGATATGATCGAGGATCATGAAAGTGCCGAGCGAACGCCAGCGCGGCTCAGCCTCGAAAAACGAATAGACCATCGACAGTCCGTCATTGAGCACGTCGGTCAAGGCCACGGCGAGCAGCGGCCCGGCGCCGCGGCCGTTGATCGAGGTATCCGGCCCGCGCTGCCGATATTCGATGATCCGGGTCTCGACGTGACTGTCCTCCACCATCATGGCGTAATCGAGCACGGTCATGTCCGCCATGCCGCCGTCGCGGTGGCGTTGATCGAGATAGGAGCGGAACACCGAATATTGCTCGGAGGTCGGGACGCCGACCCGCATCTCGCCGACCATATCGTGGTTACGATCCAACACCCGCCGCATGCTGCGGCTCGGCCGAAAGTCTTCCACCACGACCCGCACCGATACGCAGGCTCGGCACGCTTCGCATGCCGGACGGTAGGCTATCGATTGGCTGCGGCGAAAGCCGCCGTGGGTCAGGAGGTCGTTGAGCTCGGCTGCCCGATCCCCGACCAGGTGCGTGAACACCTTGCGCTCCTCGTGCCCCGGCAAATAAGGGCAGGGGGACGGGGCCGTAAGGTAGAATTGCGGGGTGTTACGCGAATGCTGGGTCACGGTCGTATTTCAGGATTAAGTCTGCCTCGCTTTCGATCGCTGGCGGCCTCCCTGGGGAGCCATACTAGCGCGCCGTTTCGGCCGAGTGAAAGCAATCTGTCGCCTTTTCCCGCCGGTGATTTTCCGGGTAGGCGTCTCTCCATCGCCCACTCTCAGCCCGCGCTTCGCGCCAGGCGGAGCGCCTCCGCCCGAACCGGATTGTTAATGACCACGGTACCGATCAGAAAGTCGTGCAACAGACGCTGCCGCTCGTTGAACAGGCCCACGACCAGCACCAGCGGCGTGAACACCGAGACCGTGATCCAGAACACCACAGCATGCACGGCGCCCAGGAGGAAATAGGCCGGCGCCCCGTACCAGGTGCGCATCTCCAGATCCATGATCCGCATCCCGATCGTCGCGGAGGCAGGGCTGCCCAATGTGCTGCCGCAATAGAACAGCGCCCAAACGATCGTGCCCGGATAGATGAGCCAGAACAGCACCCAACCCAGAAAGAAAGTGACCAGGCCCAGGAAGAAAATGAAGATCGCCGCGATGGCGACCGGAACCGCGACGATGAACAGATCGATCACGAAGGCGACGAAGCGGCGCGCCAATACGCCTTGGAACAGCTCGGAATTGGCGATGGGATCATACGCGTGCGGCTTGATGCTGAAGGACCCGCCAATCCCGCTCGGCTCGTTGTTGCTCATGCAAAAGTTTCCCCGCGGCCTTGTTTGAGATGGCGAATGCGCCACCCCGCCGCAAGAGGGGCGCAAGCCGCTTCCGATTTGGCTCCGCGGTCGACATGATGAAGCTGGCCTAACCGAATCACCGGCAGGAGCTTAGCCTTGCGCGAGAAGGAGCTTCGGATCGCCCTCGTCGTGTCCGGCGGCGTCTCGCTTGCCGTCTACATGCACGGGATGAGCAAGGAAATCTTGAAGTTGGTACGCGCTTCAAGCGCGCTGCATCGCATCGCCGATCGCACCCTGCGCAGCAAAGCCTCTTTCTTCGATCAGGCTCAGCGCACCAATCCCGAATACGACACCGAGGAGATCTATTTCGATCTGCTGCGCGCAATCGGTCGCGTCGTCGAGCTCCGCGTCGTGGTCGATGTGATTGCGGGCGCCTCCGCCGGCGGCATCAACGGCACAATGCTGGCGCGGGCGCTCGCCCATGACCTGCCCATGGGGGCGCTGCGCGACCTGTGGCTCGACAACGCCGATGTCTCGGTCCTGCTGGCGCCGGACGCCCGCGCCGGGTCTTTCAGCAAATGGTTCATCAAGCCGCTGCTTTGGGCGGCATCGGCGAGCGGCATGTTGCAGGCCGGCAAGGATGCGGAGGTGCGCAGCAAGCTCTCGCTCTTCGTGCGGTCGCGCTGGTTCAAGCCGCCGCTCGACGGGCCGCTGATGGCGGCCCTGATGTACGACGCCGTCGCCGCGATGGGCCCCGAGCGGACGGGAGAGTCCCTGCTGCCGTCCGGCCACATCCTCGATCTGTTCGTGACGCTGACGGATTACTACGGCTACCGGCAGCTTGTGCAGATTCACGATCCGCCGCTCATCCACGAGCTCGAGCACCATCACGTCCTGCGCTTCACCTATCGGCGGCGGGCGAGCGGCCAGGTGGAAAGCGATTTCGGCCTGGACAACGCCCCTGGACTTGCCTTCGCGGCGCGAGCGACCTCGTCGTTTCCGGGCGCCTTTCCACCGGCTCTGATCGCCGAGATGGACGATCTCGTAGCCGACCGGCAGGCCGCCTGGCCGCGCCGTGCGGACTTCATCGCCCGGGGCTTTGAACGCCACCTGCAGGCGGGTGTCGACCCGGTCACGGCCCCCTTCATCGATGGCGCAGTCCTCAACAATCGGCCGTTCCAGATCGCGATCTCAGCCATCCACGGCCGCGCGGCCTATCGGCAGGTCGACCGCAGGCTCGTCTATATCGAGCCGCATCCGGCCTCACCGGTCGTGCTCACGCAGCTCCATGTTCCGGGCTTCTTTTCCACCCTGCGCGGCGCCATGTCTGACATTCCGAGCTCGCAGCCGGTCACCGACGAGCTCGCCTGGGTCATCGATTTCAACGACCGGGTGCGGCACCTCAAGGCGATCATCGACAGCGCACGCCCGCATGTCAGCGAGCTCGTCACCAAGGTCATCACCGCTCGCTTCGATGGGCCGATCACCAAAGAGGAGCTCAAGCGGTGGCGCGAGCAAGTCAACAACCAGGTCGCGCGCGACGCCGGGTTCGCGTATCAGGCCTATGTCCGCCTGAAGCTTGCCTCGGTGCGCGCATTCGGCGCGCAATTGATCGTGCGGCTGCGTGGCGGACCTGTGCAATCGCCGCTCGCCCGCGTGGTCGCAGAGATCATCGACGCCTGGGCGCTCGCCAAGGGCATCGTCTACGAACGCGCCGACAGCGCGGCGCTGGAATTCGAAACCCCCGCGACGGGGCAGCTTCCCGCCTGGGTCAATTATCTCTTGGCCTTCGACGTGAAATATCGCCAGCGCCGGCTGCATTTCCTGATCGAGGGCCAAAACCGGCTTTATGGGCTGCTCGACCAGGACCGCTTCGCGGGGCTCAGGCCCCAGGTCCTCGATCGGCTCAAGCGCGAATTCTATCTGCGCCTCGACGGCCTGCGCCGCAAGGAGGAGGCCTCCTATTACAGCGCCGAGGCTCGCACGCTCATAGCCGACATCTTCCCGACCGCCCCGTCACCGAGCGACGCAAGGAATCTCCACGCCTACGCGGCCTCCTTCGTGGACGCCCATGGGGCGAGGATCGATCAACTGATCGCCTTGTTGGCCAAGGAAATCGATCTCGACGCGAGCACGCGCGATCTCGACGATTTGCTGGCTTCGCTCGACCCCGACGACTGGCACCCTGAGGCGCGCCGCGAGGTCCTCATCAACTATCTGGGATTTCCGTTCTGGGACGTGCTCGCGTTACCGGTGATGAGCGGACGCGAGGTGGGCGAGCTCAACGAGATCCTGGTCGATCGCATCAGCCCACAAGACGTGCAGGCGCTGCCGGGCTTTCAGGGCATCGAAAGCTTGCGCGGCATCGGCTTCGGCCATTTCGCCGCCTTCTTTTCCCGCGCCTATCGCGAGAACGACTACCTGCTCGGGCGATTGCATGCGGCCGATCGACTGATCGAGATCGTCTGCGACTCCGCCGGGATCGATACGAGCTCTGATGAATTCAACAAGATGACCTTCAAGAAACGCACCTTCCTGAAGATCCTCGATGCCGAGGCGCCACATCTACACCACAGCGGCGAGCTGATCGAGGCTTTGCGCCGCTGCATCGACGGGATCGAAGGCTGACGCTAGCTAGGCCTTCAGACGGGCGATGAGCCGCGTAGCATTGTCGCGCTCGATCGCGCGGCGATCGGGTTCTGACAACGCGACTTTGCTCAAGTCGGTCACGTTCTCGGTGACGGAGATAAACGGATAGTCGGTGCCGAACAGGACCTGCGCGACCGACACATAGGCAAGGAGAGCCGCCATATTGGGAGCGTAAGCCGCGTTGGCGGTCTCGTAGTAGAGGCGCTTGAGCTCGAAATCGACCCCGTCGGGCAGCGCATCCGCGCCTGACTTGAACATCTTGGCCAGCGAATTCACGCGACCCGCCAACAGCGGCACTGCTCCTCCCGCGTGCGAGAAGATCCAACGGATGTCGCGCGTGCGCGTGAACGTCCCGCTCAACAAGAGGTTCATCACCGCGCGGTTGGTATCCTGAGGAAACTCGACATACGAGGCCGGCACGTTGGGCATCAGGTTGCCGCAGCATTGCGGCGCCCGAGGATGCACGTAGACGATCGCCTTACGGCGGTTGAGTTCGTCCATCACCGGCTTGAAATCGGCGTGGCCGAGCCACTTGTCGCCGTAGCTGGTGTTGAGCCCGATACCGTCGGCCTTGAGCGTGTCGAGCGCGTATTCGATCTCCTTCAAGCTCCCGTCGATGTCCGGCATGGGCACGAAGGCAAACAGGCCGAAACGGCCGGGATGATCCTTCATGGCCGTGGCGACATATTCGTTGATCAGCCGCGTCAGGCGACGCGATTGCTCGGTATTGAGGTCGGGGAGGTTGAGCCCCGTCGGCAGCGACAGGATTGCGGTCGCGACCCCGCCGCGGTCCATCTGCTCGAGGGTGCCCTCGAGCTTCCAGCCCTGCACGAAGGGAGGATTGCGCGTCCCGGCCTTCTGCCAGGCCTCGAGCAGGAATTGCGGAAAGAAGTGGTGATGCACATCGATCCTGTAGGGGGGCGACGCGGCATCAACCGGCGACGCGGGCGCTTGCGCGCAGGCGGCTATCGGCAGTGCAGCCGGCGGCAGCGTAGCTGCGGCACCGAGTGCAGCCAGGGATTTGAGCAGGGTGCGACGCGATCCGCAGCCGCACGCCTGGATCACATTTGGGTACTGTTGGCGCGGCTCTACCGAAACTCCAGCGACACGCACTTCAAGTTCGCTCGGCTCGAACATATCTCACCCGAGCTTTTCCGCAACGCGCGGCGCAAAATAGGTCAGCACGCCACATGCGCCGGCGCGCTTGAAGGCGATCAGGCTTTCCATCATCGCCTTGTCGCCGTCGAGCCATCCATTCTGCACCGCCGCCATGATCATCGCGTACTCGCCCGATACCTGATAGGCGAAGGTCGGCATCGCGAACGCGTCTTTTATGCGGCGCAGCACGTCGAGATAGGGCATGCCGGGCTTCACCATCACCATGTCGGCGCCTTCGGCGATGTCGAGCTCGACCTCGCGCAAGGCCTCATCCGAATTGGCTGCATCCATCTGATAGGTGCGCTTGTCGCCGACAAGCGTTGTGCTCGAGCCGACCGCATCACGGAACGGCCCGTAGAACGCCGATGCGTACTTCGCCGCATAGGCCATGATCGACACATTGGTGAATGAAGCGCGGTCGAGCGCGTCCCGGATGGCGGCAACGCGGCCGTCCATCATATCCGACGGGGCGATGATATCGGCGCCGGCCTCTGCCTCGACCAGCGCCTGTTTCACCAGCACCTCGACGGTCTCGTCGTTGGCGATCAAGCCTTCGCGCAACAGCCCGTCATGGCCGTGGCTGGTATAGGGATCGAGCGCGACATCGCACAGGATACCGATCTCCGGAACGGCCTTCTTGATCGCCCGTACCGCACGGCATACCAGGTTTTCCGGGTTCAGCGCCTCGGTTCCGTCTGCATCGCGCAGATCCGGGTTGGTATAGGGGAAGAGCGCAAGGCAGGGGATATTGAGCTTGGCAGCGCGCTCGGCGGCGCGCACCGCCCCCTCGATTGAGAGCCGCTCGATGCCCGGCATGGAGCCGATCGCACCGTGCGTGTCCTCCGTCACGAATAGCGGCCAGATCAGATCATCGACCGTCAAGACATTTTCCCGCACCAGCCGCCGCGTCCAATCGTTCTTGCGGTTGCGGCGCGGGCGGACGGCCAGATCAAGGCGGAACTCGGCCCGTACAGGAGCTGCCGCCTCCACCGGGCTCACACGAACCTTCGCCTCCAGCGGCCGGCCATACTTGATAGCCATAATTCGGACTCCATACGCTCAAACGTCTCTTTTTAGCGGTTCGCCCCCGGCCTTGTCACTGGCCGTGCGTGCCGCTGATTTTGAAGTTCCTGCAGCGGTTGGTTTCAGGACGCAGAAGAGCTAAAAAACGAGAAAGCAGCGCCCCCTCCGGGGCCGTCCCACAAGCCCGGAGGGGAAGGGAGCCGGAAGGGGACTCGTGCGGCGGACACTCATCCAAAGGGCGCAAGGGCCGCTCATGCAAGGGGCGCTCATGCTATGAGTGGCCGATGGTTCCGCAAGCCGCGTCGCCCGAAATTCTGTTCGAACGCCGCGGCGCGGCCGCGCTCGTGACCTTGAATCGTCCGCAGGCGTTGAATGCGGTGACTTTCGACATGATCAAGGCGCTATCGCGGCAACTGGCGGAATGGGAGAGCGACCCGGCCGTCACTCGGGTCGTTCTTACCGCCGCGGGCGCGCGAGCCTTCTCGGCCGGCGGCGACCTGCGCGCGCTGTTCGATCTCCAACGCGCGGGGCGCTACGCCGCAGCTCTCGATTATTGGCGCCGCGAGTATCTGCTCAATGCCCAGATTAAACGGTATGGCAAGCCCTACGTTTCGCTCATCGACGGGATCGTCATGGGCGGCGGCGTAGGCATCTCGATCCACGGCTCGCATCGCGTGGCGGGCGACGGCTTCAGCTTCGCCATGCCGGAGGTCGGGATCGGTTTCTTCCCCGATGTCGGAGCCACGTGGTTCCTGCCGCGGCTTCCTGGCGAGCTCGGTCTTTACTGTGCTTTGACCGGCGCCCGCATTGGCCCGGCCGAAGCCGTTGCCGCAGGAATTGCCACGCATCGCGTGGCCTCGCATCGCCTCCCTGAGCTCCTGGAGGAGCTTTGCGGCAACGTGCCGGTCGAAGCCTTGCTCGCCGCTTATGTCGAATCGCCCGCACCGGGGGCGGTGTGCGCGCCTCAACACACGCTTGAGCGGCTGTTCGCAGGTGACAGCATCGAGGATATCTTGGCCGCGCTCGACGCGCAGGTCGCAGAGGGAGGGCAAGACGCGGATTTCGCGCTGGCGGCTGCGCGCGCAATCAGGCAGAAGTCTCCAACCAGCCTCAAGATCACGCTGGCGCAGCTGCGGCGTGGTCGGCATCTTGATTTCGCCGCGTGCATGCGCATGGAGTTCCGAATAGTGTCGCGTTTGCTGCACGGGCACGATTTGTACGAGGGGATACGAGCCGTGATCGTCGATAAGGATCAGGCGCCACGTTGGCAGCCTGCAACGCTCGCTGACGTCAGCGATACCGATATTGCCGGCTTTTTCGCGCCGCAGAGCGATGAGCTCGTGCTGCCAGACGACCCCGCATTGCCATGATCGATCCTGCGTTCGACGAGCGGCAGATCGGACCGGTCCATTCCGATCTCGACGAGCCGACCGGCGAGGTGTGGGCGCGCCGCCTGGTGCTGTTTCTGCGCCTGATGGCAGGGGTGGCGCTGGTCGAGGGCCTTTACTACTGGGCCATCGTGTGCGGTGTGGGCGCACCGACCCCGCAGGGCTTTGAGTCCTACACTGTGCCCTACCAATCGGCGACCGTGTTCTTCGCCGTCATCGACCTCGTCGCTGCCGTGGGGCTGTGGCTCGCGGCACCCTGGGGGGCAGTCGTGTGGCTGACCTCGGTGATCTCGATGATCGCCGTCGAGGCCCTGTTCCCACAGATATACGGCGGAGAGTTCTGGGTCATTCTCGTCGCGCTGTGCCTGCTTGGTGCGTATTTGGCGCTTGCCATATTGGCTGCGCGCGAGCAGCCGCCGTAAGACACCCCACACCGGCACTCCCCGCGCATCAGCGCGTTACGTGCGCCCGTCGCCGCGCTAATGCGGGGAGGTAAGCGGGGAGCGCCCAATCGGATTTGCTCGATGATTGTAGATTTTCAGCAGCACTATACGCCGCCCGAGCTTCTCCAGGAGCGCGACGGCATCACCGTCCGGGTGGATGAGAACGGCAATCCCAACTATCTGCTCAACCCGCTGCTGGCGGACCTGGGCGCGCACATCCGGATGATGGACCGCGCCGGCATAGACGCCGGCGTGCTGTCGTGCGGGGCCGGCTTCGATCAACCCGATATCGCGCTCTGCCGGCTGATCAACGACCGGATCAAGCAGGCGGTCGATGATCATCCCGGCCGCTTCATCGGGCTTGCGCATGTTCCGGCCCTGAATCCCGCGGAAGCCATGAGCGAGCTCAAGCGCTGTGCGGTCGAGCTCGGTTTTCCGGGCGCCGTCATCGCCTCCGAGCTGCAGGGCCTACCGCTCGATCATGAGAACCTGCGGCCGTTCTGGCGCTCCGCGGCCGACCTCGGCCTCTATGTGTTCATTCACCCACTGCCGCGCGTCATAGCCTGGGAGCACATCTACGCGGACGATCTCGGCCGGATGCTTGGTTGGCAGTTCTCGCTGATGATTGCCGCCGTCCGCGTCATCAACAGCGGCTTGTTGGACGAGCTGCCGAGCTTGCGCATCCAGTTCTCCCATTTCGCTGCCGGCCTCGGCCGCTATCTCGGTCGCATTCGAGGATTCCAGCAGCGCGACAAATGGGGCACCGCAGCGCTTGGGCAGCACAATCGAGGCCCGCGCCTTCCGTTTGATCATTACCTTGAGCATCGTTTGTTTTATGATTGCGCCGGTTGGGCCGGCCCCGATCATGCGGCCGAATGGGGCGCCGAATGGGTGGGGTTCGGCCTGCAGGAGGTGGCATTGTCGCAGATTGTGTTTGCAACCGACTATCCGCAGGCGGTGCGCGACGCCGAGGAGGTCGCGGCCTATGTGGCCGCCGTGCGCGCGCTCGGGCCCAACGCCCGCGCCATGGTGCACGGCCTGGCGGCCGACCGCCTTGTCCCCGACCTATCGCAGCGTTTAGCCCGGCGCAGAACGTGAAGGGGAGGCGACATGGCCAAAATCGGATTCATCGGCCTCGGCAATATGGGTCTGCCGATGGCCAAAAACCTGATCAAGGCGGAGCATTCCGTCTGCGGCTATGACATCAGCGCAGTCGCACTCGACAAGCTGTCGGCGGCGGGCGGCATTGCGGCGCGCTCGCTGGATGTCGCTTCCATGGGCGTCGACGTTGTCATTACCATGCTGCCAGGCCGCGAGCAGGTGCGCGAGGTCTATCTCGGTCAGGGTGGCGTCCTGGCCTCTGCGGCAGCCGCGACTTTGCTGATCGATTGCTCCACCGTCGATGTCGAGACCGCGCGCGCGGTTGCCGCTGCCGCCAAGGTCAATGAGCTCGACATGCTCGATGCACCAGTTTCCGGCGGGGTTTCCGGCGCGGAATCAGGAACGCTGACTTTCATGGTCGGCGGCCCCGAGCAGGCCGTCGAGCGGGCAAAGCCCGTGCTCGATGCCATGGGGAAGGCGGTGATTCACGTGGGCGAGGCCGGCAGCGGCCAGGCGGCAAAAATCTGCAACAACATGATCCTCGGCATTTCCATGATCGCGGTGTCGGAGGCCTTCGTGCTGGCCGAGAAGCTCGGGCTCGATCCGAAAAAGCTGTTCGAGGTCTCAGCGCAGTCGACGAGCCAGTGCTGGTCGATGACGAGCTATTGTCCGATGCCTGGGCTGGTGCCGAGCTCGCCAGCCAATAACGATTATCAGCCAGGCTTCACCGTGGCGTTGATGCTCAAGGATCTCAAGCTCGCGCAAGACGCCGCACGCTCGACCCGGGCCGTCGCACCGCTGTCCGCCGGCGCCACTGCCATCTACCAGCACTTCTTCGATGGTGGCGGTGCCGGTACTGATTTCTCCGGCATCATCCGCTATCTGCGGGATGCGTCGGCTGCGAGAGCCGAGCAGAGCTGACCGCGAGGAGCACCCGCATGATCGATCACATTGGTTTTCCGGTCTCGGACTATGAACGATCGAAGAAATTCTATCTCGGAGCGCTCGCTCCGCTTGGCTATGCAATGATCATGGAGGTGGATCAAGCCGAGAGCGAGCACCGCGCCGCGGGCTTCGGCCGCGACGGCAACCCGGATTTCTGGATCGGCGGGGAGGGCGGAGCCGAGCGGCCGTTGCATGTGGCATTCGCGGCGGATGATCGTGCCATGGTCGATGCATTCTACCGCGCGGCCATCGCGGCCGGTGCCACGGACAATGGCGCGCCCGGCCTGCGGCCGCACTATCACCCGAATTATTACGCCGCTTTCGTGCGCGACCCCGATGGACACAATATCGAAGCGGTTTGCCATCGCCCGGGTTGAGCCCACCACATTTGCGGCCCGGATGCCGTTGTTGCTGTGAGTGAGAAAATTTCCGTCATCATTTGCAGCTGGAACAGGGAGCGCCTGCTCCGGAACACGCTCGAGTCATTGTGCCGGCTCCATCCGCTCAAGAAGCTGAATTGGGAGGTCATCGTCGTCCTCAACGATTGCACGGACGGCAGCCGCGCTGTTGTTGAGCAATTCCGGGGTCGGCTGCCGATCATGTCGGAGACGGAGGCCCGTCCGGGTCTTTCACATGCGCGCAACAAGGGCATCGAGGTGGCGTCGGGAGGGGTTCTGGTCTGGATCGACGATGATGTTCGCGCTGCACCGGAATGGCTCTGCGCCTACGAGACCGCATTCCTCCAATACGCGGATGTAAGCCTGTTCGGCGGACCGATCTTGCCCGAATTCGAAGGCGGCGCTCCCGCCTGGCTTCAGCGGAGCTGGCATCTGTGCGATTCGGCATTTGCCGCTCGCCGGGTGCCCGACACTGATCGCGAGATCACGGTTGCGGATCAGTATCCGCCCTACGGAGCGAATTTTGCGCTTCGCGCCTCGGTGCAACGGCAATTTCGCTACGACATTCGCCTTGGCGCACGTCCCGGAAAATGGAAGATCAGCGGAGAGGAGACCGACGTGATCCAGTCCCTCCTGGCCAGCGGACATAGTGGTCGCTGGGTGCGAACAGCGATCGTGCATCACGTCTTGCCGCGCGAGCGGCAATCTGTCGCCTATGTGCGCGGGTATTACGAAAGCGCCGGCCGTCAGGCGGAATTGAAAGCCAGCCACACCGGATCGGAGCCATGCCTCGCTGATCGGTTGAACGATCTCGGTGAGGTCATGCGCTTGCAAGCCGGCTACCGAATGCTGCGGATCTTCTCCGGGTCCACGCAATGGGTCCCGGCACTCGTCCGTGCCTCGCTGGCACGCGGCCGATGGATCGGCCGCTATCGACCTCACGACGGAGTGGACCAATCAAGCGGGGACCAGGATGCGCGGAGCGGCGGAAATGCCGCTCATGCGGCTCGGCCTCCTCTCGCCGAGCAATTCGATCAGCGTCGGAACGACATCGAATGAGCTGATCCCTCCGAGCGCGCCTGACGCAATTCGATCGCCCGCCAAATAAAGGAAGCCGCGGCGGCCGCTATGACCGCCGGTGCGTCGATACGGGACAGGACCGATCTTTCCGAAAGCTGGGGTGGAAAGTCCGACCGGTGCGGAGCTCCAAATGATATACATGTCGGCTTCGGACGGCCCGACCGCTTGGGGGTCCGCTTTCGGCCGATGGATGTCGGCCACCGCGATCTGGCCCGTCAATAGATTGCGACAGCCTCCGATTAGATCAGCAATCTGCGCACAGGTCTTGTCATACTCATGCCGAGGCACAACGCCCCGGCTCTCGCGACCTTGCAGATTAATCCGAACGCGCCCGTCGTAGTAGGATGGCAGCGCGAAGGCCCGCATCCGGGGCCAGAACTGGCAATATCTCGCCGCCGGCATCCACTCCACACCGGAGCGGGCCAGCCAGCGCGGCTGCCCCTCCTTGAAGCTGGAGAGCCAGGCCGAGAGGCCGACCTCCGCAATGCTGGGACGCGATGCTTTCGGCACCGCGCCCAACATTGTGTCTTCCCACGTGTCATCCTCGCCGAGAAGCGGAACGCCTTCCGCCGTCGCGCCGCCGTAAGGAAGCGATCGCATATAGGACTTGCCGAAAGCAGCCCGATAGAGCAGCTCCGGCAGCAGCACCATCGCGGGCAAATCGCTTTCGTTGGCGCCCATCCCGTGCATGGCAAACAACGCAAGGGTCGCGTCCGGAAACGCCGCCCGCAGATCTCCGACCAAACCGTCGATCGCGCGGTAGACGCCGCGCAATGCTTCGCCGGCGGCCGCGCTTGATTTGATGCGATGCAGAGGGTGCAGTGGATCGACGCCGTGCCACAGCGGTTCTATCGCCGAATGGGATTCGCTCACCACGATCAGCGCCAGCTCCCAGCTCGGCAATCGCTCCGTCAACAGCCAGCGCGCCGCTTTGCTCCGCAGCTCGACCGCGGCCGTAAGCGCCGCCCCGGCGGCGCGCGCCTTCTCGGCAGACGGCCAGCAGTGTCCATAGATCCACTCTGTTGCCGGGTATGGCCCAAAGCGGCGATCCAGCTCGCCACGCAATTCCGCGGGCCGCGACACCGGCGACACGCCCGGATCATGAGAGCCCCAATGCGTCAGCCCAAGCACCCGCTGCGCCTGGGTCAAGTCACAATAGGGGACGTCAAAAACGACAGTCCTTGCCGAAAGCTCGGCCAAGAACGGACGTGCGGATGTGGGTTCCTGGAGAACCGCGTAGGTTGCGGGATCGAAGCTGAGCGCCGACCATCGTCCGCCGTCACTCGGAGACAAGCCCGTGGAAACATGCTCCCAAGCGAGCCCTGAATATTTATCGAGCCCGTGATCCAGGTCGAAGCAGGCACTGCAAAGGCGCAGACGCGCGATGTTGGGAAGCGCGCCCTCCGCCATCAGCTGCTCCGCAAAGCCGATATCGAAGCCGTCCAGGCCGATCACCAGCATGCGGCGGCGAAACATCGATTGGCCTATCCGATTGATCTGCAGCCGGCGGTTGCCGCAACCTGGATTGCGAATATACGAATCCCTGCACGCCTCAATAGAACCGGCTAGAATTGATCTTACTGTCCCAGTGAGCACAATGGTAGCGCGGTGTCGCACGAGCGATCCAGCACTCAGGCTGATATTGCGGGTTTGCCCGCGCCCCGTGTTTCCGTCGTAATGACGGTCCATGATGACGTGCGCTTTTTCGATGCCGCCGTCGAAAGCGTGCTCAGGCAGGACCTGAGCGATCTCGAGCTGATCATCGTCGATGATGGTGGGCATCAGCACGATCAGATCGCCCCTATCGCCGGACGTGATCCGCGCATTCGTCTCATCACCGGTCCTGAAAATGTCGGTCCTGCTGCGGCGGCCAATCGTGGCATCGCCTGCGCGCGCGCCGGCATTATCGCTCGCCTCGACGCCGATGACGTCGCGGAGCCGACGAGGCTCCGCCGTCTTGTCTCCATGCTCGACGCCGACCCCCGGCTCGGCCTGGTCGGCACCTGGTTTGCCACCATCACCGAGGAGGGCCAGACCCGCGAGATCATCCGCCTGCCGACCTCCGACTTGGAAATTCGCTGGTGCTTTCTTTTCTTCAATCCGTTTTGCCACTCCTCAGTGGCCTTTCGCCGGGCGTGCTTCGAGGCAGCCGGCGGCTATCGGGCGGAGCTGCGAACGGCGGAGGATTACGACCTTTGGGCCCGCATGCTGACCATCTGTCGAGCGGCGAACATCCCCGAGCCATTGACCCGTTATCGGCAGAACAGCAGGGGATTGACCTCGACGCATGGAATCGATCCAGCGTTTCTCGACAGGTTGCGTGGCGCCTGTTGGAAGGAATTGCGTGTTCCCTACGATCCGGACGCGGCGCGCGCGATTGGCGTCTTCGTCTCCGGGTACGACATACCCCCGGCAGATCGGCCCGAGCGAGCCCTTGCAACCATGCTCCGGCTCTTGCGTCGCTTTTTGGCCAAGCCCGGACCGCTCCCGCGCGATGAAGATCAAGCGGTGGCCAGGCGGCTCGTTGATAAGACGCTCGCGCATGTCAGGTCCCAACCAACCTTCAGCTTTGCCATTCTCCTGGAAACGTGGCGACTACGGCTGAACACCTTGAGTCGCTTCCAGAGCCCAGCCTCGCTCCCGATCTTCACTTCCGAAGGTTCCGATCGCCGGCGGATCAAGGTCCTCGTCGTCATACCTACGCTCAATGTCGGCGGCGCCGAGATGGACCTTGTTCGCAATTTGCCGCTACTCGACCGGACCATGTTCGAGGTGGTTGTCTGCACCTTGCTCGAGCGTGGAGTGCTGGCTACGCGATTGAGCGAAGCCGGGATTGCGGTGGTGGGACCATTTCGGCGAGCGGCCACTCATTGGATGACGCCCTTGGGCGAGATCAGGCGGCGCTTGAGGCGGTGGCTAGCCCAACATCGGTCGCAGTCGACGATTGTTGGCTGGACGATCGCATTGATCGCTCGATCTGCGTCATGGATCGAGTCGCTCGCCTTCGGCACCTATGCTTATCTGGCCTGTGTACGCCCGCTGGCGGACCACATGCGCAAGGGCGAATACGACATCGTCCACACAGTGCTGCCCTTCTCCTATCTGTATGGCGCCTGGGCCAACCGCCTGGCAACCTGCAAGCCGCTCGTCATGAGCCGCGTCTCGTTGAACTGGTATCAGGAGTCGGCGAGATTTCTGGGCCATTTTGAGCGGTCGCTGCTTCATTCGCGGGTCGACGCCGTCATCTGCAATTCCGCAATGATCATGCGGCAGCTGGAATCCGAAGGTGTCGATCGATCGAAGATTCGCGTCATCTACAACGGCATCGACTTCTCAGCCCGACCTCCGCTGCCGATTGAGCGTCGATCAGCCCGCAATGAGCTTGGCCTCGGGCAAGACGAGTTGGTGCTGAGCACCGTCGGCACTTTGTGGGCATATAAAGGACACGCCGACCTGCTGGCGGCACTTCATCAGGTAATCGAACAGCTTCCTCCCGGCTGGAAGTTGCTCGTCGTAGGCCGCGACATCGATAACAATCTCCGCTGGTTGCACGACCTCTGTGCGCGGCTCGAGCTTGCAGCGCACGTCCGGTTTCTTGGCGAACGCCTGGATATTTCATCGATCTTATCTGCCGCGGATATTCACGTCAGCGCGTCGCATACGGAGGGATTTCCCAACAATATCCTTGAAGCGATGGGTAGCGGATTGCCCGTGGTGGCGACCGCGGTTGGCGGAGTGCCTGAGCTGGTCATTGATGGCGAAACCGGATTGCTCGTCCCGCCGCATGACCCTCGCGTGCTCGGTGCCGCAGTCCTCAAGCTGGCGGGCGATCATGATCTCCGTGCCCGGATGGGCCGGCGCAGTTACGAGCGAGCCGTTGCCAATTTCTCGGTGGAGCGCAGTGCCGCTGCTCTTGCCGATGTCTATCGGTCGACGGCAGCATCGGCTCGTTGATGTAATAGCCGCCCCACGCCGGTCGACAGTGGCGTGCAATTGCGACGCACGCGATGGTCACAAGGTGGTCCGATCATGATGCCACGAGAGGTAACCGCGGCTGCGTCGTGAATGAAGCGTTACGAAAGATGCTTGAATCGTCGGCGAAATTGATCATTCAGCGCTGCAAAATAACGATCTCTTTATCCTGTTGTTTAAGCGCTTTTTAGACCCTCACTTCTAGGCTTCCGTACGAGCGGGGAACAGGGCCTCGCCACTTTAGAACAAAGTCATAGGAAGGCGTCATGATGAAAGCCGTTGCGAAGACGGTTGAGCCGACCGATCGCGAGCAGCGATTCGAGCATATCCGTCCGCTCTATCTCGAAGCCTTGACGCTAGTGGAGCGGCTACATCGCCGCCTGCTCGACGTCATCAAGGATGAGTTCGACCGCCGCAGCCGCGCTGACATCAACTCCGTTCAGGCGCTGCTCCTATACAATATCGGCGAGAAGGAGCTGACCGCCGGCGAGCTGCGCACGCGCGGCTATTATCTCGGCTCCAACGTCTCCTACAATCTGAAGAAGCTGGTCGAGATGGGCTTCCTCGATCACCAGCGTTCACGGGTCGACCGACGCTCGGTCCGCATCAAGCTGACCGAGAAGGGCGGCGAAGTGCGCGACATCGTCGATGCGCTCTATCAGAAGCACGTGCGCACGGTCGAGCAGGTCGGCGGCATCAGCTCCGAAGAATTTGCGACCTTGAACAAGTCGCTGCACCGGCTCGAGCGATTCTGGACCGACCAGATTCTCTATCGGCTTTAGTCGAGCCGCAGATCCTTTGGCCGACGCCTGCCTCGCCTGCGTGGGGTCGCGCAATTGCGATCCGACGCAGGCTTTGTACGCTGGCGGCGACGTGTTAGCCTTTGGGACGCGATCATCGCCGCGTCATTGGCGGTGCAACCCGATGTCGAGCACACGAGGAGCCGATTGGCCGAGCCGTTTCCCGCGATCGACTGTGACGTTCATCCCTCGCCGCCAAGCATAGCAGCGCTGCTGCCGTTTCTCGACGAATATTGGCGGGCGAGCGTCGTAGAGCGAGGCATCCCCTCGCTCGAAACCAACGCCTATCCGCCCCGCGCGCCGCTCAGCGCCGCACCGCAATGGCGCAGCCCGAACGGAATCCCTGAGGCCGGTCTCGAAACGCTCACGGACGCGGTCTTCGGCGGCCTCAATGCCGAGCGCGCCATCTGCAACTGTATCTACGGCGTGGAGCTCCTGTTCAGCGAGGACCTGGCCGCGGCTTTTGCGCGCGCGTTGAACGATTGGATCGCCAAGGAATGGCTCGATTGCGATCCGCGGCTGTCGGCTTCGATCGTGGTGCCGACCCAGAATGTCGAGCTTGCAGTCGAGGAGATCGAGCGCTGCGCCAAGGATCGCCGCTTCGTGCAGATTCTCCTCCTGGCCATGCAAGAGAGCCCGCTCGGGCGCCGGCACTGGTGGCCGATCTATGCGGCGGCCGAACGCCACGCGCTGCCGATCGGCATTCATCCAGGCTCGACCTACCGCCATGCACTGACCTCGCTCGGGTGGCCGACTTATTACATCGAGGATTATGCGAGCTACGCGCAGGCCTTCCAGTCGCAGCTTGGCAGCCTGATTGCGGAAGGCGTCTTCGCGAAATTTCCTTCCCTCAAGATCGTGCTGCTCGAATCCGGCGTCACCTGGCTGCCCGGATTTTTGTGGCGATTTGCCAAATTCTGGCGCGGCGTGCGCGCGGAGGTGCCGTGGGTCGATCGGCCGCCCGCCGAGATCGTGCGCGACCATGTGCGCCTCACCATCCAGCCGTTCGATGCACCCGCCGAGCCTGGCGTGGTCGAGCGCGTGATCGATCATCTGGGTTCCGATGCTATGCTTCTCTACGCGTCGGATTTCCCGCATTGGCAATTCGACGGCGAGGAAATTCTGCCGCCGGGCTTGCCGGGTTCGTTGCGACAGAGGATTCTCATGGATAATCCGCGCGCGACCTATCCGCGGATTTAGCGCATGTTCCGGAAAAGCCTGCCCCCCGACGCGATCGGGGGTGGGCACCGATTATCCGAAAAGAACATGCGCCAACGCAAAAAATTAGAGCGCATTCCGATCCACTCGATCGGGATGCGTCTCGAGGAGCCCGTACGATGAACATAGAAGCGCGCGAAATCCTCCGGGAAAAGAAGTCGCGGACCGCCATCATCGATGTCGACATTCATCCCAAGGCGTCGGTTGAGGATCTGCGCCCGTTCCTGAGCCAGCGTTGGTGGGAGCATCTCAAGACTTTCGGGACGCGCGGCCGGCAAGGTTTTGCCAAGGGCTTTCCGTATCCTAAGAGCCAGCCGCTCGCCTCGCGCCGTGATTCCTGGCCGCCGGGCGGCGGATTGCCGGCAAGCGACCTTGACTTCATGCGGGCGCAGCACCTCGACTTCTACGGCATCGATCACGCCATCATGAATCCGCTCTCGCCCAACGGTCAGGGCGACCAGAACGATGAATTCAGCGCCGCCATGGCGTTTGCGGCCAATGAGTTTCAGCTCGAGGGTTGGAACCGGCGCGACCCGCGCCTTTTGGCCTCGGTCGTGGTCCCGTACGAGGATGGGGAAGCCTCCCGCGTCGAGATCAGGCGCCGCGCCGGCGACCGTCGCTTCGTGCATGTGCTGCTGCGCAGCCGCACCAGCGAGCTCATGGGCAAGAAGCGCTACTGGCCGATCTATGCGGCGGCCGAGGAGGCCGGATTCCCGGTCGCCGTCCACGTGTTCGGCACCAGCGGCCGTGCGGCCAGCAACTCGGGTTGGCCATCATTCTATATCGAGGACATGACCGAGCATGCGTCGTGCTGCCAGGCGCAGCTCACGAGCCTGATCATGGAGGGGGTGTTCGAGCGCTTCCGGTCGCTCAAGCTCGTCATGATCGAGGCCGGCTTTGCCTGGCTGCCGGCCCTCGGCTGGCGGCTCGACAAGCTCTGGAAGCGATTGCGCGAAGAGGTTCCGCACTTGCGCCGCGCGCCCTCCGAATACATTCGCGAGCATGTCTGGGTCTCGACCCAGCCGATGGAAGAAACCGAGGACCCACAGCATCTCATTGACCTGATGAGCTGGGTCGGCTGGGACCGGTTTCTCTTTGCCAGCGATTACCCGCATTGGGATTTCGACGATCCGCGCACCGCGCTGCCGCCTTCGCTCGATGAGGCGCGCCGCGCCAACATTCTCGCCGGCAATGCCCGCGCGCTCTACCGGTTCGCCTGACCATGGCCGGTCACGTCGTCGCCACCATCGCGGAAATCCCTCCCGGCAAGCGCAAGCTGGTCGACGCCGGCGGGCGCGCGATCGTGGTTTATAATCTGGACGGCGAATTCTTTGCGCTCAGCAATCGCTGCCCGCATCGCGGCGGCAGCCTCGCTTGCGGCATCCAGACCGGCCTGGTGCAATCGAGCCTGCCCGGAGAGTACCGCTATTCGAGGGCCGGCGAGATGGTGAAGTGCCCATGGCACGGTTGGGAGTTCGACATACGCACCGGGAAGTCCTGGTGCGATCCCTCGCGGCTGCGCGTGCGCCAATTCCCAGTCTCGGTGCGCCCCGGCGGTGAGCTCGTCGAGGGCCCCTATGTGGTGGAGACCTTCCCGGTTCGCCTCGAGGACAACTACATTGTGGTGGAGGCTTGAGCTGAACCATTGGAACGAGCCAGCGGTTCCCGCAGTAACAAGCAGGCAGATCGAGGGAGAGACGCCCATGCAAGATGTCATCGATCTTTCCGTCACGCCGCTGTCCCGCGCTTGCGGCGCGGAGATACGCGGGATCGATCTCAGGCGCGAGCTAACGCCCGCAGAGGTCGCGGCGATCAAGCAGGCTTGGGGAGAGCATCTCGTCCTGGTATTCCGCGGTCAGGACATCAGTCAGGAGCAGCAGCTGCGCTTTGCCGCCTATTTCGGCGAGCTCGGCGACCGCAAGCAGGCGCCGGCACCGTTGCGCAGCCGCACCGAAGGTATCTATCAGGACAACAAGAAGATCCTGCTGGTCAGCAACATCAAGGTCGATGGCCAACCTATCGGCGCCTTCGGCGAGGGCGAGTTCTGGTTTCACATCGATTCCGGATATACGCCGCGGCCCTACAAATACACGTTCCTCTTTGCGCTCGAGCTGCCCTCGACCGGCGGCAACACGATGTTCAGCAACATGTACAAGGCTTATGACGCGGTGCCCTCCGCGCTCAAGCAGAAGCTCGAGGGCCGCAAGGCGCTGCACATCCATGAATACAAGCGCGCCGAGAAAGCGGACCTTGGCGCAGACATCAGCGGTATTCCGCACTATCACCACCCGGTGTTCATCACTCATCCGGATACCGGGCGCAAAACGCTGTTCGTGGATCGCCTGATGACGGCGCGCATCGAGGGCTTTGCGGCGGAGGAGAGCGATGCGATCCTCGCGCAGCTCTACGAAATCGGCGAACGCAAAGAGTTCATCTATGAGCACATCTGGAAGCCGGGCGATTTCCTGATGTGGGATAATCGCTGCACGATCCATGCTCGCACGGACTTTCCCAAGACGGAGCGCCGCCTCTTGCGCCGCTGTACCGTCGAGGGTGGTCCGCTATACGAATAGGAGCCGCGATGGGTGCACTGCCGGTACTTGAGAATTTCATCGCCGAGCTGGGCGCCATCTGGCAGGCGGAGAGCGACGACCAGCGGCGAATGGAACAGGCCAGGCCATTGTTGGAACGCCTGCTGATGGAGCCGACGCTCAAGGCTCATTCAGCCAACTGGCCTTCCACCGAAGGTTACAAGAACCTGCTCCTCTATGTTGACCCGCAACACCATTTCGCGATCAACGCCGTGGTGCGGACGCCCGGGCGCGTCGGCGGCGTGCACGACCATGCGGATGCGTGGGTGCTCTATGGCGTGCTCGACGGCACAGAGCGACTTGAACGCTACGAGCGCGTCGATGACGGCAGCCGGCCGGGCTTTGCCGAGGTGAGGCTCGCTTCCGTCACGACCGGAACCCAGGGCAAAGTCGATCTGGTGGCGCCGCACGACATTCATGCGGAGCAGGGCGGCCCCACGCGGTCTGTTGCGATAATTGTGCGCAGCCAGCGTCTCGGCGAAGGCACGATCCTGCAGCGCGGCTATGATCCCAAGGCCAATACCGTGGTCGAGCGGTTTGGCCCGACGCAGGTGCCCTTTGCGGTGACCTGATGCCTGCAGAGAAAGGGCCGGCGGGGGGATGTCTACTTCGAGTTCACGCCCATCGGCAGCTCGGTCAAGGTCGTGGCGATCGATGCGACGACCGGGATCGAAGTGACGGTGCTCGGACCGGCCCGCGCCGCTCAAGCCGACCTGCAGCGGCTCGCGCTGCAAAAGCTCAAGGCCCGCCTCAAAGCCGCGCCCTGACCCCACATATTGCGGCCAATGGCTGCAGCACTCCAAGGCTTGGCGGTCCCAAGGCGATATGCTATCGGCCTCTCATTCCGCGCCGTACCACCACATCGCATCGCTTCGGGCGCGGCAGCACAATCCGTGAGATCAAGGCTAGATGTCAGCCGGCGAACAAACCGCAGCCAGGACCCGGGAAAACGCGTTGTTCTCGACGCCTCTCGCCAAGACCGATCCGCAGCTTGCCGAAGTGATCGCGCTCGAGCTTACCCGCCAGCGCGACGACATCGAGCTGATCGCCTCGGAGAATTACGTCAGCCGCGCCGTCCTCGAGGCCCAGGGTTCGGTGCTCACCAACAAGTATGCGGAAGGCCTGCCGGGCCGGCGCTATTACGGTGGCTGCCAGTTCGTCGACATGGCCGAAACCCTGGCTATCGAGCGGGTTACGAAGCTTTTTGGATGTCGTTTCGCAAACGTCCAGGCGCATTCCGGCGCCTCCGCCAATGTGGCGGCCTTCATGGCCATGATGCAGCCGGGCGACATCTTCATGGGCCTGAGCCTGGCGGCCGGCGGCCATCTCACCCACGGCTCGCCAGTGAACATGTCGGGCAAATGGTTTCGGGTGGTGCCCTATGGGGTGCGCCCTGACGATCACCGCATCGACTACGATCAGGTGCGGAAGCTCGCCCAAGAGCATAGGCCCAAGGTGATCGTGACTGGCGGCTCGGCCTATCCGCGCATCATCGATTTCCGCCGCTTCCGCGAGATTGCGGACGAGGTGGGTGCGTTCCTGATGGTCGACATGGCGCATTTTGCCGGCTTGGTCGCTGGCGGCGCACATCCGAGTCCCTTCCCGCACGCTCACATCGTCACCTCGACCACGCACAAGACGCTGCGGGGCCCGCGCGGCGGGTTCATCCTCACCGATAGCGAGGAGCTGGCCAAGAAGATCAATTCCGCCGTGTTTCCGGGCCTGCAAGGCGGTCCGCTGATGCATGTCATTGCCGCCAAGGCGGTCGCCTTCGGCGAAGCCTTGGCGCCTTCTTTTAGGCTCTATGCAAAGAACATCGTTGAGAATGCCAAGGCGCTGGCAGAATCGGTCAAGTCGGCCGGCTTCGATCTGGTCTCCGGCGGCACCGACACGCATCTGATGCTTGTCGACCTTCGCCCCAAGCGGCTCACCGGCAAGGTCGCCGAGGCCGCGCTGGGGCGTGCCTCCATCACCTGCAACAAGAACGGCATCCCGTTCGATCCTGAGAAGCCGACCGTGACCTCCGGGATCAGGCTCGGCACCCCGGCCGGCACAACGCGGGGCTTCGGCATCGCCGAGTTTCGTCAGGTCGGCGACATGATCGCCGAGCTCTTGGGCGTGCTGGCGCAAAAAGGCGTGGAAGAAGATTCACTGGTCGAAGCCGCGGTGCGGGAGCGCGCGCGGGCGCTGCTGCACCGATTCCCGATCTATCAAAACTAGGTCCGACAACATGCGCTGCCCGAACTGCGCAAGCCTTGATACCCAGGTCAAGGATTCGCGGCCGACTGAGGATTCCTCAGTCATACGGCGCCGCCGGGTCTGCCTCGCTTGCAATTTTCGTTTTACCACCTTCGAGCGGGTGCAGCTGCGCGAGCTTGTGGTGATCAAGCGCAACGGCCGGCGCGCGCCCTTCGACCGCGATAAGCTTCTGCGCTCGGTGCAAATCGCGCTGCGCAAACGCCCGGTGGCGCCCGAGCGCATCGATGAGGCGGTCTCCCGGATCGTGCGCGAGCTCGAGAGCCAAGGCGAAAGCGAGATCACGTCCGAGACGATCGGCGAGATGGTGATGGAGCATCTGCGCGCCCTCGACGATGTCGCCTATGTACGCTTTGCCTCGGTCTACCGGAATTTCCGCGAAGCCAAGGATTTCGAGGCGGTGCTCGGAGAATTGTCCGGCGAAGAGGATGGAAAGCCGCCCGCCGCCGTGCGGAAATGAATCCCGCTAACACGACTGATTCTCAATTCATGGAGCTTGCCTTGACGCTGGGCCGGCGCGGGCTCGGGCGCACCTGGCCCAATCCCGCGGTCGGTGCCGTGGTGGTCCGCGAAGAAGCTGACCCGATCATCGTCGGACGCGGTTGGACTCAGGCCGGCGGACGGCCGCACGCCGAGACCCAAGCACTCAGCCGGGCCGGTGCTCTCGCCCGCGGCGCGACGCTCTATGTGACGCTTGAGCCCTGCTCCCATCACGGGCGCACGCCGCCCTGCGCGGACGCCATCATCGCGGCCGGCATCGCACGGGTCGTATCGGCGCTGCAAGACCCCAACCCGCAGGTGGCGGGCGCCGGGCACGAGCGCCTGCGCGCAGCCGGCATCGCGGTCGACGTCGGAACCGGTGCAGACGCCGCGCGGCAAGCCCATGCGGGACACATCAGCCGGATGTGCGTTGGCCGTCCGCACGTCACCCTCAAGCTCGCAGTGTCCGCGGACGGCAAGTCGGGACTTGCCGGTCGGCGCCCGGTCGCAATCACCGGTGAGCCCGCGCGCGCACGCGTGCATCGCATGCGCGCGACGAACGATGCCGTCCTGACCGGCATAGGCACTGCACTCGCGGATGATCCGCTCTTGACCTGCCGGCTGCCCGGCATGGCGCATCGCTCTCCGGTTCGGGTCGTGCTCGACAGCAATCTGCGTCTTAAGCCCGGCAGCCAGCTCGTGGCGACAGCGCGGGAGATACCGCTCTGGGTCATCGCCGGCGAGCGCGCCGAAGCCGACCGCGCCAAGGCTCTGCGCGACGCCGGCGCTGAGGTCCTAGTCGCTGCGCAATCCGATGACGGCCTCGATCTTGCGGCGGTGCTGGCCTTGCTCGCCGCGCGTGGCATCACGCGTCTCATGATCGAAGCGGGCCCAATCCTTGCGGCGGCGCTGCTCAAGGCCGACCTGGTCGATGAAGCGGTCCTGCTCCGCTCGCCCAAAGGCATCGGCGGCGACGGCATCGATGCGCTCGAAGGCTTGCCCCTCGCGGCACTCACCCAATCACCGCGGCTGCATGTGGTCCGCACCGAAAGCGTTGGTGAGGATACAATCGAACATCTCGCCCGAGGGTGAGGGAACGGACAGGATAATGCCGTTAAGCCGCGCCAATGGCGTCGACATCTGGTACGAGGTGACGGGCGAGGGACCGGCGCTGGTCCTCGTTCACGCCAACCCGTTCGACCATGATCTGTGGATGTACCAGGCCGCGCATTTCTCGACCTGGTTCAAGGTCATCGGGATCGACATCCGCGGCTACGGCCGCTCCGCCAAGGTGACGACGCCTTATGGGCTCAAGGACATGTGCAACGACGTCATTGGCGTGATGGACGATTTGGGGGCTGCGCGTGCCATCTGCGGCGGCTGCAGCGTCGGCTCGAGCATTGCCATCCTGCTCGGCCTTGATCATCCCGACCGGTTCGACGCCCTCATCCTGGTCGGCGGCAACAGCGGCTCGAGCGACCGCTACCCGAAGCGCATCGAGGGCTATCGAAGCAGCCTTTCCGACTATCATATCCGCCACCTGCGCGATCTGGTGTCGCCGCAATTTGCCGCCTCGCCGCTCGGGCAGCATCTCCTCAATCAATTCGTCGAGCGGCAGCCGCGGCTTTCCGGCGAAGCCATCGCCCAGGTGTTCATGGCCGGCAACCACACTGACACGACCGCACGGCTGCCGGCCATGCAGGTTCCGACCCTGGTGATCAATGGCGAGCTCGACCACTCACTGCCGGCGGGACAAAGGACTGCGGGCCTCGTCCCGGGCGCCGTGCACAAAATTCTCCCCGGCACCGGGCATGCCTGCTGCATCGAGGATCCGGCCGGATTCGATCGCCTGGTGATCGACTTTCTGCGCGGCCGCGGGTTAATGCCGTCACTCTGAGTGCCAGCAAGCAATTCGAGGGCAGCATGTTCACCGGCCTGGTCAGCGATGTGGGCGAGATTGTCGCGGTCAGCGACCGCGCCGAAGGGCTGCGCCGGCTCAAGATTGCGTGCCATTACCGGGTGGATTCGCTTGGCGAGGGCGCCTCGATCGCCTGCGCGGGCGTATGCCTCACGGTGGTCGGGAGCGGAGAAGAAGGCAACCGAGCGTGGTTTTTGGCCGATGCTGCGGCCGAGACGCTGCGGCTCACGACCGCTTCCCGCTGGCAGGTCGGCACGCGGATCAACCTCGAGCGACCGCTGCGGATCGGCGACGAGCTGGGCGGCCATTTGGTCGCCGGCCATGTCGACGGGGTCGCGACCGTGACGGCGCGGGCACAGATGCCCGAGATGACGCGGTTCGAGCTGCAAGCCCCGCATGCGCTCGCGCGCTTCATTGCATCGAAGGGTTCGGTCGCGCTCGACGGGGTCTCGCTCACCGTCAATGATGTCGCGGGTGACGCCTTTTCCGTTCTGATCATCCCGCACACATTGAAGGTCACGACGCTGGCCGCCCTGGATGTTGGCAGCGCAGTCAATCTCGAGGTCGATCTAATGGCCCGCTATGCGGCGCGGCTGGCAGAAGCCCGTTAGCGGCAGTTGAGCTTCGCGGCTCGCTCGGGATAGATAGCCCGCAAATTCGTGGAGAGACGACAATTCATGGCCGAGCCGCGCAGAACTGCCGCTGAAGAGACTGCCGACCTTGCCGGCGCGCGCATGCTCGTGGTGGAAGCGCGCTTTTATGAGGATATCGCCGATGCACTTTTGGCGGGCGCCACGCGCGCGCTCAAGGCCGCCGGTACCGCCTTCGATCGCATCAGCGTCCCAGGCTCGCTCGAGGTTGCGCCGGCGATCGCCATCGCGGTCGATGCGGCCGAGCGCTCCGGCAATCCCTATGAGGGGGTGGTCGCGCTCGGCTGCGTCATCCGCGGCGACACCATCCATTTCGAGATCGTTTCCGAGCAATCGGCGCGCGCCATCATGGACCTCTCGGTCGCACGCCGCCTGCCGATAGGCAACGGCATCTTGACCGTCGACACCGGCGATCAGGCCTGGCTCCGCGCCCGCACCGAAGAAGCCGATAAGGGCGGAGACGCGGCCCGCGCAGCGCTTGCTCTGGTGCGGCTCAAGCGTCGGCTCGCCGTCCGCGAGAGCGCATCATGACGCGTGCTCCCCAACCCAAGGAGGGGCGCAAGGCCAATCGACGTGGCGCGGCGCGCCTCGCCGCCGTCCAGGCGTTGTACCAGATGGACATCGCCGGCACCGGCAGCAACGAGATCATGGCCCAATTCGAGAGCCACTGGATCGGCCGCGAGGTCGAGGGCAACCAATATCTGCCGGCCGCAGCCGCGTTCTTCCGGGAGATCGTCAACGGCGTCGTGCGCGAGCAGCGTGAGCTCGATCCGCTGATCGATGCCGTGCTGGAGGCAACCTGGCCGCTCAAGCGCATCGAAGCCATTCTGCGCGCCGTCTTGCGCGCCGGCGCTTACGAGCTTGGTCATCGCTCCGATGTGCCGGCACGTGCGGTGGTCGCCGAATATGTCGACGTGGCCAATGCGTTCGTCGATCGCGAGGAGACCGGTATGGTCAATGCCGTGCTCGATCAGATTGCCCGGAAACTGCGCGCCGAAGAGTTCGCCACGGCGCGATAAGGCCAGGATTGAAGTCATGGCGCGCGAGGCAAGGGCCGCATCGGGAGAGGATCGCCTGATCGGCCGGTTCTTTCGCCCGCTGGCAAGCGATCCCGGAGCTTTTGCCCTCATCGATGATGCCGCCACGCTCACGCCTCCGCCGGGCTCCGACGTGGTGCTCAAGACCGACGCCGTCGTGGGTGGGGTGCATTTTTTTGCAGACGATCCGCCCGAGCTGATCGCCAAGAAGGCGCTGCGGGTCAACCTCTCCGATCTCGCCGCCAAAGGCGCCGCGCCGGCGGGTTTTTTGTTGTCGCTCGCGCTGCCGTCGGGCATCGGCGAGGATTGGCTTATCGCCTTCGCGCAGGGCCTCGGGCAGGATGCGACCGACTTTCGTTGTCCGCTGCTCGGCGGCGACACCGTCCGCACGCCCGGTCCGGTCACAATCTCGATCGCCGCCTTCGGGCTCTTGCCACACGGCACCATGGTTCGCCGCAGCGGTGCACGAGCGGGTGACCGTATCGTGGTGACGGGCACGATCGGTGACGCGGCCCTGGGGCTCGAAGTCCGGCGCGATGAACAGACCGCGCGGCGCTGGCGGCTCGATGCGCATCTGCGCGATCACCTGATCCGCCGGTATCAAGTGCCGCAGCCACGCAATGCGCTGGCCGAGGCGCTGCGGCAGCATGCGTCCGCCGCCATGGACGTCTCGGACGGGCTTGCCGGTGATTTTGCCAAGCTCTGCGCAGCCTCCGGCGTGGCGGCCGAGATCGAGGTCGCGCGCGTGCCGCTTTCGAATGCAGCAGGTCAAGCTGTTGCGGCCGATGCTTCGCTGATCGAGACCGTGCTTACCGGCGGTGACGACTACGAGGTGGTGGCGACAGTCTCACCGCCTGCGTACGATTGCCTGAAAGCGGCCGCGGCCGCCGCCGGCGTGCCGCTCACCGGGATCGGCCTCGTCGCGGCCGGCGATCCGGAAGTGCGATTTCTCGACGCGACCGGCAAGCCTCTGCTGTTCAAGCGGACCTCCTTCAGCCATTTTTGATGCGCCCAAGCGCGGGAAGCGGAGGAGTTTTCTGATGGACGATAGAACCGCGATCAAAGCGTCCAGTGCTGCGACCAACGCCCCGCCCAGCCGGCCGGCCAGCGGCGGCCTGCATCGCCGGTTTCCAACCATCGCGCACATGCGGGCCTATGCGCGGCGCCACGTACCGCATTTCGTCTTCGAATACATGGATGGCGGGGCAGGGGCCGACGTCGGGATTGCACATAATTGGGCAGCGCTCGACGCAGTCGAGCTCGCGCCGCGCTATGGGGTCATGCCGTCGCTGCCGCCGATTGATGTGGAATTGTTCGGACGCACATATGCGGCTCCGATCGGCATCCCGCCGATGGGCGGTCCGGCGCTGTGCTGGGGCGGCGCGGACGCCGCAATGGCGCAAGCAGCCCAGCGCGCGCGGATACCCTATTGCCTCGGAACAGTCGGCGGCTTGACCATCGAGGATGCGGCGCGCCTGGCGCCGGACGTATTCTGGTTTCAGCTCTACCGCATGGCCCGGAACGAGCACGCGCTCGGGCTTGATCTGGTGCGCCGCGCGGAGGCGGCCGGCGCGCATGTGCTGGTGCTCACAATCGATGTCCCAGTGCGCACCACGCGCCCACGCGAGACAGCGGTCGGCCTTGGCCGCGGGCCCTTCCGCCCCGATTTGGCGATGATGCTTGATATGCTGGCTAAGCCGTCCTGGTTGATGGCGCTCATGCGCAACGGCCGACCCAAATTTCCGAACCTCAAGCGCTATGCGGGCGAGGGGGCGAGCACCGAACAGGTCATCGAATTCACGCGCGGCCAACTTGGCGGCGGCTTTACCTGGGACGAGATCGCTTTCTTCCGCGACCGCTGGAAGAAGCCGCTGATGCTGAAAGGCATCCTGCATCCGGCCGACGCCGCCAAGGCGGTTGCCTTAGGCATCGACGGCGTGTGGGTCTCCAACCATGGCGGGCGCCAGATCGAGGCGCTGCCGCCGGCGATCGACGTGCTGCCGGCCATTGCGGCGGAGGTTGGCAGCCGCGCCACCCTCATCATGGACAGCGGCATCCGCAGCGGCACCGACGTCGTGCGCGCTGCCGCGCTCGGCGCACAGTCGACCTTCGCCGGTAAGGCGTTTCTCTGGGGCCTTGGTGCGCTCGGCACCGCGGGTCCCGCCCACGTGATCGATTTGTTGATCGCAGAGACGAAAGCTGCGCTTGGCCAGATTGGCGCCCATTCGCTCGCAGAGGCGCGCTCGGTCGCCGTCCGCCATCCGGGCGCGTTCGCGTTTCCGGTGAGCCCACGAATCTAGGTCCGACCACGACCCGCTCCTTGATATACATTTTAGCAGATGTATGTCCTGATGGAGAATGCCGTGCAGGTCGCCAAGTGGGGAAACAGTCTTGCGGTCCGCCTTCCCGCCGCGGTGGTCGATGCACTAAAGCTCAAGGAGGGCGATGAGATCGAAATCCATGTCGCCGGTGCCCTCGGCGCTTTGCGCCGGTTGCGACACGCTATGGTCGGAGGACATGCCGCACGGAATGGTAGTCGATAAAGGCCTGCGCATCGTCAATCCGTTTCGCGGCGCGAGCTGAAGAGGGCGCCTCACCCCACCAGCACATTGCTGAATTGCCACGGATCGGACGTGTCGAGCGCCTCCGGGAACAGTACGCCGCGGCCTTCGATTGGCGTCCAATCCGTGTATTGCCCGATCACCGGACCGAGATAGGGGCGCTGCACCTCGAAGCAGCGGCGGAAATCCATCTCGTCGGCTTCGACGATGCCGCGGTCCGGATTTTCCAGCATCCAGACGATGCCGGCGAGCACCGCCGAGGTGACCTGCAGCCCGGTCGCGTTCTGGTAGGGCGCTAGGCGACGCGTCTCCTCGATCGACAGCTGCGAGCCGTACCAATAGGCGTTCTTGGCGTGGCCATAGAGCAGCACGCCAAGCTCGTCGATGCCGTCGACGATGTCGTGCTCGGTGAGAATGTGGGACTTCTCCTGCACCTTCCACTGTGCACCGCCCAACTCGTGCAGCGACAGCACCGCGTCATTGCAAGGGTGATACGCATAGTGGCAGGTCGGCCGGTACACGACCTCGCCATTGCGCCTGAGCGTGAAATAGTCGGCAATCGAGATCGACTCGTTGTGCGTGATCATGAAGCCGTGCTGCGCCTTGGCGGTCGGCGTCCAGGAGCGCACTCGCGTGCCGGCGCCCGGCTGCGTCAGGTAGATCGCCGCATCGCAGCCGAAATCGTGCCGCCGGCCGCGCGCCGGCATGGTCTTCTCGTGCGTGCCCCAGCCGAGCTCGGAGGGCTGCATGCCTTCGGAGATGAAGCCTTCGACCGACCAGGTATTGACGAAGGTGCCGATGGGCTTGGGATCACGCGAGCGCTGCGTGTCGCGCTCGGCGATATGGATGCCCTTGACGCCGGCGCGCTGCATCAGCTCCGCCCAGGCCTCGCGGGTCGTCGGCTCGTCGGCGGCGATCTTCAGATCCCGGACGACGTCGAGGAGCGCGATCTTGACCATCCAGGACACCATGCCGGGATTGGCGCCGCAACAGCTGACCGCCGTGATGCCGCCTCCTCGCCGCCGTCGCAGCTCGAGAACGCTTTCGCGCAGCGCATAGTTCGAGCGCGCCGACGGCGACAGGTTGCGGTCGGTATAGAGACCGGGCCAGGGCTCGACCACGGTATCGATGTAGAACGCGTTGATGTCCCGGGCGAACTCCATCAGCTCGACCGAGGAGGTGTCGACCGACAGATTGACGATAAGGCCGCGCCCCGGCCCTGTGGTGAGCAGCGGGGTCAGCACGTCGCGATAGTTCGCCTTGGTGAGGGCCACGTGGATAAAGCGGATGTTACGCTCATCGAGCAGCGCACGATCCTCGTCGTCCGGGGCAATCACCACGAACTTGGAGGAATCGAAGGCGATATGCCGCTCGATCAGCGGCAGCGTGCCTCTGCCGATCGAGCCGAACCCGATCATCACGATCGGGCCTTCGAAGCGGGCGTGCAGCGGCCAAGTCGGGCTTGCAGCATGGGTCGGATGTGGAATCGTGTTCATGCCGGTTCAGTCTCGGGTCAGAGGGAAGGGCAGGGGGGCGTGGAATTAAGCCGCGTGCGAGGCCAGCCTCGTATCATTGCCGGCGAGCGCGCGGAAGCGGCGGGCGGGCGGGCGCGACAGGCGCCTGCCCGTGGCGCTGACGAGCCCATGCGCGCCGGCAAGCGCTCCACCCACCAGCTCACGCGCGAGGAAGCGCTCGCGCGCATAGGGTCCGGGCAGCCTGAGCGCAGCGGTCCGTTCTGCCGAGAAGCCGAAGCGCCTGTAATACGGTGCGTCGCCAACCAGGAGAACCGCTCCGTGGCCGCGCGCCTCGGCCTCGGCTAGCGCATGTCGCATGAGCTCACCGCCAACGCCGCAGCAACGGAAGCCCGCGTCAACCGCAAGCGGCCCGAGCAGGAGCGCGGGCCGGCCGCGGCCGGCCGCGATGTTCCACAGCCGGACGGAGCCGATCAGGCGGCCATCGGCGGAAGCCACGAGCGACAGGCCTTCCGCCGGCAGCCGCCCATCGCGCAGGCGCTCAGCCGTCTTGGCAAAGCGTTCCGTGCCCAAGGCGGCATCGAGCAGCGCTTCGCGGGCGGCGACGTCGAAAGGGATCTCCTCGCGGATCGTGATCACCGGAGTGGACATGGCTGTGGGTGCAAGCGCGGTCATAGGCATGCCTCCCCTCGTCTTCGAGGTTGCGAGCTTAGTGGCTTGGGGAAAGACCGGCGGCCTTAGACCGCCGGCCAGGTCAGATGTGATAGGTCTGCAAGGGCGCGAAGCCGTTGAACGCGACCGCCGAATAGGTCGACGTGTAGGCTCCGGCTCCCTCGATCAATACCTTGTCGCCGATCTCGAGGCTCACCGGCAGCTGGTACTGCTTGCGCTCGTAGAGCACGTCGGCCGAATCGCAGGTCGGGCCGGCCAGCACGCAGGGCCCGACCGGATCGCCGTCGTGCGGCGTGCGGATCGGGTAGCGAATGGCCTCGCCCATGGTTTCGGCAAGCCCGCCGAACTTGCCGATGTCGAGGTAGACCCAGCGCACCTCGTCGTTCTCGCTCTTCTTCGACACCAGCACCACCTCAGCCTCGATCACCCCGGCGTTGCCGACCATCCCGCGGCCCGGCTCGATGATGGTCTCCGGGATGCGGTTGCCGAAGTGCTTGCGCAAGGCGCGGAAGATCGAGCGCCCATAGGCCTCGACCGACGGCACTTCCTTCAGATACTTGGTCGGGAAGCCGCCGCCGAGATTGACCATCGACAGGTTGATCCCGCGCTCGGCGCAGGCGCGGAACACGGCCGAGGCCGATTTTAAGGCCTCATCCCAGGCCTGCGTGCGCCGCTGCTGCGAGCCGACATGGAACGACACCCCATAGGCCTCGAGGCCGGCGCGGTGGGCATGCTCGAGCACGTCGACCGCCATTTCCGGGTCACAGCCGAACTTGCGCGACAGCGGCCATTCGGCGCCCGAGCAGGCAAACAGGATGCGGCAGAAGACCCGCGCTCCCGGTGCTGCGCGCGCAACCTTCTCGGCCTCTGCCTTGCAGTCGACCGCGAACAGCCGCACTCCCAGCGCATAGGCGCGGGCGATGTCGCGCTCCTTCTTGATCGTATTGCCGAAGGAGATGCGGTCGGGTGTGGCGCCGGCAGCGAGCACCATCTCGATCTCGGCGACCGAGGCGGTATCGAAGCAGGAGCCGAGCGAAGTCAGGAGCTTGAGCAGCTCGGGCGCCGGGTTCGCCTTGACGGCGTAGAACACCCGGCTGTCCGGCAGCGCGTGGGCGAAGGAGCGGTAGTTCTCGCGCACGACCTCAAGATCGACGACCAGGCAGGGGCGGTCATCACGACGATTGCGCAGGAATTCACGGATGCGCTCGGTCATCGATTGTCTCCTCACCAAAGTTCAACGGGCCTTGCGGCCAAAGTTGAAAAGTTCAAGCGGCTGCCACCGCTCGGCGTCAGTAGGTGAGGAGCCTTGACGTCGCCGTGCGATGGAGACACGGCTGACGAACCGGCTGTCTCACCCCGATGCTGCCTTGGTTTGGAGCGGGAATTCCCCCTCCGCACGCCTGGCAAGAGTGAACAAGCCTCTTCGGTGTCGACCTTTGGAGGGCCGACGAGACCAAAAAAGCCCGCTCCGTCGTTGCTTTAAGCCGCGTCCCCCGTGGAGAGCGGGGTGCGCCGGTTTCGCCTCCGGCTGCCAGTCAAGTGTTCGGAGCTGCGATCTTGGGGGAGAGAGCTAAAGCTCGAAGCTGAAGCTCGGTCCTTGCGATCTCGCTCCGGGCGGCTGTCCGGCCTCTTGTCCGGATGCCCACCGACCGACACACGGCCACAGGCACGTGCGAAATTGGGCAACTGCGCACTTAGTCTCAAGCGGCAGCCATTGCAAGGATTATCTACGTCGAGGGTGAAAAAATCTTTGTCCCTGTCACCTGTCACGCACACTGATGCGCCGATTCCTGATGCCGCCGCTTCGGAACTTCGTGCAAGCTCGCGCGATCCGCTGCGGGAGCTTCAAATGCAGCGTCACTGGCGGCGCGTCTGGCGGCTCGTTGGTCGAGCGCGCGATCAATCAACACATCGGTCACGCGGGTGCTCGGGTCATCGCCTCCGGTGCTTCAAGTTGCGTATGATCGGTCAGGTCCGAGCACGATCAGCAGATCCACGCAGTAGGTCGGGTGTCTCGCCGTGGCCCTGGCGTAAATTAAACAAAGCCGATGGCTGCAGGCGGCGTACCATTGCGTGCGAGCGACGTTTTTGGCTATATCCGCGCCACTTTCCGCCGGCGGGCGCTGCCCGGCCCGGCAGCGACCGGAACCCGAATCCGAACCAGAATCCATTGGGTCGTTATTCAAAGTTCCGGCACGCTCACGCTCATCGAACCGGGGTTTAGGTCAATGACAGCATTGTGGATCATCATTCTTTGCGGCCTGCTGGCGGTGGGCTACGGCATCTGGGCCACGTCCTCCGTCATGGCGGCGGATGCCGGCAGCCCCAAGATGCAGGAGATTTCCGCCGCCGTGCGCGAGGGGGCGCAGGCTTACCTGAAGCGGCAATACACCACCATCGGCGGCGTGGGCGTGGTGATCTGCATCATTGTGGCGTGGTTTCTCGGGCCCTCGGTCGCCGTAGGCTTTGCCATCGGCGCGGTGCTCTCAGGCGTGACGGGCTTCATCGGCATGAATGTCTCGGTGCGCGCCAATGTGCGCACCGCGCAAGCCGCGATCGGCTCGCTCGCCGGAGGCCTCGAGCTCGCGTTCAAGTCGGGCGCCATTACCGGGATGCTGGTTGCGGGCCTCGCGCTGCTGGGCGTCTCCGTCTATTTCACCCTGCTGACCGGCCCGATGGGTTATGCGGCGAACGACCGCGTCGTCATCGATGCGCTGGTGGCGCTGGGCTTCGGCGCCTCGCTGATCTCGATCTTCGCCCGTCTTGGCGGCGGTATCTTCACCAAAGGCGCCGACGTCGGCGGCGACCTGGTCGGCAAGGTCGAGGCCGGCATTCCGGAGGATGATCCGCGCAATCCGGCCACCATCGCGGACAATGTCGGAGATAATGTCGGCGACTGCGCCGGCATGGCGGCTGACCTGTTCGAGACCTACGCGGTGACGACCGTCGCCACCATGGTGCTCGCGGCCATCTTCTTTGCCGGCAACGCCGACGCGCTCACCACGATGATGATCTACCCGCTCGCGATCGGGGCGGTCTGCATCATCACCTCGATCATCGGAACCTTTTTTGTGCGGCTCGGCCCTTCGGGGTCGATCATGGGGGCGCTCTACAAGGGCTTCATCGCGACCGCCCTCCTGTCGCTCGTCGGCGTCGCCTTGGTGACATGGCTTCTGTTGGGCTTTGGTCAGCTGCCGGGTGTCGGCTATTCGGGCGTCAACCTCTATGTCTGCGGGGTCGTCGGGCTTGCGGTGACCGGCCTCATCATCTGGATCACCGAATACTATACGGGCACCAACTTCCGCCCGGTCCAGTCGATCGCCAAGGCCTCGGTGACCGGTCACGGCACCAACATCATCCAGGGCCTGGCGGTCTCGCTGGAAGCAACCGCGCTGCCGACCATCGTGATCATCGCCGGCATTCTGGTCGCCCAGGGCCTGGCCGGCCTGTTCGGCATCGCGGTGGCGGTGACCACGATGCTGGCACTGGCCGGCATGGTGGTGGCGCTCGATGCCTTCGGGCCGGTGACCGACAATGCCGGCGGCATCGCCGAGATGGCCGGCCTGCCGAAGGAGGTGCGCAAGTCGACCGACGCATTGGATGCGGTCGGCAACACCACCAAGGCGGTCACCAAAGGCTATGCCATCGGCTCCGCGGGCCTCGGCGCGCTGGTGCTGTTCGCGGCCTATAACCAGGACCTCAACTTCTTCATCGCCAATGCAGACACCCACAAGTACTTCAGCGGCATACGGCTCGATTTCTCGCTGAACAATCCGTACGTGGTGGTCGGGCTGCTGTTCGGTGGCCTCTTGCCCTATCTCTTCGGTGCGCTCGGCATGACTGCGGTCGGACGCGCGGCCTCCGCCATCGTCGAGGAGGTGCGCCGCCAGTTCCGCGAGAAGCCCGGCATCATGCAGGGCACCGAGAAGCCGGACTATGGCCGAGCGGTCGATCTGCTCACCAAGGCGGCGATCAAGGAAATGATCGTGCCGTCGCTGTTGCCGGTGCTGTCGCCGATCGCAGTTTATTTCGTGGTCTATTTCGTGTCCGGTGGCGGAGCGCTGGGCAAATCGGCCGGCTTCTCCGCAGTGGGCGCCATGCTGCTCGGGGTCATCGTCAACGGCATCTTCGTGGCAATCTCAATGACATCGGGCGGCGGCGCCTGGGACAACGCCAAGAAGTACATCGAGGACGGTCACTACGGCGGCAAGGGCTCGGATGCGCACAAGGCCGCGGTGACCGGCGACACGGTCGGCGATCCCTACAAGGATACAGCGGGCCCGGCCGTCAACCCGATGATCAAGATCACCAATATCGTGGCGCTCTTGTTGCTCGCCGTGCTGGCGCGCTGAGACGATACCGCGATGCGCTGCAGAACTGGGACCGTTCTAGGCATAATCCTTTACGTAGCCCGGAACGGTCCCGGCTTCGTCCGCGACAAGCAAACCAACTTGCCGCTTCACGCCGGCAACTCGTATCCGATCGCGGCCTCGACCTCTAATGTCCGCTTGACTGCGGGGCGCGCCATCATGCGCTCATAGTGGGCGGCTAGGTGCGGGAAGGTCCCCGGCGCCGGCTTCGCCGAGTTGGCGAAGCGCCAATAGAGGCGGAACAGATGTATGTCGGCGATCGAATAGGAGCCGATCGCCCACTCCTTCTCGCCCAGCCGCCGATCCGCGATGGCGTAGATCTTTGCGGCTGCCTCGGCCCCAAGCCGGCGCGCCGGATGGAGCGTCGCGGCGATGAAGGACATCCAGGAGATCACCTGCGCCTCGGCCTCGATATCACCTGGCGGCAGGAGCGCAGCCTGCGGATAACGACGCGCGAGAAAGAACAGGATGGCGGCGACCTCGGTGAGGGGCCGCCCATCGATCAGGAGGGTAGGGACCTTACCCTCTGGATTGAGCGCGAGAAACGCAGGTGCCCGCTGCTCGTGCCGGGCGAACGACAAAGGCTTGGACTCGAACAGTGTCCCGATCTCGTGCAACGCGATATGCACCGCCATCGAGCTCGAGCCGGGGGCAAAGTAAAATGTGAGCATGTGGCATCCTCGCCAATTGGGGAACCAATCGCATGTTGAAGACACAAGGCGTCGTGCATTTCACGATTCCCGTGACGGACCTCGACCGCGCCGAGAAGTTCTACACCGAGGTCATGGGCATGGAGAGGCTGCGCCGCAACCGCCACATGATCTTCATGCGTGCCGGCGGAGACTGTTTCGTGCTGACCTGTTCGGAGAAGCCGATCGACCCGAATGCGGGAGACGGGCACGACATCCATCATGCATTTCGCGTGACCGCGGAGGAGTACGATCGCGCCAAGGCGTTTCTTGCTGCCCGCGGTATTCGCATTTTCAAGGAGGAGGACCGGCGCTCGGGCACGTTTCAGGGCCGCAGCGCCTATTTCCACGACCCCGATCGGAACGTGCTTGAAATCATTGATTTGGTGCGCGGCCCGGTGGCCGAAGACGAAGGGTAGGGCTCGCTTGCAGTCCCATATGGGTTACAGTCGCATAGAGGCAAAGGGCGCGACCTTGTCCCGGAACAAAGCAGCCTGCCTCAGAGTCCGGGCTTGAAATCGAACATGCTCCAGAAGCCCTTCAGGTAGCTGAGCTCGATGCCGCCCGTTGGCGTCGTGCGGCTGACATAGTCGAATATCTTCCCGTCCTTGAGGCCGTAATTCGCCAACCTCTGGACCCGCCTGTTCTTATCGAAATAGACCGCAATGACGCGCTGGTCGACGATCTGCTGCGGCATGAATGCGACCGCGCGCTCCGCGCGCTGGGAGATGTAGTAAAATGTCTCGCCGTTAACGGTTGCCACCGTGGAGGGAGTGCCGAGCACGATCAGCACCTGCTCCTGGCTTGCGCCGATGGGAATCTGCTCCAACGCCCCGTCCGGAACGATATAGCCCTTCTGATAGGTCTCGCTGAAGCAGCCGCCGAGAGCAAGCGGAAGCGAAAGCGAGATCGCTGCCGCTAATGCCCTGACGGTCGGTCGAACGTGCTGACGAGTCGCTCCGAGGCTACGCATACGGCTTGGCTGATCCTATATATCCTTGCAATCGTAAGGACTTTGACGAAACGGCAGCTTCGAGCTTAGGTGAGCGGCGATGTCGTATCCCCCAAGCTTCCCCAACGCGCTGCCTCTAGGCTATCCCCATGATGTTCCACTTCTTTCGCCGAGGCTCACGCGACGACAGCATTGCGGCTCTCTATGGCACGATCGTGGCGCAGGCGCGAGCGGCCCCTTTCTACCGCAATTGTGGTGTGCCCGATACGGTTAACGGGCGTTTCGAGATGCTGGTGCTGCACCTGGTGCTGGTGCTACGCCGCCTCGAACCGGAGGAGCAGGCGCGCCGTCTCGGCCAGGCGCTTTTCGACTGGTTCTGTCGCGACATGGATGGGAGCTTGCGCGAGATGGGTGTGGGCGATCTCGCGGTGCCGGGCAAGATGCGGAGGATCGGCGAGGCTTTCTATGGACGCCAAGCCGCCTATGCGGCGGCGCTCTCGGCGCCCGATGCAAGCCTGCTTGCGGCCGCCCTTGAACGGAATGTCTTCGCGGAGGCCGATTCCAGGCCTGGTGCGGACATGCTTGCGGCTTATGCGCGTGCCGCCGCAGCCAAGCTCGCAGCACAGAGCCTGCAGGCGATCTGCCGCGCCGAGTTTGCCTTTCCGGATCCATCCGGAATAGCGATCTCTGCTGCAGTGGAAAGCGGGAGCGAGAGCCCATGAGCAAAGCAACGATGCGGAAGAGCGGGAGCGAGCGCCAGCCTGCAGCTGCATGGAGAGTCCCGGTCACCTTGCAAGAAGTGCCGGAAACCGGGCTGCACCGCGAGCTCGATGCCGACGAGGCGACCCGTGCGGCCATTGCGGAATCGGCGGGACTAACCGCCCTGCCGCGCCTTGCGGCTACCTTTGACCTGGAACGGCGCGCAGGCAACGGATTGCGCGTTTCGGGGCGGGTCTCGGCCATCGTCGGCCAGATTTGCGTCGTGACGCTCGATCCGATCGAGAACGAGGTCGAAGAGCTCGTCGACCTTGTCTTCACTCCGGGCGCGCCCGGTCAATCCGGCCGCCGCGAAGCCTTGGGTCTCGATGATGAGCTGCCGGAGCCGCTCATCAATGACACGGTCGACCTCGGCGCCATCGCCACCGAGTTCTTGATGCTCGGTATCAATCCTTATCCGCGCAAGCCGGAAGCCGTGTTCCAGGCGCCGCCAGCTGAAGAGGAGAGCGGACATCCATTTGCGGCCCTAGCCGCGCTGCAAAAGGGGCGGGGCCAACATGACTAAAGCATGTCTCGATCGAAAAGATTCGCTTCAGTTGTCACTCGCGGGCATAGCTCGTCGAAAGACGGGCGTAAACGCCCTGATGACCCGCGGGTCCATCTTTTTCGCAAGACGATGGATTGCCGGGTCAAGCCCGGCAATGACGCCGGAGTGGATCAGTTCGACCGAGAACCGCTTTGGTGTCGCCAATTTGAGGCTCCTGCCACACAACAGCGCGTCTACGCGCACCTTCGGCGCGCTATGCCCGCAGGCTCTTTCACGAGCTTCAAATCGAAATGCGGCACGCGAATCAAAATTTGGTAGCGCCCTTTTCTTTCCGAAGCTCGTGCAAAAGAGTGCCGCCATGCATCACGAGCTTCGGGAGGGGGCATTAGCAAGCCCGCCCTCTTGTTGCCTCGGGGGATCGAACGCTATGGTCGGGCCTCACAGCTCCCGCAGGACCGTGCTTTCCGGCGCCTGCCGCCGTCCCGGTCTGTAGGGATCAGCCATGCCCGAGAAGGTACGTATCGCGGTCGACGCCATGGGGGGCGACTATGGAGCGTCGGTGGTCGTGCCCGGAGCGGAGGTTTCCCTTGACCGCCATCCCGATATCGAATTCGTACTGTTCGGTGATCGCGCGGTCGTAGAGCCGCTGATCGCGAGCCGGCCGCGGCTCGGGGCGGCCTCCCGCTTCGTTCACACCGATATTGCCGTCAAGATGGACGCCAAGCCGAGCCAAGCCTTGCGCCAGGGTCGATGGAAATCGTCGATGTGGCTCGCCATCGATGCGGTCAAGAAGGGCGAGGCGGACGTCGCGGTCTCTGCCGGCAATACCGGCGCCCTGATGGCCATGGCCAAGATGTGCCTCAAGACCATAACCGGGGTCGAGCGCCCGGCGATCGCCTGCCGCTGGCCGACGCTGCGCGGCGAATCGGTCGTGCTTGACGTGGGCGCTTCGATCGGGGCAGACGCAGGCCATCTGATCGCCATGGCGGTGATGGGCGCCGGGATGGCGCGCGCGCTGTTCAATCTGAAACGACCCCGGGTCGGGCTCCTCAATATCGGGGCGGAAGAGGTCAAAGGTCTCGACGCGGTGCGCGAGGCCGGGCGGATCCTGCGCGATGCGCAACTGCCGGAGCTCGAATATGCGGGCTTCGTCGAAGGCGATGACATCGGCAAGGGCACCGTTGACGTGGTGGTGACCGAAGGTTTTGCCGGCAATATCGCGCTCAAGACCGCCGAGGGCACCGCCCGTCAGCTCCGCCAATATTTGAGAAGCGAGATGAGCCGCACCCTGCTCTCCAAGCTCGGCGGGCTTCTGGCCAGGGATGCGTTTCGCACGCTCAGCCAGAAAATGGATCCGCGCAAGTCGAACGGCGGCGTCTTCCTTGGGCTCAATGGCATCGTCATCAAGAGTCACGGTGGCACCGACGCGGAAGGCTTCGCCTACGCGGTCGATATCGGCCACGACATGGTCCGCTACGATCTGTTGGCCAAGATCTGCCAGACGCTGGGGCCGGGGAGGCTGGCCTCGTGAGCATCCTGCGGACGGTCGTGCTGGGCTGCGGAAGCTATCTGCCGAGCCGCCTGGTCACCAATGCCGACCTTTCGCGCATTGTGGACACCAGCGACGAGTGGATCACGCAACGCACCGGCATTCGTGCGCGGCACATCGCGGCTGACGGCGAAACGACGTCAGAGATGGGCCTCAAGGCCGCGCAAGCCGCGCTCGCGGCCGCCGGGGTTGACGCCCAGTCGATCGATCTGGTCGTGCTCGCAACCTCGACCCCCGACAACACCTTTCCGGCGAGCGCGGTGACGATCCAGGCCGGGCTCGGCATCACCCAGGGCGCGGCATTCGACCTGCAGGCGGTCTGCTCCGGCTTTGTGTTTGCGCTCGCGACCGTCGACAGCCTGTTGCGGACCAGCGCCTTCAAGCGCGCGCTGGTGATCGGCTCGGAAACCTTTTCGCGCATCGTCGACTGGAAGGATCGCACCACTTGCGTGCTGTTCGGCGACGGTGCCGGCGCCGTGGTGGTGGAGCTCCAGCCGCAGCCCGGCACTCGTGAGGATCGCGGTATCTTGGCCTCGCATCTGCGCTCTGACGGTCGCCACAAATCGAAGCTCTACGTCGACGGTGGCCCCTCCCTTACCGGCACCGTCGGGCACGTGCGGATGGAGGGGCGGGCCGTGTTCAAGCACGCGGTTGCAATGGTTTCCGACGTGATCGAGGATGCCTTCAAGGCAAGCGGCTATGGGGCGGCCGACATCGACTGGTTCGTGCCGCACCAGGCCAACAAGCGCATTATCGACGACACCGCGCACAAGCTCGGCATCCCGCCCGAGAAGGTCATTCTCACGGTGGAGAAGCACGGCAACACGTCCGCCGCATCGATTCCGCTGGCGCTTTCGGTCGGGGTCGCCGACGGACGCATCAAGCGCGGCAATCTCGTATTATTGGAAGCGATGGGCGGCGGCTTCACTTGGGGGGCGGTACTGTTGCGCTGGTGACGCGATTATAAAAAACTTGCTTGCGACACCGTTGACCCGCCACGGTCAACCTAATATCGTTTGATAATTCAGTGGGATATGATGATCGCCAAAGGCGGGGCTGGCGATGACGGCAAAAACGGTTACGCGCGCGGATTTGTGCGAGGCGGTCTACCAAAAGGTCGGCCTGTCGCGCACGGAATCAGCTACTCTGGTTGAGCTTGTGCTCAAGGAAATTACCGATTGCCTCGAGCGCGGTGAGACCGTGAAGCTGTCATCCTTCGGATCATTCGTGGTGCGCAAGAAAGGGCAACGGGTCGGACGCAACCCCAAGACCGGCAAGGAGGTTCCGATTTCTCCCCGCCGTGTCATGGTGTTCAAGCCATCCGCTATCCTCAAGCAGCGCATCAACGCGGATTCCCTGGTTGAGCCGAAATAGGGCATGATCTCAAAGAGACTGCCTCCTGCCGGATCAGGGGTGGTCACCGGTTTTCAGAAAAGATCATCCGCCACAGATACAAAATACAAATACAAAATACCGATACAAAATAGTGCAGCGCGAGCCCTAAAGTCAGACGCATGGCGACTTTGGAAAAGGCCCCTGACGCATTCCGCACCATCAGCGAGGTGGCGCAGGATCTCGACGTCCCACAGCACGTCTTGCGCTTCTGGGAGAGCCGGTTTCGCGACATCAAGCCGATGAAGCGCGGCGGCGGGCGACGCTATTACCGCCCGGACGATGTGCATTTGCTGCGCGGCATTCGCCACCTGCTGTACGGCGAGGGCTACACGATCAAAGGCGTCCAGCGGATCCTGCGCGAGCAGGGTGTCAAGTTCGTCCAGACGGTCTGGCAGCCCGGGGCACCGCAGCTCAAGCCGCAAGCGCCTGAGGAAGACGCCGATGTCGTGGCCGAGGAGGCCGATCGCGGCGCTGCGCCGGTGGCGGAAGTGGTGGAGCGCGGCCGCGGGCTGCTCGCGCTCCTGCCGGCGCTCCTGGGCGATGAAGACAACGACGCCGGCCTGCCTTCGGTCGGCCCGCGCACCGAGCCGGTGCTCGCCGCAGTGGAGCGGAAATCAGGGCGGGCGCTGGCCGTGCGCGAGATCGGGCCGCCCTCGCTCGAGCGTTTGGCACGCGGCGAGTTGCGCAAGCTCCAGGCTGCCCTGCATGACCTTGGGGAATGCCGCAAGCTCTTGGCCGCCGCGCTGAACGGGCCCGCTTGAACGTCCTCGCCGTTGTCCTCGTCAGATCCGGTCCGGGAAGCGGGTGATGAACCCGTCGCGGTTGGGCATTTTCACCTTCGGCAGCGTCTCGGCGTTCATGACCTCGTCCTCGCCGATGATCTTGTTGCGGGCGAGCAGGAACGCCGTCAGCGCATAGACTTCCTGGTCGCTTAGCGAGCGTGGCGCCGTGTACGGCATGGCGCGGCGCACATAGTCGAAGATCGTCGTCGCATACGGATAGTAGTTGGAGATGGTCTTGCCACCGTCGAGGGTCGCTCGCGGCGGGCCGCCGATCAACTGACCGGCGATGGCGCCTTCACCGTTCTCTCCGTGACAGGCTGCGCATTTCTGCTTGTAGATCGGCGCGCCTTGCGCGGCCGTTCCGCTCCCCCGCGGCAGGCCGGTGCCGTCCGGCATGACGAAGATGTCCCAGGCCTTCAGGTCCGATGCGCCGATCGGCTTGCCGAGATGAGGCCCTTCGGCGAGCGCCGAGCCGGCAAGGTTCGCGCAAAGCAAGCAGGCGGCCACAAGCGGGTGCTTAGGCATAGACATGGCGGACCTCTCCGTTGGCATCTACGGCCCAGCTGGTGATGGCGTTGAAATGCTGGCTCGGGAAGCCCAGCACGGAAGGGGGCTTCGATGTCTCACCGCGCGCGGCCACGAAGTCGGCCCGGGTCGGCTGCACATTGCCGGCTTCATCGAACGCGCGGCTCTGCAGGACCGCCGGTGAGCCGTCCCAGCGCCAGGGCATGCGGAAGCGGGTGAAGGCCTTGGGTAGCACCGGCTCCTGCAGCGCCGCCTGCCCCCAGCTTTTGCCGCCATCGGCCGAGATCATGACCTTGGCGATGCGCCCGGTGCCCGAATAGGCGACGCCGGTGATCTCGTAGATGCCGGGCTCCTTCAAGGTGAGGCCGGGTGAAGGGCGCGAGATGAAGGACTTCACTTCCTGCAGGAAATAGAAGCGGTAGGATTTGCCATTGGGCAGGATCTGCGCGTAAGTGCGTGACTCGTAATAGGTCATCGCCGGTTGCTCGGTGAGCATGATCCGGCGCAGGAACTTCACATTCATGTTGCCTTCGTAGCCGGGCAGCCACAGGCGCATCGGATAGCCTTGACCGGGCTGGATGCGCTCGCCGTTCTGGTACATGGCGATCATGGCGTCGTCCAACCCCTTGGCGAGCGGGACGCTGCGGGAGAGATGCGGGCTGTCGGCGCCTTCGGCGATCATCCACTTCGCCTTCGGATCGATTCCGGTCTCCTCGAGCAGCGTCGATAGGAGCACTCCGGTCCATTCCGAGCATGAAGCAAGCCCGTGCAGCGCCTGCACGTTCGCCTGCAGCGGCACGTTGGAAAAGAGCGGCGCGCTGTTGCCGCCGCATTCGACAAAGCCGACGCGCGACACCATCGGGTAGCGCTCGAGGTCATCGAGCGTGAACTCGAGCGGCTCTCTGACCAGCCCATGGATTACCAGGCGATGCTGCTCCGGATCGATATTGGGCACGCCGCCGTGGCAGATGGTGAAATGCAGGCCGTTGGGGGTGATGATGCCCTTGAGCAGATGGTGCGGGGTGCGGGCGCGCGAGTTGCGCGGCTCATTGTTCGGGTTGTCGACGGTGCGCACGACGTTCTTCTCGAAGGGCGAAGGCGTCTGATAAGGCGCGATGGCGGTGCCGACCTCGAGGCTCCATGGCCCATCCTTGAGCGGCTCGGCGGCAGCGCCCGTCACCGATCCGGCCCCGGTGCCCAGCGCGCCTGCAAGGGCGATCCCCGTACCGAGAAGCGCGCGGCGATCGATCAATCCATTGCCGGCGACGAATTCGAGCTGTGAGCTCCCGGCGCGGTGTTTGTTGCTCATGGCTTCCTCCCTGGCGCCTATAGCATAGCAGCCCGGGAGAAAGCCGTCTCAAGCTTGGGCAAGCGAGATGCGATTGCGCAGGCACTCCCAGAGATGCGATAGATCATAGCATGCAGCAGCTTGATCGAATCAAACCCTGGCTTGGGCATGGGCTCGCGTTCGCGGCCGGGCTTGCGCTCGGCGCAGTCATCATCGACAGCATCCCGGTCGCTCCAGCCGCGTCGCCGGGATCGCGTTACATCCAGTCGACAATACCGTCGGACAATTCCCGCTTCGCCTTCGCGACCAGGATAGTGGTGCAGACCGACCGCATGGTCGCGGCACCGTTCGAGGTGAAGATCACCTCTGACCAGGAGATTGGCGATGCCGATTGGGACTTGATCGGCTACCGCGAGCAGAACCCAGAAGGCCCCAGCGCACAACCGCTGGAGCCCGAAGGCAACACCTTCACAATCAGGATTCTCAAGCCCGACTTCGTGCCGCAGTACACGGTTATGGCGGTGCTCTATTCGCAGACCGAGCTGAACGTCAAGTCCGTCGACGTCCGATCAAAAGCGAAGTAGGTGTTTGCTACCGCGACGCCGAAGCCGGGGTTTGCGCGTCGGGCGATTTGCCAGGCAACACCACGACACGGGTCCCGACCTGCACCCGGCCGTAAAGATCGGTGATGTCCTCGTTGGTCAGACGGATGCACCCCGATGAGACGAAGCTGCCGATGGTGGAAGGCTGGTTGGTGCCGTGAATTCGGTAGAGCGTGTCGCCGAGATAGAGCGCCCGCGCACCAAGCGGATTGCTTTCGCCCCCGGCCATGAAACGCGGCAGGTATGGCTGGCGCTCGATCATCTCCGCAGGCGGGTACCAGTCGGGCCATTCGGCCATGCGTGAAATCTTCTCGGTTCCCGACCATGTGAAGCCTTCGCGGCCGACCCCGATGCCGTAGCGTAGCGCCTTGCCCTTGCCGAGCACCAAATAGAGATAGGTGTTGGGGGTATCGATGACGATCGTTCCGGCTGGTTCCTTGGTGGCATAATCCACGGTCGTGCGGCGGAACTGCGGAGCGAGCTTGACCTCGCCGGTCTCCGGCTGCTCGTCAGCCGGCAGCGAGGCGATGATCCTTCGCTGATCCTGCACATCTGGCACACCCGGGGCAGCAGGCCTTGACGGGTTACCCGCCGGCGGGGGCGGCAACATCGCCTGGGACGAGCCGTTCGGCCGGCCGAAAGCTGGGCGAAGCGAGGCGCAAGCCGCCACAAGCTCGGGATCGATCTGCGGCAGAGCTCTGCGCGCCCGCGGCGACTGGGCGGTGCCCTGCATGATCGGGGCGATGCAATCGACCAGAATGCCGACCCCGAATTTGACGCCACCGGCGACGAATCCCGCCTCAAGACAGCTCTGGCGGATCTGCTCGCAGGCGCCTTGCGCGCCTGCCTGCCTGGGAGCGGCGATGCCGAGCATCAGGGCGCACAAGACCACCAGCGAATTTCGAATTGCCCCCATCATCGTCCCCGGCAACGGAACACGTCGTCCTAAGACTGGCGAATGGTTCAGGCGGATTTGGGCCCGAATTGCGGCCCAGGCGCACAGAAATGGCGTGCCGGATCCAAAATCCCCCATTCTGTGATCCCGATCACATCCGCTCTCCTCGAAAACGATAATGCCCGGCGGTGAAGCCGGGCACTTTTCGCAGAAGAACTTTCGCAGAAGAGATGGATCGCCGGGTTAACCCCGGCGAAGACACCTTTGCTCGGTCAATTCGACTGGCTGGGCAGGATCTCCACGATGCCGACCTGGCTCAAGCCGCTCATCGCCATGGCGATGTTGCCGTCCGCTGTGGGCATCATGTGGCGCACGATGCCGCCGCCGCCTTCTGGAATCTGCCACGTCTGGAACTTCTCCGTCTTCGGGTCGAAGCGCACCAGGTTGTTCGGGCGTGTATTCGATTCCACATACCAGATCTTGTCGTCGATCACGGTCATGCCGTAGGGCTGCGATTGCGGTCCGCTCGGACCATCCCACGACTTGACCTCGCCGGTCTTGGGATCGAAGCGCGAGAGCTTGCCGTTGCTCCAGTCGCCGTACCAGATGTAGTCGTCGGAGGTCACGCCCATCCGGCGGATCCGCGTCTTGGGATCGGGCAACACATATTCGGTGACCTTGAAGGTCTTGGGATCAACAGTCGCCAGCTTGTTGCTGCCCCACAAGGCGAACCAGGGCTGCTTGCCGTCGGAGAGAAAGCGCAGCGCATAGGGCTGCTGCCCTGGCCCGCCATTCGGCGTCACCAGCTTGATCTCGCCGCTCTTGGGATCAAGACGTCCCATGAAACCGCCGTTCTGCACGCTGAACCAGAGATAGCCGTCGCGGTCGAACAACGGCGTGTGCGGGTCCTTCGCCCGCGGATCCGGCATGTCGTAGAAGGTGAACTGCCCGGTCTTTGGATCGAGCTTGCCGATATGGGCTCCCCAGTTGCCGGCGTACCAGATGTTGCCGTCCTTGTCGTTGATGAGGCCGTGCGGCCCGGCAAGCCGCGGTATCGGATATTCCTTCATCTCGCCGGTCTTGGGATCGAGATGGCCGAGCCGGTTTGCGAATTGGCCGGACCACCACAGCGTCCCATCCGGCATCGCCAGTGGATCATGCGGGCGCGAGCCGGGCGTCGGCGTCGACCAGATGTGGAACTTCACCTTGATCGGACCATCGATCTTGGCCGGCTGCGGCCGCGGCAGCTCCGGGAAAGCTTTGATCAGATATTCCTTGATCTCCTTTGCCTGATCCGCCGTGATCGGAGCGCCCGCGTTCTTCATCATGTCGACGGTGTTGTCCCAATCTTCCGCCGATTTGTTGGAGAGGACGAGATTGCGAAGATTGTGACAGATCGTGCAATTCTCCTGCACCAGCTTTTTCGCGCTGCCGTCGGGCAGCGCATAGCCGCCCGGCTGGGACGGATCGGGCTCGGCCGATCGTTGCGCATTCGCCGGCAGGACGGCGGAGAGAGAAGCTGCCATGGTCAGTATCAGAAGTGATTTTGTGGACATGCCATCACCTTGAAGGGGAGGGGTCTCGGCGCAAACAGCTCGCGCCGCCGGCCGCGCGGGTTCCAGCGCAACCAGCGTCGAGGTTACCAAACGGGGCCTTGGGGTGTCATCAGCGAAAGTGGGAGCAGGCCCACTCCCCAGCCCCTACTCGCGAGAAAAGAAAACCCGCCGGAGATCTCTCTCAGGCGGGTCCTTCGCGCCATCGCCGCTTCCAGTACATCCGTGGCAAGCAGGTCAGTCGCGAGCTTGGTGACTACTTAGTGTTGCACTGCGTTAATTCAAGGGGCGCATTCAAGCTTTGGTTAAAGCTTCTGTGGCTCGCCGGCGACGGCAGGCGGCACTCCCCCACCGGCCCGGTCGCGCGGTCCGCCGGTGCGCCGCTCTCCGCGCCGGCGGCCATCACCCGGACCACGCTCGCCCGGACCGGCATTTGTTCCGTGGTCGGTGAAGATCAGCGACTGCTGGAAGCGGATGGCATCGGAGGTGGCATTGCCGGGCGGCAGCGAGGTGCCTTCGATCTGGTAGAGGCGCCCTTCGTAGTAGAACAGAGCATCCGAGGAGCGGCTGCCATCCGCACCCAAAATGCTGAGCTGACGCCCGAACACGCGACCGACGCGCGCCGGGATATTGATCTTGATCTCGCCGCCCTCGGACAGCGCCTTGATCGCGTGGTCGATCACGGCCGCCTCATCGAGGCCGGCTTTGCTCAAGTCTACGACCGTCATCTTAAAGGTGCTGCCCGGCAGAGAAACCGAATAGACCTGCGCAGGCGCTGCCGGCCCGTCGCCGATCGCGTAGGTCGTCGTCTCCGTCTTGGGCTCGGCCGGAAATGCGACCGTAAAGGCATAATCCGGATAGCTGTATTCCTTCCAGCTCTGAGCGGAGGCGGAGCTCGATAAGGCCGACAAGGTAAAAACCAAGGCTACAAGGCGCATGAATCCTCCACAGGCGCTCGTCGCGCCGCAATGGCTGCAGACCAATTGTTGAAGCAGGCGGTATTGCCGGCGTTAGCGGCCGAGCTCGGTACCATCCGGCAAGGTTGCTGACACAAACTGCCCGCCATTGCTGCCATCACGCAGCGGATGGATCGTGAGCTTGACGTCCATTCCAGGCGTCAGCGTCTTTGCCGTCCAGCCCTGGCGCGCGATCTGGCCCGGGCCGCCCATCTCGACCGCCCATTGCTCGAGCTGGCCGTCTTGGTTGGGGACCATCACGAAAATCCAGGCGTGCGGATTGGTCCATTGAAACTCTTTGACGGTGCCGGCGAGAGTCGTCTTCTGATCGGCATCAAACATCGCAAACGAATGATGCGCGTAAGCCGCGCCGGTCGAAACCGCCAGCGCTGCACCAATACTCAGAGAAGCCAGATAGCGTTTCATTTGTTGAACTCCCCAAAGTCGAGCGGGACTTAAATCCCGCACAAGGCTGTGCAACTATCGGGAAATCTTCCTTTCCGCTTCCTGTCGCCGACATTAATCCTTGTTAACGGTCGCGTCACCCGAGGGATGTCGTCCCGGCCGAGCGCAGCGAGAGCCGGGACCCAGAACCCTCGGCGAACATGAGAGCGCGCTGCGGTACGGGCTCCTGCTTTCGCAGGAGCGACCGCGGGTCTTCAATGCGCCTTCACGCGGGAACCAAAGGCTTGAGCTCGTACACGCGGTCATGGAACTTCGGCAGCGTTGCGCGATGGCCGACGCTGATGATGGTCGGCTTCCAGGGCAGGCTGCGCAGGATTTTGTAGAGCATTTCCTGGCCCGCCTCATCGAGCGAAGCGGTCGCCTCGTCAAGGAAGATGGTGGCGGGCTTTGCCAGAAGCACACGCGCCAAGGCCAAGCGCTGCTGCTCGCCGCCCGACAGGCGCTGCGACCACATGTCGGCCGTGTCGAGCTCGGAGGCAAAGCGTTCGAGACCGACCTCCTTGAGCACTTCGACGAGCCGCTCGGTCGGGAAGCTCGCCTCCGGATCAGGATAGACCAGCGCGTGGCGCAAGGTGCCGAGCGGCACATAGGACTTCTGCGGGATGAAGAAGGCGCGCTTGGGATCAAGGCGTACGCTGCCTCGGCCGAACGGCCATAGTCCGGCCAACGCGCGCAGAAGCGTGCTCTTGCCGCTTCCGGTCGGACCGCGGATGAGCAGCGCTTCGCCCGGGCGTACATCGAAGCTCAAGTCTTTGCGCAGCAGTCTACCGTCCGGGAGATCGAGCTCGAGGGAAGAAACCCCAATGCCTTCGCCCGACCGCTCGATGGCAATCGGCTGCGGGCGCTCCTGCTCGGCATGAATTTCCTCGACCCGATCGCGGAACGTCTCCAGCCGCTGCAGGATGGATGCCCAGTTGGCGATGTCGTTATACGCGGTGATGATGTAGGCGATCGAGCCCTGGAACTGAATGAAGGCATCCGCGACCTGCTGGATCGCCCCAAGTGGCATCCGCTCGGCGAAAAAGCGCGGCGCTGCGACCAGATAAGGGAACACCACTGCGGCCTGGCTCGAGCCATTCTGCGGGAAACCGAGGATCATGGTCCGCATCATGATGGCCAGGAAATTGCCGAACACCTTGCCGAACCGCTCGGAGAAGATGTCGAGTTCGCGGGCCTCTCCGCCATAGAAGGCTATGCTCTCACTGTATTCGCGCAAGCGCACCAAACTGAATCGGAAATCGGCTTCGAGGCGCTGCTGTTGGAAGTTGAGGCTGATCAGCCGCCGCCCGAGGCGCATCGTAATCCAGGTGAAGAACGCGGTGTAGATCAGCGCAGCCCACAACATGTAGCCGGGAACGCTGATCTCCCCCAAGCTGCCTAACGGAATCGCGAGCGGTCCGGACAGATCCCACAGGATGAATGCAAACGAGACGGCTTGTACCGCGTTTGTCACCAGGCCGATCGACAGGTTGAGGGTCTGCGCCGGAAAGTCCCGCAAGTCCTCGGATATCCGCTGGTCGGGATTGTCGGTGGCATCGCCGGTGAGCTGGAGCCGATAGTAGGTTTTGTCGCCGAGCCATTCGCGCAGATAAACCTCGGTCATCCAGCGCCGCCAGCGGATCTGCAGCATCGATTGCAAATAGATGCCGTAGACCGCGATGGCGATGAAAGCGCCGGCGAGCACCGCAAACAAGCCGAGCTGATAGAAGAACGCCGTCTGGTCGTAATTCTGCAACGCATTGTAGAAGTCGTTGCGCCACGAATTGAGCCGCACGTTGATCCCGACCTGGATCAAATTTGCGACCACCACGGCTGCGAGCAGACCCCACGCGACCCCCCGCTCCTCGGAGAACCAATAGGGGCGGGCGATGCGCCAGGCATCTGCGAGGATGCCGAACTTGGAACGTTGCATCTATAAGGCTCCAGTCTTGCCGGCGGCCGTTCGCCGGCGCCGGGGACGAGGTGAGGGGAGGACGGTGCGGCGGTTGAGCTCGGTCCGCGCGGCTTATTGCCCAGCCGGCCCGGTGGGGCCAGTTCGGGGCGTCGTCAGCGGATCATAGCGATTTCCACCGTCAGGTCGCCAATTTTGCGGCACGCATGAGGCGGAAAATTGTGCGTGCGCCGCCCCTCGCCCCCGATCGGACAGGGGCCGTTCGAGATCGGCCGCCATCATGGCCCGACCAGGGCCGAGCGTCCCATCGGTCATTCATTCAGCGTGACGGCGCAGATCATCCGCCGGCGCAGTAGGTGCAGCCCGCCTCCTGCGCACGGTTGACACCCCAGGTTCCCGAAGGGATGACGGTGATGCCGGGGACGATGTTGGCGGCCCATTCCTTTGCCGCTTCGTCGGCGCCGACGCCGGCATTGGGGGCGAGCATCTTGCTCTGCAAGGTCAGCGCCACGTTGCAGGCACCGAAGATGACGCCGCGTGCAAGCAGGCGATCGAGCGCCATGTCGTCGACCACAAGCACACCGGCCTTGGGCCGCAAGAACGGATTCTTCCGCGCCGGCGCCTTGGTCTCCGGGTCGACGATCTTGAACGCTTCGCCGATCTTGTATTTCTCCCACATGGCGTCGCCCAGCGCGATCGGAAAGGCGCCGTGCCGCAGCACAACGACCGCGCTCGCGGAATCGTTCGGCATAAGAATCGTGAGGGCGAACGCCAGCGGAAAGCCGGAATTGGCCTCGTAGGCATCGACCACCTGGCGATGACGCCCACTGAGCGTTCCGGGCCAATCCGGACCATCGGATCTTGCACTCGGAGCTTGTGCTGGTGCCTGCCTCGGCGCCAGCGCCGCAACCGCGAGCGCAGCGGCTCCTCCCATTCGGCCGAGGAAGCTCCGACGCGGCGTCACACTGTCTCGAATGACCTCACTCATCTGTTCCTCCGTGGCTTCATATGAGTTCTTGGGACGCCCGAGCGCTTCGATTGGATCTCGCTCAGCGCCACCTGTGTTCAGCTCCAGGATCACGTTGGGGCGAGTTGCTCGTGCTGCCAGCGGGTCACCGCGCCGGCGATGGCCGCTCCCAAGAGAGGTGCGAGCCAGAACAGCCACAACTGCCCGATATAGGGCCCGCCGGCAAAGAGCGCCGGGCCGGTGCTTCGCGCCGGATTAACCGAGGCGTTCGTGATCGGGATGAGGAAGAGGTGAATCAATGTGAGGCAAAGCCCGATGGGAATCCCTGCAAAGCCCACGGCCGCGCCCTTCGAGGTGCTGCCGATGATGACATAGAGGAAGAAAAAGGTGCCGAGGACTTCGGCGATGAAGCAGGACGACAGGCTGTACTTGCCCGGGCTGAGCTCGCCGTACCCGTTGGCAGCGAACCCATCGGGCATCCAGTCGGGCTTGCCCGAAGCGATCGCATAGAGGATGGCCGCCGCCGCGATCGCGCCGACCACCTGGGCGAGAATGTAAGGAATGACGTCGCCTGACCTGAAACGGCCGCCGGCCCATAGCCCAACCGTCACTGCGCAGTTGAAATGGCCGCCCGATAGGTGGCCGACCGCATAGGCCATCGTCAGCACGGTCAGCCCGAACGCGAAGGCGACGCCCAGAAATCCGATACCCAATTCCGGGAAGCCGGCGGCAAGCACCGCACTCCCGCAGCCGGCGAATGTCAGCCAGAAAGTCCCGAAGAATTCCGCTCCCAGCCGTCGAGGTAGATCCATGATGGCACCCATTAGGCTTAAGATGTTGACCAAGCTCAAGACGTTGACGGCGCACAGCGCCCGAGCGCGTTGGCGCTCGGAGCAAGTTTCGAACAGAGGATGCGGACGCTTAGCCGGCTATCGGCCGGGCTGTCGGTCGGCTGCCTGTCGCGCGCACGTCAGCACGCAGCCGCACGCCGCAGTGCTACCAATATGCAGTTCTATCAATGAGCAGTGCTAATTCTCTCCTCGGCTTGGACTGCCCAAGCCGAGGAGCCTTTGCGCGGGAAAGGATATCAAACCGGTAGAGGTTTGTCTGCGCTGACTTTCTGACCACGCCCCAATGAGTTCTTGCGGCGAGTTGGCCGCAAAGGACGAAACCCAACTGCAAATTCAAAGCGCCGAAACGGAAATCGCGCCCTGTGCCCGCCCGATTAAACGCGGGCCAAGGGAGCACCATCTCGGCCACTGGACAAAGCCCATGCAGTGTCCGATGTAACCGCGAACGCCGGCAGAGGCGTGGCGCTAAATCGCGCGGGGGCGGAATCGGAATGCAGAAATGGAGCGAGCATCTGGACGGGGGCAAACCACATCTGGCCTGGGACATTCAGTCCACCGGCGATAAAACGCTTCTCTATATCGCGCTCATCGCTCTCCTGGTCAGCCGCCTGTGCTTTCAGCTCGGCGCTGCGCCGCTTCCGGATGAGGCCTATTATTGGCTTTGGGGCCTGCATCCCAGTCTTTCATATTACGACCATCCGCCGCTTCATGCCTGGCTGCAAGGGCTCGACGCGCACATCTTCGGCTGGACCGTGTTTGGTCTGCGCTTCCTGACCTGGCCGACGACGCTCGGCACCATTGCGCTCGGCATCTGGTGGGGACGCCGAATGGCGGGCTCGATCCATGGCGCGCATGGCCTCGCCACCGCCGGACTTTATTTCGCGTCACCCTTGATCTTCATTTATACGACGATTGTCTATCCGGACCATCTCCTGATTTTCCTGATTTATCTTTCAGCCAGCTTCTTTGTTGTTTTCTTCAATGAATTTGCCGCGAAAAGGCGTCTGGCAGCTTGGCAGCTCTACGGCGCTGCCCTAGCGCTCGGACTAGCGGCGCTGACCAAATACAATGCGATCTTTCTTGGACTGGGCGTGGCCGCCGCCATCTTGGCCGTGCCTGTCCTGCGCCCGCTCCTGCGAAGCCCACATCTCTATGCGGCTGCCGGTATTGCAGCACTGATTCAGGTGCCCGTGCTCTACTGGAATGCAACGAACGGCCTTTCCTCCTTTCGTTACCACCTTTGGGAGCGCCTTCATGTCGATGGCCCCCTCATCGAGCTCTCGACAATCGTTGCTTTCCTCGCTGCTTCGGCGGCTACCCTGTCCCCCTTTCTGCTGCCAGCTTTGAGTGCATTTCTCCTGCGGTCAAAGCCGGCAGAAACATGCGTCGCAGTCTGGCATTTGCTGGGCCGGTGGACGTTCCTTCTGTCGACCCTGACTTTTCTTGGTCTTTGCCTTCTTGTCTACGTGCATTTCTACTGGAATGTCGTCGCCTATCTGCCCTTCCTGCCGTTGGCCTTGGGCTATTTGCATTCGCCGCGGATACTGCGGGCCCATCTTATCTACGGGATGGTTTGCTCCGCGCTGTTCACCTTCAATTACACCGTGCTCCCGCTTGCTGCGCTTGTGGGCCAGGTCGATTTCGAGTCGAGCCGGGCATTTGGCTGGACCGAGATCGGAACCCGGATTGCTGCGGCGAAGCAGGCCCATGGCGCAAAATTCGTCGCCTCTTCCGACTGGCAGACCTCATCACAGCTGGCGTTTGCTTTGCACGACCCTGATGTCAAGTGTTTCGATGACAAAACGAGCCAGTTCACATTTTGGCCCGTCCCTGAGCAATGGAAGGGAGAGGATGCCATTATCCTGGTGGATGAGCCGCAACTGCGGACGGTGGATCATGTCATTCGCCAGCACTTCAATGAACTCGAGCTGATCGATACGATTCCAATCGTCCGCTTGGGGAAGGTTCTGACCACCTATAAGATGTATCGAGGAGTTTCCTATTCGGGAAATGCTCCTTGACCTTATGAAGGCCTGCGTGACCGGTGGTCAGGTCGTCAGATCAGAAAATCCAAGCCGGAAGATCGCTTCCGGCACGAGCGAGTTGGCGGCTCAAATTGGCGGCTCAAATCATCGGAGGATGGAGCTTGGGGCTGGGACTTCCAAGTAGCCGGCTGCGGCCCGATCGCGCTGCGCTATCGCTGATCGCTTTATTTCTGCTTGGCCGGCTCGTTCTTGCTGCGACGCTCGATTTTACCGTCGACGAAAGCTACACGATCGCCAACGCTCGCCACCTGGCCCTTTCCTATTTTGACCACCCGCCGGCGCAGTCCTGGATCGTGCACGCGTTCATGCCGCTGCTCGGCGAAGGTCATGCCATCCGATTGCCTTTCATCCTGCTGTTTGCCGGCTCGTCGTGGCTTCTGTTCGACCTGACGCGTCAACTCTTCAGCGGCGAGGCCGGCGTATGGTCAGTGTTGACGCTGAACCTCTCGGTGTTCTTCACCGCATCGGCCGGAACATTGGTTGTTCCCGACGGGCCGCTCCTATTCTGCCTGCTCGCCGCTGCGCTTGTCATCGCACGCGGCCTGTTTCCCGCCGTCCATCCCCCATCGCCCTGGAGGACATGGCTTCTCGCAGGTCTTTGGATTGGACTCGCGGGCTTGTCCAAGTACCACGCAATTCTATTCGCGCTCGGTGTTCTCTGCTTCTTTGCCAGCATCCCGGCGCGCCGGGCTGTTTTTCTTCACCCGGCGCCGTACGCAGGTGCGCTGCTCGCGCTCGCCATTCTGTCTCCCGTGCTCATATGGAACACAGAGCACAACTGGGCCTCCTTCGCCTACCAGGGCGTCAACTCGTTGCCGCGCGCGAGTCTGCATCTCAGCAATTTCATCTTGAACCTTGCCGGCCAGGCTGTGTGGATTTTCCCCTGGATCTTCGCGCCCTTGGTTGTCTCCGCATGGTACGCGCTGCGAGCGGGGCGCAAGCGAGAGCAGGCCTGGTACTGCCTGTGCCTGGCTCTGCCGACGATCGCGATCTTCAGCGCTGAGCCATTGTGGGGTGACCGCGGCCTTCCGCACTGGCCGATGCCGGGCTGGCTGATGCTTTATCCGGTTCTCGGCGACTTTCTCGCCCAGCGCGCGCGCAACCCTCACGTACGGCGCTGGGCGATCGCCTCGACGGCACTGTTGATCGGTCTGTCAATCATGATCGTCGGGCACACGGCGACCGGTATTGGGCGCGTTCTCCTCCCGTCCCTACTCGGCGCCCGCGACCCGACACTGGAGGCATTTGAATGGACGCCTCTGCGCACCGATCTGCAGGCGCGCGGATTGCTCGAGGACAAAGGCTTGTTCGTCATAGCGCCGAACTGGATCGACGCCGGCAGGATCGATCAAGCCTTGAAGGGGCTCCTTCCCGTCGTCATCATTGGAAACGACCCGAAGAACTTCGGGTTTCTGTATGATCCAAAGGCTTTCGTCGGCCACGACGCGCTCATCATCGGCCAAGACATCAGCGATGATCAGCTGACACTTGCACGTTCATACTTCGACGCCGTCACGGAGGCTGCTCCGGTCGAATTCGGGCGCTCCGGAATGAACGAGATCAGGTTGCGGGTTTTGCAGGCAAAACTTCTCCAGCGACCACTTCCCTCTCGCTATCACTAGGATAAAAAATAATCCCCCGCATGGTGCGCGAGCGCCCCGATGCGGGGGACCCCCGTCAGTTACCACCACCAGCGCCGGCCTCGCCAACCCCATCCGCCTCGCCAGCCCCACCCAAAGCGCGGTCCCGCAAAGGCAAAAGAGCGCGGTCCCCAGAAGCGAGCGCGCGGTCGCCAAAATCCAAACCGCGGTCCCCAAAAGTTGGGCCGCCAAACGCACCCGCGGGGCCCGCAAATCCAGCGCACATCTTGTACGTCGCCTGAAACTTGGTTCGCAGCCACCCCCAGATTGGCTACCGGCATGGCCGATGCCGGCCGTGAGAGAAGCGGCGTTGCACTAAGAACGGCAGTCGCCGCGATGAGAGCCATGCTCAAGCGTCTCATGTAAGTTCCTCCGTATTTCTGGCTCCGACAGGCTCGGACAATTGCACCGTCGCAGCCTGGGAGCCGCGTTTTCACCTGACGTTCAATACGTCCAATCCGAGTGAGATCATCAATCCGGCTGCACCGGCTCGAGCACAAAGGCTCTTCACACTCGCATCGAGTGACCATGGTGACGGAACTGCTCGGTCACAAGCCGGTCGACCGTGCGGCAAAGTGCCAGCGAGAAAACTCACGCCGCGTCGGAACCTTGCACCATGAGCTGCAAGGCCGCGCGCAGCTCGCCATGCGCCTGATCGAGGAGGTTACGGGCCTTGTCGCGGTCGCAGCCGCGCAGCAACAGGACAGCAACCTTTACGTTTCCGTTTGCCTCCTTGAGGGCCGACCGCACCTCCTCGCGGCTGCGCGCGCTCAAGCGCAACAGCATCTCCTCGCTGCGCCGCATGAGCTTCGCGTTCATGGCTTGGACATCCACCATCAGACCTGCGTAGACGCGCCCGAGCCGGATCATCAAGAGCGAGGACAGCATGTTGAGGGCAATGCGTTGCGCGGTACCTGCCTTCATCCGGGTCGAGCCGGCGATCGGCTCCGCGCCGGTATCGAGGAGGATCGGGTATTCGGCCTCGGTCAACAGCGGCGTGCCGCGGTTGTTGGCGAGCCCGACGGTAAGCGCGCCCCGTTGCTTGGCCTCACGCAAGCAAGCAAGCGTGAAGGGCGTGGTGCCGCTTGCCGCAACTGCGATGAGCGCATCGCTTTCTCCGATTTTCTTACGGCGAACGATGCGCGTCGCCTGCTCGACTGCATCCTCGGCGCCTTCAACAGAGCGGACGAGCGCGTCCCCGCCGCCTGCAATAAGCAGCAGGAGTCGCTCCTGCGGCCAGTTGAATGTCGGCATCAGCTCCGCGCCATCCTGGACGGCCAAACGCCCAGAAGTCCCGGCCCCGACATAGACCAGCCGTCCGCCAGCCTTGAGCCGCGCCTCAATCGCGAGCGCGGCGCGCTCAAGCTCGGCGCGCGCCTCCCGCGTCGCCGCCACGGCGGCGAATTGACCTTCGACCATCGCGTCGAGAATGTCGGCCGGCTCCCACAGGTCGATGGTGGAATAGCGCGGGCTTGGGCGTTCGGTATCCATGGTTAGAATGAGCTGCAGCCGCAATTAAAACGCGCATGATCCGGATTGGTTCTGGCGCGTTGATGCCGCATGAGCATTCATGCGAGCCTCGTGCCCGAAGCCGAGCTGCTGCTGCTGGGGGTCGATGGCGGCGGGACTCGATGCCGCGCCCGCCTTGCGGATGGGAGCGGCACTACGTTGGCAGAGGCGGTCGGAGGCCCTGCCAACATCCGGTTCGGGCTCGGAGAGAGCCTTTCCGCCGTCTTCCAGGCGGGTGCGGAGTGCCTCTTTGCGGCGGGCCTGCCACCGTTGGACTCGCAACGGGTCATCGCCTGCCTTGCGCTCGCAGGAGCAAGCGAGCCCGCCTATAGGGCCGCTGCCGCCCGGCGCCCGCATCCTTATCGCGAGGTATTGGTGACCACGGACGCGCATGCCGCATGCGTGGGTGCTCATCGCGGACAGGACGGCGGGATTATCATCGTCGGCACCGGCAGCATCGGTTGGGCCGAGCTCGGCGGACGCGATATGCGCGTAGGTGGATGGGGGCTTACGGTTTCCGATGAGGGCAGCGGCGCCTGGCTTGGACGGGAGGCGTTGCGGCGCGCGCTGTGGGCACACGATGGCCGCATTCAGTGGAGCGGGCTCCTAACAAGCCTGTTCGACCGCTTTGGGTCCGATCCGCATGCGATCGTGCGGTTCTCCTCAGATGCGCGGCCGCGAGACTTTGCCGAGCTCGCGCCCGCGGTCGTCGATTCTGCGACTGCCGATGATCCGGTCGCGGTCGAGCTGATGCGGTGCGGAGCAGGACACGCGGATGCGCTGGCGCGTCGGCTTGTTGCATTTGGCGCCCGCCGCTTGGCGCTGATGGGCGGGCTTGCCCGCAAGATCGAACCGTGGCTTGCCGAGGACACGCGCCGCCATTTGGTTGCCCCGAAGGGAGACGCGCTCGACGGCGCATTGCTCATCGCCGCTGCCGCCGCAGGCCTGACCGGAGCGGACACGCGGCTGCGGACCTTGGAAGAGCAGCGATGAGCGCGGCGACGGAATTTCGCGAGGCGGCCGCAGCGGTGCGGCGGCAGGCCAACACGGTGGCCGAACCGCTGAACAAGCTCATATCCCGCCTGCGCCAGGCGCCCCCGAGCTTGCTCATGACTTGTGCGCGCGGCAGCTCGGCAAATGCCGCGATCTTTGCCAAGTATCTCATCGAGCGGCATCTTGGGATTCCCGTGGGCGCCATCGCCCCCAGCATTGCCACGATCTATCGCCGGAAGCTTCGGCTGGGCGGCGCGCTTTTCCTCGCACTTTCACAATCGGGGCGCAGTGACGACTTGGTCGAATCTGCCCTGATGGCGAAGGCGGCGGGCGCGCTCGCGGTCGCGATCGTCAACGATCCGGCAAGCCCACTCGCGGCTGCTTGCGATATTGTCTTGCCCATCGAGGCCGGGCGCGAGGCCGGCATTGCGGCGACCAAGACGTTTGTGGCGACGCTCGCCGTGCTTTTGCGCCTCACCGCGGCCTGGGCCGAGGATCACGCGCTCAGCGAGGCGATCGAACGCCTGCCTGATCGCCTGAGCCTGGCCAGCGAGCTTGATTGGAGCAGAGGTTTGAGCATCCTTGCCGGCGCCACGAGCTTGGTTGCGATCGGGCGCGGGGGAACGCTCGCGATCGCGCGCGAGGCCGCCTTGAAGCTCAAGGAAGCCTGCGATCTTCATGCCGAAGCGTTCAGCGGCGCGGAGTTTCTGCATGGCCCGATTGCGCTGGTATCGCCTGGCTATCCGATCCTGATTTTCCCGCCGACCGACGCGGCCGCAGCCGGCCTTGACACGCTCGCCGCCGATCTCGCCCACAAAGGCGCCCTTGTGCTGCGGGCAGGCGTTGGCGACGCCACTGTCACGCAGCTTCCGACGCTGCCGAGGGATCATCCCGATGCGGATGTGCTTTGCTTGATCCAAAGCTTCTACGCTTTCCTTTTTAAGCTTGCCGAGCGGCGCGGCACGGATCTCGTGAGCCCGCGACATCTGCAGAAAGTCACCCGAACCCGATGAACCGCTTCCGATGAGCCGCAACGGACCATGGGGGCTCGCAGCCGGGCATGTGTTCGACGGCCTGCGCGTTCACGAAAGCACCGCCGTGGTGATCGATCGCACCCGCATTGTCGCGCTCACACCGCGCGCGGACTTGCCCGGCGACCTCATGGTTCGCGAGCTGCCGGAAGGCGTCTGGCTGGCCCCCGGCTTCATTGATCTGCAGGTCAATGGCGGAGCCGATATCCTGTTCAACGCGGAGCCGACGCCCGCCGCCATCAGGGCGATCGCGGCCGCGCATCGCAAGTTTGGAACCACCGGCCTTCTTCCCACCCTGATCAGCGATACACCGGCGAAAATGCAGGCTGCGCTCGCCGCTGTTGCGGCCATCGTCGAGGCAGAGCCGGGCGTCCTCGGCATTCACCTGGAAGGGCCGTTTCTGTCGCGCGAGAAGGCCGGCATTCATGATGCGAGCCTTCTTCGCTCACCATCTCCTGAAGACGAGCAGCTTCTGTTGCGGTCGCGCAACGGAAAGACGCTGCTGACCATCGCGCCTGAGGAAATTCCGTCGGGGCTGATCGCGCGATGGGCGATGAGCGGAATTTGCCTATCGCTCGGCCACTCGATGGCCACCTATGCGCAAACCAAGGCGGCGATCGCCGATGGTCTCACCGGCTTTACCCATTTATTCAACGCCATGCGGCCGCTTGCCGCCCGTGAGGGCGGGCCGATTGCGGCAGCGCTCGAAAACCCCGCGCTATGGTACGGACTGATCGTGGACGGGTTCCATGTCGACCCCGCCATGCTGCGCCTGGCGCTGCGCGGAGCGGGCCATCCCATGCTCGTCACCGATGCCATGCCGCCGGTCGGCGGGCAGCGCGCAAGCTTCATGCTCAACGGCCGCGAGATCATGGTCCGCGACGGCCGCTGCGTGAGTGCAGAGGGAACCCTTGCGGGCGCCGTCCTCGACATGGCGAGCGCGGTGCGCAACTGTGTCGAGCTCGTTGGTGCGCCGCTTACGCATGCGCTGCGCTTCGCCTCGGCTCACCCGGCGGGCTTTCTCGGGCTCGATCATATGCTCGGGCACCTCGCCCCCGGCTGCCGCGCCGACATCGTGGCATTTGAGCCCAAACGCCTGCAGGTGCTGGCAACCTGGGTGGCAGGCGATGAGAGCGTGCCGGAAAGATCATTGCGATGAAGATCGTTGCTATAATGAGAGCCGGCGGCAGGACGGAATGATCGGATGCCAACCTCCACGCGCGTCGCAGCCATTAGTTGCTGCGCCGGGGAAAAGATTTCGGAGCTTGCTCGGCGGCGAATTGAAAGGGGCGGATTATGCGAATCATGAAGGCATCGCACAGACAATTCGCGTCTATCCTCGCGGCCGCATTGGCGCTGCTCGGCGCCGAACACGCTGCGCTCGCGCAGGACTGGCCGACCCGGCCCATAACCCTGATCGTCACCTTTGCGCCGGGCGGCACCAACGACACGGTCGCGCGGATTCTCGCCGCGCGCATGGTCGACTATCTCGGCCAGACGATCGTGGTGGAGAACGTGGCGGGGGCGAGCGGGCTCACCGGGGCTGCCCGCGTCGCCAAGGCGGCGCCCGATGGATATCAGCTGCTGCTGGGCGACAACGGCCTTTTCGGCACCGCTCCTAACATGTATCGCACGCTGCCCTATGCGGTGAGCGACTTCACGCCGGTCGGGTTGCTGGTCGAGCTGCCGCTCGTGCTGGCCACCCGCAAGGATTTTCCGGCCGCCACGCTGGAGGAGTTCATCGCCTATACCAGGACCAACCAGGCCAAGCTGCAGTACGGATCGCCCGGCGCCGGCACCGTGCCGCATCTCGCCTGCGTGATCCTCAATTCCGCCTTGGGCCTCAACGTGACCCACATTCCCTATCGGGGTGGCGCACCGGCCATGCAGGACCTGATCGCCGGGCGCATCGACTACCAGTGCCCGATCATGCCGACAGTGGCGCCGCAGCTCGAAGGCGGGCGGGTGAAGGCGCTGGCGAGCCTCACCGGCAGGCGCTCATCGCTGCTGCCCGAACTTCCGAGCGCGCAAGAGCGTGGAGTGGACGTCGATGTCAGCGTGTGGCTCGCTCTCTTTCTGCCCAAGGGGGCGCCTCCGACGGTCGTGCGCAAGCTCCATGATGCGGCCGGGATGGCGATGGAGGCCCCTGCGGCCGCGGCGCGGCTGCGCGAGGTTGGCGCTGATCCCGTTCCGAGCGAGCGACGCTCTCCCGAATATCTGCAGAAGCTCATCGGCAGCGAAATACAGAAGTGGTCCGCGCCGATAAAGGCCAGCGGAATTTCTATCGAATGAATTGAGCGGACGCTTCCGATTTTCGTGACGCTTTGTCCACGCGATTCATACAAGCGTCATTCACACGCAGCATCTCCGCAACAAAGCGTAGGCAGAAAGCGCTCCCCGGCGCCGCCGACAGTGCGGCACCGCGATACCGTTGCTGCTTGAAAGGGAGACAAGATGAAGAAGCATATGAAACGATGCATGGCTTCGGTTGCGTTCGTGCTGGCCCTCGCGCCAGCGCAGCAACTGCCGGCGCAGGACTTCGACAATGATCGCCCGAACGTTCGCCATGTCCTGCTGCTCAGCATCGACGGGATGCACGCAGTCGATTTCATCAATTGCGCCCATGGCATCGCCGGCGCCAATGGCGGGATGCCGTATTGCCCCAATCTGGCGGAGCTCGCGGAGCATGGCGTTGATTATCTCGACGCCTCCACCTCCAAGCCGTCGGACTCCTTTCCGGGTCTGATGGCGCTGGTCAGCGGCGGCTCGCCGCGCAGCGTCGGGGCGTTCTATGATGTGGCCTATGACCGCTCGCTCGATCCCCCGGCGACCACAACCGGCAACGGCGTCGCCGGCAGCCCCGACGCCTGTGTTCCCGGCGCTCAACCGAGGGGCACGACGACCGAGTTCGACGAGGGCATCGATATCGACAAGACCAAGCTGAACGGCGGCGCTCCCAATGGCGACGGCGGGATCAATTCGATCGATCCCAAGAAGCTCGAGCGCGATCCGCTCAATAATTGCTCACCCGTCTATCCGTGGAACTTCGTGCGGACCAACACCATTTTCGGTGTCGTGCATCAGGCCGGCGGCTACACGGCATGGTCCGACAAGCATCCGTCTTATTCATCGGTGTCCGGCCCCGGCGACGGCCGCAATCTCGACGACTACTACTCGCCCGAGATCAACTCCATCCCGGTTGCGCTCCCCAACGTGCGCGTAAGCGCGTCGCTGCCCTGCTTTCCGCAACTGCCGGACCCGACCGCCACGTCTTCCTCCAATGCGTGGACCGACAGCTTCCTGAATATCCAATGTTACGACACGTTGAAGGTCAACGCGATCGTCAACGAAGCGAGCGGCTTCAAGCATGATGGATCTGCGCCCGCGCCGATCCCGACCGTGTTCGGAATGAACTTCCAGGCGGTCAGCGTGGGTGAGAAGCTGATTGAAAAATCCCTCAACCCCGTTGTCAGCGGCGGCTACCTGGACGCGCAGGGAACGCCATCGCCGGCGCTTTTGAGTGAGATCCAGTTCGTGGATGCCTCGATCGGACGGATGGTCGACGCGCTGAAGAAGTCGGGGGCGCTTGAGCAGACGCTCATCATCGTGACCGCCAAGCACGGCCAGAGCCCGATTGATTCAGCTCGCTATACGCGGATCACGAAAACAGGGCCCGTGACAACATCGCCGGCCGCCATCCTGGACAATGCCGGCTGCCTGCCGATGTCGGAATCGCCCTCCAATCCCACCGGTATCGGCCCGACCGAGGACGACGTCTCGTTGATCTGGCTCGACAACACCTGCACCACCGCGCAGGCGGTCCAGATGCTCGAACGGCAATCGCCCGCCAACGCGAATATCGCAGGCATCGGCGAGATTTTCTCAGGACCTGCGATCGAGCAGCTGTTCAATGCGCCCGGCCTGCCGCCCTACGGCGACCCGCGCACGCCTGACATCCTGGTCACCCCCAACGTGGGTGTCACCTACTCGGGCAGCACCAGCAAACAAGCGGAACACGGCGGCTTCGCGCATGACGACACCAACGTGATGATGCTGCTGTCGAACCCGCATCTGCACGCCGCTCGCGTAACCAGCCCGGTAGAGACCATGCAGGTCGCGCCGACCATCCTGCGCGCGCTCGGGCTCAACCCCTTCGCGCTGCAGTCCGTGAGGCAGGAAGGCACCGAGGTGCTGCCCGGTGCGTTCTGATCGCCTCGCGCTCTGATCATCTAACGAAGCAACTGGTCGCCGCAATGCGGCGACCAGTTGGTACGCGGGTGCACCAACATTGGCTGCCGCGCCACGACAATCCTGCGGCTCAAAGTGCCATCAAGTGCCGCAATGCCGGCATTGACGACCAGCCATCTGGCCAGCCTGTGAGCGGAACAGGATTCGGGATCTCCCTCTGCGGCGCATCGCAGGCGGCTGCCCCCTGTGCCGTGCCCCAACCTGCGCCACATTTACCGGCTTGACCTTTCCTACAACAATACTACCATAGCGTGTCTCGGAACTGTGTTGGGCCAATAGGCCCGCTAATCGAATGGGGGCTCCTCATGCGATCATGTCTTCCGAATCCTGGTTTCCAGTCATCCGCAAAGATCTCAATTTCGGTCCTCGCGACCACCTGTCTGGCTGTGTCGGCTCAGGCCACCACCATCACGACGCCGTCTCTCACGGCAAACAGCATCTTTCTGCAGTATTATAACGTCGGCCCAAATAATCTGGATTTTTCGTCCGGTGAAAGAATCCGCTATGGCGCCACCTCGGTGGTTCCCAACGGCAGTGGCGGCACGACCGGCACCGCGACCACGACAAATGTAGCTACCGGAAAGACAATCACTCGCAACATCCACTTCGAGACAAGCCCCGCTACACCCAACTTCTTCACCGGTGGCATTGAGCTATGCGGACAGGCCAGCACCGGCGCATGCACAGCTAAAGGCAACAACAATCCCGCAAACCTGACCAATCCCTGGACCATCACCTTCAGCAATCCCGGGACGACTCCAAATCAAATTTCGAAAACACTATCTCTCGTCGGAGGAGAAATCCCATTCGTAAACAGCATTACCTTGTCCGGCACCGGCTCTGCACCAACGTTCAGCTGGACGCCTCCGCCAGGAGTGACGGTTGATGGTTATCGGGTCAACATCTATCAAAACAGCTTGGAGACATTCGACAGCAAGGGGAACATCGTCGACACCGGCCAAGTCACCTCGCGCAACCTGGATCCATCGGTCCATTCATACACCGTGACGAGCGCGGATTTTACTCACGGCGTGGCGCTCGCTTACAACACTCAGTACACGATTGAAATCGGCGTCCTTCAGACCCGCAATGGATCAACGACGGATCTGGGCAATGGCAACGTAAGCTCGATCTCCAAGGTCTACTCGAATTTCGAATTGCTCCCGACCAACTCTCCGCCGGTCAATCTGCCCACAACCACGCTCCAGGGCGGGAAGGTGACCTATGGATTCAACCTGACCGTAGCTCCGAACGTCACCTATTTTTTGGATCCCAACGTGGCCACCGGATACATCTATAAGATCGGTGCGGGTGATCCGAATTTCGCGAGCGTCGATTTGCCGAACATCGGCAACCCCCGAAACCATATGATTTGTACGTTTGGAACGGCAAGTCGTTCGTTTTTGATACCAAGCTTGCGGCCGGAACAGTGTTCGATTTTGCGACTGGCGGCGTCAGCGAATTCGAGGTTCTTGGAATTGATCCAAAGCTGGGCCTCGATCCCAACAACACTACTGCGTTCATCACGGGGCTGACATTCGAAGGCGGCGGAAATTTCACCGGCACGATGACCCCCATCGTGGGCTCGACGCCGCTGCCATCGAGCTGGGTAATGTTGCTCGGCGGGCTCGTCGGAATAGGGCTGGTGGCCGGTCGGAAGAGGAGCGGACCGGCTTTCCGCTTCGCCTGACGATCAACGCGCGCGGTAGTGCGGCGGTTTTGACGTTCCTATCACCTTTGTGGAGAGCCTTTCATAGGAACGTCAAAACCAAAGCCGCGCTAGAAATTTAAATGCTAGTGTCCCTTGGTTCCGACGTTCGTAAACATGAGTAAGCATCCCCCGGCAGAGCCGGGGGCTTTGAGATTGGAGCCGCCCGAGGCGGCAGAAGGGGTGGCTGACGCGGCCCCTTGAGGTTTGGCCGCCTAAAGGCGGTCGGTCAACGCCAGAGATTGAGTTGGTCTACGCCCAGCTACGGTGGGACATTCCTACTTTTGCGGCTCCGGAATGGTATTGGGCTTGCCAGTCTGGGCAATCCCCACCACCAGGATCTTCGCCGGCTCGGTGGCGCTGGCGTTGCGCGACACGGCGTGAAGCTGGTTCGGTGCCTCATAGAAGGTGTCGCCCTTCTCCAGCACCCGCTCTGGCCCATCGTCGAGCTTGATCCGGTAGGAACCTTCCAGCACATAGCCGAAATTGTACGTCGTCGGATGGCGATGCGGCATCGAGCCGCCGCCCGGCGGGATATCGAGCGTAGTCATCGTCACCTCACGGCCGGGGAATTCGCCGATCGCCTGCTTCATTATCTGCGTCGCCTTGGTCGCGGGCATCGGCTGCTGCGCCACCACAACCCCGAGGCTGAACGCTCCCGCAAGTGCCGCAACGCCGGCTGTGGCGAAAAGCGATCTCATCAATATGCGGCCGGAACAGGACATTGGGACCTCCCTTGGCTGCGGATCTGAGCCGTCTGCCGCGTATTGAAGCGTTGGACTGCCGCGCGGTCAACGAGGCCGCGAGCGCGCCGTGGCGGCGCATGCGGGTCAAGTAAAGCTCGGCCATGTAGAGCCCCAGCCACAGTATCGTCAGGAAAACCTGTCGGCTTGACCTTGGCGGGCAACGTGGTCGACCATTGGGCGGCTTCGAAAAGGATCACTGTTGCCCCCAAACGCGAAGAAGGGCCCACATCGTGACGCATGAGACCGTGATGCTGCCGGAATGAGCACTGAAGCGAAAATCGCGGAGGAGATCGACTTCGTCCAAACCGGACCAGGCACGATCGCTGGGCGCTACCTGCGGCGCGTCTGGCAGCCCGTTTTCCTGTCGCGGGACCTCGCGAAGGGCCAGGCTGTCCCCATCCGCATCATGAGCGAGGAGTTTACGCTCTACCGAGGCGAGAGCGGCCGACCCTACGTCATCGAGCATCGCTGCCCGCATCGCGGAACGCAGCTCTCGACCGGCATCGTGCGAGGAGAGCTGATCTCCTGTCGCTATCACGGCTGGACCTTCGACCCGACCGGTCAATGTACCGCGCAGCCCGCCGAGCCGCAGCCCTTCTGCGGCAAAGTCAAGATTGCGACCTATCCGGCGAGAGAAGCGATCGGCCTTATCTTCGCCTATTTGGGCGAGGGCACACCACCCCCATTCCCTGAGTGGCCCAAACTTGGCATGTTCGTGCACCGGCACCGGATGGACTGCAACTATTTTCAGAGCGCGGAGAACATCGTCGACGATGTGCACGTGACTTTTTCACACCGCAACAGCGGATTGCTGCGGCACTCGCGCCGCGCCGCCGTCCCGCTGGTGCGCGCCCATGAGACTGCCTTCGGGCTGACACAGGAGTTGCGGCATCCTTGGTCGACCGAGCTCAATCACTTCATCATGCCGAATATGTGCTATCTTCAATTCGATCACCGCAAGCGTGCGATGATCAGCGTCCTGTTCTTCTACGTCCCGATCGACGATACGCACCACAATCACTACATGTCGCTCGCGGTCACGACGTCGTTGCCCAAGTTCATCGACAACCTGATCTTTGGCGCTGCGGCCTGGATCGACGCGCGCAGGCGGGTCGACCGCGATGCTTGGTTCACCCGGAAGACGCTGCAGGTTTTGTCGGGGAAGTCGACGTTCGACCGGATCACGCATGCTCGATTGCAGGATACTGTGATCTGCGTCGGCCAGGGCGCAATTGCGGACCGACGGTCCGAGCGCCTGGGCCGCTCCGACGCGGCGGTCATCCTGTTGCGGAAAATCTGGAGACGCGAGCTGCGCCTCCTGGCGGACGGCAAGCCCCTCACAGAGTTCACCTTCCCGCAGTTTGTCGACGCCTCCGGCGCAGTCGCCGGGCTTGAGCTCGCTGAGAGTGATGACGCTCTATCGGATCTTGCGGACGCCCACAGCACGGCTTCACGAGAATTCTGACGCCTCTAAAGCGATTCCAGCGTGGCGGTTCAGAAGTCCGCAATGCAGGCGCATCCGGGCGCCCTCAGGGCGAGATTTCCTCCAACACGCGCCCCTTGGTCTCCGTCGCAAACAGGCCAACGACAACGCACGCCGCGAGGAGGACGAAGCCGAAAGTCAGGAATGGACCGCCGATGTCCGTGCCCACGCGCGCATTGCCGAAAACCTGCGGCCCGAGGATCGAGGCAAGCCGCAGCCAAGCGGTGGCGGTGCCGGTGCCGAGCGCGCGCACCCGGGTCGGGTAAAGCTCGGCCGTGTAGAGATAAAGCGCAAGCGAGAGCGTCGAGATCCCCATGTAGCTGAACGTCGTCAGCACCATGACGCGTTGCGCGCTGCTCGGTCCGATCCACCACAGCAACAGAAAGCCGCCCGCCGACCATGCAAGCGCAGCTGTGAACCAGATGCGCCGCCCGGAGCGGTCGATCAGCAGCGCGCACGCAAAGCTTGATGCGAGCCCGAGCGCGGGCGTTGCGATCGCATAGCTCAAAGCTTCGCCGAGCGAGAGCTTGAAAACCTCCTGGTAGACGGTCGGCAGCCAGGTGGCGAGCCCATAATTGGCAAAATAGGTCGCAAACCAGGCGGTCCAGATCACCAGCGTGCGCGCCCGGTATGTCGCGCCGAACAGCTCGCGCCATTCCGCCCGCTTGGCGGCGGGCGCAACTGACAGCGGCACGATCGCCGGCAGGTGTCGGCCGATCGCGGCCGCCACCTTGCTCTCGATGAACGCCATGGCTTCCTCGGCGTCCCTGCTGCGCCCGCGCGCGGCGAGCCAGCGCGGCGATTCCGGCAGGTTGCGCATCATGGCGAGCACGAGCAGCGCCGGAACGCCACCGAGAAAGAAGAGATACTGCCAGCCCAGGTTCGGCACGATCCAGCGCCCGAGCACGGCCGCGGCAACGAGCCCGACCGGAAAGATCAGCTCGAACAGCAGCACGAAGGCGCCGCGCCCACGCGCTCTCGAGAGCTCGCTGATGTAGGTCGCGGCGATCGGCACTTCCGCACCAAGACCCAAGCCCTGCACCAGGCGCAGGACCAGGAGGGACTCGTAATTCCATGCAAACCCGCAGGCGAGGCTGATCAGGCCGAACCAAAGCGTCGAGATGAGGATGACCGGCCGCCGGCCGACCCGTTCGGCGATAAGGCCGCCGGCGAGTGCGCCGATGAGCTGGCCGACATAGCCGGCCGAGATCAGGATACCGGTTTGCGGCCCGGTCAGATGCCAGAGCGGCCGGATGGCGGGCAGCACATACGCGATAGCGAGCGCATCGAACGCGTCGAAAAACGTCGCCGTGCCGACGATGATCCGGGTCTTGATCTGCCAGGCCGACAACGGCAGGCGCTCGATACGAGCCAGAATGTCCTCGCCTGCGCCCATCTCGATTGTGTCGGCCGCTTGCGACAGCGCCATGCTTCCCTCATTCCAACGGCTACGCACTGTATGCCACCAGAAAGTATGCCGGCAGAAAAGTACCCGTAAGGTTGGCGGATCATCCTTCCTGCAAGGTGGTCAAGATAGGAAGGAGACTGCCATGCGTGCAAAGAAAGCCTTGATCGTGCCGGCCGCCACCGTCATCTTCGCTGCTTTGGTGACCTCTTCGTTGGCCGGGGGCGGCGACAGGGACCGCTACGACAGAGGAGGATATGTGGTGCCATGCAGCCTCGCGGGCGTTAATCCGGCCTACCATCCCGAAATTTTTGGCAACCCTGTCACGGCCCGCGACTACGGTTTCATCCGCGCACCGGATGGCGGTTGGCAGGTAGCACCCGGCTGCGGCGCATCTGGCTCCGTGGCTGCGGACTCTGCCTATGGGCCTCGTGCCGAGAATCCAAGGGCCGCCCGGCGGTCGCGGCGATAGTCTGCACGGATACCTCGCCGCCTACAGGGCGGACGATTGAAGCGCTCCTCTTTGAGCAGGACGGTGCGCTCGGACATCGCTCTGCAGCGGCCCTCAATGTTGAGGTTGCTTCACGTCCTGCTTGAAATATCGCAAGTCGGGCGCCGCCTGATCCTTCTCAATCGGCATCAAGCGGCCGTCGGCGCTGAGGTAGTAGGCGTCCCGGCCGATACCGACCAACATGTTGCTTTCAGCGCAGCTGCCGATGATCCAGTTCGGGCGCGGATTGGGGTTGTGCAGATATTTCTTGTCCACGGTCCAGGGCCGTGTCAACGCATGGTCAATCACGGTGATCTCATCGTGAAGGACATTCGGATCGCTCTTGTCGCGGTGGATCCGTTCTTTGAAGATCGACTGGTTGTCGGAGTGCAGCGGCAGGCCGGTGGCATCGAAAACGCGGGGCCCGGTGAAGCCGCGGGTTTCGACTTCGAGCACGCTGTAGGTGCCATTGCGGTCTTGGTCGATCCACCTTCCGATCGAATAGCCCGCAAAAGTCGGCTGGATGCTCCTCGGCCAGTCGCGTCCATCGGTGAAAATGCGCCGAAAGTACATGTAATCGGTGGTCAACACATAGGTCGTGTCCGGTGTTACGACGAGTTCCAGCGGAAGGAATGCCGTCATCATCAGCGGCATGCCGTTGGGCAGGCAGCGCACGGCGCGGTCGAAATTATTGCCCTGGCCGCCCTTCGCCTGATCGGCAAGGCTGTCCTCCAGCACCTTCTGATATTCCGGAGTGAGCGACGCTTCCTGTCCGGCTCCCCAGGGCTTGGTCTGATCGAATGAAGGCTGCCCACCGGAGGTACGCAGACCGGACGGCGAAGCCACGGAGTCCTTGGGGACAAAGCGCTCCCATGCCCCCTTCCAATCCGGATACCGCGCGTTTTCAGCCGTCTGAGCAAAGCACGTCATCATCGAAGCCATGACGATCGTGCCGGCCGTCATGGCTCCAATCGAATTTCGACAGAGCAAGGCGCATCCCCCCGTTTTGCCGTCAAATAAAGCAGCCGCATCGGCAGCGTATCGCGGCCCAACTTGCATGGGAACCCCGGGCCAACCCCAAGGCGCTAAGATGAGCCCATCCGGGCCCGGATGCGGTGCCGCGCAACGCGGAGATGAAAGAGGTCGCACTTGCCGGCGCATCGTGTGCGCCTGCGGTGCACCGCGAAGCCGGTACGGCCACCGGCCGAAGCCATGCCCGCATCCGCTACGTTACGGGCGTGCTCGGCGCGCTATGCGGTGACGGACGGGAGGGGCGCCATCTCAGCGCACCGGCATTGGCGGGCGCAGCGGTTCGGGCGGCGGAGGCGATGCCGCAGATGACTGTGGGACCGTCTGCGGCACGGTGGACGGAAGCGGCGCCGCTGAGTCGCCTTGCGGTGCGGCGGGCCTGCGCGTCGTGGTGGCGAGCGGAAGCGCATATAGCCTGCGCCGGATGTCCTGCCCCTCTGCTTGCAGCTTGGCGATCTCGCGCGCGATCTGCTCTTGGCTCGCGGCAAGCTGCTCGACTGTTTCCCGCACGACCGCGAGGTCATGCGACATGGTCTCGAGCCGCTGCAAATCAGGAGAAGGCTCGGGAGGCGCGCTTGACGAGGCGATTTCCGGCGCCGTGGACGGAGGGGCTCCCGCTTGCGCGGATGCGCTCTGCGGCGCGGCGGCCTCAGCAGCAGGCCGGCTCGATTGATCCGGGACGACTTCGGGATCGGACGGCAGGTTCGGCTCCGGTGGCGGCAATACCAACCAACCAAGTTGCGGAGCTGCTTTCGCGATCATCTGCCTGGCCGTGCTGCCGTAGGCCTGCCAGCCCAAGGTAGCCGCCACCCCGAGGCAGACTGCCAGCAGGAAGCGGGCAAAGCCGCGCGAGGCGCGGCGCGACCGCGCGGGCCGATGGGCGGATGAAGAAGCTTTGTTCGCGTTGGCGGGGCGACCCGCAGCCTCGGGGGATGGCTCGGTGATGCGCGGGCCGGCGACGAGGTCCAGCCCCAAGGCGGCGCGACGTCGATCCGATACAGCGTGCGCGAGCTTGGACAGAGCTTCTTGGGCGTCCGCCCAATCCTTCGGCTGCAGCAAGACTACATCACTTGCGTGGCGCGGATCGGCTTGCGCTGAGCTCAGCTTGGGTTCCATTGCGCGACCCCATGTTGTCACCTCTCAGCCGGTCTAGACGGCCATTGCGGTGTGACCAAAGCATGGCAGCTGGACGGCAACTTTGAGCTAATCGAGTCCGCTGCTGGTGCCTTGATGCCTTGTTGGAATGTTACCGCCGGACCCGGGAGCACCGCCATGCCCGAAGCGGGTTCGCGCGATCCGACAAGATAGGGGGACGACCAACAAACTCCGCGGCTCGCTCATAGCCGAGGTGAGAATGGTTCGACTTGTTCCGACGGGCCGGTGGAGCGACGGCGGACCCGGCCGAGCTTCGCATCGACGTCCCTGAGCTCGCGTTCCAGCACCGCAATTCGGCGGCAGAGCTCATCGTGGTCGAGCTTCATGAGGACGCTAGCCGCCAGCTCGGCAAGGTACGCCAGCATAATGCGCTCATCATGATTGAGGTCCGTGCCGGACGCATGCGGTCCATAGAGAGCAAGAGCGAGGCAACGGAGGCGATCACCGATCGGAACCGCAAGGATGGGGCGCATCAGCCCCTCGGGCAGGTGATTGCGAACGGCAGCTTCGTGATCGAGGTTGAACGGCCGGCGGGCATGCAGATGCTTGATCATCGCGTCGTCCGCATCGATGGTTTGCGTCGCTGCGCCATCCCAGGCGTGATCTGCGGCGCTCCGCCGGAAGAGCCCGCCGTCCTCGCGGAACACGCTGGCGGAAGCGAGCCCAAGAGCGCCACGCACACCATGGACAAGCTGGCTTTCGATGTCCGCGGGAATCTTGGCGTTCAGGATGGCATTGCCAAGACCTTCCGCCGCTGCCGCAATGCGGCGGTTGAAAAGCCAATCAACAGCATGGGTCATGATCTCGTGCGCGCGCGAAACCAGAAAGAGAATCACGGCCGCAAGGGCGATCCAGGCCCAGGCCGGCAGGCTCACGTCGTGGCTGAGCTCCTCGCGAACATGATCGATTTGCTCGTGCAGCAGCAGCGTGGGCAAGCTGAGAAGAAGGCCGAGAACCGTCACGCGGCGAAGCGGAATCCCAACCGTGACGACATAAGGCCTGCGGATCGCTTCGCTCACAAACAGGCACAAGACCCCATTTACAAGATAAAGAAGGCCCCACAACTGCTCCGGGGGCGGGTTACCTTGCCAGAGGCCATCGAAAAGGGTCGTGCCTGTGGCTGCATCCGCGATGACCAGCGCCGGCAAGCCGATCAAGCAGCCCCAAATCACCCAGCGCAGGCGCTGATAGTCCTGGGGCGGAAGCTCGTCCCGGCGAGCCAAGAGAATAAACAATGCGGATGCGGCGACCGCCAGCCCGCTCAGCACGCCGACCCGCGTTACCGTCTCGGTCGGATACCCGAGCAGATTGGCGTAGCTCGACGACAGCAGCACGGCAAGCAGGACCGCGATAACCGGCAAGGCCTTCTCGATTGTCCGCCAGCGCGGCGCTGTCGCATTCGTCGGCGCCCGAAGCGCAAACGCGATGAAGCCCGCGGCCCCGATCCCCTGTGCGACGGCACCCAGAAGATTCTGCGTGAGCAACGCAACAGGTGAGTATTGCAACAACAACGCGTAGTACTGTGCGGATTGGCCGGGATTGAACCAGATGACGTACAGGAAGAAGCCCCATGTCATGAGTCCGGGGCGGGTCCAGACAAGCCACGCCGCTCCCAGCACAACAAGGATTGCGGCGAGCTGGTCGAGCAGCAGAACCGCTGACGCCCACCAGCTGTATGGCCTCGTGGCGGCCAGGATAGTCACGTCGCGCACCGGTGTTTCCGAGCTCGCGGCGAGGGTCAGCTCCGCGCGCTGATCATTGCTCACGAGGCGCATGCCTCCTAAGGCCGCCATTGCGCTCGCGCATCGGACTGTGCGGAGCGGGATGCACCGCATCCGCGCCAGGTCGAGTCGATCGCCGGGCCGCAATCCTGCTTGAAACGCGGGCGAGGAAGCTTTGTCCGCGAACGGGCCCCGCACATCGGTGATCAGCCCATCATTGTTTGCGTAGAAGCCGAAGGATCCCAGCGGTCGAACCAGGCGATAAAGATCCGGGACCACCATCGCCAGCGCCCAGACCGTGATCACCAGAAGGAGAATGCGGCCTGCGCGATGTGTCGGGCCGCGTGCATAGGGACCAACGCGTGCAGGCTGCTTTAGCCACATGATGGGCCTTCAGCCTTTGAATACCGGCCGGTTGCCAGCCGAGCCAAAAGATACCCAGATCGCTTTTCGAAAGCCAGTATCGCGTCGCTCGGCCCGCGTAGGCATATTACCGCCGGGATCCAATGCAATCACCGGCCCGGATAGTACATCGTCAAGTAATAGCGCTTCGTCTCCTGGCTCGTGCCTTGAAAGCCGGTATCGAAGTTGAAGGACCAACGCATGGCAATATCATCGCGCAGATTGAGCACATGCCCATAGTCGCAATGGGATGGATCAGCTGCACTCCCCGGGCAGGCCCAATAGAAGAAGGGCTGGAAGTTTCGGAACGGCCCGACGCTGCCGCCGGCGATGAAGGCCGGATTTCCCGGCGCCAGGCCGAGATGGGCATTGAGCGTTTCCAGGTCGGCAAGTTCCGGCAGCGCCCAGCTATTCGTGCCCGCATAGTTGCTGTCGCCAAGCTTCTTGAGCCAGGCAGCGATGGCCTGAAAGTGCATCGCCCCGCCGCTTGCTATGTCCGGCATCCTGATCTCGTCGCTGATCGGCTTGCGCGGGATCGCTACGCTTCCCGATACGCCGAACGTCTTGGTCGCGGCGAGATTGGCATCAAGGAGCCAAGAGATCCCGGAACCGGCGTCATACACTGCCGCGCCCGCAGCCGGGCCGCTCTTGTAGCTTGAAACTCCGCTCGCTCCGCTCTGCGTGGCGCTGCCCGAAAGCAAGCCCCGATGCATGGCCAGCACGTGCAGCAGGTTGAAATTCGTGGTGTTCGAGCCCGACTGGCCGACCAGAAACGAAAATGTCTGTTGCCCGGTCCGCCCGCCCTGGGTGGCCGACCAGTAGAGCGCCGGATGCAGGTTTCGGAATCCCGCAACTGAGTCCTGAAACTGCGGCGCGACGCTGCTCGGATAGCTGAGCCTCAGTCCGCGGTAGAAGAGACTGCCGAAGGCGCTTCCCCGACAATTTGGCCCGAAGGAATTCCCGTCAAAGCCGCGATGCACGGTGCACGTCGGATCATGTGCAGGGTCCGTGATCATGACCGGCAACTGCCAGCTGCTGTGGCAGAGATAGCCCTTGCCTTGGCACGGAATCGTGTTCATCGCCTGCAGGAAGCGGAGCGCGGTCGGATAGTCCATGATCCCGCTTGGCGCGACGCCGGTTAAGCGGGCCTGCTTGAGGATGGCCTGGCCTTCTGCGCTTGCCGCAAAATTCGCATCCGCAAGCCAGGTGACGTTCTGATTGCTGTCGTAGACAGTACCGTTAGGCTGAGGCGTCAGCCCCTCCGCCATGGCGGCCCCGGCGACAAGGACGCCGATCGCAATCGACAAGAATTGGATTCCAAGGCCCGCAGTGGCGGTTTTCAAGAGCACCTCCTGTTCGGCGCCCGTGCCACTTGGCGCCGCAGCGCAAGATCTGCCCAGGAGCCGCATTACGCAGTTGTGTGGACGCACTGTGTGGAGCTTGTGAACCGCACCCGAGATCGTCCTGCGCATGGCTTCCGGGTGACCCCACGGCCGACTATGATACTCGGCGCATGATGTTGAACCATCAGCTCAACGCCTGTACGCCATTGCGGCCGTTCAGGCGGGTGTGCCCGATGTCCGAATACCGTTCCGCCAGCATCTATTCAACACGGGAGGAGAACCATGAGACATTCGTTCAGGCTGAGCTTGATGATCGGCATTGCGGCCGGCGCCCTGATGATGGTCGCGCAGGACCGCGGCTATAGCCAGAGCGCGGACCCCAATGCGGCGCCCAACCCGTACCGGATGCTGGACAGCTGGGGGCACCTTCCCGACGGCCGGAAATTCGGCGGCGTGATCAAGGCGCAAGTCGATCACAGCGACGGCAAGAGCATCTGGGTGTTCGACCGTTGCGGGGGAAGCGAATGCACCGATTCGACGCTCGCGCCGCTGATGAAGTTCGATGCATCGGGCAGGTTGATACATGCGATCGGCGCCGGCCTGTTCGTGGTTTCGCATGCGCTCTACGTCGATCGCGACGAAAATATCTGGGCGGGCGATCAGATCGCCAAGAACGGCAAGGGGGCGGACCTGTTCAAGCTCAGCCCGGATGGCAAGGTGCTGATGACGATCGGCAAGCCCGGGATGCCGGGCGATGGGCCCGGCTATCTGAGCGCTGTAAGTGCCGTCGTGGTTGCGCCCAACGGCGACTTCTATGTGGCCGACGGGCACGGTACCGGCACCAACGATCGGATCGTGAAGTTTGCGAAGGACGGGACCTTCATCACGACGTGGGGCAAGCACGGCAAGGCGCAGGGGGAGTTCGACACCCCCCACGGGATCGCCTTGGATTCGACCGGCAAGGTCTATGTGGGCGACCGCGTCAACAATCGCATCCAAATCTTCTCGCCCGACGGCAAGTTTCTCGCCGAGTGGAAGCAGTTCGGGCGGCCAAGCGACGTCACCATCGACAAGAACGACGTGATGTACGTTCCCGACGCGCAATCGACCGACAAGACCAATCCGGGTTTCCGTCAGGGCATCCGGATCGGCAGCGTCAAGGACGGAAAGGTCACGGCCTTCATTCCCCAGACCGACCCCGTCGTCGGTGCGCCGGAGGGCCTCGGCGTCGATGACGACGGCAATATCTACGCGGCTTATCAATCGCAGGGGATGGTGCGGAAATTCGTGAAAAGCTGATCACGAACCGAGCAAGCAACGGCCGCTCGCGCCTGCCGGGCGAAATTGAGCAAGAAGGCTGCGCCTTGACCGAGGTCACGGCGCGGGACATGAATTGAATTTCTAGTATTCGAGACCTCCCTGCACTCCTTGACCCATCGCGGCGGAAGTCGTCAGGGCCCCGGCTAAGGCAGCTCCCGGTCGAATTGATCCACTTCAGCGCCATTGCCGGGGCTTGACCCGGCAATCCATCTTCTTGCGAAAAAGATGGACCCGTCATCAGGGCGTTTAGCCCGTCTTCGACGGGCTATGCCCGCGGGTGACGACTGGAGTGAGTCTTTTCGATTTCTCCCGCCGTTTGGACCCACGGAAGAAGAACAAAATGCAGCAAGAGCAACAAGTCATCGTCGTCGGCGGCGGCCCGGTTGGCATGGCGATGGCGATCGAGCTCGCCCAGCGCGGCATCACCTGCGCAATCGTCGAGCGGCGCACGCAGGAGCATCGCATTCCAAAGGGGCAGGGGCTGCAGCAGCGCACCATGGAGCATTTCTATTCCTGGGGAGTGCTCGAGAAGATGCGCGCCGCGCGCGTGCTGCCGCCAGGCTTTTCCCTGAGTGGGGTCACAGCGTACATGAATCTCAGCACCGAATACTGGTATTCGCCGCTCTATCGCGAGGTGGTCGACCAGTATTATTTCCAGTCGAGCGAGCGGATTCCGCAATACCTGACCGAGCGCGTGCTGCGCGAGCGGATGGCCGAGCTTCCCGGTATCAAAAGCTGGATGGGATGGACGGTCGAGACTGTCACGCAGGATCAGGATGGCGTTCGCATCGGTATGGTCGCGGAGGACGGCCGGCGCGAGGTGCTCGCGGGGGACTATGCGATCGGCTGCGACGGCAGTCATTCGACCGTGCGAGAGCAGGTCGGTATCGAGCGGGGTGGGGAGAGCTTCGACCAGCTCATGGTGCTCGCGGTCATCCGCTCGCCGGAGCTCGAGGCAGGCCTGAAGCGCTTCCCGCCGCGCGTCACCTATCGGGCAATGGACCCGGCGCTCAAGGGCCACTGGCGGTTCTTCGGGCGGGTTGACGCTCAGGACACCTTCTTCTTTCACGCGCCGGTGCCGCCCGACACCACGCGGGATAACTACGACTTTCAGGCTCTCATGGAGAAGGCGGCCGGATTCAAGTTCAAGTGCCAGCTCGACTATGTGGGCTTCTGGGACCTGCGCATTGCGGTCGCCAACAGATACAGGGTCGGTCGCGTATTCATCGCCGGAGATGCCGCGCACAGTCATCCGCCCTATGGGGGCTATGGCCTCAACAACGGTCTTGATGACGTCGTCAATCTGGGCTGGAAGCTTGCGGCGCGCCTCAAGGGCTGGGGCGGCGAGACGTTGCTTGATACGTACACCGAAGAGCGGCGACCGATCTTCTGGGAAACCGCCAGGGACTTCATTCTCGCGCGCATCGAGGCCGACCGCGATCTTCTCGATCGTTACAGCCCCGAGCGTGACCGCGCAGAGTTCGAACGCGCTTGGGAAGCATCCAAAACCGGTCAGCCGGGCCGGGCCATGACCTACGCACCGCATTATGAGGGCTCCTCGATCGTGTGGGGCCCGCCGGGCAGCGTGTGCAGCGCCAAGGGGACGCATTCATTCACCGCCAAGGCCGGGCATCACCTGCCGCCGCAGGTCCTGTCGAGCGGAAGGCATGTGTTCGAGGAGCTTGGCGCAGACTTCAGCCTGCTTGCGTTTGGCGCAGACGAAGGAGCCGTTGCGGCCTTCGCCAAGGCGGCAGCGTTGCTCGGCGTTCCGCTCAAGGTGGTGCGCGACAGCCTTGAGGCCGGACGCATGGCCTACGGAGCGCGCCTCTTGCTGGTGCGTGCCGACCGTTACGTCGTCTGGACCGGCAATGCGGCGCCAGCCGATGCCGCCAGGGTGATCGCCAGGATCGTCGGCCGCTGATCCTTCATCGCGGCGCCGGCCGAGGCATGTCCGGCGCTTTGCCGTTGCCCCTATTGGATGCTGGCTTTGGCCGGAGCGCCGAAGCGTCGAGTTTTCCGGTCATGGAGCGAACGCCACAGGCCGGCTAATCTGCCGGCAGGGCGGACCTCGTTATGAAAATCTTCGCCCTCGCGGCATCGGCGCGCGAGCCACGCGCAGACCATCAGCTGAATCTGGTGGAACAGCATGATCGGGAGGATCGCAAGCCCGGCATGGCCGCCGAACAACACGGTCGCGATCGATGCTCCGGTGGCCAGGCTTTTCTTCGATCCGCAGAAGACGATCGCGATCTCATCGGCGCGTGAAAAGCTTAGAGCTCGGCTCGCGACCGTCAGGATCGTCATGACGATGGCCAGCAGCGCGGCGTCCAGCAACGCAACCCGCATGAGCTGCGCCGCATCGACCTGATGCCAGATCCCGTTGACCACGCCCGCGCTGAAAGTCGTGTAGACGATCAACAATATCGAACCATAGTCGACGCTTTTGACGGCAAGCGCGTGGCGGCTGAGAAAGCCGCCGATCCATGGCCGCAACATTTGACCGGCCAGGAACGGGACCACAAGCTGCAGCCCGACCGCGAGGATCGCATGGGCCGTGAGCGGCGCAGTGTGCGCGAGCAGCAAGCCGACGATGAGCGGCGCCAGCACCGTGCCGAGGACATTCGAAGCCGAGGCGCTGCACAATGCCGCCGACACATTGCCGCCGGCGAGCGAGGTGAAGGCGATCGAGGCCTGAAGGGTCGACGGCGCAGCGCCCAGCAAAATGAATCCGGCCCATAAGGGTGCGGGCAACAGGTCCGGCGCTACCAGACGGCATGCGGCAACCAGCAGGGGGAACAGCACGAATGTGCTCGAGAACACCACCGCGTGCAGTCGCCAATGCCGCGCCCCCGCCAGCACGGCCTCCGGTGACAGCCGCGCACCGTGCAATAAGAACAAAAGCATGATGCCGCCGCCGGTCAGCCAAGACGCGATGGCGGCCTCCTCGCCGCGCACCGGCAGGAAGGATGCCAGCGCCACAGTGAGCAAGATCGCCGCCAGAAAGCGGTCGATGCGGAGGAGTGCGCGAACGAAAGACATGTGAAGCAAAGGCTCTGTCCTGACCCGGACGTCGTGAACCCGGGCGGAACCCGAAATAAGCCGACCTTCTGTTATTGTGAATAGCGAATACAGCTATTATTGTAATCACAAAGTACGATAGGCCCCTTGCCGATAGGCAGCCCGATGTTCAGTCCAGTCCTCCTGCAGACTTTCCTCGCCGTCGCGCAGACCCGCAGCTTCACGCAGGCGGCGGAACGCTTAGGCCTGCGCCAGTCCACGGTCAGCCAGCACATCCGCAAGCTCGAGGAAGAGGCCGGCCGCCGACTGCTCGTTCGCGATACCCATTCGGTTGCGACGACGCCTGACGGCGAAGCGCTGATCGCGCTGGCGCGTGGCATCCTGTCCGCCAATGACCGCGCGCAACGTTATTTCGCCGCCTCGCAGCTCCGCGGGCGGCTGCGCTTCGGCACCTCGGAGGATTTTGTCGCCTCGCGGTTGCCCGACGTGCTGCGCGACTTTGTCCGCACCCATCCGCTGGTCGAGTTCGAGCTCACCGTCGCGCGCAGCGCTCAGCTCAATGAGCGGCTGGCACGCGGCCAGCTTGATCTCATTTGTTGCAAGCGGCCGCCGGGTGAGGAACGCGGGCGTGTGGTTTCGCGCGACCGGCTGATCTGGGTCTCGGCCAAGGGCTATTTGCTCGATCCAGTAACGCCGACGCCGCTCATCCTCTTTTCACCGCCGAGCATCATGCGCGAGATCGCTCTCGCGGCGTTGGAACGGAGCGGCCGAGCCTGGCGCATCGTCTGCACCAGCGACAGCCTCTCCGGCATAAGCGCAGCGGCGCTGGCCGGGCTCGGCATCACCGTCGTTTCCAAAGGCCTCGTTCCGGCCGGATTGGTGGAGCTTCCGGGCGGCCACGGCCTGCCTGATCTCGGGCTCGCCGAATTCGTCGTCATGGATCGCCACAAGGCCACCCGCGGCCCCGCAACCGAGCTCGCCGAAGTTATTCTGGCGAGCGGGATACGGGTTTGAGGGGAGCGGCAGCGCGAATCCGGAGGAGGCTTTTCGTGGAGAACATCGCGTCAGTCCAACCTTTGCACCTTGCGCGCGCTTCATCGAGCACAATAATGGCTTCGCATTGGGATTGAAGGGCGAGGGTGCGAGGGCGGGCATGCTGACGGGCGAGCTGCGAAACCAGATCGACAGCATCTGGAACGACTTCTGGTCGGGCGGGCTTTCCAATCCACTCCAGGTCAACGAGCAGATCACGTACCCGGCGCCGCCTTCGTGAACCCCAGCGCCCGCAGGTCGAGGCTGTCCACAAACCCGTCCACCACCCGCACCTGAGCGTTCCGCCGGGATCAACTCGTCCAGCCGCTCCGGAAACAGCGTCGCCTGATCACGCGAAACCCCCGCCACATAGCCAGCCATCGCGAATCTCCCTCGTCACGGAGATTCTCCGACATTAAAGCCTCAGG
>Ga0209062_1000322_pt1 | contig 167473 bp, 151 predicted proteins | sample Coa_R2_2_FD_187158 | JGI IMG/M metagenome (GOLD analysis project Ga0209062, IMG submission 187158) | Surface soil microbial communities from Centralia Pennsylvania, which are recovering from an underground coalmine fire - Coalmine... | ecosystem: Environmental > Terrestrial > Soil >...
GACAGCCATCGCGCGCTCGTCGCTGGCTTGGCGGCTGGTGTCCGGGCGAAGCTGGGCATGCGGGGAGGCGGTGCGATTTTTCGCCCAATCTACCCGCCGCCGCCGGTTCGGGCGAAGCGCGCATCCTGCAATGCGGCAATGCGCGCCGCCCGCTCGTCGCCTTTGTCATCGACCAGCGGTGACGGCCACCCTATAAGACGCCGCCATGCGACGGCCTGCGCGATTGGCGCTCCTTGCCCTCCCGGCGCTCCTCATCATCCTGGCGGCGGGCTATGCCGGATTCTGGTACTGGACGGCGGACCGCGCGCGCACCGCCCTCCAGGACTGGGCCGAGGCGCGGCGCGTCGAAGGCTTCGCCGTGGGCTGGGACCGCTACGCCATCGGCGGCTTCCCCTGGACGCTGCGCCTCACCATCGAGAAGCCGGTCTTCGGCAAGGCCGGCGCCGATCCCGGCTTCGAAGCGCGGGCGCCGGAGCTCGTCGCCTTCGCCCGCCCCTGGGCGCTCCGCCATTGGCGTTTCACGGCGAGCCAGGGCGGCCGCCTCGCCATCGAGCCCGGACAGGCCCGCCCGGCCGTGAGGGCCCTGGCCGCCCGCCTCGCCGGCAGCATCGAGCCGGACTCCGAGGCCGCCAGCGCCGGCGGCAAGAGCACGCGCCTCGCCCTCGCCGCCGACGGGCTCACGATCGATGCGGGCGCGCATCTTGCGATCGAGCACGCCGAGGCTGCGGCGGTGCTGCCGCAGCGCGCGGCGGCGAGCCATCTCGACACCTGGGCCGCGGCGACGGTTCGAGGCGCCGGCATCACCCTGCCCGTCGCTGTCGCCCCGCTCGGCGCGACCATCGACCGCCTCGAAGCCCAAATAGCGATCAAGGGCAGCATCCCGGCCGGCAACCGGCGGCAGGCGCTCGAAGCCTGGCGGCAGGACGGCGGAACGGTCGAGGTCGAAACCCTCGATCTCGACTGGAGCAAGCTCGCGCTCTCGGCAAAGGGCACGCTCGCCCTCGATGAGACCCTCCAGCCCGAAGGCGCCCTCAGCGCCAGCATCCGCGGCTACGATGCCGTCATCGACGCGCTGGTCGGTGCGGGCACGCTCAAAGCGGGCGACGGCGCCATCGCCAAGCTGGCGCTCGGGCTCCTCGCCAAGCCCGGGCCCGACGGGGCGGCGCAGATCACGGCGCCGCTCACCTTGCAGAACGGACAGGTCTATATCGGCCCGGCGCGGCTCGCGAGGCTCCCGCTCTTCACTTGGGAGTAGCCGAGGGCCGGGCCGCGCTCAGCGGATGACGGCGAAGAACAGCGCCAGGATCGAGACGACGAGCGAGGCAATCGCGAGGTAGAGCGGGGCGTCCTTGTCCTCGATGAAGGCGCGGCCGGCCCCCCCGGCGCGGGCCGGCGCGACCGGCTCGGCCGGCTTCTTGCCTTTCTCGGGACGCGGCCCCGGCTCGTTGCCGCGGAACTCGGTGAAGACGACGCGGCTCTTGAAGACGCCCTCGGCGGCGTTGAAGACCTCCTCGGTCACCTTGACGCCGAGCCGCCGCGTCAGCACCAGCTTCGCCTGGCTCGCCGCCTCGGCGCCCGATTCGAAGACGCCTTCGAGGATCCACCGCGCGCCGTCCCAGCCGGCGACCTCGAAGCCGGTCCGACGGTGCGGAGGGGGAGTTTTCTGCGGTGCCGCCACGATCCGTCCCTTGCGGGCGGCAGCGCGGCCGCCCTGCCCTATTCGGGCGGCAATATCCGGTTCTTTATGTAAAAAAAGGGTGAATTACGGCTGGTTGTCTAGGCAGCGTCTGTTTCGCTCGGCACCTACGAAGCCGCGCCGGCTATGCCTGCCGCGCCTCGATGATCGAGCGGCGGATGGCGCGGGTGCGGGTGAAGAGGTCCTGGAGCTTGTCGCCCTCGCCCCAGCGGATGGCGCGTTGCAGCGCGCTCAGATCCTCGCTGAAGCGCTGCAGCATTTCGAGCACCGCCTCGCGGTTGTTGAGAAAGACGTCGCGCCACATGACGGGGTCCGATGCGGCGATGCGCGTGAAGTCGCGGAAGCCGCCGGCGGAGAATTTGATGACCTCGGATTTGAGGCTCTCTTCGAGATCCGTCGCCGTGCCGACGATGGTATAGGCGATGAGATGCGGCAGGTGCGAGGTCATCGCCAGCACCTTGTCGTGGTGGTCGGGGTCCATCGTCACGACGCGCATCCCGGCCTGCTCCCAGAGGCGGGTGAGGCGGGCGAGCGCCGCGGCATCGGCATCGGGCAGCGGCGTCAGGATGCACCAACGGTCGCGGAAGAGCTCGGCGAAGCCGGCCTCTGGCCCCGAATGCTCGGTGCCGGCGACGGGATGGCCGGGAATGAAATGCACATGCGCCGGCAGCAGCGGCCGCAGGTCGCGGATCACCGCCTCCTTGACCGAACCGACATCGGTGACGATCGCCCCCGCCGCAAGGTGCGGGGCGATGCGCGCGCCGATCTCGGCATAGGCGGAAAGCGGCGTCGCGATGACGACGAGATCGGCGCCGGCAACCGCCTCGCCGGCATCGACGGTGGCGCGGTCGGCGATGCCGAGCTCGAGCGCCTTCCGGCGCGTTGCCTCGCGGCGGGCGCAGGCGATGATCTCGCCGGCGAGGCCGTCGCGGCGCAGCACGCGGGCGAGCGACGAGCCGATGAGGCCGATGCCGATGATGGCGACGCGGGCGAAGGGCTGGATGCTCATGAGGGCGACAGGAACTCGGCGATGGCGGCGACGACGAGGCGCATTTCCTCTTCGGTGCCGATGGTGATGCGCAGCCATTCGGGGAGGCCGTAGCCGCGCATCTTGCGCGTCAGGATGCCGCGGCCCTGCAGATAGGCGTAAGCGGCATCGGCGTTGCGCTCCGGCGCGTCTGGAAAGCGGACGATGACGAAATTGCCGACGCTGGGATTGACGGTGAGGCCGAGATTGCGCAGCTCCGCCGAGAACCAGGGCAGCCAGATGTCGTTGTGTGTGCGCGCGCGGTCGACGAAGGCCACGTCGGCCAGCGCCGCGACGCCCGCGGCTTGCGCCGCCGCATTGACGTTGAAGGCGCCGCGGACGCGGTTCAGCACGTCGGCGACGGCGGGCGGGCAATAGGCCCAGCCGAGGCGGAGGCCGCCCAGCGCGTAGATTTTGGAGAAGGTGCGCAGCATGACGACGTTCGGCGCCGCATCGACGAGCGCGATGCCGGGTTCGTAGTCGTTGCGCGCGACGAACTCGGCATAGGCGGCGTCGAGCACGAGGAGAATGCGGCGCGGCAGGCCGGCATGAAGGCGCCTCACCTCCTCGGCCGTGATATAGGTCCCCGTCGGGTTGTTGGGGTTGGCGAGAAAGACGATCCGCGTTCGCGGCGAGACGCGCTCCAGCAGCGCATCAACATCGGTCGTGAGGTTCTTCTCGGGCGCCGGCACGGGCGTGGCGCCGGCCGCGCGCGCCACGATCTCGTACATGAGAAAGCCGTGGCGGCTGTAGAGCACTTCATCGCCCGGCCCGGCATAGGCCTGCGCCAGCAGCGAGATGAGCTCGTCCGAGCCGGTGCCGCAGACGATGCGCGCCGGATCGAGGCCGTGATGCTTGCCGAGCGCCTCGCGCAGCGCGTTGGAGCCGCCATCCGGGTAGCGGTGGATGTCGCGCGACGCCGCCTCGTAGGCGGCGATCGCCTTGGGGCTCGGCCCCAGCGCGTTCTCGTTCGAGGCGAGGCGAATGATGCGCGCCGCGCCCGGCGCCTTCGATTCGCCGCCGACATAGGCCTCGATATCGAGGATGCCGGGACGCGGCAGCGGGCCGCTCTCGCCGCTCATGCGCGACGGCTCCAGCCAGCGCCGGCGCCGAGCGCCAGCGGCGCCGCGTAGCTGCCGAGGACGACGATGCGCTCGACCGTGGCGTCGAGGCGGTCGGCGAAGCGCCGCAGCCGCGCATCCTTTCCGGCGACGAAGCCTGCGATGTCGAGGAGGTTCAAGCGGCTGCCCGGTCCCGCCTCGACCGAAGCGAAGAAGCTGCAGGGGAGGCTCGCCGATCCGAGCTCGGCGAAGAGCCGGGCGCGGCTGATGTCGCCGCGCGTCTCGACCACGACGAGCGAGCGGTCGTCGCCCGTCGCCTCCAGAGCGCCGCTGCCGATCACGAGCGCATCGGCCCCGTCGCCCCGGGCATTGCCGCGCCCGCCGAAGGGCAGGCGCGCCAGAACCCGCGGAGTCGCCTCGTCCTCGGAGACGATGAGACGCCACCAGGGATCGCGGTCGTCCTCCTCCGGCAAGGGCAGGACGCCGACGGTCGCCTGCCCGTCGGTGACGGCGCGGATGACTTGCCCCACCGAGCGATAGGGCGTCATGACGGAATGGCTGCCGAAATGATCGCGCGCCAGATCCCAATAGCCGCTGCCCGGGCCGGCGACGAAGACGGCGACGGCAAAATCGGTCTGCATGCTGACCATCGCCGTCAGCATCTCGCGCCACATGCGCACGAGGGCGGCGGCGGGAAACTTGCCGGAATGGCGGCCGACGAGGCGGCGCAGGATCGCCGCCTCGCGCCCGGGCCGCAGGGGCGGCAGGCGGCCGCGGCGCTTCTGCGCGGCGATCGCCTCGACGACCTCCGTCCGCGCCATCAACAAATCGTGCAGCTGATCATCGATCTCGTCGATGCGCCGGCGCAAATCGTCGAGATTCGGGGTGCTCATGGCCATGTGCGGATCGGAACGAGGCAAGGGCGATACTGATAATTCGGGGCGCCGGCGAAAGCAAAGAAAACGTTGACACCCTTCGCCCCCCATCCCTAGCTATGCAGCGTCGCGCGCCGCCGCTCCGCGAGGGGCGCGCCCCCGTCGAGAGCTCGGGAGACAGGCGCCTCCGTGTCCGCTCAGAAACCGCGTACCGTCCCCGGCGAGGTTGCCTGGCCGGGCCGCCGCCTCGAAGTGGCGGAGCCGCTGCGCCTCGATTGCGGCGCCCTTCTCGGCCCTTTCACCATCGCCTATCAGACCTACGGCACGCTCAACGCCGAGCGCAGCAACGCCATTCTCGCCTGCCATGCGCTGACCGGCGACCAATTCCTCGCCGAGCCGCATCCGATCACGGGCAAGCCCGGCTGGTGGGCGAGCTTGGCCGGCCCGGGCAAGGTGCTCGACACCGACCGCTACTTCATCATCTGCGTCAACGTGCTCGGCGGCTGCATGGGGACGAGCGGGCCCAAGGAGATCAATCCCGCGACGGGCGAGCCCTGGGGCCTCTCCTTCCCGGTCATCACCATCGCCGACATCGTGCGCGCGCAGAAGCTCGTCATCGACCACCTTGGCATCGAGACGCTGTTCTGCGTCATCGGCGGATCGATGGGCGGAATGCAGGTGCTGCAATGGGCGGCGACCTACCCCGAGCGCGTCTTCGCCGCCGTCCCGATCGCCTGCGCGGCACGCCATTCGGCGCAGAACATCGCCTTCCACGAGGTCGGGCGGCAGGCGATCATGGCCGATCCCGATTGGTGCGGCGGCGCCTATCTGACGAAGGGCCGTCGCCCGGCGCGCGGCCTCGCCGTGGCGCGCATGGCGGCGCATATCACCTATCTCTCCGAGCGGGCGCTGCACCGCAAATTCGGGCGCAACCTGCAGAACCGGCAGGCCGTGACCTACGGCTTCGATGCCGACTTCCAGGTCGAGAGCTATCTGCGCCATCAGGGCATCGCCTTCGTCGACCGGTTCGACGCCAACTCCTATCTCTACATCACGCGCGCCTGCGATTATTTCGACCTCGCCGCCGAGCATGGCGGCGTCCTCGCCAATGCCTTCCGCGGCACCAAGACGCGGTTCTGCTGCATCTCCTTCACGAGCGACTGGCTCTACCCCACGGCCGAGAACCGCGCCATCGTGCACGCGCTCAACGCCGCCGCCGCTAATGTCAGCTTCGTCGAGATCGAGACGGACAAGGGCCATGACGCCTTCCTTCTCGACGAGCCGGAATTCTTCGCGACCTTGCGCGGCTTTCTCGGCGGCTGCGCCGAGCGCCGCGGCCTCGCCGCCCGATGAGCCCGCAACCGGCCCGCCGCCCGCGCGCCGTGCCGCAGGGAGGCGAGGACGCCGCCGGCAGGACCCGGCCCGCCCTCGTCACCGCGCCGCCGCCCGGCGACATCCGCGGCGACCTCCGCCTCATCGCCGAGATGGTGAACCCGGGCGCCCGCGTCCTCGACATCGGCTGCGGCGACGGCGAGCTTCTGGCGTTTCTGGCCCGCGAGAAGGCCGTCGACGGCCGCGGCATGGAGCTCAGCCAATCCGGCGTCAATGCCTGCGTCAGCCACGGCCTGCCCGTCATTCAGGGCGATGCCGACCACGACCTCGCCGACTATCCGAGCGACGCCTTCGACTACGCCATTCTGAGCCAGACCCTGCAGGCGACGCGCAATCCACGCCTCGTCATCGCCAATCTCGTGCGCATCGGCCGTCGCGCCATCGTCTCCTTTCCGAATTTCGGGCATTGGCGCATCCGCCTCAGCCTGCTCTTCTCCGGCCGCATGCCGGTGACGCATCTCTTGAGCCACGCCTGGTACGACACGCCCAACATCCATCTCTGCACGATCAAGGATTTCGTCGCGCTCTGCCACGAGCTCGGCATCGTCATCGAGCGCAGCCTGACGCTCGACCGCGCCGGGCAGCCCTTCACGCTCGATCCCGGCGGGGGCCTCGCCAACCTCTTGGCGGAGCAGGCGCTTTTCCTGCTGCGCAAGGCATGATGCTGGGGCCGAGAGCAGCCTTTCCAATCCCAGCCATTCGCGGCACAATGTCGGCGTCCGCCCTTCGCACCCAGGGGAATCATGACCCAGTACGACCGACGCCTCAGCGACAAGCTGCTCGTCGCCTTCGATCAAGCCTGCGATCAGAACCTGGTCGCCGTCGCCGAGCTGCTGCTGCGCGCCTTGGAGATGACGCTGACCCGCGAGGGTGGCCCCAAGAGCGTCGACAAGCGCCAGGATCTGGGTCCGGTCATCGCCGCCTATGCGCGGCTGAAGGAGCTGCAGGACACGACCGCGAAGCGCTCGTGATGCCGCCGGCCGAAGCGGGCCCCTCGGCCCTCAGGCCTTCGCCACGAAATCGAAATAATCGTTGACCGAGCGGGCGAGGCTGAGCGCCAGCTTCTGCCGGTAGGAGGGGGTGCGCAGCGAGCGCTCCTCCTCGCGGTTGGAGAGCGCGCCGAGCTCGACCAGCGCCGAGGGAATGTCGGGCGCCTTAAGGACGGCGAAGCCGGCCGAGCGGTGGCTGTTGTTGAGGAGCCGCACCTCGTGGCCGAGCTCGGTCACGAGCCGGCGGGCGAGGGCGATCGAGAGGTTGTTCGTCTGCCGCCGCGCCAGATCGATGAGGATCGTGCTGACCTCGGGCGCGTGCCGCGACAGATCGATGCCGGCGATGAGATCCACCTTGTTCTCGCGCGCCGCGAGCGCCGCCGCCTCCTGGTCCGAGGCTTTCTCCGAGAGGGTGAAGACCGAGGCGCCGCGCATCTCGGGGCTGGGCAAGGCGTCGGCATGGATCGAGAGGAACAGCTCGCCATTGGCGGCGCGCGCCCGCGCGACGCGCTCCTGCAGCGGCACGAATTCATCGTCGGTCCGCGTCAGCACCACCGCATAGCGCCGGCTCGCCTCGAGCGTCTGCGCGAGCAGCATCGTCGTCTCGAAGGCGATCTCCTTCTCATAGATGCCGCTGAGGCCGATGGCGCCGGGGTCGATGCCGCCATGGCCGGCATCGATCACGATGATGTGCTTGCGCGGCGCCGGCCGCTGGCGTGCCTGCGCCAGGGCGGGCGCGGCGACCGACGAAGCCCCGGCGGCCAGCGTCGCCGCGGCGGCGGCCAAACGGCCCATGAGCGCACGTCTTCCGATCTTGCGGTCGGCCATCACGCACCTGCCTTCCCGTTGCGCCGACGGACCGTCGCGGCCGGCGCGAAACCGCTACCATAAGTGCAAAATGAACAATATTCCATATCTAATTGGGTTCGCACCTAAAAACAATTTAATCCACAGGCGCTCCGAAGGCTGGGCACCCACATCCACGGTAGCGGCGCGATGGTTAATAACGGTTGAAGAGCGGAGGGCGTCTTCGCCGGCACTTGGCGCCCGACGGCTTGCGGCGGCTATGCGCCGGGACCAAGATGCGCCGCGTCACCGGGGACGGGAAAGCATCGGGTCATGGCGGACGGGGCGGCACGGCGAGCGGCAGCCCAGAGCCCGCTGCGCGGCATTCTCTGCATGCTCGCGGGCGGCGCCTGCTTTGCCGTCATGGACGCCCTCGTCAAATGGGTGTCGCCCCGTTTCTCCGTCGTCGAGATCATCCTCTTCCGCTCCGCCTTCGCCTTCCTGCCCATCCTATGGCAGCTCCGGCGCGAAGGCGGGCGCGGCGCCTTGAAGACGCGGCGCTTTGGCGACCATATCGCCCGCTCGCTCTTCGGCTTCGTCTCGCTCGCCTGCTTCATCTACGCCTTCGGCCGCATGCCGCTCGCCGATGTCGTGGCGATCGGCTTCTCGGCGCCGATCTTCATCACCGCCTTGTCGGTGCCGCTCCTCGGCGAGAGCGTCGGCCTCAGGCGCTGGAGCGCGGTCCTCGTCGGCTTCGCCGGCGTCCTCGTCATGGTGCGGCCGGGCAGCGGCATGTTCGAGGCGAACGCCCTCGTCGCGCTGGTCGGGACCTTGCTTTACGGCCTCGCCATGATCTGCATCCGCCGGCTCGGCGGGACCGAGAGCACGGGCGCGATCGCCTTCTATTACACGCTGAGCTGCACCGTCATCGGAACGGCCGCCCTCCCCTTCGCCTGGACGGCCCCCGGCCCGGTCGATGCGGCGCTCTTGACCGCGATCGGCCTCATCGGCGGCTGCGGCCAGCTCTTCGTCACCGCGGCATTCCGCATCGGACCCGCCGCGGTCATCGCGCCCTTCGACTATGCCTCGATGATCTATGCAGCGCTGCTCGGCTATGCCGTATGGGGCGACGTACCGGACGGGCCGCTGCTCCTCGGCGCGGCCATCGTCGTCGCGAGCGGACTCTACATCCTCCGCCGCGAGGCGCGGCAGCGCGCGCGGCGCGAGCACGCCGCCGCATGAGCCTCAAGCGGCGAGGAGCTTGTAGTAGAGGGCTGTCGCGTGGAAGTGGCCGTGCCCGTCGCTGATGTAATCGGGAATGATGCCGGCGCGGGTGTAGTCGAGCTTCTGGTAGAGCACCTCGGCCTCGTCGCCGAGCCGGGTGTCGAGGGTGATGAGACGGATCCCGCGCTTGGCGGCCAGATCCTCCGCCGCGGCGATGAGCTGGCGCGCCAAGCCGCGGCGGCGATGGCTCTTGCGCACCAGCAGCTTCTGCATCTCGGCGCGATGACGGCCGTTCTGCCGGGTCGTGAAGCCGAGCTGGACGGCGCCCACGATCTTTCCCTTCTCATCGCGCGCGACAAGCAGGGCCTGCAAGCCGGAGACGAGATCGCAGGCGACGTCGCCCCAATAGGAGATGCCGCGCTCGCGGTCGAAGGGCAGGGTGAAGCCGACCGAGGCGCCGCCCTCGACGGCGTCGGCAAGCAGCTCCAAAAGCTCGCGCCGCATCGAAGGATCGTCGATCGCGGCGATTTGCGCGATTTCGGCCATGACGGCACCCTCAGGCATTGACGTCGACGACGACGCGCCCCCGCGTCTCGCCTTTCAGAATGCGCGGCCCGAGCGCCGGCAGCGCGCCGAGCGGCACCGTCTCGGTCATGGCGTCGAGCGCGTCCATGGGGAGATCGGCAACGAGGCGATGCCATGCTTCGCGCCGCTGCGGCTGCGGGCACAGCACCGAATCGATGCCGAGCAGGTTGACGCCGCGCAGCAGGAAGGGGATGACGCTCGCCGGAAGATCGTTGCCGCCGGCAAGCCCGCACGCCGCGACGCTGGCGCGATATTTGAGCTGCGTCAGGATGGTGGCGAGGGTGGTGCTGCCGACGGCGTCGACGGCGCCGGCCCAACGCTCGGTCTGGAGCGGCCGCGCCGGCGCCGTCGCCAGCTCGCCGCGGTCGATGATGGCGGCGGCGCCCAGCCGGCGCAGGTAATCATGCGTCGCCGGCCGGCCCGTCGAGGCCGTCACCTGATGACCGAGCTTCGCCAGGACGGCGATGGCGATGCTGCCGAGGCCGCCGGCCGCGCCCGTCACCAGCACCTCGCCGGCGCCCGGCGCGAGGCCGTGGCGCTCCAGCGCCATGACGGCGAGCATCGCGGTAAACCCCGCCGTGCCGATCGCCATGGCGCGCTTCGTCGACAACCCCTCCGGCAGCTTGACCAGCATGCCGGCATCGACGCGCGCCTTCTGCGCATACCCGCCCCAGCGCGTCTCGCCGACGCGCCAGCCGGTGAGGACGACCCTGTCGCCGGGGCGGAACTCGGCGGCCTCCGAGCGCTCGACCGTGCCGGCGAAATCGACGCCGGGGACATGCGGATAGGCGCGGACGAGGCGCCCCAAGCCGCCCAGAATCATGCCGTCCTTGTAGTTGAGGGTCGAATATTCGACGGCGACCGTGACGTTGCCGTCCGGCAGCGCCGCCTCCTCCAGCTTTTCGATCCGCGGCTCGACCTTGCCGCCCGCTTCGTGAAGAACGAGAGCCGTGAACGCGCTCATCCCCGCATCCTCATCCCATCGCCTCATGCAGCAGCGCCAGGTAATCCTCGCGGCGCGCCGGCCGCGGATTGGTGGCGTTGCAATGATCCTTCGTCGCCTCCTCGGCCATCGCCGGGAGGATTTGCCCCGGGACGCCCATCGCGCGCAAGCCCGAGGGCAGGCCGAGACGGGCATTCAGCGCGGCCACCGCCGCCGCGACGTCGCTTTCCTCCGGCAGCCCCATCGCCGCCGCGAGGCGCTGCCATTTATCGCCGACGGCCGGGCGGTTGAAGCGAAGGACCGGCGGCAGGAAGAGCGCGTTGAGCGTGCCGTGATGCAGCTTCAGCTCCGCGATGCTGCCGAGCGGGTGCGACAAGGCGTGAACAGCGCCGAGGCCCTTCTGGAAGGCCATCGCGCCCTCCATCGCGGCCATCATCATGTTCCAGCGCGCCTCGCGGTCGCTGCCATCGGCGACGGCGCGCTCGATATGGCGGCTGGCGCGGGCAAGCCCGTCGAGCGCGATCGCCTCGGCCGGCGGATTGACCGCGGGCGCGAGAAAGGTCTCGATGCAATGCGCGATCGCATCCATGCCGGTGCCGGCGGTCAGCGCCGGCGGCAGGCCGAGAGTGAGCTCGGGATCGCAAAGGGCAAGGCTCGGAACGAGGTGCGGGCTGCCGATGCCGAGCTTCCGCCCGTCCGCCATGACGATGACGGCGCCGCGCCCGACTTCGCTGCCCGTCCCGGCGGTGGTCGGAATCGCAACCATCGGCGGCATCGACGGCCTGATCTTCGCCGCGCCGCCCTCGATGAAGGCGTATTGCACCAGCGGCTCGGGATGGGTCGCGAGCAGCCGCACGCCCTTCGCGAGATCCATGGACGATCCGCCGCCCAGCGCGACGAGCCCGTCGCAGCCCTGCTCGCGATAGAGCCGCAGCGCCGCAAGGACGGCGCGCTCGGTCGGGTTGGCCGGCGTCTCGGCGTAGAGGACATGGTGGGTCGGCAGCATGTCCTGCACCCGGCGCAGCAAGGAAGACGCGGCGATCCCGGGATCCGTGACGAGGAGCGGCCGCGCCATGCCGAGCGCCCGGAGCTCGGCGGGAAGCAGCGCCACAGCGCCGAAATCGAACTGGATGCGGGTCAGATAGTTGATGAGCGCCATCGATGCGGCTTTCCGAAGGGGACGCTTGAACCACGAAGGCCCGAAAGTCACGAGGGCGGGAAAGGACCTCGCGCGCTTCGGGCCTTCGCGGCGATAACGGCTCCTAGCGCAGCGGTTCGAGGATGCTGACGAAATTGGCGACGGCGGCGCCGCCCATATTGAAGATGCCGGCGAGCTTGGCGCCCTTCACCTGGATGCCGCCCGCCGTGCCGGTGAGCTGCATCGCCGCCAGGACATGCATCGAAACGCCGGTGGCGCCGATCGGATGGCCCTTCGCCTTGAGGCCGCCCGAGGGGTTGACGGGCAGCTTGCCGTCCTTTTCCGTCCAGCCTTCGAGAATGGCACGCGCGCCCTCCCCTTTGGGCGTCAATCCCATCGCCTCGTATTCGATGAGCTCCGCCGTCGTGAAGCAGTCATGCGTCTCGACGAGGCTCAAATCCTCGAGCCCGACCCTGGCCTTGGCGAAGGCGCGCTTCCAGGCGAGCTCCGGTCCCTCGAAGGCGAGGATGTCGCGCCGGCTCATCGGCAGGAAGTCGTTGACCTGCTCGGCGGCGCGGAAGACGACCGCCTTGCCGAGGGCGAGCGCCGTCTCGACATCGGCGAGGACGAGCGCCGCCGCGCCGTCGGAGACGAGCGAGCAATCGGTGCGCTTCAACGGGCCGGCCACGAACGGGTTCTTCTCCGAGACCGTGCGGCAGAATTCGTAGCCCAGATCCTTCTGGATATGCGCCAGCGGGTTCTGCGCGCCGTTCTTGTGGTTCTTGGCGGCGATCCGCGCCAGCGCGTCGGACTGGTCGCCATAGCGCTGGAAATAAGCCTGCGTGATGCGGCCGAAGACGCCGGCGAAGCCGCCCTCGATCTCGCCCTCCTCCTTGAGGTAGCTGGCGCGGATGAGGATGTCGCCGACCTGCTGGCCCGTCACCTCGGTCATCTTCTCGACGCCGACGACGAGCACCGTCCGAGCGCGTCTGGCGGCGATCGCGTTAAGGCCCTGATGGATGGCGGCGGAGCCCGTCGCGCAGGCGTTCTCGACGCGCGTCGCCGGCTTGAAGCGGAAGGCGGGGTCGGCCTGGAAGACAAGGGAAGAGGGGAATTCCTGGCGCACGAAGCCGGCATTCATCGTGCCGAGATAGACGGCGTCGATATCGGCGGGCGCGATCCCCGCGTCATGCAGCGCGTCGATGGCGACGCGCACGATGAGGCTTTCCAGATCCTCGCTCTCGTGCTTGCCGAAGCGGGTATGGGCCCAGCCGACGATGCAGGCGGTCATCTTGCTCCTCCGCGGCGCCGGGACGGGGCGGCGCCCTTCCTCATATAGCAACGAGGAGGGCGCCCGTCATCGGCGCCGGCGCAGGGCGCCGCGCTCAGGGCTCGATGGCCCAGGATCCGTCGGCGCGCCGGCAGGCGGTGCCGTCGCCGCGCCGCGTCTCGCCCGAGACGTAGATCGCCTGCTCGAAGCGCCGGCACCATTGCGCCGCGGCGTTCTTGAAGGGCCGCGCCGCGACGACCGTGCCGGCATTGCGGCTGAAGGGGTTGCGCCACCCGACCAATTGCCCGGGCCCTGCCGTTTCGAGCGTCTGCTGCGTCGTCTCGTGCAGGCGCCGCCGGTCGGCGGGATCGAGCATGCGGGCCAAATCGCTGTTGGCGATCGAGACGAGGAGATCGTCGTCATCGGCGCCGGCGGGCTGCGCCGGCAACGGCGCCGCGGAGCTCGCCGTCACGACCGGCGCCGGATGGCGCGGCGCCGCTTCCTTGGAGGGGGTTCCGGCGGGATCGGCGCAGGCTTCGTAGTCGGAGCGCGCGGTCGTCGCCTTGCCCGCCGCGTAAACGCGCAGGTCGCTCGGCCGCATCTCGCCGGCGAGCGCCACGAGGTCGAAGGCCTCGGCGCAGAAGGACGGCGATTGCGCCGCGCGGTCGGCCGCCTCCTTCTCGAGGCCGGCGATATAGGCCGCCACCGTCGGCGGGCCGTCGCCCGCGGCATCGCGCGCGAGGTGCTCGGCCAGGATCTGCTCATAGGCGGCGAAGGTGTCGCGATTGCGCTCGGCAAAGGCCGCGTAGCTCGGCTCCTTGCAGAGATCGCCGATGACCTTCATCTCGGTGCGGAGGCGAATCGCCTGGTCGGCCTCGACTTCCTCGGGGAGATAGCAGGATCCGGCGGCGGCCGCCTCAGCCGCGAAGGCGATCAGCAGCGCGGCGGACGCGAAGGACACGCGCTTCATCGAGCGGCCTCCCGCTTGGCGAATTCACCTTATGGTAGATTAACGCGAAACCGCCTTCCGTGCGAGTCGCCAGTTGGGGCAAGAGAGAGAAAGACTAGGCCTAATGATCGATCGCCCGAAATACAGCAAAGCACGGCGCGACCGGCCGCGATGGTAAACGAAATTTCGATTTCCTCCTTCCGGGGCCTATGGCAACCTATGGGCGAACGGATTTGACTCGGATGTGATCTCCGGAGGGCCGCCATGAAGCGCCTGGTTCTCGCCGGAATCGTGATCCTCTCGGCCGCTGCGGGCGGCGCGACCGTCGCGGCGCCGGCCGATCCGGCGCAGGCGAGCTACGACATGGCCTTCGGCCTGACCCGCGCCGGCAGCTTCGGCCTCGCCGAAAGCGCCTGGCGGAGCTTTCTCAGCAAATATCCCGACCATCCCTTGGCCGGCAACGCCCAGTACTTCCTCGGTGAGACCTTCTATGACCGCCGCGACTTCGCGCGCGCCGCGATCGCCTTTGGCGTCGGCGCCGAGAAATACCCGAAGAGCGAGATGGCGGCGCCGACGCTGCTGAAGCTCGGCATCGCCCTCGGCCGCTCGGGCGAGACGGCGCAGGCTTGCGATGCCTTCGCCCGCCTCCACCGGCAATTTCCGGAGCTCGGCGGCGTCATTCGGGAGCGCGCTCTGGTCGAGGCCCGGCAGTATCGCTGCGCCGAGGCGGCGGCGGCGCCGCCGGCCGGCGCCGCCCCTTCCGCGCCGGCGGTGAAGCTCGCCGCCGCGCCAGCCGCGCATGACACGGCGCCGCTGCCGCCCGCCCCGCCGAGCGTCATCGCCGCCCCGGCGCCGGTCGCCCCCGCCACGCCGGCTGCCGCGGCGCCGCCGCCCGGCACCTCGGTGCCCGACCGCTCGGGCGAGCCGCTCAAAGCGGCGGAGGCCGAGCCGGCGCCGCCGGCGCAGCCCGTCCCTCCCGTCGATCGCGCCCCGCTCGCCGGCGTCGATGCCGAGCGGGCGGCCGCCAAGGCCGAGCTGGTGCCGACGCCGCCGCCGGTGGTGAAGCCGCGCCTCGCCGCGCTGACGCGGCCGGCGGCATCGCCGCGCCAGGCCGGCGCCGACGAGATCAAAGCGGCCCAGACGCTGCTCGCCGCGCTCGATTACGATCCCGGCCCCATCGACGGGCAGAACGGCGCCAAGCTGCGCGAGGCGGTCCGCGCCTTCGAGAAGCGCAACGATATGCGCCCGGACGGCGAGGTCTCGGACCGTCTCCTCCAGCGCCTCAGCGCCGCCGTGGCGGCGCGCAAGGCGCCGGCGCCGGCGGCGACGACCGCGGCGCAGCGTCTCGCCGGCACCGGCTTCGTCGTCAGCAAATCGGGCTTCGTCGTGACGAGCTACCGCCTCGTCGCGGCATGCAAGGAGGTGCGCGTCCGCTCTGTCGCCTCCGAGAGCGTGCCGGCGCCGGTCATCGCCGCCGACCAGCGCGACGATCTGGCGCTGCTCCGCTTCAAATCGGCCGCCGCCGCGGCGGTCAGCTTCCGCGACGGGCGCGGGCCGCGGCAGGGCGAGGGAGTGGTCGTGACCGGGCTGTCGCTCGGCGAGGGCGGCTCCTCGGATTTTTACCTGACGACCGGCGTCATCAACGCGCTTTCAGGCGGTCATGACGACAACCGCCTGCTCCGCATCAGCGCGCCGATCGACGCCGAAAGCGGCGGCGCGCCGGTCTTCGACGGGCATGGCCACGTCATCGGCATCCTCGGCGCCGCCGGCCGCGGGCGCGGCAAGGGCGGCGACGGAACGGGCGAGGCAGGTCTCGCCTTGCGGGCGACAGTCGCGCGTAACTTCCTCGACGCGCACAATGTCGATTACGACAGCGCCGCGGCCGGCGCCGAGCTGAAGGCCGCCGAGATCGGCGATGCCGCCAAGGACGTCGTCGTCCTCGTCGAGTGCCACCGCTGATCTGACGACGCTTCCCGCGCCATTCGCGTTTTGCCGCCGGGCCGCTATGCTGGCCGCCATGTCCCAGAGCCTCGCCCTGCGCCGTCCCGACGACTGGCACCTCCATCTGCGCGACGGCGCCATGCTGGCCGCCGTCCTCCCCTTCACGGCGCGGCAATTCGCCCGCGCCATCATCATGCCGAACCTCGTGCCGCCCGTAACGACGGTGGCGGCGGCCGCGGCCTACCGCCGGCGCATTCTCGCCGCTCTCCCTCGCGGAGCGGAATTCACCCCGCTGATGACCTGCTATCTCACCGATGCGACCGATCCCGAGGAGCTGGCGCGCGGCCACCGCGAGGGCGTCTTCACCGCGGCGAAGCTCTATCCGGCGCACGCCACGACGAATTCGGCGCATGGCGTCACCGACCTCGCGCGCATCGAGCCCGTGCTGGAGCGCATGGCGCGCATCGGCATGCCGCTCCTCGTCCATGGCGAGGTGACGGAGCCCGGCGTCGATGTCTTCGACCGCGAAGCCGTCTTCATCGAGCGCGTGCTGGCGCCGCTCCATCGCCGCCTGCCGGAGCTGAAGATCGTCCTCGAACACGCGACGACCGAGGAGGCCGTCGCCTTCGTTTCCGCCTGCGGCCCCACCGTCGCGGCGACGATCACCGCCCATCACCTCGTCATCAACCGCAATGCCATTTTCGCGGGCGGCCTCCGCCCGCATCTCTACTGCCTGCCGATCGCCAAGCGCGAGACGCACCGCCTCGCCCTGCGCCGCGCCGCCGCCTCGGGCGATCCGCATTTCTTCCTCGGCACCGATTCGGCGCCGCACCCTGTCACGGCGAAGGAGAGCGCCTGCGGCTGCGCCGGCATCTTCACCGCGCCCGCCGCCCTCGAGATTTACGCGCAGGTCTTCGAGGAAGAAGGCGCGCTCGACCGCCTTGAAGCCTTCGCCTCGCTGAACGGCCCGCGATTCTACGGCTTGCCGCCCAACGAGGCGCGCATCGCCTTGCGGCGGCGGAGCTGGCGCGTGCCGGAGCGGGTCGCTGCCGGCGAGGCTTGGATCGTGCCGTTCCTGGCGGGGGAAGAGGTCTTGTGGGCAATCGCGTGATCGTTGCGCGCACGTCTCCGCGCGCCCGTGAATAATGAGGCTAAGGCGCCGCCAGGGCCGCGAAGACATCCGGCACCGGCGGCCGGCGCAGGATGTGATGGCGGTGCCAGAGAGCGTAGAAGAGGAGAGTCCAGGCGGCGAAGCCGCGGCGCTTGCCCTCGATATGGGCGAACAGCTTCTCGACCGCGCCCGGCAGGCAGAGCTCGCGAATGCCGGGCTGCGCCGCGACGAGCGGCCCGAGCGTGGCGCCGCGCCGCGCCAGCCACTCGATGACCGGCACCGCGAAGCCGCGCTTGCGGGCGAAGGCTTCGGCGGCCGGCAGGCGCTCGGCGAGCCAGCGCCGCAGCAGCCATTTGCCGAGGCCTTTGCGCACCTTGAGATCGTCGGGGAGGCGAAAGGCGAGTTCGGCGACGCGGCGGTCGAGGAAGGGCGTCCGCCCCTCGACGCCATGCGCCATGAGGCAGCGGTCGAGCTTGACGAGGAGATCGTTCGGCAGCCAGTCGGCGCAATCGGTCGCCTGCGCCACCTGAAGGCGCGTCCGCCCCGGACGGGCGCTGCGCACCTCGGCGGCGGCGATGCCGTCGCGCCAGCCCGCGAGGTCGCCGCGCAGAATGCCGAGCCCATCGAGATTGCCGCGGCCGCGCGCCAGCTTGCCGCCCGCCCACCAGGGCCGCATCACCGCGCGGTAGCGGCCGTAGCCGGCGAAGAGCTCGTCGCCGCCTTCGCCCGAGAGGATGACTTTGAGGCCCTCGGCGCGGGCGGCGGCAGCGAGCTTATAGGTGGGCAGCAGGGCGTAATCCGCGGTCGGATCATCGACGGCGCCGGCGATCTCGGGCAGAAGGCGCCAGAAATCCGTCTCGCCGAACTCGATCACCCGATGCTCGGCGCCAACCGCGGCGGCAACGGCGCGCGCCTGGGCGCGCTCGTCATGGACGCCGGTATTGGCGAAGCCGGCCGTGAAGGCGCGGACCGGCCGGTCGTTGAGCCGCGCCATCATCGCCAGCACGGCCGCCGAATCGATGCCGCCCGAGAGGAACATGCCATAGGGCACGTCCGAGCGCTGATGGATGAGGACGCTGTCGGCCAGCACTGCATCGAGACGGGAGAGGGCCTCGCCCTCGCTCATCGGAAGCGGCGCCCCGGCGGGCAGCGCCTCGCGATGCTGGCGCTCGACGACGCGGCCGCGGCGGACGACGACGGTCTCGCCCGGCAGAAGGCGGTGGATGCCGGCGAAGATCGTCTCCCGCCCGGTCGTGAATTGGAGCTGCAGCAGCTCGTCCCGCGGCTGACGCAGCGCCACCGGCTGGACGAGCCCGGCGGCGAGGAGCGCGTTCGGCTCCGAAGCGAAGGCGAAGCCGGCGGCGGTCTCGGCATAGTAGAGCGGCTTGATGCCGAAGGGGTCGCGGGCGAGGACGAGGTGACCCGCCGCCGGATCGTGAATCGCCAGCGCGTACATGCCGCGCAGATGCTCGGTGAAAGCGAGGCCATGGCGGCGATAGAGATGGAGCGGCGGCTCGCAATCGGAGGCGGTGGCGAAACTCGCTCCCGGGAGCTCGGCGCGCAGCTCGATGTAGTTGTAGATTTCGCCATTGGCGAGGAGCGCCGCGCCGCCCGGCTCGTAAAGCGGCTGGTCGCCGGTTTCGAGGTCGATGATGGCAAGGCGCATCTGAACGATGCCGACGTCGCCGGCGCGGTAATGGCCGGCGCCGTCGGGCCCGCGATGCCCGAGGGCGGCGCCGAGGGATTTGAGCAGCCCCGCATCCGGCGCCGTTCCGTCCACCGTCATGATGCCGGCGATGCCGCACATCAGCGCGCCGCCACCTCGGCAAAGAAGGCGCGATACTGCGCGACGACGCGGGCTTCGGTGAACTCCGCCTCATAGGCGGCGCGGCCGCCGGCGGCAAGGCGCCGGCGCAGCGCCGCATCGCCGGTCACCTGCCGCAGCGCCGCCGCCAAGGCCGCCGCGTCATCGACCGGCACGAGGAGGCCGCTCTCGCCCTCGCGGATGAGCTGGCGCGGGCCGGCGCTCGCCGCCGCCACCACGGGGCGCGCCGCCGCCCATGCTTCGATAACGACATTGCCGAGCGGCTCGTGCCGCGATGCACAGACGAGGAGATCGGCCGCGGCGAGCAGCGCCGCCGTGTCCTCGCGCCAGCCGAGAAAGCGGACGCGCTCGCCGAGGCCGAGCCCGGCCGCCTGCCGCTCCAGCGCCGAGCGCAGCGCACCGGCGCCGGCGATCCAGAGATGGAGGCCCGGCACCTGCGCCAGGGCGTCGATGAGGAGGTCGAAACCCTTGTTCGGATGGAGGCGGCCGAGCGCCAGAGCGAGCGGGACGCCTTCGGGCGTCCCCACGGAGCTGCGCTCTGCCGCGGCGGCTCCGGGTTCCTCGACGAAATTCGGCAGGTAATGGGCGCGATGCTGCGGCCAGCCCTCGGCGATGAAATAGGCGACGAGATCGCGCGTGTTGCCGATGAGGTGGTCGCAGTTCCGATAGTGCTTCAAATCGTAATAGCCTCCGAGCCGGGCAACATGCACGAATTCGCCGCGCGGGCAAAGCCGGCTCGCCCGGCTCATCCAGGTCAAAATGATGTCCGGCCGGTAGGCGGCGATGGCGCGGCGGAAGCCGCGGCCGGTGCGCCAGTCGAGGGCGCCGCCGAAAGGCAGCTCATGGACGGCGACGCCCGCCGCGCGCAGATGCGCCGCATGCGCCGCATGGCGGACGAGGGCGAGCTGGTCCTGACCCGCACGGTGGAGGGCCGCGACGAGGCGAAGGAAGAACTGCTCGGCGCCGCCATGCCGCGCGCCCCCCAAGGCTTGCAGGACCCGCATCGCGCCGTCACTCGCGGTCGAGCCGCGCCTTCAGATAAGAGAGGATCGGATAAAGCCCGGCGCAGAGAGCGATCATGAAGCCGTAGGGCCCTTCGCGATAGCCGCGCCGCCCGACATAGCATTTCCAGAAGCGCGAGGCGATCCGCCGCAGATTGGCGCCGTAGGAGCCGATGTCGCCGCTCTCGCGCAGATCCTTGGCGCGCGCCGAGCTGTAGCGGTCGAGGCGCTGGATCATGTCCGAGAGGTCGCGGTCGACATAGTGGTCGAGGCGGTTCTCGAGACGCGGCCCCTTGTGGCCGCGAAGCTGGAGCGCCGGATGGACGCGCTGCGGGCCCCAATGCTTGAACCCCTTGCGGAAGAGCCCCGGATAGGCCGAGCGGCCGAAGGCGGCGCCCCAGCCCCAGCGGACGAGCCGGTCGCCGATGTAGTTGTCGACCGGAATCTCGTGCCAATCGAAGCGCGAAGTCTCGGCGGTGCGGCGGAGCTCGGCCGCGAGCATCGGCGAGACGCGCTCGTCGGCGTCGATCTCAACGATCCATTGCCCCCGGCAGGCGGCGATGCCGGTGTTGCGCCGCTCGCCCTCGCGCTCCCACGCGCCTTCGACGAGCCGTTCCGTGAAGCGCCCCGCGATGGCGCGCGAAGCGTCGGTGCAGCGGTCGAGAACGACGACGATCTCGTCGGCGAAGGAAAGGCGTTCGAGGCAGTCCGCGAGCTGCCGCTCCTCGTTGTGGACGACGACGAGAGCCGAGAGCACCGGCAAGGGAATGCTCACGCCGCGGCGCCCCCGATTTGCTGCCAGAGCCGCGCCGCCGCCGCCTCGACCTCCGCGACTTCGAGCGAATCCATCATCGTCCCCGTCCGGCGGTGGTCGAAGTCGGGCCCGTAGAGCGCCTCCGGCGGGATCGGCGTCTGCGCCACCGCCGTGCGCGTGCCCCAGGGCGCGTATTGCGCCGCCTGGGTCGGGCCGAAGAGGCCGAGGGTCGGCGCACCCGCAGCGGCGGCGATGTGCATGAGCCCGGTATCGTTGCCGATGAAGAGCGCGGCGCGGCTGAGCACCGCGGCCGCCGTCAGGAGATCGACGCGGCCCACGAGATCGATGAGGCGCTCGGCGGGCACGGCGGCGAGGAGCGGCGCCGCCTGCCCGCGCTCATGCGCCGCCGCCAGCACGGCGACGCGCGCCCCCGCCAGCAGCCCGCCCGGCGCGGTGAGGCGCAGCGCCAGCTCGGCGAAGCGCTCGCCGCGCCACTGCTTGCCGCGCCAATTGGCGGCGGGGCCGATAGCGAGGACGGCGCCGCCGGGCGGCACCAGCGCCGCGGCGGCGCGCTCGTGCCGGGCCGCGAGCCAGAGCCGCGGCGCCGGCGGCGGGTCGAGGCCGAAGAGCCGCCCGAGCTGGGCGACGCGGTGCTCCGCCGGGCCGTTCTTGCCGGCGACGCGGCGCGCCCGGGCGAAGAGCAGATAAGCGAGGGCCGAGCCGCGCAGATCGACGACGAGATCCCAGGCGCGGCCCGCGACCGCGCCATAGAGCGCAAGCCAATGCCGGGCGAAGCGCCGCTTCTCGACGACGATGACGCGGTCGAGCCTCGGCACCGCGGCAAAAAGCGGCGCCGCCGCCGGCCCTGCGGCGATCGTGACCCGCGCCTGCGGATGGCGCTCGAGCAGGTGCCCCAGCACGCCCGTCGAGAGTACGGCATCGCCGATCCGCGTCGCGGTGACGAAGAGAATGCGCATGGCGCGGCAGTGATACAGAGCCGATGGGTGGTTGTGAAGCCGAAGGAGCGGCCTTGTCCGATCGGTGGGACCGCGATCCTGCGCTGCAATGGAGCAATGCCGGCGCTTGCGCCGCGGCGCGCCGTCCCCTACCTCATGGCCCTGGCATATCGGAGGCGTTCTCGATGGCGGAGAGATCGTTCGTGGCCCTGCCGCAGCGCGCGCTGCTCGCCGTAAGCGGCGCGGATCGGCGCGCCTTTCTCCAGGGGCTCGTGTCGAACGATGTCGAGAAAGTCTCGCCGTCGCGCACCGTCCATGCGGCGCTGCTGACGGCGCAGGGCAAGTATCTGCACGACTTCTTCATCATCGAGCGCGGCGACGCCTTCCTTCTCGAGGCTGAGGCGGCGCGGCTTGCCGATCTCCAGCGCCGCCTCTCGATCTATCGGCTGCGCGCCAAGGTGGCGATCGCGCCCGCCGAAGCCGGGCTCGCCGTCGCAGCGGCGTTCGGCGAAGGCGCGCTCGCCGCGCTGGGTCTGCGCGAGGAGGCGGGTGCGGCCGCTCCCTTCGCCGGCGGCCTCGCCTATGTCGATCCGCGGCTCGCCGCGCTCGGCGCGCGCCTTATCGTTCCGCCGGAGAGCGGCTTCGCCGGTTTGCGCGCGGCGGGGTTCGCGGAGGCCGGCGCCGCCGCTTATGATCGGATGCGCATCGGCCTCGGCGTGCCGGACGGCAGCCGCGATCTCGCCGTCGAGAAGGCGATCCTGCTCGAAGCCGGCTTCGACGAGCTCAACGGCGTCGACTGGCAGAAGGGCTGCTATGTCGGGCAGGAGCTGACGGCGCGCACCAAATATCGCGGCCTCATCAAGAAGCGGCTGATGCCGGTGCGCGTCGAAGGACCGCTGCCCGAGCCGGGCACGCCGGTCCGGCGCGGCGGCGAGGAGGTGGGCGAGATCCGCTCCGGCGCGGGCGACACGGCGCTGGCGCTGCTGCGGCTCGAAGCCATCGCCGAGCCCGGCCTCGAAGCCGGCGGCGCCCGCGTGACGCCGCAGATGCCGGGCTGGGCAAGGTTCTGAACTTCACCGCAGAGGGCGCGGCGGATGCGCGGAGGACGTTTCCGCGTCGTCATTGCGAGCAAAGCGAAGCAATCCAGCCGCCGTGAGTTCTGGATTGCTTCGCCTTCGGCTCGCAATGACGGTAAAGCAGGGTTCGAATGTCCAGTAACAGACGGGTACACGCGATTTTCTATAAATACTCGTCAAATTGATTTATTTGCGATTCTGACGCCTCTGTGCTCTCATTCGCTCCGAACGGAGCACATTCCATGGACATCGCCATCTCGAATGCTTTGTCTGGACTGGTCGCGGCGCGGCAGCGCATCGCCGTTGCCGCCTCGAACATCGCGAATGCCGGGTCGGACGGCGCCTTGCCGGGACAGAGCGCAGAGCCCAACGCGCCGCAAGCCTATGTGCCGCTGCGCGTCGATCAGCAGAGCCTCGAAGCGGGCGGGACGCTCGCCACGACCCGATCAGTCGATCCCTCCTTCGTCACCGCTTATGATCCGAACGCGCCTTATGCCAACGCCGCGGGCGAAGTCGCCGCGCCCAATGTCGATCTCGCGACCGAAGCGATCGACACGCTGGCCGCCGCGCGCGCCTATGAGGCCAATCTACGGGTCGTCGAGACCGCGACCGAGATCGACCGCGAGGCGGTCGATCTCGGCCGCCACGACCTAACCGCCTGAACGCCGGGAGAGTGCGGCGAGGCGCCGGAAGGGCGAGGCATCGGCCGCCTCGCCCGACGGCGCCGCGCGCCGCACCCCCTCGCGTCCGAAGCGCTCGCGCACGGCTTCGAGGAACCAGTCTTCCGCCTGGCGGCGGCGCGCGGCCGCGAGCCGATCCTCGGCGGCGAGCCAGGCCAGGTGATCCGCCGCCGCGGCGACGAGCTGCGCCAGCCCCTCGCCGGTCGCGGCGGCGACGCGCAGCACCGGCGTCGCCCAGGCACCCGGACCCGGCCGCCCGCCGAGGCGCAGCGCCGCCACGGCGTCGATCCGCGCGCGCTCGGCGGCGTCGCCCACATCGCTCTTGGTCACCACCATGATGTGCGGAATCTCGACGATCCCGGCCTTCATGAATTGCAGGCTGTCGCCGGCGCCGGGCTGGATGCAGAGGAGGACGGTGTCGGCGGCGCCGACGATCTCGGTCTCGGACTGGCCGACGCCCACCGTCTCGATGACGACGATGTCGTAGAGCGCCCGCATCAGCACCATCGCCGCGAAAGTGAGGGCGGAGAGGCCGCCGAGCCGGTCGCGCGCCGCCATGGAGCGGACGAAGAGCCCGCCATCGGCGGGATCGGTGCGCAGCCGCATGCGGTCGCCGAGAAGGGCGCCGCCGGACAGGCGCGAGGAAGGATCGACGGCGATGACGGCAACCGTCCGACCGGCGCCGCGCCAGCGCTGGATGAGGGCGCCGATCAGCGTCGATTTCCCGACGCCCGGCGGACCCGTGACGCCGATCACATGGGCGCACGGGGCCACGAAGGCGGCATCGAGGAGATCGAGCGTCGCCGGCGCGTCGGGCGCCTCTTCGATCCGGGCGAGCGCCGCCGCCAGCGCCGGTTTGCCGCCGGCGCGAAGCGAGGCGAGGAGCTCGCCTTCCCCCGCCCGCGCTCCCTCCGCTCCCCCGCCCCTCTCTCCACCGGGGATAGGGCAGGGTGAGGGGGAGGCGCCGCCGATGAGATTTTTGTCAGGAGAGGCGGGACGTGTCGGCCCCCCCTTACCCTCCCCGCTGCGCGGGTCCCCTCCCTCGCCCCGCTGGGGACAGGGAATCACGCGGTCATGTGATGATGAAATCTGGAACGTCCCGTTCGTTCACGCCGTCGTCTCGGCGGGGGTGGTCGCGATCGCGGCCTGCGCCGCGGCGAGGCGGGCGATCGGCACGCGATAGGGCGAGCAGGAGACGTAGTCGAGGCCGACCTCCTGGCAAAAGCGGATCGAGGCGGGATCGCCGCCATGCTCGCCGCAGATGCCGAGCTTCAAGCCCTTGCGCGTGCGGCGGCCGCGCTCCGTCGCGATGCGGATGAGCTCGCCCACGCCCTCGACATCGAGCGAGACGAAGGGGTCCTGCTCGAAGACCCCCTGCTTCTGGTACGTCGAAATGAAGCTCGCGGCGTCGTCGCGCGAGAGGCCATAGGTTGTCTGCGTCAGATCGTTCGTGCCGTAGCTGAAGAATTCGGCGCTCTTGGCGATCTCGCCGGCGGTCAGGGCGGCGCGCGGCAGCTCGATCATGGTCCCGACCATGTAATCGATGGCGATGCCGCTCGCCTTGGCGATCTCGGCGCCGATGCCGTCGATCATCTCTTTCAGGATGTCGAATTCCTTCCTGGTGGCGATGAGCGGCACCATGATCTCGGGGCAGACGGTCACGCCCGTCTCCTGCTGCACGGCGGTCGCCGCCTCGAAGATGGCGCGCGCCTGCATCTCGTAGATTTCGGGATAGGAGATGCCGAGCCGGCAGCCGCGATGGCCCAGCATGGGATTGGCCTCGTGCAGCACGGCGGCGCGATGGCGGATGGCGCCGCGGTCCTTGCCGGTGGCGGCGGCGAGCTCGGCGAATTCCTCCTCGCTGTTCGGCAGGAATTCGTGGAGCGGCGGGTCGAGCAGGCGGATCGTCACCGGCAGGCCCTTCATGATGCGGAAGAGCTCGATGAAATCCTCGCGCTGCATCGGCAGCAGCTTTTGCAGCGCCGCGCGCCGGCCGGCCGCGTCGTCCGCCATGATCATCTCGCGTACCGCGAGGATGCGGCCGCTGTCGAAAAACATGTGCTCGGTGCGCGACAGGCCGATGCCCTCGGCGCCGAAGCGCCGCGCCGTCTTGGCGTCGAGCGGCGTCTCGGCATTGGCGCGCACCTTCATGGTGCGGATCTGGTCGGCCCAGCCCATGAGCGTCGCGAAATCGCCGGAGAGCTCGGGCTGGATCGTCGGCACCTCGCCCAGCATGACCTCGCCGGTCGAGCCGTTGAGAGTGATGATCTCGCCCGCCTTCACCGTGATGTCGCGCACCGAGAGCGTGCCCGCCTTGTAGTCGATGCGAATGTCGCCGGCGCCGGCGACGCAGGCGCGCCCCATGCCGCGCGCGACGACGGCGGCGTGGCTCGTCATGCCGCCGCGCGTCGTCACGATGCCGCGCGCCGCATGCATGCCGTGGATGTCCTCGGGACTCGTCTCGACGCGGACGAGGATCACGTCCTCGCCCTTGCCGGCGCGCTTTTCCGCCTCGTCGGCCGAGAAGACGACGGCGCCCGAGGCGGCGCCGGGCGAAGCCGGCAGGCCGCGCGCCAGCACCGTCTTCTTCGCCTTGGGATCGAGCGTCGGATGGAGGAGCTGGTCGAGCGAGGCCGGCTCGACGCGGCGCACCGCCTCGCGCTTGTCGATGACGCCCTCCTTGACGAGGTCGACGGCGATCTTGAGCGCCGCCGGCGCCGTGCGCTTGCCGGTCCGCGTCTGCAGCATCCACAGCTTGCCCTGCTGCACCGTGAACTCGATGTCCTGCATGTCGCGGTAATGGCTTTCGAGCGTGCGGCGCACTCTCATGAGGTCGGCGAAGACGCTCGGCATCACCTCTTCCATCGCCGGCAGCTGCGAATTGTTGGCGAGCTTGCCGGCGATCGTCAGATGCTGCGGCGTGCGGATGCCGGCGACGACATCCTCGCCTTGGGCATTGACGAGGTATTCGCCATAGAACTCGTTGGCGCCGGTCGAGGGGTTGCGCGTGAAGGCGACGCCGGTCGCGCAGTCATCGCCCATATTGCCGAAGACCATCGCCTGCACGTTGACGGCCGTGCCCCAATCGGCGGGAATGCCGTGGAGGCGGCGGTACGTGGCGGCGCGCTGGTTCATCCACGAGCCGAAGACGGCGCCGATGGCGCCCCAGAGCTGCTCCTGCGGATCCTGCGGGAAGGGGCGGCCGAGCTCGCGCTCGACGATCTCCTTGTAGCCGGCGACGATCTCGCGCCAATCGGCGGCTTCGAGCTCGGTGTCGAGCGTCGCGCCCTTGTCGAGCTTGTGCTCCTCGAGCAGCTCCTCGAAATGGTGATGCTCGACCCCGAGCACCACCTGCCCGTACATCTGGATGAAGCGGCGATAGCTGTCGAAGGCGAAGCGCTCGTCCTGGCTGCGCTTTGCGAGGCCGCCCACCGTCGCGTCATTGAGGCCGAGATTGAGGACGGTGTCCATCATACCGGGCATCGAGGCGCGGGCGCCGGAGCGGACGGAGACGAGGAGCGGGTTGGCGGGATCGCCGAAACGGGCACCGATCCGAGCCTCGAGCTTCGCCAACGCCGCCTTCACCTCGGCGGCGAGGTCCTTCGGATAGCTCTTCCCGTTCTGGTAAAAATAGGTGCAGACCTCGGTCGTGATCGTGAAGCCGGGCGGCACCGGAAGCCCGAGATTGGCCATCTCCGCCAGATTCGCGCCCTTGCCGCCGAGCAGGTTCTTCATGTCGGCGCGCCCCTCGGCGGCGCCGTCGCCAAAGCTGTAGACCCACTTCGCCATCGCGCCTTATCCCTCGATCTGCGAAAAATCGGCGACCCGGTTCAGCGTCGCGCGGATTTGCGACAAGAGCCGCAGGCGATTGGCCCGCAGCGCGCCATCCTCGCAATTAACGGTGACATGGTTAAAAAATTCATCAACCGGGCGGCGGAGCCGCGCCAACGCCGCCATGGCCACGCCGAACTCCTCCATGTCGAGTGCCGCGGCGCTTAAACGCTCGACCTCGGCCAAACGTTCGGCGAGCGCCCGTTCTTCACCGGTCCGGAGAAGCTCGACGTCGGGCGCCTCGGCATAGGAGCGCCCGTCCTTCTTCTCCTCAATGCGCACAATGTTGGAGGCGCGGCGATAGGCGACGAGCAGGTTGGCGCCGTCCTCGGTCTTGAGGAACGCCTCGAGCGCCGCGACGCGGGCGAGTAGGCGGACGAGGTCGTCTTCGCCGCCCAGTGCGAAGACGGCGGCGATGAGATCGTGCCGCACGCCTTGCTCGCGCAGATGCACTTTGAGGCGGTCGGCGAAGAAGTCGAGCAAGCTGCCGACGTTTCCCGCCTCCAGCTCGGCACGAAAAGCGGCGCGGGCCGCCTTGAAGGCGTCGCCGAAGATCATGAAGGCGGCGCCGAAGGCGCGCGCCAGCGGCAGGCGCAGCTTGTTCTCGATGACGAGCCGGATGACGCCCAGCGCCGCCCGCCGCAGCGCGTAGGGATCCTTCGAGCCCGTCGGCTTCTCGTCGATGGCGAAGAAGCCGACGAGCGTGTCGATCTTGTCGGCGAGCGCCGCGACGATGCTGACGGGCGCGCCGGGGCAGCGGTCGCTCGGCCCCAGGGGCGAGTAGTGCTCGGCGATGGCGTCGGCGATCTCGGGCGGCTCGCCGTCATGGAGGGCGTAGTAGCGGCCCATGACGCCCTGGAGCTCGGGGAACTCGCCGACCATCCCGGTCGAGAGATCGGCCTTGGCGAGGCGCGCCGCCCGCTTTGCCAGCGCCGCATCGGCGCCGGGGACGAAGGCGGCGATCGTCTCGGAGAGCGCCTCGACGCGCCGCACCTTGTCGAGCACCGTGCCGAGCTTCGCATGGAAGACGCGCTCGCCCAGCTTCTCGACGCGGCTTTCGAGCCGCGTTTTGCGGTCCTGGTCCCAGAAGAACTGCGCGTCCGACAGCCGCGCCCGCAGCACCCGCTCGTTGCCGGCGACGATGGCGGCGCCGCCATCTCGGGTGAGGTTGTTGGCGATGACGAGAAAGCGCGGCGCGAGGCGCCCCGCCTTGTCGAGGCAGGCGAAATATTTCTGATGCGCCCGCATCGCCGTCGTCAGCACCTCGGGCGGCAGCGCCATGAAGGCGGGGTCGATGGCGCCCGAAAGGACGACCGGAAACTCGACGAGCCCCGTCACCTCGTCGAGCAGCGCCGGATCCTCCTTGAGGCGCAGCCCCTCCCCATGCGCCATGAGGCGCAGATCGTCGGCGATCTTCTGCCGCCGCGCCGCGGGATCGAGGATGACATAGGCGCCGCGCAGCTTCTCGGCGTAATCGGCGAAGCCGGTGACGGCGAAGCGCGCAGGCGCGAGGAAGCGGTGGCCAAATGTCTTATTGTTTGCAATCAGCTTGTCCTGGTCTGTGGGTTCGATAATGCTTTTCAGATCACGCTTAAGATCGAGTTCAAAAGTCAGCGCCTCACCATCAACAACAGCCAAGATATTGCGTAGTGGACGAACCCAACGAAAGCTATTGTTTCCCCATCTCATTGATTTTGGCCAACTAAAGTCCTCGATTATTTCATCAAGCACCTCTACGATAGCTCTTTGGATCGGTAGGCCCTTGATCAGTGAAGATGTGAAATAGAAATCGCCCTTTTCAGTTCGCCTGATCTCACATTGGTCAATAGAGTTGAGACCAACTGACTTCAAAAAGCCCTCGATCGCCTTTGAGGGCGCGCCGACGCGCGGTCCCCGCCGCTCCTCGCTGACATCGGGCTGGGCCTCCGGCAGGCCATCGACGACGAGCGTCAGCCGCCGCGGCGTGACGAAGGCGCGCGCCTCACCGTGGCGGAGCTGGGCCGCCGCCAGCTTTTCGATAGCGAGGCGGCGCAGCTCCTCCGCCGCCCGCGCCTGCATGCGCGCCGGGATCTCTTCGGTGAAGAGCTCGAGGAGCAGCTCGGGCATTTATCGCCCTCGCCCCTTGGGGAGAGGGAGGGGACCCATGCGCAGCATGGGGAGGGTGAGGAGGATGCGCAGCACGGTCAATCTCTTCGGAACCATCGCGCCCCGGCGGCTCCCCGTCACCCTGCCCTCTCCCCGTTGGGGGGAGGATGCATGTCCGAGCCGCCCGCGACCCACGCCTCGCAGCAGGCCTTGGCCAGCGTCCGGACGCGGGCGATGTAGGCGGCGCGCTCGGTCACGCTGATGACGCCGCGGGCATCGAGCAGGTTGAAGATGTGGCTCGCCTTCATGCATTGGTCATAGGCGGGGAGCGCGAGGCCGGCCGCGACCAGCGCGCCGCATTCCGCCTCGGCGTCGCGGAAATGCTCGAAGAGCTTGCCGGTGTTCGCGTATTCGAAATTGAAGGCGGAGAACTCCCGCTCGGCGCGATGGAAGACGTCGCGATAGGTGATGCGGCCGGCGCCGGGCGCGCCGTTGAAGTCGAGATCGAAGATGCTCTCGACGCCCTGGACATACATGGCGAGGCGCTCGAGCCCGTAGGTGAGCTCGGTCGAGACGGGATCGCATTCGAGGCCGCCCACCTGCTGGAAATAGGTGAACTGGCTCACCTCCATGCCGTCGAGCCAGACCTCCCAGCCGAGCCCGGCGGCGCCGAGGGTCGGACTCTCCCAATCATCCTCGACGAAGCGGATGTCGTGGAGGCCGGCATCGATGCCGATCGCGGCGAGGCTGCCGAGATAAAGCGCCTGGCTGTCGGCGGGCGCCGGCTTCAGGATGACCTGGAACTGGTAATAATGCTGCAGCCGGTTCGGGTTCTCGCCGTAGCGGCCGTCGGTCGGCCGCCGCGAGGGCTGGACATAGGCGGCGCGCCAGGGCTCGGGGCCGAGCGCCCGCAAGGTCGTCGCCGGATGAAAGGTGCCGGCGCCCATTTCGAGGTCGTAGGGCTGCAGAATGACGCAACCCTGCGCCGCCCAATAGCGCTGCAATTCGAGGATGATCGACTGGAAGCTGGTCGCTCCCGCCGCAGGCCCGGCCGCCATTCTCGCCTTATCCGCAGGCAGTTGTTGTGCGGCGCACCATATCGGCGGGATTCGGGAGGGTCAATCGCGGCTGCTGGCCCGGCAGCCATCAGCTTTCAGCTATCAGCCGTCAGCTTTCAGCAGAGCGGAGAACCGGCAGCTGACAGCTTCTCACCACGGGCAATCGCTGCGGCCGCAGCGGCTGGCGCCGCGCGCGGCGACATAGGTGCCGCAGCTCCGGCACTTCACCATGTCCTCGGCCTCGAGGCGGGCGGCGCCGGCGCGCTTGCGCCCCTCGGCCGCGTCGCGGGCGCGGCGGAGCGCCTGCCGGACCTCCTCGACCCGGGCCACGTATTTATAGCCGTACCAGACGAGAAGAATGACGACGACGAGGAGGACGAGTTTGCTGAAGCCGAGGCCGAGCATGGATAGGGTTTAGGGAGCGCTGCGGGCGCGGTCAAGAAAAGCCCGCGTCAGAGGCCGAAGCGTCCCCAGAGAAGCCGCTCCTCGACCGTCGCCAGCAAATCGCCCACGGCCTCGCCGGCGACCGCGCCGAAGCCGCCCCGCGCCGCCCAGGGCAAGGGCAGAGCCGGAAAGCGCCGCCGGCGGTCCTCGACGAGGCGAAGCTCAACCTTGTCGCCGAAACGGGCGCGCATGACGCCGCGCAGATCGCCGATGCCGTCGATGAGCCCCCGCTCCAGCGCCGCGCGGCCGGTGAAGACGTCGCCGTTGAAGAGCTCTTCCTCGCTGCCCTTCAGCCTCGCGCCGCGGCGGCTCTTCACATGCTCCTTGAAGCTCAGATGGATGTCGCGCTGAATCGCCGTCAGGCGCTCGACGTCGCGCGGATCCTCGGCGAGGAACGGATCGAGCAGCGATTTGCGCTCGCCGGCGGTATAAAGGCGGCGGTCGATGCCGAGGCGGCGCAAGAGCTCGGTGAAGCCGAAGCCGGCGCTGACGACGCCGATCGAGCCCAGGATCGAGGTCTCCTCGGCATAGATCTCGTCGGCGGCAAGCGCGAGCCAATAGCCGCCGGAGGCCGCGACGTCCTCGGCGAAGGCGAAGACCGGCAGGTTCTTCTCGTCGGCGAGCTGCCGGATGCGGCGATAGAGAAGGGCCGATTGCACGGGCGAGCCGCCGGGCGAGTTGACGCTGAGCGCCACCGCTGCCAGCCGGCGCAGTCCGAAGGCGCGCTCGATCACCCCCGCCTTGTTGGCGAGGCTGAGGCCGCGCCGCCCGCGCATGCCGATGGCGCCGTTGAGGCGCAGCACGGCGACGACGGGCGGCGGGTTGCGGAAGCGCTCCAGCGGAATGTGGCGCGCGAGATCGCGAAGCTCCATAGCCGGAGTAGATGGTCGATCGCGCGTCGGTTGCCAAGCCCGCGCCGGGACGCCGGCTGAGCGCCATTCGAGCACCCGGCTGCCGGAGGCGTAGCGCTTCCGCCCGCGCTCGAAGCGATCGGCGTGCCGCGGCCAGAAGGCGACCATGAGGAAGGTCGCGAAAAGCGGGCCGCCATGGGTTTCACCTCGCCAAAAAAGCCCCGCCGCATTTGACGGGGCCTCGGGTCAGTCATTCGTCCTTGCAGCGCGGCTAGCGCCTGCAACACCCCTCCGGCTCCGCCGCGGCGAGCGACGGGTCGTTGGCGGCCATGACGCAGAAGCCCAGGTTTCGCATGGTAGCATGGTAGTGGGCGCGGGCCCGGCCTGTCAAAGCGAGCTGAGGCCGAGGCTGGGCGGGTTGCCGGCCGTCATGCCGGCATGGCAATAATGTCCGCGATGGGCACGATCCGCGACAGCATCTGGCAGGCGCTGGGCCGCCGCCTCGGCGCCGGGGAGAACGAGACGGCGGCGGAGCCCGCCTGCACCTTCTGCGGTCGGGCCGGCGACGAGGTGGCGCATCTCATCGCCGGACCTGATGTCTTCATCTGCGATGTCTGCGTCGAATCCTGCGTCGGCGTGCTCGCCGACAAGGACCAGGAATGGCGCGAGCAGCAGATCGCCTCGCTGACCGCCCGGCGCGGCGCTTGAGCGCCCGGCGCCTCCTTAAAACTCCAGCGCCGCGGCGTCGCGCAGCACCGCTTCCGCCGCCGCCGTGAAGCGCCCGTCGGCCTCGTGCAGCACGAGGCCGGGCAGCAGCCGGGTCGGCGTCGCCACCTGCGTGCGGGCGCGGATGATGACGCGCTTCGCGGGTTTGCCGGCGCCGGGCCAGAGGGGAAAGATCGCGATCTCCCCGGCCTTGCCGGCGAGGGGCGCCAGCACCGTCTCGATGCGGTCGGCGCGGTGGATGATCGTGATGCTGCCCTTGGCGCGCGCCATCAGCAGAGCGACGCGGATCCAGGCCGCGAGATCCGCCTTGCCTTCGAGCCGCGCCGCGGCAGCGCCGGGATCGGCGGGGGCCGTCGCCGCGGCGGCTTCGAGGAAGGGCGGGTTCGCCATGACGTGGTCGAAGGAGCCGGGAGCGAGGCGCGGCGGCGGGTTCAGCAGATCGCCCTGCATCGCCGAGAGCCGCGCCGTCAGCCCGTTGAGCTGGATGTTGTCGCCGGCAAGGCGGACGAGGTCGCGTTGCTGATCGAAGCCGGCGATGCGGCAGCCCGCAACGCGCGCGGCGAGGCACAGCGAGGCGGCGCCGGCGCCGCAGCCCATATCGAGCACCATATCCTGCGGTCCCGCCGGAACCGCGGCGGCGAGGAAGACGGGGTCGATCGCCGCGCGATAGCCCTCCGCCGGCTGGCGCAGCCGCACGCGGCCGCCGAGGAGACCGTCCTCCGTCAGCGGCGCCGCGGGCGCTACGGGCGAAGGCCGGTCGGCTCCCGTCACGCGATCTCGGCTTCGGCGCGGCGCAGCGCCGCGCTCGCGCGGAAATGATCGGCATCGGCGACGACGAGCCGCCGTGGAATGGCGCCGATGCTGCCCTCGACGATGCTGGTGTGGCTGTCGAGGACGAGGAACGCGATGCCCGCTTCCTCGAGCACCGCCTGCAGCCACGACAGGCGCACCGCGTCATTGGTGCGGAGGAGCTCCTTCATCGCGCCGGCGGCAGCAAGAGCATTGGCGTCCCGTCCGCGTCCTCAGTGGGCTTGACCCAAGTGGCTACTCTTCTATGCTCGCTACAGCTTGACCGCAGGTCAAGTGCGGTCGGCGCGAGCGCACGTGCTCGGGCGGCCATGTCATGCGGGAGTTCGACTTGGCGCTCGTCGCGGGAGCAGAAGCGGGCATCGAGCAGGAAAGGCTGGCGTCGAGCCTCGACCTTCTGGCCGAGCTGGTGCGCGCCGATCTCGACGGCGTCAACGCGCTGATCCTCGAGCGCATGCAGAGCCCGGTCGCGCTCATTCCGCAGCTCGCCGGGCACATCATCGCTGCCGGCGGCAAGCGGCTGCGGCCGATGCTGACCCTGGCGGCGGCCCGCCTGTGCGGCTATCGCAGCGGGCGGCGCCACATCGCGCTCGCCGCCGCCGTCGAGTTCATCCATACGGCGACGCTGCTCCACGACGATGTCGTCGATGCGAGCGATTTGCGCCGCGGCCTCGCCACCGCGAACGCCGTCTGGGGCAACAAGCCCTCGGTGCTGGTCGGCGACTTTCTCTTCAGCCGCGCCTTTCAGCTCATGGTCGAGGACGGCTCGCTCGAAGTGCTGGCGATTCTCTCGCACGCCTCCGCCGTCATCGCCGAGGGCGAAGTGCTTCAGCTCGTCACCTCCAACGATACGGCGACGAGCGAGACGGCCTATCTCGACGTCATCAGCGCCAAGACCGCCGAGCTGTTCGCCGCCGCGAGCCGGATCGGCGCCGTCGTCGCCGAGCGTCCAAAGGCGGAGGAACAGGCGCTCACCGCCTATGGCCGCAATCTCGGCATCGCCTTCCAGCTCGTCGACGATATGCTCGACTATTCCGCCCGCCAGTCGGAGCTCGGCAAGACGGTCGGCGACGATTTCCGCGAGGGCAAGATCACGCTGCCGGTCGTCCTCGCCTTCGGCCGCGGCGACGAGCAGGAGCGCCGATTCTGGCGCCGCACCCTCGAAGAGCTGGAGCAGCGCGAGGGCGATCTCGATCAGGCGATCCGGCTGCTGCGCCGGCACGCGGCCCTCAGCGATACCGCCGACCGGGCGCGGCATTACGGCGGCCTCGCCCGCGCGGCGCTCGACGCCTTCAAGGACGGGCCGGAGAAGCGGGCGCTTCTCGAAACCGTCGATTTCTGCTTGGCTCGCGGCTATTAGCACCCCGCATCCGGCATCCGATACGGGTTGCGGCGGGGCGCGTATGGCGCTATAGCTCCCGCCGCTCGGCATCGGAGTGTAGCTCAGCCTGGTAGAGCACCGCTTTCGGGAGGCGGGGGCCGGAGGTTCGAATCCTCTCACTCCGACCAGATTCTTGCCGCCGTTTGGCGGCATCATCGCGACATGAACGACACACTCACGCCGATGCGGCGACAAGGCGAGGATCGCGCCGATGAGACCCGCCCTCGGCCGCGCGAGCGCGCCGTCAATTTGGCTTTCGGCGCGGTGGGCCCGGTCGCCTATCTGGCGCCGCTCGGCCTAGCCGTTCTGCTGCCGGCGCTCGGCATCGCCCTGTTCTTCGCCATGCCGCGCGAGCGCCGCCCCTCGATACTGGCGGCGCTGGCGCGGATGCGGCTTCTCTGGCTCCTCCCGGTCATCGCCATCCTCTCGGCGCTGTGGGCCGTGGCGCCCGGCGCCGCGCTCTTCGAGGGCGGCCGGCTGCTCGGCGAAATCGCCATCGGCGCGGGGGTGATCGCGCTGGCGGCGCAATTGCCGCAGGCACGGCGGCAGGAAGCCGTTCTCGCGCTGGCTGCCGGACTCGGCGCGGCGGCGGCCGTCATGCTCGCCGATACGGCGATGGGCGGCGATCTCACCGCCTGGGCGCGGCGCCGCGAGATCACCGACATCACCCTCGCCAATGCCTATAGCCGCGGCGCCATCGTCCATGCGCTGCTGCTGCCGCCGCTGCTGGTCGCGCTCCTCCGGAGCGGGCGCCGCCTTGCGGCGGGCCTGTCGCTCCTTGCCGCCACGGCAGCGATCGGGGTCCTCCACAGCGCCTCGGCGAAGCTGGCGCTGCCGGCCGGTCTCGCCGCGGCGCTCGCCACCTATCTCTGGCTCGGCTTCGGGCGCGTGCTCGTTCTTCTGCAATGCGCCCTCGTCCTCGCCCTTCCCTTTCTCCTCATACCGATGCCCGATCCGGCTTCCTTCTGCGATCTGGCGGAATACCAATCCTCGGGTCTCCATCGCCTTTATATCTGGCGCTTCGTCGACTGGCATATCCTGGAGCGTCCGCTCCTCGGCTGGGGCATGGACGCGTCGCGGCGCTTGGCGGGACCCGAAGACAAGGTGACGCTCTACCGCTGCGCCACGGCGGAGCATCCGCGGCAAGCCATGGGCACGGTCGGGCTCCTGCCGCTGCATCCGCACGATGCCGCCCTCCAGATCTGGGTGGAGCTGGGCGCCGTCGGCGCGCTTGCCGCCGCACTCGCTTTGGCGACGCTGTTCCTGCCGCTCTTCGCGCCCGGGCGCCCCGCCGCGCCGGCGGCCGCGGGCGGCCTCGCCGCCGTCACCATCGCCGCCTCGATCAGCTTCGGCATTTGGCAATCCTGGTGGATCGCGAGCTTCTTTCTTTGCGCAGCGCTCGCGACGCTGGCCGGCGTCGGCGAGGCCGCGCGCCCGGAAACGGTGCCGTTCCCCCGAGCGGCCGCCGCCCGTCTCGCCGAGTCCAGCGGCGCCGATCCGGATGAGCCGGGACGCGCCGTAGGCAAGTCCGGGACGTTGCATTAGCATCGGTTGCTGCCGACCGCCTTGCAGGATGCCCGCAATGAGCGATGCTGTTTGTCGACTCTACGAAGCCGTCCTCGCCCGCCGTGGGATGGAGCCGTCATCCTCGCGCACGGCGAAGCTCCTCGCCGCCGGCCGGAACAAGATCGCGCAGAAGGTCGGCGAGGAGGCGGTCGAGGTGGCGATCGACGCCGTGCGCAACGACCGCGAGGGCGTCGTCGGCGAGAGCGCCGACCTCGTCTACCACCTCGTCGTGCTGTGGGCCGAGATGGGCATCGCGCCGCAGGATGTGTGGGACGAAATGACGCGCCGCGAGCAGAGCCAGGGCATCGCCGAGAAGCCGCCCAAGGCGGCGGCCTGAGCCGCCATTCCCGGCCCCCTCGGGACGAAGCCTTCGTTTCGCCCCTCGGTATCTGCGGTCAGGGCGCGCTCTGCGAAAGGGTCAAGGCCGCGCGGAGGTCGTTCGCCTGGGCATCGCGCGTACCCAGCGGCTTCAGGCGGAAGCGCTCCTCGATGAGGCGCAGGATCGAGGTCGTGTCGTAGAAGGTGTGATCGACGTAGTGGCGCTTGGCGAAGGGCGAAATGATCACCGTCGGAACGCGGCTTCCCGGCCCCCAGCGGTCGATTTTCGGCGGCGCCACATGGTCCCAATATCCGCCATTCTCGTCGTAAGTGACGATGATGACGCTGGACGGCCAGGCGCTGCTGTGCCGGATCTTCTCGATCACCGCTTCGACGTGCCGGTCGCCCGAGGTGATGTCGGCATAGCCGGGATGCTCGTTGTCGAGGCCGAGCGGCTTATAGAAGGCCACGGCGGGCACGGTTCCGGCATCGATATCGTTGAGGAAATCCGTCTCGTCCTTGAGGTGCCGCCGGCGCGCCTCGGTGCCGTCGCCATAGGCCGCGAAATAGGCGAAGGGCTGGTGATGGAATTGGAAGCTCGGCGCGGGATCGCCGGCGAGCGCCGCGTTCCAGCCGCCCGAATACCAGGCCCAGGAGACGTTCTTCTCACTGAGGCGGTCGCCGATCGTCGGCAGGGTCTGCGGCGGCAGGAGCCGGCTCTTGTCGGTGATCTTGGCGGAATGCGGGGTGAAGACCGATTGGATCGTGTTGACGGCGAAGCCGTCGGGAGTGATCTGGCCGTCCTTCTCGAGGCTGCCATCCGCGCGCAGAACGGCGGTCATCGCGGCGGGGGCGCCTTCGTAGCGCGGCGTGCAGGCGCAGATCATCCAGATATGGTTGAGGAAGGAACCGCCGAGCGCCGCGTGGAAGAAATTGTCGGCGAGCACATACTCCCGCGCATAGCGCCAGAGGCGCATCTTGCTCCCATCGTAATAACCCATGCTGAGCCCGCGCGCGTCCGAGACGGCGGCGAACTTGTCCATCTTGCCGCCATCGATCTGCATCTCTTCCTGGTAGAAACGGTGAACGAGGTCGGGCGCGCGCTGGTCCTGCGGGACATAGGCGTCGATCGGGAAGGGCTTGTTGGGCAGCTCGGCCGGAAAGCGCGGGTCGGGCCCGGGGGGCTTCGCATAGGCGTCGTAGACGGGAGGCAAGGCCGCGTAGGGCCGGCCTTCGGCGTCGACTTGCACCGCGGCCTTGCCGGCGTTCGCCCGGCCGTTTGCTCCCGGAAAATCACCGAAGAGGTTATCGAAGCTGTGATTTTCGAGGTAGATGACGATGATATGCGCGATGCGGTCGAGGCCCTTCGGCGGCGGCGCCGCGACGCTTGGCGCGGTCAAGAGGGCCATGATCGCGAGCGAGCCGAGGACGAGGCGGGCGCAGGCCATGAGCGAGCTCCGTTTGCTGAGGGTCTTGCAAACGCACCGGGCCGCGCCTTTGTGACAGAACCGGTCCGGTGGGTCGAGAGGCGTCGGTTCTAGCGGTAGCAGAATGCCGCTCCGATGAAACCATCGTGATGATTTTATGGCAGGTGAAACCTTTCGGTGAGCAGGCCGTTAGAGCGGCGGCGACGACGACTCGCCATGTCCTTCGCCGTGTCGTCGATTTCGCTTCGCCACGTCAGCGCATTAGCGGTCAAAGGACATGTCCAACCCCAAGGATTGGTTTCGCCGCCGACGTCGCGATCAGGTGCCGCCCGGCGGCGAGGCGGATGATCCGTTCGCGGACGGCGCCATCCTCGAGCTCGGCCGCAGCGCGAGCGTCGTCCCCCTCGGCCGTCCCGAGCCGCGCCTGCCGCAGCACGGGAGCCCGGTGGTCGGCGGCGAGCCGGGCCGCAGCGCGGCGAAGAGCGTGCCGCCGCCCGCGCCGCGAAGCGCCGAGCTGCGGGCGCCGCGCGTCATCGAGTCGCATGCCTTTGCCATCCGTCCGGAGATCACCCGGCCCTCAGAGCCGCACCGCCTGACGCCGCTTGCCTCTCATCCGGGTCATCCCGGCGAGGCACGGGCCGAAAGCGCAGCGCAGGCGCGCAGCCGCGCCGTCCCTTTCGCCCGCCCGGTGCCGGTGCGCCCGCCATCCCCTCCCTCCCCCGTCCGGGCGGCCGAGACGAGTGCGGCCGCGCCCCCGCCGTCGCGGCCGCCTGTCGGGGACGGCGCCGCCCTGGCGGCGGCGCCGAGCTTCACGCTGACGGCGCCCGGATTGCCCTGGCTGCGCCGCGGCCAAGGCGCGGACGGCGCCTCCAGCGCGGCGCTGCGCGAGGCCTTCACGCCGACCCGACCGAAGCAGCGCGGATCGGCGTTCTTCGGCCGCTATGCGCAGATGCAGCGGATCATCTCCGCGATCGAGGAAGAGCGCGCTCACATCGTTCTCTACGGCGAGCGCGGCAGCGGCAAGACCTCGCTTGCCAACATCATCGCGAGCAAGGCCGAGGAGGCGGGCTACTTCGTCGTCAAATTCGCCTGCAGCTCCGAGCTCTCCTTCGAGGATTTGTTCCGCAGCTTCCTGCGCCGCATTCCCTCGGCCTTCCTCGCCGAGGGCGTCGGCGCCACGAGCCGGGCCGGGATCGACAATTTCGAGGCGCTGCTCTCGCCGGGGGAGATCGGGATCGCCGAGCTCGTCGGCGTCTTCGGCCGGCTGCACGACAAGCACGTCATCCTCGTCATCGACGAATATGACCGGGTGACCAACGAGACGACGCGGAACAAGCTGGCCGAGCTCATCAAGAACATGTCGGACGCCTCGGTCCCGGTAACGATCCTCCTGATCGGCGTCGCCGAGGATGTCGACGCGCTGCTCGGAAAGCATCCTTCGCTGCAGCGCACCCTCGTCACCGTCCCGCTGCCGCTCATGACCGCGCGCGAGATCGACGGCATCATCAGCGGCGGCGAGGAGCGCTCGGGGCTGCGCTTTTCCCCCGAGGTGCGGCAGCGGATCATCGAGCTGGCGCAGGGCCTTCCCTACCACGCGCAGCTGCTCTGCCTCTTCGCCGCGCGCTGCGCGCTGCGGCGGCAGTCGCGCACCATCGAGCGCGAGGATTTGCGCTATGCCGCGCTGCGGGCCGCCGAAGAGGCCGAGAGCAAGGTGAAGGAGGCCTACGCGCAAGCCGTGGCGAGCACGCAAGGCGGAACGGCATTCAAGGACGTGCTCTTCGCCGCCGCGCGCTGCGCCTGCGATCCCTTCGGCACCTTCACCGTGGCGGAAGTCGCGCGGGCGGCGGCGGAGCACGGCATCACGCTGTCGACGCTGGCGCTGCAATATCCGCTGAAGAAGCTGACCGAGCCCGCGCGCGGCGCCATGCTGCGCCGGATCAACGGGCTCGACGGGCTGCGCTACCAGTTCACGACGCAGATGATGCGCCACCACGTGCTGGTGCGGCAGGCGGTGGAGCGCGGTCTCGTTTAGCAGGACGAAGGCGGGCGGGCCGGAAGGGGCGCGCGATCAGGCGGCGACGCTTGCCGGGGCGGATTGCAGCTTCGCCAGAAGATAATCGAGGTTGTCGGCGCCGATCTCTTCGAATTGCGTCAGGATGCGCTCCAGCGTCCGCCGGCTGTGCCGCTGGCGGTCGTTCTCGCCGCCGTCGAAGGGCGTCTCATGGGCGACGTCGATGGCGACGCGAAAGGCGGGATAGAGCTCCGGCGGCAGGCCGGAGCGGGCGTAGAGCTTCTGCAGCCCGAGCTCGCCCGGGTCATGAATGAGAAGGCGCGCATTGTGGACCGGAATGCCGGCAAGCTCGGCGAAAGCCGCTTCGAGAAAGGCGAGGTCGCCGAGACAGAGCGTGCGCAAGATGAGCGAGGGGGTGAGGCGGCCGGCTTTGTGGAGCTGGCGCGCCAGATGCCCGGCCTCGCCCGGCGGCGTCATCTCCGAGAGGAGGGACGCCGTCGCCTGCTCGCGGATGCGCAGCACGAGGTCGCTCGCGGTACCCGGCGGCAAGTCGCTCCGCCGCGCGAGGAAGGCGTGCAGCGAATCCGAGGCGAGCGCGACGAGCCGTTCGAGCACCGTCGCCGGCAGCGCCTTGCGCGCGGCGAGCGGCTCCTGGATGACGACGTCCTCGCCGTGACGCGTGACGATGGTCTGCAGCGAGGCTTCGCTGAGCTCGGCCCCTTCATTGCCGACGAGCCGCGCCACGGCCGCCGGATTGGCGCTGTCGACAAGGGCCGCGGCGAGGGTCGTCGACACGATTTTGCGGCCGGCGATCGCGACCTGCTTGTCGCTGCTGCCGAGGCGGATGATCTCGACCAGATCCTCGTCGGTCAGCACGGCGGAGTGTTCGAGGATGGGCAGGGCGACCACATCCACGTCCCGCGCGAGAGCGACGGCGACGTCGTGCGGCAGGTCGCTGGCATCCTTGACGTGATCGGCGAGGGCGCGGCGCACGCGTTCGGCGGCATCGCGCATCAGAACCCGAAAGATCTCCTCGGCGAGACGGCGTTCCGTCGGCGTCAACGTGCCGGATTCGAAGGCGGTGCCGACCTTCGCCGCCATCTCGGCCCGCATGCGTTCAGAAGGATTGGCCAACAGGCGCTCTACATCTGCCTGGGCCAGGGTATTCGCCATCGATCTCGACCTCGCTGCCGTCCGGCGGATCCGCGCTTCGGCCCGCCACGGCCATTCTGCGAGGCAGCGATTAACATCCTGTAAACCCATCCCCGGCGACCCCGGGAGATCGGCCGGCGCCGAAGCGGCCGGCCGGCTTACGCGGCGCGGCGCAGCGCCAGCTCGACCGCCCGGATCTGCTCGGCGAGGTCGATCTCGGCGGCCGAGGCGACTTCGAGCCGGCGGTCCTCGAAAACATGGACCTTGCCGCGGTGCCGGCGACGCCAGTTCATCACGGCGGCATCGCGCGCCTGAAGGAGCATGCGCATCTGCGGCTTGAACAGGCGGAACATCGCCGTGATCCAGCGGTTGAGCGGCCAGGACGGACGCGCCAGATCGATGACGAAGCGATCGAGCATGGCGCAGACATCCTCGGCGCTGTACCAGGTCTCGCCCGTCACCCAGCGATTGCAGGTGAAGAGGCGTATGGGCGCGCCCGATTGGTCCATGGCGATGGCAACGAGATGGCTCAGCTTGTCGTTGTTGCCGCCCTGGTTGGGCTGCGCCACCGGCGCCAGCACCGGATCGGCGGGCGCCGCCGGCGCGTCGGCGATGGCGAGCTCCGGCAGCATCAGCGGCTGGATGCCCGCGGGCATGCCGCGCGGCCGCAGGAAGGTGTGGAAATGGCCATGCTCGCGCCCGCCGCGCTGGCCCGGCGCATGCGCATGGTAGAAGAACTGGGCGTGGCTCTCCGGGTCGTAGACATCGCCCTCGGGATAGTGGTGCCATTCATAGAAGATTTCGGCGCCGCGCAACGCCTCGCTGAGGACGCTGTCGCCGGTCTTGGCGAGGACGCGCTCGCATTCGCGGATCTCGCGCGCCGCCGCGGCCATGGTCTCGAGTTCCGCCCGGCTCAGCTTGAGAAGGTCGGTCATGGCCGCGTTCCGCGATCCGCACCCTCGACGGTCACGGCGCGGCGCCTCTGCGGGCGCCGGAAGCGGCGTCGGCGCTGATCCGACGCAGCGTCCAGGCGACCAGCTCCTCGAGAGCGCCATCGAGCGCCTCGCCGAAGGCGGCGACGATGGGCGCCATGCTGTTCGCGCCTGCCGCTGCGCTGCGCTCGGCGCGCCGCTCGCCGATGATGACCCGGTCGGGCATGCGGGCGAGGCGGAGAACGAGCGCCGCCTCGACCTTCGGCGCCGCCTCACTGTCGCTATAGACCGCCTCGAACCGCTCGAGTTCGGAGAGCAACAGGTAGTCCGGGCGCAGCGAGGCGGAATCGCGGGCAACGCCGACGATCTTGCCGGTCGCCTCGAAGGATCGGACGAGAAGCGATTGCACCAGCGCCGGAGCGTGGTCGGTCCAGGCGGCATTGGCGAAATAGTCGAGAGTCACGGCCGAGCGGCTGAGGGCGATGCGCTCGGTGTCGAGGCCGGCGGAGGCGACGGGGAGCGCGACCAGCAATTGCTGGGAGACCCGCGGCAGGTCGGGCGGGAATTTTACCCGGCTGCGGAGGAGGTAGAGCTGCGGCGGCTGCCCCGGCTGCGGCAGCAGGCTGGCGCAGCCCGCGGCCAGCAGGAGCGGCGTTCCGGCGGCGAGGCGCCGACAGAGGCGGCGTCGCGACAGGCGAGCGTCACGCAGCCGCGTCATCGCGGGTGGTATCCTTCGCGCCTGTCGCCGTAGAGGAAGCGCGAGGGATCGCGCTCGATCTCGTCGGCGATGCGGTTCAGCTCGGCAACGAGCGCGCGCGAATCGGAGACGAGCTGCTCGGCCTGCGTGAGGCCGCGCTGGGTGAAATCACGCAGCGCCGGCCGGTTCTCCTGGATCAGCCCGTCGAGATGGTCCGTCGCCTGCGCGAGCAGCCGAGCCGAGCGGCCGAACTCGTCGAGAGTGGCCGAGAGCTTGCCGGCGACGCCGCTCTTGTCGTTGAGCGCCTGGTCGAAATGCGCGAGCAGCGTGTTGGCCGTCGCCGCGGTCGCGCGCAATTCGGCGATCACCCCCGTGCCTTCCGTCATCAGCCGGTCGACCTCGCTGCTGTCCTTGACCAGCGTTCCCGTCAGCGTGTCGAGATTGCGCAGCGTCCGGGTCAGCGCCGCCTGGTTATCCTCGCTCAGCACCTCGGTCAACCGGTCGGCGACGGCGATGGCCCGGCTGAGCAGCTCCGGCGCGCTCGACACCACTTCTTCGAGCTGCGAGGGCCGCGAGCGGATGACCGGGTAGGCGCGGTCGGGCGGCGTCGTCAGCGGCGGGCTGGCGTTGCTGCCGCCCGAGATTTGGACATAGGCCTGGCCGGTGATCCCCTGCGTCTCCAGCGAGGCGACCGCATCCTGCTTGATCGGCGTCGAGGTATCGATGGCGACGCGGACGCGGACGCGTTCGACATTCTTGGGGTCGAGGCGGATCATCACGACGCGGCCGATCGGCACGCCATTGTAGCGCACCGGGGCGCCGTCGCTGAGACCGTTGACCGAGCCGCGGAAGAAGATGTCGTAGTACGCGCCTTCGCGCTCGAACTGGATGCGCGCCAGCCAGATGATCGCGGCGAAAATCGCGGCGATGAGGGCCAGCACGAAGGCGCCGACGACGATGTAGTGGGCGCGGGTCTCCATCCTCTAACCCGCGGCGCGCTGTGCCGCGCGGCCGCGCGGACCGGCGAAATAGGAGCGAATCCACGGATGCGGATGCTGCAGCAGCTCGTCGAGCGTGCCGACGACGAGGCGCCGGTCGACGAGGACGGCGATGCGGTCGCAAATGGCGGCGAGGCTGTCGAGGTCGTGCGTCACCATGAGGACCGTCAGGTGCATGCTGCGCTTCAGATCGGCGATGAGGGCGTCGAACTCGGCGGCGGCGATGGGATCGAGACCGGCGGTCGGCTCGTCGAGGAAGAGGAGCTCGGGATCGAGCGCCAGGGCGCGGGCAAGGCCGGCGCGCTTGCGCATCCCGCCCGACAGCTCGGCCGGATATTTGAGCGCCGCCTCGACCGGCAGGCCGACGACGGCGAGCTTGAGGCGGGTGAGCTCGGAGATGAGCGCGTCGGAGAGGGCGAGGTGCTCGCGCAGCGGCACCTGGATGTTCTGCGCGACGCTGAGCGAGCTGAAGAGCGCGCCGTCCTGGAAGAGCACGCCGAAGCGGGCATCGAAGCTCCGCCGCTCTTCGGCGCCGAGCGCGGCGCGGTCCTCGCCGAGGATCGTGATCCGCCCCGAGGACGGGCGCAAGAGACCGACGAGGGCGCGCAGCAGCACCGATTTGCCGGCGCCCGAGGCGCCGACGACCCCGAGCACCTCGCCGCGGCGAACCTCGAGGTCGAGATTCTCCAGCACGACGCGGCCGTCGACGCGCATGGTGAGTCCGCGGACGACGATGGCCGGCTCCGCCGTGCCGCCCGGGCTCTCAGATGCCGAGATAGGAGAAGGCGATCGAGAAGAGGGCATCAGCGACGATGATCAAGAAAATCGATTCGACGACGGACCGGGTGGTGAGGCGCCCGACGCTTTCGGCGCTGCGCGCGACCCGCAGCCCTTCATAGCAGCCGGTGAGGGCGATGATGCCGGCGAATACCGGCGCTTTCAACACGCCAATCCAGAAAGTCCAGCCGGGCAGCGGCGAGCGGAGCTGGCGCAGGAACGCTGGAATCGAGATGTCGAGGGTGCCCCACGCCATCAAGGCGCCGCCGAGCAGGCCCATAATGTCGGCGTAGAAGGCGATGAGCGGCAGCGTCAGCAGCAAGGCGAGGATGCGCGGCAGGACCAGGATCTCGATCGGGTCGAGGCCGAGGACCTGCATGGCGTCGATCTCCTCATTGACCTTCATCGTGCCGATCTGCGCCGTGAAGGCGCTGCCCGAGCGGCCGGCGACGATGATGGCGGCGAGCATGACGCCGAGCTCGCGCAAGATGGCGATGCCGAGCAGGTTGACGGTGTAGAGCTCGGCGCCGAAGCGCCGCAGCTGGTCGGCGCCCTGGAAGGCGAAGACGACGCCGATGAGGAAGGAGAGGAGCCCGACGATGGGCAGCGCGTCGACCCCCGTCTGCTCCATATGCGTGACGAGCGTCGCAAAGCGCAGCCGGCGCGGCCGCCGCAACGTGCGCAGCGCCACGATGCAGACGAGTCCGAGAAAGCCGAGGAGTTCGGCGCCGCGCTTTCCGGCACGGATGACCGCCTTGCCGATTCGCGCCGTGAAGTCGCCGAAGCGATAAGGCGGCGGCCGGGTGTCGGGAAGGCTCGGCGCCGCATCGCTCTCGGTGATCTGCTCGAGGAGCGGCACGAAGGCATCGCCGAGGCCGGCACGCTCGACGGTGGCGCCGGCGGCGCTCAGCTCGTTCTCAAGACGGCGCAGGAGCCACGCGCCGGCGGTGTCGAGCGCCGTCAGGGCGCCGAGATCGAGGCGCGCGAAGCGCGCGTCCGGCCGCCCGGCCGCGCGGATCTGGCGATCGAGCGAGGCGGCGGCGCCGATGACCCAAGCGCCGCCCGCCTCGAAGATCAGCCGGTCACCCTGGCGCGAGGCGCGCAGCCAGCCGCGCTCGCCGGTCATCCGGCCACCCTCTTCTCCTTGGGCCGGCCCATCAGCTCCGCCGAGCACTGAAGAAGACGCGCGAGAAGATATTACTGCCTGACCGCAGCGAAACGATTAGAGTGCGGCTCCGCTGGCGCATGGCGCCGGAAATGCGACCGAAGAACAAGACCATGGATCTCAAGCAGCACATCCGCGGTGTCCCCGACTTCCCCAAGCCGGGCATCCTCTTCTACGATATTTCCACCCTTCTCGCCCATCCTGCAGCGTGGCATGCGACCGTCGAGCGCCTGACCTCGGCGCTGGCCCCCTTCGCGCCCGACCTCCTCGTCGGCATCGAGTCGCGCGGCTTCCTCGTCGCTGCGCCGCTCGCCTATTGCATGGGCCGCGGCTTCGTCATGGTCCGCAAGAAAGGCAAGCTGCCCGGCGCCACGATCCCTTTCACCTACGATCTCGAATACGGCAGCGACACCATCGAGATCCAGGCCGATGCGATCCGGCCGGGTCAGCGCGCCGTCGTGCTCGACGATCTGTTGGCGACGGGCGGGACGATGGCGGCGGCGATCGCCCTCTGCCGCAGCGTCGGGGCCGAAGTGGTGGCGTCGGCGGCCATTATCGAGCTCAGCTTCCTCGGCGGCCGTCAGCGGCTCGACGTCCCCTTCACCTCGATGGTCGCCTACGAGTCCTGATCGTCCCTGCGGCAGGCGACGACGGCATAGAGCGGGTCGCCATCGGTGGTGAGCCGGGCATCGCAGCAATCCGGCTCCCGCCAATTGCCGGCCTCGCGCAGGAAATGCGCGATGAGGCGCAGATGGCCGTCATCGTCGAGCAGGCGCCAGCAGGCGGTCGCCTTGGTATGGAAGCAGCGGTTGGAGAAGGTGATGACGAGCGGCGCCCTGGGGCGCAGCACGCGCCCGACCTCGCGCATCACCTCGACGGGACGGGTCAGATACTGCACCGAGACGCAAATAGCGGCGCCGTCGAACTCGCCGTCGGCGAAGGGCAAATGCGGATCGCGGTTCAGATTCTGCACGTGCCATTCGTCGAGAAACGGATTCTCGGCGAGTTCCTGGCCATTCATCCCGATGCCGACGATGCGCGAATACTCGATCTCGGGCGGCAAGTGCGAGACCCAGCTCGACATCAAGTCGAGAATCGCGGCGCCCGGCCGGAAATATCGCCGGTAGAGCTGGGTGACGGCGGCGATCGCGCTGTCGTCGATATGGGTGACGAAGCGCGGCAGCCGGTAGAATTCCTCATCCGGACTTTCATCGAAGCGCTGGAAGGCGCTGTCCGGGATGGATGCCATGCCAAGCCCTTCTGCTTGCTTGCCAGGGGAAGAGATAGGGAGCTTGGCGCAGCTTGCCTATGCCTGAAAAGAGCCTGGTGCGAATTTTTATCGGCCGCGCTTGCGCGCGTGGCGCGGGACCTTCGGCGTGTCGCGCGGCCGTTCCTGTTCCTTGCGGGCGCTCTCCGGGTCGAGCTGGGGATTGCCGGAGCGGACGCCGGATTTTTCCGGATTGACCTTCGGCGCCGCCTTGTTCTCGTCGTCGAGGCTACGGCCCTCTTTTCGCGGCGCGATCACGATCCGCTCGCGTTCTTGCGCTCGTCGCGAATGATATCGCGGACCTGGTCGATGCCGGCCATGGCAACGACCCCGTTCCTCTCCTTGCAGGCGCGCGCGGCTTGCTCGAGCAGCGCCTGCACTTGCGCCGTCTTGGCGGCCGAGAGGCCGGCCGACGCCACCTCGCGCTGCACGCTGTCGAGAGCCGGCCGGCAGGGCGGCGTCTCGGCAAAGGCCGCTCCACCCGTCCCCAGCAGGACGGCTACGGCGCATGCTTGCTGGAATCCGCGCATGGCCTCACTCCTTGGCTTGCGAGGCAAACGCAAGCCTCGGACGGGAATTCCGCGGAGAGCGGGTCACGGAAAATGGCAGGCCGCCCGCCGGCCGGGCGCCACCTCGCGCAGCGCCGGCGCCTCCTCGCGGCAGCGCCGCTGCGCGAGCGGGCAGCGTTCGGCATAGGCGCAGCCGCGTCCCGCCGCGGCCGGTTCGCCGGGCGGCGCCGCGGGGCGGGTGCGGTGGCGCCGGCGTCCGGCGACGAGGCGCGGCGCCGCCTCCTTCAGCGCCTGCGAATAGGGGTGGAGCGGCCGCTCCAGGACGGCGGCGGTCGGCCCCGTCTCGACGATGGCGCCGCGATACATGACGGCGACGTCGACCGTGACGTAGGCGATCACTGCGAGATCGTGACTGATGAGGAGATAGGTGACCTCATGCTCGGCCGCGAGCGCCTTCATGACGGCCAGCACCTGCGCCTGCACCGAAACGTCGAGCGCCGAGACCGGCTCGTCCGCGACGATCAGCGCCGGCCGCGTGATGAGCGCCCGGGCAATGGCGATGCGCTGCCGCTGGCCGCCCGAGAACTCGTGCGGGTAGCGCTGCGCATCGCTGGCGCCGAGTCCCACGGATCGGAGCGCCGCCGCGACGCGCGCGCTCCGGTCGCCGCGCGCGGCGCCGTCCAGCATGTCGAGCGGTTCGCCGACGATGCGCCCGACGCGGTGGCGGGGATCGAGGGAGCCGACCGGGTCCTGGAAGACCATTTGCAGCCCCCGCCGAAGCTGGCGCAGGCGCGCCGGCGGCGCTTCGGCCAGATCCTCTCCCATGAAGAGGACGCGGCCGGCATCGGGCCGCTCGAATCCCATGACGAGCCGCGCCAGGGTCGACTTGCCCGAACCCGATTCCCCGACGATGCCGAGGCTGCGTCCGCGCGCGATCGCGAAGCTGACGCCGGAGAGCGCCGCCACCGCCTCGCCGCGGCGCCAGGGGAACGCCCGCGGCCGGCGATAGCGCCGGACCAGCTCTTCGACGGCGAGAAGCGGCGGCGTCACGAGGCCTCCGCCGTTGCCGCCGCCGCCTCGAGCCGGATGCAGGCGGCGCGGTGACCGGGACCGACGAGTCCGAGCGGCGGCGGCCCGTCGCCGCACGCGGCGATGGCGAGTGGGCAGCGATCGGCGAAGCGGCAGCCGGGCGGCAGCGCGGCCAGATCCGGAACGCTGCCCGGAATGGCGCGGAAGAGCCCGGTCGCCGGCCGCGCCGCGAAGAGCCCCTGCGTATAGGGATGGGCGCGGTGGCGGAGCATCGCCGCGACCGGCGCGTGCTCCACGACCGTGCCGCCGTAGAGGACCAGGACCTCGTCGGCTGTCTCGGCGACCGCCGCGAGGTCGTGGCTGACGAGGATGAGCGACATGCCCGTCTCCTCGACCAGCTCGACGAGAAGGTCGAGGATCTGCGCCTGCACCGTCACGTCGAGCGCTGTCGTCGGCTCGTCGGCCACCAGGAGGTCGGGGCCGCAGGCGAGCGCCATCGCGATCATGACGCGCTGGCGCTGTCCGCCCGAAAGCTGATGGGGAAAGGCGGCGGCGAGCCGGTCGGGATCCGGGAGATGAACGCGGGCGAGAAGGCGCCGCGCCTCGGCCGCCGCCTTGGCCGCCGGCATCTTGCGGTGAAGGCGCAGCGGCTCGGCGATTTGCGCGCCGACGGGCTGCAGCGGGTTGAGCGCGCTCATCGGCTCCTGGAAGATCATCGCGACGCGGTCGCCGCGCAGCCGGCAGAGCGCGCGCTCGTCGAGGCGGAGCAGCTCGCGCCCGCCGAGCCGCACCGAGCCCTGCGCCCGCGCCCCGGGCGGCAGAAGGCCCATGAGGGCAAGCGCGGTCATCGTCTTGCCGCTCCCCGATTCGCCGACGATTCCGAGGATGCGCCCGCTCTCCAGCGCGAAGCCGACGTCGCGCAGGATTTCGAGCGGCCCCCGCGGGCTGTCGATGACGACGCCGAGAGCTTCGACTTCGAGCAGGGCCATGGTTCAGAAGCGGCGAAGGCGCGGATCCAGAAGATCGCGCAGCCCGTCGCCGAGAAGGTTGAGACCGAGGACCGCGGCGACGATCGCCAGCCCCGGAAAGATGGCGAGGCGCGGCGCCAGGAAGAGGAAGGTCTGCGCCTCGTTCAGCATGCGGCCCCAGCTCGGAAACGGCGGTTGCGTGCCGAGGCCGATATAGGAGAGTCCAGCCTCGGCGAGGATGGCGAGGGCGAACTGGATCGTCGCCTGGACGATGAGGATGCTGGCGATGTTGGGCAGCACGTGCTCGAGCGTGATCCGCAGCCCGCCCTTGCCGGCGGCGCGCGCGGCCAGGATGAAGTCGCGCGTCCAGATGGCGCGCGCGGCGCCGCGCGTCAGCCGGGCGAAGACCGGCACGTTGAAGATGCCGATGGCGATGATGGAATTGACGGCGCCCGGCCCGAGAAGCGCCGTGATGAGGATCGCCGAGAGCACCGCCGGAAAGGCGAAGGTGAAATCGGCGAGCCGCATCGCCGCCTCTTCCGCCCAGCCGCCCTGCGCCGCGGCCAGGAGGCCGAGAGACACGCCGAGCGCGACGCCGATGGCGACGGCGACGATGCCGACCAGAATCGAATTCTGCGCGCCGACCATCAGCATCGAAGCGATGTCGCGGCCGAAATGGTCGGTGCCGAGCCAATGCCGGGGCGAGGGCGGCAGCAGGCGCTGCGTCAAATCGATCGCCGTCGCCGAATGCGGCGTCCAGACGAGCGAGACGAGGGCGATGAGGAGAAGGAGCGCCGTCAAAATCGCGCCGCAGACGAGCCCCCAATGCCGGAAGACGCGCCGCCGCCGGGCGGGCCGCCCTCTCTCGGCGACGGCGCTCATCGCCGCCGCAGGCGCGGGTCGATCGCGAGGTAGAGGAGATCGACCGCGAAATTGATGAGGATGACGAGGCCGGCGAGGAGCACGACGACGTCCTGGATGACAATGAGGTCGTGCTGAGTGATCGCCTGGAAGACGAGACGCCCGAGGCCGGGCAGCGTGAAGACGTTCTCGACGATGATCGTCCCGGCAAGGAGGCTCGCGAATTGCAGCCCCATGATGGTGACGACGGGAACGAGGGCGTTGCGCAAGGCGTGGCGCCACAGGGCGCGGGCGCGGCTGTTGCCCTTGGCGCGGGCTGTGCGGATGAAGTCCTCGCCGAGAATGTCGAGCACGGCCGAGCGGGTGATCCGCGCGAGGATCGCCGCCTGCACCACGGCGAGCGCCAAGGCCGGCAGGAGGAGCGCCTTCAGCGCCGCGCCGATGCCGGCGCCCCAGCCGGGAAAGCCGCCGGAGGGGAACCAGCCGAGATGCACCGCGAACAGCAGAATGAGGAGGAAGGCGAACCAGAAATTCGGCACGGCGATGCCGAGCTGCGTCAGGCCCATGACGCCGAGATCGCCCGCCTGCCCCTGATGCGCCGCCGCATAGACGCCGAGGCCGAGGGCAAGCGCCGTTGTCAGCGCCATCGCGAGAAGGGCGAGAGGCACGGTGACGAGGAGCCGTTCGCCTACCAGCTCCGCCACCGGCACCTGATAGGTGTAGCTGCGGCCGAGATCGCCCCGCAGCATGCCGCCGATCCAGGCGACGTAGCGCTGCGGCGCCGGCCGGTCGAGGCCGAGCTCGTGACGCAGCGCCGCGACTTGCTCCGGCCGCGCCTCGGTGCCGAGCATGACCTGCGCCGGATCGCCGGGCAGCACTTCGAGCACGAGAAAGACAACGAGGGTCGCCGCCGCGAGGGTCGCAACGAGACCGGCGAGGCGCTTCAGGAGAAAGAAGAGCATGCGCGGCGGTTATACACCCGATCCCCGGCTCCGGCGCTATCTCCGCCGGCATGCGCATCCGGCGCATTTCAAGGAATAGTAGCGGGCGGCGGGTTTCATGCTACGATTGGCGCATACAGGAGTACGGCCGTCCTCGGAGGGAACCCATGGTGGACACAGCCGCGCCTGGCATGCAGCGCATTGACAAGGCCGAGGCGGCGACGACGCGCCGCGCGATCCTCGCCTGCTCGATCGGCCAGATTTTCGAAATCTACGATTTCGTCATCTACGGCTATTTCGCTCTCGCGATCGGCCAGGCCTTCTTCCCCTCGAGCGATCCCGTCACCTCTCTGCTGAAGAGCTTCGCCACCTACGGCGTCGGCTTCCTGATGCGCCCGATCGGCGCCATCGTCATCGGCTATTACGGCGACCGCTTCGGCCGGCGCAAGGCGCTGGTCGTGACCGTCGGCATGATGGCGCTCGCGACCGGCCTCACCGGCCTTGCCCCCAGCTATGCGGCGATCGGCCTCTGGGGCCCCGTCATCCTTGTCGTCTGCCGACTGATGCAAGGCTTCTCGACGGGCGGCGAATGGGGCGGGGCGGCGGCGTTCCTCGTCGAATACGCGCCGGCCGGCCGGCGCGGCCTCGTCGGCAGCTGGCAGCAGGCGGCGACGGCGATCGGCGCGATCGCGGCGGCGCTCTCGGCGGCGGTGCTGAATTCGGTGATGGACTCCGCGAGCTTCTATGCCTGGGGCTGGCGCCTCCCCTTCCTGCTCGGCTTCGTCCTCGGCCCCATCGGCTACTATCTGCGTACCCGCGTCGCCGAGACGCCGGCCTTCGAGAGGACGGCGGCGGCGAAGGCGCTGACAAGGCTGCCGCTGGTCGACGCCCTGGCGCTCCACCGGACGGCGTTCCTCGCCGCCTTCGGGCTCAGCATCATCGGCTGCGTCCTCAACTACACCTTCATCGTCTTCATGCCGACCTACGCGGCGCAGACCCTGAAGATCGATCCCGGCCTCGCGCTCTATTCCGCCACCTTCGCCAATGTCGTCTATCTCGTGCTGACGCCTGTCGTCGGCGGCCTCTCGGACGTATTCGGACGGAAGGTGATGCTCTTCGCCTGCGCCGGGCTCAGCTTCGTCCTCTCCTATCCCCTCTTCCTGCTGCTTGCCTCGATCCCGACGATCTGGGGGCTGGTGCTGGTGCAGGGCATCGCGGCGGCGATCCTGACGCTCTATACCGGCGTCATCAGCACCATCCTCTCCGAGATGTTCCCGACCAATGTCCGCTACAGCGCCCTGTCGACGAGCTACGGCTTCGCCGTCACCATCTTCGGCGGCTTCGCGCCGGTCATCGCCACCTTCCTCGTGAAGATCACCGGCGATCCGATCTCGCCCGCCTATTACGTCATGGCGGCCGGCCTCGTCAGCGGCATCTCGGTGCTCTTCGTTCAGGAGCGCGCCCGCGTCGCCGCGCTGGCGTGAGCGCTCTTCGCTTCCGTTTCTCCCCAAGAGGAGAGACGGAAGCGAGCGCGGCGCGTCACGGCCTGCGGCGCCGCCGCGGGCGGCGCAGGAGCTCGCCGCCGCAATTGGGGCAGGTGTGGCTCATCGCCTCGCTGCAGGAACCGCAGAAGGTGCATTCATAGCTGCAGATGAAGGCCGTCTCCTCATGCGGCAACGCCGCGCCGCATTTCTCGCAGGCGGCCCGCATTTCGAGCGCCATCGAAAGCCGCCTCAGGCCGCCGCCTTCAGCACGCTCTCGAGCGTGCCGAAGATTTCGTCGATCTGCTTGCGCTCGACGATGAGCGGCGGCGACAGCGCGATGATGTCGCCCGTCGTGCGGATGAGGAGGCCCTTCTCGTAGCATCTGAGGAAGGCGTCGAAGGCGCGCGCCGTCGGCTTGCCGGCGATGGGCTCGAGCTCGATGCCGCAGACGAGGCCGAGATTGCGCACATCGATGACATGCGGCAGGCCGCGCATGGCGTGCGCCGCCTCCTCCCAATAAGGCGAGAGCTCGGCGGCGCGCTGGAAGAGCCCTTCCTTCACATAGAGATCTAGCGTCGCGATCGCCGCCGCGGCGGCGACCGGGTGGCCCGAATAGGTGTAGCCGTGGAAGAGCTCGATCGAGTTCTCCGGCGCGGCGGCCATGAAGGCGTCGTAGAGGCCGCGCCGCAGGGCGACCGCGCCCATCGGGATGGTGCCGTTGGAGATGCCCTTGGCGCAGGTGATCATGTCGGGAATGACGCCGAAATACTCGCTGGCGAAAGCGGCGCCGAGGCGGCCGAAGCCGGTGATCACCTCGTCGAAGATGAGAAGGATGCCGTATTTGCTGCAGATCGCCCGCAGCTTTTCGAGATAGCCCCTGGGCGGCACGAGGACGCCGGTCGAGCCGGCGACCGGCTCGACGATGACGGCGGCGATGGTCGAGGCGTCGTGCAGCGCGACGATGCGTTCGAGCTCGTCGGCGAGATGCGCGCCCCATTCGGGCTGGCCGCGGGTGAAGGCGTTCTTCTCGAGATTGTGGGTATGCGGCAGATGGTCGATGCCGGGGAGCAGGTTGCCGAAGAATTTGCGGTTGGGCGAAATGCCGCCGACCGAGATGCCGCCGAAGCCGACGCCGTGATAGCCGCGCTCGCGGCCGATGAGCCGCGTGCGCGCGCCTTCGCCGCGGACCCGGTGATACGCCAAGGCGATCTTGAGCGCGCTGTCGACCGCCTCGGAGCCGGAATTGGTGAAGAAGACGTGGTCGAGATCGCCGGGCAGCATGGTGGCGAGCTTCGCCGCCGCCTCGAAGGCGACGGGGTGGCCCATCTGGAAGGAAGGCGCATAATCCATGCGCGCCACCTGGCGCTGCACCGCCTCGACGATGGGCTTGCGGCCGTGGCCGGCATTGACGCACCAGAGCCCGGCCGTGCCGTCGAGGATGCGCCTGCCGTCATGGGCGGTGTAATGCATTCCCTCGGCGGCGACGAGGAGGCGCGGATTGGCCTTGAACTGCCGGTTCGCCGTGAACGGCATGAAATAGGCGTCGAGATTGTTCGGGATGCCGGAACTCCCCGCCTCGCCATCGCTCTCGTACATGGGATTCTCCTCGTCTCCTGCGGTCCGCGCGCGGCGAAGCCTAGCATGCGCGCGCAATCTCGCCAAAGCGGCACAGGCCGGGCGCGCGCCGCCTTAACGCTTCATTAACGATATCGGCGCGAACGTTTTGCATATCCTCTCGGCCCGCTCGGTGGCGCAAGATGGAACACCTCGCGATTTTCGCCCTGCTCTACCTCGCCGCGGGCGCCGCCTGCTTCGCGCATCCGGGCGGCCCGGCCACCCCCGCCGATTTCACCTGGCGCGGCCAGCGCCTCATCTTCCTCGACACGCTGCCGGCGGTCCTCGCCTGGCCGATGGCGCTCTGGTATCTCTGCCGCGGCCGGTAGGGCGCGGCCCCGCTCTCGGGCGCTTATTGGCGGTAGCTCGGGTCCTTGCGGTCGAGAAGGCGCAGCAGGGCCGGCCATTCGCGCTGGCCGCCCGGCATGTCGTCGCGGTCGAATTGCCGCGCGGTCTTCTCCGCGACCTGGCCGCCGACTTGATGGATCTTGCCGCCGCTCGCCATCACTTCGATCTGCACGCGGCAGGATTCGTTGAGGTAGTACATCAGCGAGAAGGCCTCGGGGATCGTGCGGCCCGCGGTGAGCAGCCCGTGGTTGCGCAGGATCATTACCCGCTTGTCGCCGAGATCGGCGACGAGGCGCTGCCGCTCGTCGAGATCGAGCGCGACGCCTTCGTAATCATGGTAGGCGACACGGTTGTAGAATTGCAGCGAGAACTGGTTGAGCGGCAGCAGGCCTTCGGCAAGGCAGGAGACCGCGACCCCGGAGCGCGTATGAGTATGGAGTACGCAGGCGACGTCGGGGCGCGCCGCATGAATGGCGCTGTGAATGACGAAGCCGGCCTTGTTCACGGGATGGCCATTATCCTCGACGACGTTGCCGTCGAGATCGATCTTGACGAGGCTCGACGCCGTGATCTCGCTGAAATGGAGGCCGTAGGGATTGATGAAAAAGCGATCGTGGGTGCCGGGCACGCGCGCCGAGATATGCGTGAAGACGAGATCGTCCATGCCGAAATGCGCGACGAGCCGGTAGCAGGCCGCGAGCTCGACCCGCACCTCGGCCTCCGAAAGCTGCTGCGGCGAAGGCGGCGGACGGAAGGCGGTGACGGTCGACATCGGCGCGATCCTCGGATGATGATGGTTGCGGCCGAGTTTAGCCGGCGCCGGCCGCCCCCGCCAGAGCGCTCTCCCGCTCGGCAAGGCAGGCGAGGACCCGGTCGGCGAGAGCGAGCGAGGCGGTGAGCCCCGGCGATTCGATGCCGTAAAGGTTGACAAGGCCGGGAATGCCATGCGCCTGCGGCCCCTGGACGACAAAATCGCCCGCCGCCTCGCCGGGCCCCGTGATCTTCGGACGGATGCCGGCATAGCCCGGCTGCAGCGCGCCGTCGGGAAGGCCCGGCCAGTAGCGGCGGATCGCCGCGTAGAAGCCGTCGCCGCGCCGCGGATCGACGGTGTAATCGACGCGGTCGATCCATTCGACGTCGGGGCCGAAGCGCGCCTGGCCGGCGAGGTCGAGCGTCAAATGGACGCCGAGCCCTGCCTTCTCCGGCACAGGATAAATGAGGCGCGAGAACGGCGCCTTGCCGCTCAGCGTGAAGTAGACGCCGCGGCAGAGATAGTCGCGCGGGATGCTCGCCGCCGGGATGCCGGCGATGCGGCGCGCCAAGGCCGGCGCGTAGAGGCCGGCGCTGTTGACGAGCATGCGGCAGGCAAGGCGCATGGGTTCGGCGCCGCCGATCTCGAGCATGAAGCCGTCCTTTCGCAACGCACCGCCTTCGACGGGGGCGCGGAAGACGACCATCGCGCCGGCCGCCTCGGCCTCGCCCTGATAGGCCAGCATGAGGGCATGGCTGTCGATGATGCCGGTCGAGGGCGAGAGAAGGCCGCCCAGCGCGGCGAGGGCCGGCTCCAGGCGCCGCAGCTCGCGGGCATCGAGCGCCACGAGGTCCTCGACGCCGTTCGCGGCGGCGCGCGCCCGAATGCCGTCCAGGAGCGGCAGCTCCTCCTCGGAACAGGCGACGATCAGCTTGCCGAGGCGCTTGTGCGGCACGCCATGCGCCGCGCAATAGGCATAGAGGCGGCGCTTGCCCTCGACGCAGGTCAGCGCCTTGAGGCTGTCCTTCGGATAGTAGATCCCGGCATGGATCACCTCGCTGTTGCGCGAGGAGGTCTCGAAGCCGATGCCGTATTCGCGCTCGAGCACCATGACTTCGATGCCGGCCTTCGCCAGCGCCCGCGCGACGGCGAGCCCGACGACCCCGGCCCCGACGACGACGCATTCGACCGCAGCTTCGGACATGAAGCGCTATATCCACCTTGAAGAATCCTCCTCTCCCGCGTGCGGGAGAGGGTCGGGGTGAGGGTAGCCGGCGTGTACGGCAGCGCCAGCGACTTGAAACATGCCCTCACCCTGCCCTCTCCCGCAAGCGGGAGAGGGCAATCGGACTGAGGCAAGCGAGAGAGCGGGAGCTGAGAGACGCGAACATGCGCGGGAGAGGCGCCGATTACGGCTTGCGCTTCGACCAGACCGGGGCGGTGTTGAAGAGGGCGATGGTCGAGACACTCATTTTGGCGCTCGCATCCTTCACCTGCCGGCTATAGGCGACGTAGATGAGCGTGTCGTTCTTGCGGTCGTAGATGCGCCGCACCGCGATCGATTTGAAGATGAGGCTCTTGCGCTCCGAGAAGACCTCCTCGCCGGCCGGCGACAGCTCGATGTCGCCGATCACGATAGGCGCGGTCTGGCGGCAGGCGATCGAGCTGTTCGAGGGGTCCTGAAACCAATTGCCCTTGGAGAGGCGGTCGATAAGGCTTCGGTCGAAGGAGGTGAGGTGGCAGGTGACGCCCGCGACCTTGGGGTCGGCGACCGCCTCGACGACGATGGAATTCCCGGTCCAGTCGTTGCGGAAGCGGCCGACCTGATCGCTGTCGGCGGCGCCGGCGGCGGTGGCGAAGAGACAGAGGAGGCCGACGGCGGCCAATCTGAGCAGCATGATTTCAGTCCGAGGCTGTGAATTCCAGGAGCGCTCATTGTCGCCGCGGCGCGGCGCCGCCGCCAGCGCCGCGAGGCGCCCCGTCATTCGGCGGCGAGCACCGCCACCGGGAAGGCGGCGAAGAGTGCCGCGGCCTCGAGCGGCGCCCCGCCCTCGTAGCGCCGGCCGCTCAGAATGTCGCGCCAGGCCGACGCCGCGCCCAGGGACAGCCGCGTGTCGGCCCAGTCGGCCCTTCCCTCCTCGTCGGCGATCTTGGCGAGGAGGCGGGGAACGATGACGGCGAGGCTCACCCCCTGATGCTGGCGCAGGAAAGCGAAGATATGGTCGGCGCGCTCGCCTTCGGCGGCGAGCGGCAGATACGCGCCTTCGCCGAAGAGCGCCGGATGCGCGGCGCGGACGTGAAGGAGCCGGTGGACGAGATAGAGCTTCTCGCGGCCGTCGCGCCAGGCATCGCCGGCGCCGCCGGGCCGGAGCGGCGGCGCCGACTCGACCCCGGCCAGCATGCCGCGGCGGCGCGCGAAATCGACCGGCCGGCGGTTGTCGGGATCGACGAGGCTGAAATCCCAGAGCTCGCCGCCCTGATAGATGTCGGGAACGCCGGGACTCGTCAGCTTCAGCGCCGTCTGGCCGAGACTGTTGAGCGCGCCGAGGCGGGCGATCCGGCCGACGAAGCCGGCGAGATCGGCGAGGAAGGGGTTGGGGTGCGAGGCGTCGAGAGCGCCTGAAATGAAGCGCCGCAGCGCCGCCTCATACGCCTCGTTCGGGTTGCCCCAGCTCGACTGCTCCTTGGCCTCGCGCACCGCCTTGATCATGGCGGCGGCAACGCGCTCGGCAAGCGCCGCGACCGCCGGCGCGTCCGTCGGTTCGAGGCCGGGCGGCCACGCGCCCAACGCCGCCTGGTAGAAGAGATACTCATCCCGGCGGCTCGGCGCCGGCACGCCGTCGATCTCGCCGCGCCGGAGGCGGTTGAGGCGCAGCCACAGCGTCACGCGGCGGCGCCATTCCCCGGGCAGCTCCGAGAGCACGGCGAGCCGGGCGCGCGCATCCTCGCCCCGCTTCGTGTCATGCGTCGCCGTCGCCAGCATCGCCTCGGGCCAGCGCCGGGCGCGCTCCTCGTTCAGGCGATGGAGCGCGGCGGGCGAGACGCCGAAACGCCGCGGATCGCCCCCGACCTCGTTGAGCGCGACGAGCGGGACATAGCGGTAGAAGCTGGTATCTTCGAGCCCCTTGGCCATGACCGGGCCGCTCAATTGCTGGAAGCGCATGGCAAGGCGCAGGATCTCCGACCGCGAGGCGGCGCGCCGGCCATCAAGCGAGCCGGCCAGGACGGCGCCGATGAAATCGAAGATCGAAGTGTCGGCGGCCGGCGACCGTCGCTTCGCGACGGCGATCGCCCAGTCGATGAAGCGGCGATCCTCGGCGCCGGCGCCGCCGGCATCGACATAGGTCCGGTAGACGGGAAAGGCGGCGAGCACCTGGCCCAGCGCATCGCGCATGCCGTTCAGCGTGAAGTCGCGCGTGCGCCAATCGCTCGATGCGAGGTCGTGGAAGGCCTGCGCCAGCACTGCCGTCTCGCTCGCCAGATTGACCGTGACGATCCGCAGCTTGCTGGCGTAGAGCACCTCGTCGAAGCTCTTGGTCTCGCCGGTGATCCTGGCATAGAAGCGCGAGAGGCGCCGCTCCGATCGCGGATCGATGAAGAGGCCGCCGACCTGGTTGGCGAATTCGTAGCCCGTCGTGCCGGCGACCGGCCAATCGGGCAGGGTTTCGTAGCGGGCGAGAATCTTCTCGACGACGATATAGAAGGGCCCCGAACCCGGCGGACGAGCGCGCGCCGCCTCGTCTTGCAGGCGCCGGCAATAGGTGGCGGGATCGAACAGCCCGTCGATGTGGTCGATCCGCAGCCCCTGAATGGCGCCAGAACCGACAAGCGACAGGACGAGGCGATGCGCACGGGCGAACAGCTCAGGCAATTCGATGCGGAGCCCGGCCAGCTCGTTGATGTTGAAGAATCGCCGGTAATTGATCTCGTCGGCGGCGACGCGCCAATAAGCGAGACGATAGAATTGCGCCTCGAGCAAATCGTGGAGGCGGCGCCAGCTGTCCCGATCCTCGGCGCGGCCGGCGAAGCTCGCCGCCCCCGCTTCGATCGCGGCTGCGAGGGCCGGCCGGCGCGCGGTGGCGTCGGCCAGGCGCCGTTTCAGCTCCAGCAAGGCTTCCCGCCGCGCCGGCTCCGCCGTTTCCATGCTCAGCGCCTCGGCGGCGCCGATCAGATCGCTGAGGACGGCACGCGCCCCGGCATCGAGGCGGTCGAGCGGCGCGCGGCGCAGGATCGCCGCATACTGCGCCGCCGCCACCGGGAAGCGGTGCTCGAAATAGGCGATGGCGAAGCGGCCCTCGGCGCGCTCGAAGCGAAGCACGATCTCGCCCTCTTCGAGAATGGCGCCGTACTGGTCGCCCAGCACCGGCAGCAGCACCTTGCCCTTGAGGTCGCGGCGGCGCGCATTCCAGTCGATGTCGAAGAAGCCGGCATAGGGCGAGGCCTCGCCCCATTCGAGAACGTCGCGCCACCAGGCGTTGTCGTTGCCGCCGATGCCCATATGGTTCGGCACGAAATCGAGAATGAGCCCCATGCCGCGCGCATGCAGGCGATCGACGAGGGCGGCGAAATCCTCGGCGGAGCCGATCTCGGGATTGAGGCGGTTGTGGTCGGTGATGTCGTAGCCGTGCCGCGAGCCGCGCCGTGCCTGCAGAAAGGGCGAGGCGTAAAGATGGCTGACGCCAAGGTCGGCGAGGTAGTCGACAAGCTCCGCCGCCTGGCGGAAGGTGAAGTCGCGGCTGAATTGCAGGCGGTAGGTGGCGCGCGGCGCACCGGCGGGCGGGCTCATCGCGGCGGCGCGGCTCGGCGAAGCTGTCGCGCCTCGTTGAGGGCGGCGGCGAGCTGTGCCAGGGCCGGGTCGCCCAGCAGCTCGCTTACCGCGAGCGACAGCTTGCGCCGCCAGTTCGGATGCTCGTCGAAGGTCCCCGGCAGGTTCGCCTGGTCGAGCTCGCCCAGAGCATCCTCGATCTGAACGAGCACCAGGCGCGCATTCGAGCGGCCGAGGAAACGATGCACGGCCTCGCTCAGGGCCGGCGCGAAGACCGGATGCGCCTCGTCGCCGAGGAGGCTCTTCGCGGCATCGGGCGGCAAGACGCCCTCGCGGACGAGCGCGTCGAGGAGAAGGCGGCGCTCGCGCGCCCGGCTCGCCTCGGCCTCGGCGCGCTGGCCCGCGTTGGAATAGAGATCGAGCTCGCGCCGCCATTTGAGGTCGCGTCCGGTCCAATAGCCTCTGAGGGTCGCGACGTCGTGGGTGGCGACGGACGCCGTCGCCAGCTCCGGATACTGGTCGGGCGGAACGAAGCTGCCATCCGCCTGCCGCTCGAAGATGAGCACGCGATAGGAGAGGACGTTGGCCGCGCGCAACCGCTCGCGGAACCCTTCGGGCACCGTGCCGAGATCCTCGCCGATGACGGCGCAGCGCTGGCGATGGCTTTCGAGGGCAACAATGCGCAGGAGGTCGTCGATGGGATAGGCGATATAGGCGCCCTCGGACGGCGCCATGCCGCCCGGAACCCAGTAAAGGCGCTGCAGCGCCATGACATGGTCGATGCGGAGCGCTCCCGCATGCCGCATGTTCGCCCGCAGGCAGGCGATGAAGGGCGCGTAGGCGCGGGCCCTGAGCACCAGCGGATTGATCGGTGCAAGGCCCCAATTCTGGCCTTTGAAATTGAGGAGGTCGGGCGGCGCCCCGACCGAGGCGTCCGGCACCAGCAGCTCCTGGTCGGCCCAGGCTTCGGCACCATGCGGATCGACGCCGACCGCGAGGTCGCGATAGAGCCCAATCGCGAGGCCGGCATCGCGGCCGCGGCGCGCTGCCTCGCCGAGCTGCCGGTCGGCTTCCCACTGCAGATATTGAAAATACTCGATCCGCTCGTACTCCGCCGCCGCGAACTCCGCCACTTCCGCCGAGGCCGGATCCTGCATCGGGAGCTCCCACTGGCGCCAGGCGAAGCCGACGCCCGAGGCGATATAAAGCTCGTGCAGCGCCTCGAAGACGGCAAAGCGCCGCAGCGCCTCGCCGCCGGCTTGCTGAAACGCCCGGAAAGCCCGTCCGCGCTCGCTCAGCGCGGCAGCCCGCCCCGCGCCCAGATGGCGGTCGCGAAAGCAACGGTAGAGGTGCTCGAAGGCTGCGCGCTTCAGGGCAGCGACGGCCGCGTGGTCGACAAGATCGGAATCCCGCGCCGCGGCAAGCTGGCGTTCCGTGTCGGGCAGCGCGGCGAAGGCCCGCGCGGGCTCGCACGCGGCGAATTCCGGCACCGCCTCGACATCGATGTAGAGATCGTTGAGGAAGAGCCGGCTCGACGGCGAATAGGGGCTGATGTGACGCGGCTCGGCCGCGAAGAGCGCGTGCAGCGGATTGACGCCGACGGCGCGCGCGCCATGCCGCGCGATGCCGGAGGAAAGCTCGGCGAGGTCGCTGAAATCGCCGATGCCCCAATTGCGGCGCGAGCGCAGCGCATAAAGCTGCGTCGTGAGCGCCCAGGCGCGCCGGTTGTGATCGAGCTCTGCCGGCAGATAGCATTGCGCCGGAGCGACGATGATGGTGGCACTGCATTCGCGGCCGCCGCAGCGCAGGACGAGGCTGAAATATCCGGCCGCCAGCTTTTCGAGCCGCAGCAACCGCACAGCGACGCCGTGCTCGGCGGCCGCGCCATCATCGCGCTGGGGCATGTCTTCGCCGAAGGCGCGTCCCTCGCGCACGGCGCCCGCCTCGTCCGTGAGGCGCCATTCGAGGCTTTCCCGATCCAGCGGCAGATACAGCGGAATCTCCGCGACCGGTCGCTCGGCCGGCAGGACCAGCACCGGATCGCAGAGCTGCCGCCAGCGCTGCGCCGCCAGCTCGCGCATGAGCGCCGCCGCGCGGCCGGCGCTGTCGACGCGCAGGCCGAGACAGGCGAGAAGCGCCTCGATCGCTTCGCGGCGGACGACCTTCTCGCCGCCCCAGGCGTCGCGGTAGCGCGTTTCGATCCCGGCCAGCGCAGCAAGATTCACCAAGAGGGAGTCGTCGCTCATGCGCGTCCTGGAGGAGCCAAGAAGAAGACCGCCGATCGCGCCGGCACCACGCCGTCATCGGTCGGCGGCACCGTCGCATAGAGGCAGCACCCCCGCGGACGGTCCTCGGCGTCAACGATGCTTGCGTCGGAGAAGTTCGCGACCAGCGTCAGGCGCGAATGGTCGGCGAGGCGCCACTCGGCGCGGACCGCCCGCTCGCCCAGCGCACGCCATGTCCCGATATGCCCGCCGATGCCGGCGAGGCGAGGCATGATCTCGCGCGCCCGCAGAGCGAGGAGCGCCCGATGGCGCTCGAGCCATTCGGCATGGTCCGGCGCCTCGCGCTCGCTCCAAGCGAGGACGGAGCGCATGAAGCTTTCCTCGGCGTTGGGATCGGGAATGCGCTCGCGCAGCGCGGGATCGGCGAATTCCGGGAATTTCGCGAATTCGCGGCGGCGCCCGTCGCGCACGGCGGCGGCGAGATCGCCCGCGAAGTCGCAGAAGAAGCAGAACGGCCGCCGGCTCCCCCATTCCTCGCCCATGAACAGCATCGGGATTTGCGGCGACAGCAGCAGGATCGCGGTGGCGGCGTGGATGGCCGCCGCGCTCGCCTGGCCCGAGAGGCGGGTTCCGAACGCGTTGTTGCCGACCTGATCATGGTTTTGGATGAAGGAGACGAAGGCCGTGGGCGGCAGATGCGCCGAGGGCTCGCCGCGCGCCGCGCCGTCGCGATAGGCCGAGGCTTCGCCCTGGAAGGCGAAGCCCTCGGCGAGCGCGCGGCCGAGAAGCGCGGCCGGATGGTCGGCGTAATCGGCGTAATAGCCGCCGGCGGTGCCGGTCGCCGCGACGCGCAGCGCATGGTGGAGGTCGTCGTTCCATTGCGCGGTGAAGAGCCCGGCACGCCCGTCGTGCCGCTCCAGATAGCGCGATTGATTCCGGTCGTTCTCGAGCACGAGGTGGATCGGCCGCTCGGCACCGAAGTGCCGGCGGATGGCCGCACCGATCTCGCTCAGGATGTCGGGGCGGCTCTCGTCGATGATGGCGTGGACGGCGTCGAAGCGCAGCCCGTCGAAATGGAATTCCTCGAGCCAGTAAAGCGCGTTCTCGATGTAGAAATCGCGCACCGGTCGGCTCATCGGCCCGTCGAAGTTGATGGCTGCGCCCCACGGCGTCCGGTGGCGCTCGGTGAAGAATTGCGGCGCGTAGCGGTGGAGGTAGTTCCCCTCCGGCCCGAAATGGTTGTAGACGACGTCGAGGAGGATGGCGAGGCCGCGCTCGTGGCAGGCTTCGACGAGACGCTTCAGCGCCTCGGGGCGGCCGTAGCGGTGGTCGGGGGCGAAGAGGAGGACGCCGTCATAGCCCCAATTGCGGCGGCCGGGAAAATCGGCGACCGGCATGAGCTCGACAGCGGTGACGCCCAGCCGAACGAGATGATCGAGCCGGCGCTCGACACCGGCGAAATCGCCGCCCGCCGAGAAGGTCCCGACATGCAGCTCATAGAGCACCACCTCCTCCCAGGGGCGGCCGCGCCAATCCGCATCGCGCCAAACGTGGGCGGCGGGGTCGATCACCTCGGACGGACCCGCGACGTCGTCGGGCTGGTGGCGCGAGGCGGGGTCCGGAACGGCCAGCCCGTCGACGAGATAGCGGTAGCGCGTCCCGGGATCTGCCTCGGCGACGAGCTCGAACCAGCCGCCATCCTGTCGCGTCATCGCCAACTGCCGCGGTCGATCGCCCTCGATGACGCAGGCGACGCTCGCCGCGGCGGGCGCCCACAGGCGGAACCGCACGCCGCCGGGCACGAGCTCGGCGCCGAAGGGCAGGCGGCGATGGCGCCTCATTCGCGCTCGCCGGGGGTGTCTGCATCGTCAGGCGCGGCGCCGCCGGGGCGCTCGTGTTCGGGCCCGTCCATGGCCTCGACCGTCGCTTGGTGCCGCTCCTCGCGCCCGGCCGGCGGCGCCTCGGCCGGCGGCTCTTGCGGGCGGACGATGCCGGTGGGCGAGGGCGCCGCCGGCTCGGGCGGCACATGGATGAAGAGCGCGAAGGACCGTGCCTTCAAGCAAAAGGACTCGCCCGGAGCGACGATCGCGCCGTTCTCGACGAGCCCGCTCTCGAGCGCCGTATCGACGAGCGGCTGCCAGGATCCGGCGAGCGCCAGCGCAGGCACGTGGAATTCGATATCGCCGTGATAGGCGTTGAGCATGACGAGGAAGCTTTCATCGATGTCGCGCTGCCCGCCCGGCGTGAAGAACTCCCCGGCGGCGCCGCCCAGCACATAGCCAATGCAGAGGGCGAAGGGATTGTTCCAATCCTCTTGCCCGGCCTCGCGCCCCTCCGGCGTCAGCCAGGTGATGTCCTTCAGCCCCTCGGCGGAAACCGCCTCGCCGCGGAAGAAGCGCGGCCGCGAGAAGACGCGATGGCGCCGGCGCAGGGCGATCAGCGCGCGGACGAACTCGCGCAGCCGCGCATCCTGCGGCGCGATCTCCGACCAATGCGTCCAGGAAAGGTCGTTGTCCTGGCAATAGGCGTTGTTGTTGCCGCGCTGGGTTCTCCCGATCTCGTCCCCGGCGAGCAGCATCGGAACGCCGAGCGAGAGCAACAGCGTCGCCAGGAAGTTGCGCTTCTGGCGCTCGCGCAGCGCGATGATCTCGGGATCATCGCTGGCGCCTTCCGCGCCGCAATTCCAACTGAAATTGCTGTCGTGGCCGTCGCGATTGTCTTCGCCATTGGCCTCATTGTGCTTGTCGTTGTAGCTGACGAGGTCGTGCAGCGTGAAGCCGTCATGGGCGGTAATGAAGTTGATCGATGCCCATGGGCGCCGGCCGTGGCGATCGAAGATGTCCGACGAGCCGGCAAGGCGGGAGGCGAGCGCTGGAACGAGGCCGGCGTCGCCCTTCCAGAAGCGGCGGACCGTGTCGCGGTAGCTGGCGTTCCACTCGGCCCAGCCCGGCGGAAAATTGCCGAGCTGGTAGCCGTGCGGCCCCAGATCCCAGGGCTCGGCGATGAGCTTCACCTGGGAGAGCACGGGATCCTGCCGCACCGCGTCGAAGAAGACGCTGTCCTGCGCGTAGTCGCCGTGCCAGCGGCCGAGGACAGGCGCGAGATCGAAGCGGAAGCCGTCGACATGCATGTCGGCCGCCCAATAGCGCAGCGAATCCATGACGAGCTGGAGGACGCGCGGGTGGTCGAGGTTGAGCGTGTTCCCCGTGCCGGTGTAGTCAACGTAGTAGCGGCCGTTCTCCTGCAGCCGGTAGTAGGAGCGGTTGTCGATGCCGCGAAAGCACAGGGTCGGCCCCATCTGATTGCCTTCGCCGGTATGGTTGTAGACCACATCGAGGATGACCTCGATGCCGGCGTCGTGCAGGCGTTTCACCGCGGTGCGGAATTCGAGGATGCGGCCGGCCGAGAGGTAGCGCGGGTCGGGCGTAAAGAAGCCGATCGTGTTGTAGCCCCAGTAATTGACGAGACCGCGCTGCGTCAGGTGGCGGTCGTCGATCCAGGCCTGGATGGGCAGCAGCTCGACGGCGGTGACGCCGAGCTCGAGGAGGTAATCGATGACGGGCGGCGAGGCCAGGGCGGCGAAGGTGCCGCGCCGCGCCGGATCGACGCCGGGATGGGTCGCCGTGAAGCCCTTGAGATGCATCTCGTAGATGATCGTCTCCTCCCAGGCCCGGCCCGGTCGGCGGTCGTCGGCCCAGGTGAAGGCCTGCTCGACGACCCGGCATTTCGGCATGTTGCGGGCGTTGTCGCGGCGATCGAAGGAGAGATCCTCGCGCGCACTGCCGACGCGATAGCCGAAATGCGCATCGGACCAGCGCAAGGGGCCATGCAAGGCCTTGGCGTAGGGGTCGAGAAGAAGCTTGTTGGGATTGAAGCGGTGGCCGTTCGCCGGGTCGTAGGGGCCGTGAACGCGGTAGCCGTAGAGAAGGTTGGGCCGCGCATCCGGCAGATAGCCGTGCCAGACGTCGTCGGTGTACTCGCTGAGCTGGACGCGCGAGACCTCGTGCTGGCCGGTGGGGTCGAAGATGCAGAGCTCGACCTTTTCGGCATGCTCGGAGAAGAGCGCGAAATTGACGCCTTCGCCGTCCCAGGTCGCGCCCAGCGGATAGGGCCGCCCCGGCCACACCTGCGTGCGCGCGGTCATGCGGTGCGAGCATCCAGCGTGAAGATGAGAGTGGCGAGCGGCGGCAGGCGCAGGCGGACGGAATGGGCCTGCCCGTGCATCGGATGCGCTTGCGCCTCGACGGCGCCTGCATTGCCGACGCCGCTGCCGCCGTATTCGACGGCGTCGGTGTTGATGCGCTCGAGCCAGCGGCCGGGGCGCGGCACGCCGATCAGCCAATCCTCGCGGACGACCGGGGTGAAGTTGCAGCAGACGAGCGCCGCCTCGCCGGGCGAGGCGCCGTGCCGGGCGAAGACGATGACGCTCGCCTCGGCATTGCCGCCATCGATCCACTGGAAGCCCTCGGCTTCGCTGTCGCGGGCATGGAGCGCCGGCGTCTCGCGGTAGAGGCGGTTGAGGTCGCGGACCAGCAACTGCACGCCGCGATGCATCGGATCGTCGAGCAGTTGCCAATCGAGGCCGATATCGTGGTTCCATTCGCGCTCCTGGGCGAACTCCCCGCCCATGAAGAGCAGCTTCTTGCCGGGATGGCCCCACATATAGCCGTAATAGGCGCGCAGATTGGCGAAGCGCTGCCAGCGGTCGCCCGGCATCCGGCCGATGATGGAGCCCTTGCCGTGGACGACCTCGTCATGGCTGAGCGGCAGGACGAAATTCTCGTGGAAGGCGTAGAGGAAGCCGAAGGTCAAGTCGTTGTGGTGGTATTTGCGGTGGATGGGGTCGTGCGAGATGTAGCGCAGCGTGTCGTGCATCCAGCCCATGTTCCATTTGAAGCCGAAGCCGAGGCCGCCGGTCGAGGTCGGCCGCGACACCGCCGGCCAGGCCGTCGACTCCTCGGCGATCGTGGTCACGCCGCCGATGCGGCCGAAGGCCAGCTCGTTGAGGCGGCGAAGGAAGGCGATCGCTTCGAGATTTTCCCGGCCGCCATGGATGTTCGGGACCCACTCGCCGGGTCCGCGGCTGTAGTCGAGATAGAGCATCGAGGCGACCGCATCGACGCGCAGGCCGTCGATATGGAACTCCTCGAGCCAGTAGAGCGCGCTCGACAGCAGGAAGTTCGCCACCTCGCGCCGGCCGTAATTGTAGATCATCGTGTTCCAGTCGCGATGGAAGCCCTGGCGCGGATCGGCATGCTCGTAGAGCGCGGTGCCGTCGAAGCGGACGAGCCCGTGCGGGTCGGTGGGAAAATGCCCGGGCACCCAGTCGAGGAAGACGCCGAGCCCCGCCGCATGGCAGGTGTCGATGAAGGCGCGGCACTCCGCCGGCGTGCCGTAGCGGCTCGTCGGCGCGAAGAGCGAGACCGGCTGGTATCCCCAGGACCCGTCGAAGGGATATTCGGTGATGGGCAGCAGCTCGATATGGGTGAAGCCCATCTCGCGGACATAGGGAACGAGCTGCTCGCCGAGCTCGCGGTATGTCAGATAGCGGCCGCCCTCGGCGAGGTTGCGCCGCCAGGAGCCGAGATGGACCTCGTAGCAGGCGATCGGCGCGAAGCAGTGGTTGCGCTCGCCGCGCCCGGCGAGCCAAGCCGCGTCCCGCCATTCGTGGCGGGCCGGCGCGGCGATGATCGAGGCGGTGCCGGGCGGCCGCTCGGCGGCCTCGGCATAGGGATCGGCTTTGAGGCGCAAGACGCCGTCGGCGCCGACGACCTCGTATTTGTAGAGAGCGCCCGGCTGCAGGCCGGGCACGAAGAGCTCCCAGATGCCGCATTCGCGGCGCAGCCGCATCGGCCAACGCCGCCCGTCCCAATCGTTGAAGGGGCCGACGATGCTGACGCGGCGAGCGTTGGGCGCCCAGACGGCGAAGCCGATCCCGGCGACGCCGTCAAGAACCATGGGGTGGGCGCCGAGCTTCTCCCAGCTGCGCAAATGGCTCCCTTCGGCGAGGAGATAGACGTCGAGCTCGCCCAGCACCGGCGGGAAGCGATAGATGTCCTCGAACTCGGCGGGTCCAAGAGCGCCTTCGGCGCGCAGACGATAGCGGAACGGCCGGTCGCGGCCCGGGATCGCCCCGGCGAAAAGGCCGTCGCGATGCTGCAGCGGCAGCTCCGCCGCGATTTCGCCGCTCTCGGCCTCGATGACGGCGAGCTTGCGCGCCCAGGGGAGCATGGCGCGCACGACCACCCTCCCCTCCTCCTCATGCATGCCGAGCACGGCGAAGGGGTTTCCATGCCGCCCCTCGCGCAGGGCGTCGAGGGTGCCGCGATCGAGCGCGCCGTCAGCCGGCATCGCCAGCCTCGGACGGCGCCATGACCGCATCGACGAGATCGAGCACGCCGGCGACCGGGATCGGGACCCAGCCCGGCCGGTTGGCGAGCTCGTACTCCACCTCGTAAAGCGCCTTCTCTAGGGCGAAGAAGCGGATCAGCCGCTGGGCAACGCGCGGATCGGCGGGAAGCGACCGGCAGCCCGCCATCTCCGCGAGATAGCCCGCGAGGAAGGCATCCGCGGCGCCGCTCCGCCAGGCGGCGGCAGCGCTCTCCGCGGCCGGCCGCAGCGACGACTGGAGCGCCGCCATCTGCCGGAGCCCGGTTGCCGCCACATAGTCGAACGAGCGCAGCATCCCGGCGACATCGCGCAGGGGCGATGATTTGCTGCGCCGCTCGGCGGGCGGCCGCAGCGGCTCGCCTTCGAAATCGACGATATGAAAATCGTTCTGCACGACCAGCACCTGCCCGAGGTGGTAGTCGCCGTGATACCGCGTCTTCACCGCGTCCACCGCGGGAGGGAGCAGCCGACCGATCGCTTCCGCGATGCGCTCGCCCTCGGCGCCCAGTCGCGCCAGCAGAGGATGGTCGTGTGCCGGGTGGTCGGGGCCGACGCGCCGTGCCGCCGCGACGACGCGCTCGGCGCGGGCGGCGACGCTGCGCCGCCAGGCGGCGAGGTCGTCGGCGGTGGTCGGCTCGGGCACGAAGCCGGCGGGAGCGTCGCCCGAAGGGCAGAGCGCCCGGTGCATCTGTGCCGTCCGCAGCCCGAGCTGGCGCGCCAGGGTGAAGAAGAAGACGCTGGGGCCGCTCGCCGGCGCCGCCGCGTTCTCGCCGGCGCCCAGCGTCGCTTCCTCGAGATACCGGCTGATGTAGTCGAGCGCCTGCGTCCAGGCCTCGCCCTGGTTGCGGACATAGGCGACGAGAATGCCGAGCGCCACCTCCTCGGCTCCGGCCTCCTCCCGCGTGATGGTGCCGAGCAGCGCCGGCGAGTTCTCGAAGCCGGCCCGCTCGGTCAGGAACGAGACCATCTCGATTTCGGGATTGATTCCCGGCTGCAGCCGACGATAGAGCTTGAGGACGCCGTACTCGCCGATGAGCGTCGAAGTGTTCGACTGCTCGCCGCCGATGCGCGAGACGCTCGGCTCTTCCGGCAGCGGACGCGCGAGGAAGGCGGCGCTGTGGCGGAAGCGGATCCGGGCGGAACCGCAATCGAGCATCGTCTCGCGCGCCATCGCCTCCAGGACCGCGCGCACGAAGCCTTGCTCCGCCGCGGCGTCGAAAATGGCGCCGTTGCGGCGGAAGCGGCGCACCTCGCCGAGCTTCTGAGGCGAGGCGGCGGCCTCGGCCGGCTCGCCGTCCCAGAGCAGCGTCAGCGGCAAGAGGTAGCGCTGCCGGACGCCGCCGCCGAGCTGCGTCTCGAGAAGGACGAGGAGCCAGCCATCCCCGGGCCCCGGCAGCAGAGCAACGTCTTCCACGGACACTTTGCGGATGCGATCGTCCTTGCCGGCGAACCAGCGCTGGGCCGCGAGGAATGTCGGCAGGACGTCGCCCTCGAATTGCGGGCGGTTGTGACGGTCGAGAAGGTCGGTCCAGCCGCGCGGCAGCACCAGCGTCACATATTCCGGCGGCACGGCCGGCGCGGCGCGTGCGGCCTCCTGCGCCTCGTCGGCGGCTTCGAGCACGAACCAGAAGAAGCTGTGCGCTTGCAGCGTCAGGAGATAGGTGAGCTCGCCGATGCGCGGAAACTCGCTGCGCCCCAGGAGCTCGACCGGGGTCCGTCCCTTGAATTCGGCGAGGTCGAGCTCGACCGCCTGCGGCGAGCGCGCGAGATTGACGACGCAGAGGATCGTCTCATCCTCGTAGCAGCGCAGATAGGCCAGCACCTTGCGGTTCTTGGGATAGAGGAATTTGAGCTTGCCTCTGCCGAAGGCGCGATGCGCGAGGCGCACGGCGATGAGGCGCCTCACCCAGTTCAGCAGGGAGGACGGGCTGCGGCTCTGCGCTTCGACACTGACCGCCTGGAAGCCATAGACGGGATCCATGATCGGCGGCAGATAGAGGCGGGCCGGATCGCAGCGCGAGAAGCCGCCATTGCGGTCGGGCGTCCACTGCATCGGCGTGCGGACGCCGTCGCGGTCGCCGAGAAAGACATTGTCGCCCATGCCGATCTCGTCGCCGTAGTAGATGATGGGCGTGCCCGGCATCGAGAACATCACGCTGTTCAGCAGCTCGAGCTTGCGGCGGTCGTTCTCCATCAGCGGCGCGAGGCGGCGGCGGATGCCGAGATTGAGGCGCATCCGCCGATCGGCGGCATAGTAGTTCCAGAGGTAATCGCGCTCGCGGTCGGTCACCATTTCGAGCGTCAGCTCGTCATGGTTCCTGAGGAAGATCGCCCATTGGCAATTGGCCGGGATCTCCGGCGTCTGCCGCATGATGTCGGTGATGGGGTGGCGGTCTTCGGTGGCGACCGCCATGAAGATGCGCGGCATCAGCGGGAAATGGAACGCCATATGGCATTCATCGCCCTCGCCGAAATACTGCTGCACGTCCTCGGGCCACTGATTGGCCTCGGCGAGCAGCATTCGGTTGGCGAAATGGCGGTCGAGCTCGGCGCGCAGATGCTTCAGGACGGCATGGGTCTCCGGCAGGTTCTCGTTGCTCGTGCCTTCCCGCTCGACGAGGTAGGGCACGGCATCGAGCCGCATCCCGTCGACGCCGATCTCGAGCCAGAACTTCATGACATTGACGATCGAGCGCACCACGCGCGGGTTGTCGAAATTGAGGTCGGGCTGATGCGAGTAGAAGCGGTGCCAGTAATAGGCCTGCGCCACCGGGTCCCAGGCCCAGTTCGACTTCTCGGTATCGAGAAAGATGACGCGCGTCCCGAGGAACTTCTGGTCGGTGTCGCTCCAGACGTAGAAGTCCCGGAGGCGCGAGCCGCGCTTGGCGCGCCGAGCTCGCTGGAACCATGGGTGCTGGTCGGAGGTGTGGTTGACGACGAGCTCGGTGACGACTTTGAGGCCGCGGCGATGCGCCTCGCGGACGAAGACGCGGAAGTCGTTCATCGTCCCGTAGGTCGGGTTGATGTTGCGGTAATCGGCGATGTCGTAGCCGTCGTCGCGCAGCGGCGAGGGATAGAAGGGCAGCAGCCACAGCGCCGTGACGCCGAGATCCTGGAGATAGTCGAGCTTGCGCGTCAGGCCGAGAAAGTCGCCGACGCCGTCATCGTTCGAATCGAAGAACGCCTTGATGTGGAGCTGGTAGATGATGGCGTCCTTGTACCAAAGCGGATCGGCGGCCGCCGGTTGTCTCGCCGGCTGTCTCAAGGCAACGCGTTCGCTCGTGTCGTTCATCGGGCGGGCTGCATCGTCTCCTGGAGAGCCGCCCGCATGGGCGGCGCCTCGAAAGCTGCGAACGCATGCGGTGAGCGCCGGTTCAGTCCTACACCCCACAATCGCCGGGGCCGCGCCGTGAACCGCACTGCGCCGGCCGGTTTTCTGCGCCGACGCCTGCCCGGCGTCGGCGGGGTTCGCCGCGGCGCCGATCCGCTCCGCCGCGGCGTTCTACAGCCGCGAACTGGCAGAGTTCATCCTGCCCTGTGACGAGGTCCGGCAGGCGCAATCTCCGGCGCTATACGATCTTCGGCGAGAAGAGCCATTACGACGCCTATTGGCGCGAGGTGAACGAGACAAAGACGCGCGACCGCGTCGTCGCCCGCTTGAAGGCGCTCGGCGCGCCGGCGGAGGAGCTCGCCCTCATCGAGAAGGCGAAGGCCAATTCCGACGCCCTCATCAAGACCAAGGACGCGGCGATGAAGGCGGTCGCGGCGAAGGATTTCGACACGGCGCGCAAGCTCATCTTCGACGAGAACTACGACCGCAACAAGGCGGTCATCATGGAGCCCATCGCGCAGTTCCAGACCAAGATGAACGCCCGCGCCCAGCGCGAGGCGGCGGCGGCGCGGCAGCATGCCGAGACGATGACACTCATCGCCGAGATCATGGTCGGGCTCACGGCGGCGATCTTCGCCGGCTTCATGTACGGCATTTTCGGCCGCCGCGTCGTCGCCCCGGTCGTGCGCATCAGCGGTATCGTCACGCAGCTCGCCAACCAGGACTATTCCGTCACCATCACCGACACCGAGCGGCAGGACGAGATCGGCGACATGACGAAGGCGATCCACGTCTTCCGCGAGAACGGCGCGGCGCGGCAGCGCCTCGAAGCGGAGCAGCAGGCGGAGCGCGAGGCGAAGGAGAACCGCGCCCGCGCCATCGAGGCGCTGATCCGCGATTTCGATGTCGAGGCTTCGGGCATCCTCGAAGCGGTGGCGAAGGCGGCGTTCAGAGCCGCCGGACGCGTGCGAGAAGCGCCGGCTGCACCGCCGGGTCGAGCCGCACTCTCTGCTGCGCGCCACGCCACTCGCGCGTCATCCCGCCGAGCCCATCCTCCAGCAAAAGGACGCTGTCCCAGGGAAACCCCATCTCGTGCAGAGGCAGCTCGACCGTCGCTTCGTGCGGCGCGAAGGGATCGAGATTGAGGATGGCGACGACGATATTCGCCCGGTCCGGCGTCAGCTTCACATAGGCCAGAATGTTGTCGTCATCGGCCGGGCAGAAGGTGAGGTTCGTGAACAGCGCCAGGGCCGGATTGGCGCGACGGAAGCGATTGAGCGCGGCGATCTCCGCCTTGATGTTGCCCGGCCGGTCCCAATCCCACACCTTGTATTCGTATTTCTCGGAATGGAGATACTCCTCGGTACCGGGAATGGCCGTGTTCTCGCAGAGCTCGAAGCCGTTGTAGATGCCGTAAGCCGGCGACAGCGTCGCCGCCAGGACGAGGCGGGTGCGGAAGGCCGGCCGGCCGCCGAGCTGCAGGATCTGCGGCAGGATGTCCGGCGTGTTGGTGAAGAAATTGGGCCGCATGTATTCGCGCTCGGGGCCGCGCGTCAGCTCGGTCAGGTACTGCGTCAGCTCCCATTTCGTGTTGCGCCAGGTGAAGTAGCTGTAGGACTGCGTGAAGCCCGCCTTGGCGAGAAGCTTCATCATCTTCGGCCGAGTGAAGGCCTCGGAGAGGAAGATGATGTCCGGGTACTGGTCCTGGACCTCGCGGATGCACCATTCCCAGAACGGAACGGGCTTGGTGTGCGGATTGTCGACGCGGAAGATGCGGACCCCTTCCGCCGCCCAGAACAGGATGATGTCGCGCAGCGCGCGCCACAGCGCCGCGCGGTCGGAATTGTAGAAATCGACATTGACGATGTCCTGGTACTTCTTCGGCGGGTTCTCCGCATATTTGATGGTGCCGTCAGGGCGGAACAGGAACCACTCCGGATGCTCGCGAATCCAGGGATGGTCGGGCGCGCATTGCACGGCGAAATCGAGCGCCACCTCCATGCCGAGCGTCGCGGCCGCGGCGACGAAGCGGCGGAAATCCGTGAGCGTGCCGAGCGCCGGCTCGACGGCGCAATGGCCGCCCTCCGCGGCGCCGATCGCGTAGGGGCTGCCGGGGTCGCCCGGCGCCGCCACGACCGCGTTGTTGCGTCCCTTGCGGTTGATGCGGCCGATCGGGTGGATCGGCACGAGATAGACGACATCGAAGCCGAGCGCGGCGATCTCGGGAAGGCGGGCGATGCAGTCATCGAAACTGGCGCTGCGGCCCGGCACGCGTCCTTGGCTCCGCGGGAACATCTCGTACCAGGCGGCAAAGCGCGCCGCCGGGCGGTCGGCGATGACCTCGAAGGCATTGGGCGTCCGGACGGCGTCGCTGCGGTCGGGCCAGCGGGCGACGAGATCGGCAACGAGGCGCGACAGCAGCAGCGCTGCCTTCTCCTCGTCATCCGCCGCATCCAGGGAAGCGAGAAGAGCGGTGAAGGCGGCGCCGTCGGCGGCATCGGCGCGCGCCGCGGCGGCAGCGACGAGCGCCCGCCCCTCGATGAGCTCCAGCCTAATGTCCTGGCCTGCCGCGCGCTTCTTCGCCACCTCGTCGCGCCAGGATGCGAAATGATCCGTCCACGCCTCGATGGCGACGAGATAGCGGCCGATCCGTTCGAGGACGAAGCGGCCGCCCCAGCGGTCATTGTCGATATGGCGCATGGGGCTCGCGCGCCAGGTCGCCTCGTCCGCATGGCGGTAGCGGAGGAGCGCCGCCAGCTTGTCATGCCCGTCGCGCAGAATGTCGGCGGTCATTTCGAGCGACTCGCCGACGATGCGCTTCACCGGATAGCGGCCATTGTCGATCAAGGGCTCGACCGCCTCGATGACGATCCGCGCTTCCGGCCGCCACTCGGGATGCATGTGCGGCGCCGGCGCCATATCGGCGAGGACGGCGGCGAGAGGTCGCGAACGGCCGAGGAAGATCCGCGTCTCCAGCGGCTCGAGGGCGATGCGAAGCGTCGAGACCGGGGCGGCCTCCGCCGCGGTGATCTCGGTGAGGAGAAGATGGCGGTCGTCGGCGATGGCGATGAGCGCGTCGGTCGCGATCTGCCGCGCCGTCGCCGGGTCGCGGTTCAAGACGGTGAAGACCCATTCCGTGGCGTCCTCGTCCTGGCGCGCCAACGCCATGACGGGCTCATCGGGTGGCGAGAGGAGGCGCAGCGGTCCGTTGCTCTCGAGGACCGGCGTCCTGCGCTTCATCCGGTTCACCGCGGCGATGGCGGGCGCGAGGTCGAAATGCCGCTCCTCGGCCGCGGGGCGGAAGCAGGCGGGCGCTGGATCGAAGGGGGATCGCCAGCCCCATTCATAGCCGATCGGCATCAGCAGCCCGCTCGAGAAGGTCGCGGCGAGGGCGTAGCGCTGGCGGTACTCCGCCTCGATGAGACGCGCATCGCCGATGCCGGCGGCCGCGAGCCGGCCGGCGAGCCGCGCCGTGTCATGGCTCTCGGGGAAGCCGATGGTCGGGGCGATGCGGCGCAGAGCCTCGTGCTGCTCCAAGAGCCAAGGGCTGCGGAAATCCCACCAGGCGAGGCTGTCGAAAAGGAAGTCGAATCCCGCGCCCGCAAGCCGCTCCGCCGCATCGAGCGGCGCGCCCAGGGTATCGGCGCAGAAGAGCGCATCCGGGGACTGAGCGCGGGCGCCCGCGATCAGCGCCTGCCAGCTCGCGACGGGCACGCGGTGGGCGGCGACGCAGCGAAATCCGGCGAAGCCGAGATCGAGATAATGCCGCACGACGCCGGCGAAATAGGCGAGGATGGAGGATTGCGCCGGCCCGTCATGGGCAAGCGGCGCGAACGCGCCGGCGCCGCCGTCCCGCAGGACCCAGTCCGGGTGCTGGCGCGCGAGGGTCCCGTCGCGGGCGACCCTGTCGACGACCAGATCCATGATGACGGCAAGGCCGTGCCCCCGCGCCGCGGCGAGAAAATCGCCGAGCGCGGCGGCGCCGTCGACGGGAGCGCCCTCCGCCAGCGCCGCGCTGACGGCATAGTGATCGGCGACGGCGTAGAGGTTGCGATCGGCGCCGGTCGGATGAAAGGGGAGCAGGGCGACGGTGTCGAAGCCCATCGCGGCGATGCGCGGCAGATGACCGCGCCAGAGCGGCAGCGGCCCCGCCAGGGACGGGTGCAGCTCATAGATGAGCGCCGGCGGCCGCCGCTCGACCGCAACCGCGCCGACCGCGACGGCGGACTTTGCGGCACTGGTTTCCGCCGGGAAAGGCGCCTGTGGCTTGAGTTTCCTCAGCTGCTCCTCCAGCCCGTTTTCCTAGGACCAGGCCGGGGCCGCGATATACTATTCCATCGCACAGAATTTGGTACGGCAGAGGAGAACGGTGCGCCCTCCCACGCGTCTCTTTCGCCGCGTCGCCACAGGGAGCCGTCACGGCAAACGATCGCACCGAGGCGGGGTTCCATGACCTCAGCGTGTCATCCGCGGACTTGCTGGGCGAGGTCGGCGCCGTAGGATTTCTCCTCGGCGATCGTGCCGTCCTCGTTCTCGACCGTGACCCGGCTCGGCTGATCGGCGACGGCCAGCGAGCAGGCGTATTCCACGGCTTCCTGGCGCGACCCTCTCTGGCCGCGCGGCTGCGCCTCGCCTTCCTTGGCAACGCTCCACGCGCCGTCGCGCAAAGGCGCCACGCGATAGACATGTCTTCCCAGCATCTTGCCTCCACCACTCGCCAGGGCTCGAAGATCGTCACCCGGCAACGAGCGCGGGGCGGGGAACGTTCCCGCGGCAAGGCGCGGCAACCCGCAATTGACGCTCACCAAGGCCGCCTGCCGCTTTTCGCCATTGAGAGGCGGCGGCGCCGCGAGTAAAGTTCGGCGTTCGTTCGAGGGCGGGCAAAAAAACGGTCGGGCGCGTGATCGCACCCGACCAGTTTGCGGGTGGCAAACCCGCATACAGGGAGACTTTGCCATGCCGGGCTCGGGGGAGGTCGGACACGCTCTCGCGGGCGCCCGGCGACCCGCTGTCCGGTGCGCGCCATCGAGCAGGCGCACACGAACCCTCAACACCCCCCGCAATTCTCCGGTTCCACCACTATCGTCGTCGCGGCGGTCTCCGGCCGGTGCCGCGCGACGGCACCGGCCGGGTCGGCTCAATCGTGCAGCGCCTCCTGCGGCAGGGCGGCGGCAAAGGGCGCGCGCCGCAGCGGCGCTGCCCGGCTCAGCGGCGTCTCGCCATGCGCGCTCAAGTTCAACCCGACGGAAACGCCGCGCCGCCGCGCCGGCTCGCGGGGTTCCGCCATGCCGATGAGCTGGCGCAGCATCTCGCGCCCGCGCGACAGGCGCGAGCGGATGGTGCCAACGGGCACGTTGAGGACGGTCGCGACCTCCTCATAGCGCATGCCTTCGAGCCCGACCAGCAGCAGAACGGCGCGCTGCTCCTCGGGCAGCTTGGCGATGGCGCGCTCCAGATCGCGCAGTTCGAGGCGCTTGGCTTGATTGGGCTGGGTGGTCAGCATCGGCTCGGTCTCGCTGAGCGCGACCGCGGCCCCTTCGCGCACCGCGCGGCGGACATGGTTCACATATTGATTGTGCAGGATGGTGAAGAGCCAGGCGCGCAGATCGGTCCCCTTCTGCCACAGATGCACCTTGCCGAGGGCGCGCGCCAGGCAATCCTGGACAAGGTCGTCGGCGGCACTCACCTCGCGAGTGAGGGCGCGCGCATAGCGCCGCAATCGCGGGATTTCCTCTTCGATCTTGCGATAGATGTTCCGATCGGCCATCGCTGCGCTCCTTCGCGTGTGCCGTTGGTCCCTGCGCTGCTCGTTCAACGAAAGCGTCTTGGTCCCGGGAATTTACGCGGAGGATGTAATCCCATGATGTCAGCCGCTGCGGATTCGTGTAAGGAATTGTAAACAAGTGTAAAGATGTCCTCGGCTCGCGCTGAGCGCTGACGACAGGACGGAGGCTGCCACCTTTGCGTTATTGCATCCGGTTCCGGGATCAGCCAGATTCAGCAGGGCCATGACCGCTTCTTCGCCTCATATTCTCGTCGTTGACGACCAGAAGGAAATTTGCGAGGTCGTCCAGGAGTATCTGTCGGGCGAAGGCTACACCGTCAGCGCCGCCAACGACGGCGCCGGAATGCGCAAGATCATGGCGCAGACGCCGGTCGACCTCGTCATCCTCGATCTCATGCTGCCGGGCGAGGACGGGCTGACGCTGGCGCGCTCGCTGCGTGATGAATCCAATATCGGCATCATCATCCTGACCGGGCGCGGCGAGACCGTCGACCGCATCATCGGCCTCGAAATGGGCGCCGACGACTACCTGCCGAAGCCGTTCCACCTGCGCGAGCTGCTGGCGCGGGTGAAGAGCGTGCTCCGCCGGGCCTCCTCGCGCGCCAACGAAAAGCCGGCAGGCCGCTCGAAGGCGCGTTTTGCCGGCTGGAACCTCGATCTCTCGACGCGCGAGCTCGTCTCCCCCAGCGGCAGCGAAGTGCGCCTCACCACCGGCGAGTTCGACCTGCTCGCCGCCTTCGTCAACAACGCCAACCAGGTGTTGAGCCGCGACCGCCTTCTCGACCTCGCGCGCAATCGCGAGGCCGGCCCCTTCGACCGCACCATCGACGTGCAAGTCGGGCGCCTGCGCCGCAAGCTCGAGGACGATCCGCAGAAACCCACCATCATCAAGACGGTGCGCGGCACCGGCTACATCTTCACGCCGACCGTCGAGGTCAGCTAATGCCCGCTGTTAGGGCAGCCTGATTCGCCGTCTCGACGTCGTCGTTGCGAGGAGGCGAAGGCGACGAAGCAATCCAGGGCGCGGGCTCCTGGATTGCTTCGCCGTCGGCTCGCGATGACCAGGGCGAGGGTCGCCGTATCGGCGATTTGCGGTTCCAGGTATTACGACCGCTTTTCGGCCTCGGCCTCAAGGCGCTCGCGCAGGAAGACGGTGACGGCCGCCTCCTCCGGGGTCATCCCCGGGAGATTGTCGCGCAGATGCGCATCCGCCGCCCGCGCCTTGAGGGTAGCGAGGAGGCTGCCGTCGAGATAGCCATCCAGGATCGCCGGGTGAATATAGCATTTCCGGCACACCGCCGGCGTGTTGCCGAGCATCTGCGCCACCGCCTCGATGGCGCGCAGCACATTCGCCTTCGCCTTGGCCGCGCTGTCGACGGCCTCGAACTCGCGCAGCGCCACGGCGGCCAAGGTCGTCGCCGCCCAGGTGCGGAAATCCTTGGCTGTGACCTCCTCGCCCGAAATCTCGCGGAGGTAGTCGTTCACATCCTCCGAGCCGATCGCGTGCCGCTCACCGTCGTCGTCGACGAACTGGAAGAGCTCCTGTCCCGGCAGGTCCTGCAGCTTGGCGATGATGCGCGCCAGCCGCCAATCGCGCAGTTCCAAATGGCGCTTCATCCCGTGCTTGCCGCGGAAATCGAGCTCGATGCCGCGGCCCCTGACCCGGACATGGCGGTTGCGCAGCGTCGTCAGCCCGTAGCTGTGGTTGTTCCTCGCATATTCCTCGTTGCCGATGCGGGCGAGCGTGGTTTCGAGCAGGCGGACGATCGCGGCCAGCACCTTGGGGCGCGGCAGACCCGGGCGCGCGAGATCGCCGGCGACGCGCTCGCGGATGCGCGGGAGGGCGCGGACGAAGCGCATCATATGGCCGAACTTCGCCTCGTCGCGCACCTGGCGCCAGCGCCGATGGTAACGATACTGCTTGCGGCCGCGGGCGTCGCGCCCGACGGCCTGGATGTGCCCGTCGGGATCGGGGCAGATCCAGACCTCGCGCCAGGCGGGCGGCACCGCCAGCGCCTTGATGCGCGCCAAGGTCTCCTTGTCGCGAATCGGCCGCCCCGAGGGATCGCGATAGGAAAAGCTCGTCCCGGCTCGGCGCCGCGTGATGCCGGGAGCGTCGTCGCGGACATAGCGCAGCCGGGCGAGGCGCGCCGCCGCCGCCGGCTCGCAGGCGGCGGCCGTCGCCTGCGCCGGCAGCAAGGCTCGTGCGGCGGTCTCGATCTCGGAGCGCATGACGAAAGTTGAACGGCCGATCCGGGGCGCCGTTACCGTTGACCCGATGCGAGTTCCTGCCGTATCGAACGACATGGCGAGGGTGGTCACCATCACCGGATTCGGCTTGACGCGCGCCGAAATTGTCGCCGTCGCGCGCGGGGCGGCGCGGGTCCGCCTCGGCGAGGAGGTGGCGGCCCGGATCGAATCCGCGCGGCGCGTCGTCGCCGCGAGCCTTGCCCGAGGCGAGGCGGTCTATGGCTTGACGACGGGACTCGGGGCCAATCTCGGCCACCGCCTCGCCGCGAGCGAGATCGCCGACTTCCAGGAGCGCATCCTGCGCGGCCGCGCCGCCGCCCTCGGCCCTTGCTATCCTGCCGAAACCGTGCGCGCCGCGCTCCTCGTCCGCGCCAACGGGCTGGCGCGGGGCGGCGCCGGCGCCTCGGCGGCATGCCTCACCGGCGTCATCGGCCTCCTCAACAGCGGCATCTCTCCTCTTGTCCCGTCGCTCGGCTCGATCGGCGCCGCCGATCTGACGCCGATGGCGCATCTCATGCTGCCGCTCATCGGCGAAGGCGAGGTCGAGATGGCGGGCGCCACCATGCCCGCGGCTGAAGCGCTGCGCCGCGCCGGCCTCGAAAAGACGGTTCTCGCGCCGAAGGACGGGCTCGCCCTCGTCAACAGCAACGGGCTCAGCGTCGGACACGCCGTGCTCCTGCTGGAGGATGCGGCCGAACTGGCGGAGCTGGCAGCGCTCGCCGCCGCGCTGAGCTGCGAGGGGTATCGCGCCAATCCTTCGCCCTTCCTTGCCGAGGTCGCGGCGGCACGCCCGGCGCCCGGCCAGGAGGAGGCCGCCGCCGCCTTGCGCCGATGGCTGGCGGGCAGCGCCCTCTGGCAGCCCGGCGCGGCCCGCGCGGTGCAGGACGCGCTCAGCTTCCGCTGCATCGCGCCCGTCCACGGCGCCGCGCTGGCGGCCCGCGATCTCGCCGCGCGGGCGGTCGAGGCCGAGCTCAACGCGGCCGCCGACAACCCGCTCGTCCTTCTCGAAGCGGGCCGCATCGTCTCGACCGGCAATTTCCATACGGCGGCCCTCGCCCTCGCCTTCGATACGCTCGCGCTCGCCCTTGTGCCGGTCGCCGACCTCGCCGCCGGCCGGATGATGAAGCTGATGCAGCCCGAGGCGTCGGGCCTGCCGAAATTCCTGACGCCCGTCGGCGGCGACCGCGCCGGCTTCGCACCGGTGCAGAAGACGATCGCGGCGCTCTGCGCCGAATGCCGGCTGCGCGCCAATCCGGCGAGCCTCGACTTCACCGCCGTCGCCAACGGGGTCGAGGACCACGCGCCGCAGACGCCGCTCGTCCTGCGCAAGGCCGAGGAGTTGCTGGCGGCGCTGCGGCGGCTCCTCGCGATCGAGCTGATGCTGGCGGCGCAGGCGGTCGATCTGCGCACGCCGCCGCCGGTCCTGGGACCGCCGCTCGCGGCGGCGCAGGCAGCGATCCGCGCCCTCGTCCCGCGTCTCGACGAGGACCGCAGTCTCGGCCCGGAGATCGAGCGTCTCGCAACCGGGAGCGCGGCGGTCGTGGCCGCCGCACGGCAAGCCGTGCTAGGCTCCGGGAATGGCTGAGCCCCTCTCCGACGTCGCCGCGATCGCCGGCTATCACGCGCATATCTACTTCGAGGCCGCGCGCAGCGAGGAGGCGGCGGCGCTGCGCGGCCGCCTCGCCGCCGCCTTCCCGGCGGCTCTGCTCGGGCGCTGGCACGAGCGGCCGGTCGGGCCGCATCCCGCCGCGATGTATCAGCTTGCCTTCGCGGCGCAGGATTTCGCGCGCATCGTGCCGTGGCTCATGCTCAATCGCGGCGCGCTCACCATCCTCGTCCACCCGAATACCGAGGACGAATACGCCGATCACGCCCATCACGCGCTGTGGCTGGGCGAGAAGCTGCCGCTGAAGCTCGATGTCCTGCGGAAGGGCAATCCCACGCCGCGCTGAGGCGAGGCCGGCGCGGCCCTGCGCTATTCTGGATATTTCGCCAAGAGCCGCGCCAGCGCCGGCGCCGCCTCGCCCTCGCCGGCGGCGCTCGCCTTGCGGTACCAGCCGGCCGCGATGCGCGGATCGCCGCGGATGCCGCGGACATGCGAGGCGTCGAGAAAGAGCGGATCGAAGCTTCGGCCGAGGCCGAGCGCCGCCGCGGCGCTGCCGCGCTCGGCGGCGCGTTCGTAGAAGAGCCGCGCCGTGGCGATGTCGAGCCGCGACAGGAACTGGTCGCCGCGCAGGGTGAGCGCCGCCGTTTCGTCCGGCGCTGCTGCGGGTGCGGCGTCCGGGTGCTGCGGGGCGGGCGGCTCAGAGGCGGCGACGGGCCGAGGCGGAGCCATCTCGCTGCGCTGCGGCGCCTGCGAGAGGATGAAGAGAGCGCCGGACGCGGCGAGCGCGAGGCAGCCGAAGAGAACCACCGGATTGAGCGCGGGAATGCGCCGGGCGCGAGGCGGCGCTGCAGGCGCGGCGGCTGGCGCCTCGAGAACCGGCGGCGGCGCCGCCGGGAGCGTCTCGGCGGCCGGCGCCGGCGGCGCTGCGGGCGGCTCGGGCTCGAGGCGGGAGGCGATCGGCGGGAACGGCGTCACGACGCCGGTCGGCGCGCCGCGCAAGGCTGCCGGCGCGCCCTCATAGGTCCAACCGTCAGGCCGAAATCCAGCAGTGTTGGCCGCGCCTTTGCTCGACAGCACCTCTTGCGCCAATGGTGCCGGCCCCGGCCCGGCCGCCGCCGGCGCGTCCGCCTCGCGCCGAGCCTCCCGTTGAACGAGCAGCCCGGCCGAAAGGCTCGCCCGCTTCTCCCTGTTCAACATCGACCGCTCGCAACTGGACAATAGCGGCTCGCATCATCGCGAGACGAGATAAATAGTTCGTAATCAGCGCAGAAAAACAAGAAGGACAGCATGAAAATCGGCAAAATATCGCGCGGCATTTTGCTGAAATGCTGCGGCCATCATAACGCCTATACTGGCGCCGTGGCGTTGGCAAGCGAAGCAATACAGAGATACGGGATCGAACCGCTTCGCCCGACGGCGGCGCCTCAGGCCTGACCCAAAAGCCCGTTTCACGCGGCGCGGTGTCGTGATTCTCATGTCCGTTTTCAAGACTGCGAGCGAGCGGCTGCAATCGCTGTTGTTGTCAGCGCGAGGGTAAGCGGACTGCGCACGGCCGGGCGCGGCGGCGAGAGGCGAGGGTTGATCAGACTCTGATGCGCGGATTGGTTACCGCAGGACCGTGGTTCACCTCGGGCCTTCCTCTGTCTCAAATGGCGCGAATGCCGGATGGGCTCGCGGAATCACAGCGAGGGTTGCCCTGACCGGCCGCCGCGCCCGGCGGTGCGCAGCATGATGATGGTTGGGATCGATGATGGTACCGCGGCGAGGTTGTTGTAGGCCGTGTCGAGCTGGGCCCGATCCATTCCGCGGTACAGCATGGATCTAAACCTCTTCAGAATTCGCGGCTCTGGCGAAAGCAAGCGAACATTGCAGCGGCACGATACGGCGTGGAGTCCTTAATGGCCAGAACCGGATCACTACGGCGGCCCCTTGGCAGCGAAGCTGCTTGTGACCCTCGCGGGAGCTTTTGAGTCAGGCACTCAGGCGTATCTGAGGCGCTGTCCGAGGCCGAGCCGGGCCGCCTTCTCCAGCATGGCATGGCCGAGGGCGATGTCGGAGAGGCTGAGGCCGCGGTGCCAGAACAGAATCGTCTCGTCCTCCTGCGAGCGGCCCGGCTTCCGGCCGCAGACGATGTCGCCCAACTCGCCATGCAGATTGGCTTCCGAGAGGCGGCCGCTCTCGACATGGGCGCGCAGGCTGCCGAACATGCCGGTCCGGCACTGGCCCCAATCATCGACGACGATCTTGTCCATGATGTCGGTCAAGGAGAGCTCGACGGCGCTCATCGTGCCATAGGGCACGACAAGGGCGGACTTCTTGATCCATTCCGTCCTGAGGAGCGGCGTCGGCTTTTCGAGGCGCGAGGCTTCGACGATGATGTCGGCGCCCTCGACGCAGCTCCGCCAGTCCTCCGTGACGGTGATCGTTTTGCCGAGGTCGCGGGCAAGGCGCGCGCCGAAGGCCTCGCGGCTTTCCGGGCGGCGCGAATGGACGCGGATCTCGGCGAAATCGAAGAGATGGTCGAGGAGGCGCACATTCCAATAGGCCGTGCCGCGCGCGCCGATATGGCCCAGCACGCGGCTGCTTCGCCGCGCCAGATGCTTGGCGCCGAGCGCCGTCACCGCGCCCGTCCGCATATCGGTAATGGCGGCGGCATCGAGCAGCGCCTTCGGCATACCGGTGCGCGGATCGAAGAGGTTGAGCAGCGCCATCTCCGAAGGCAGGCCCTGCTTATAATTGTCGACGAAATCGCCGACGATCTTGACGCCGGCGACGCCGAGCGGCGCCAGATAGCCGCGCAGCACGTTGAAGTGGCCGTTGAAGGCTTTGTCCGGAACGAGATGGACGCGCGGCTCGATGACGGCTTGGCCTTCGCCCTGCGCGCGCAGCCCGCCTTCGACCGCCGCCAGGATCTCGTCATCCGTCATCGCCAGAGCGGCGATGTCGGGGCCGCTCAGATAGGTGAAATGAATCTCCGCCATCCCCGCCCCTCCCCTTTGCGAGAGCCATCTGAGCGGCAGCGCCCCGCGATGCCCCCCGGATGGTGGCGCCTTGCCGGGGATTTGCCAACCCCGGCGAGGGCGTCAGGCCGGGGCGAGGCGGCAGAGCACGGAATCGACGACGCGGCCGCGGCTGCTCAACGGCAGGGCGATGATGCGATAGCGGGCGATGCCCCGCCCGATCGGGAATTCCCGTTCCTCCCACAGCGCGCCGCCGAGCTGCGCCGCCTTGCGGCCGAAGCCGAGAAGCCATTCCGTCACCATCGCCGAATACTCGACGATCTCGCTCGGAACGAGACCCGCCGTGCTGAGCCGGGTCGCGCCGAGGATGGCCTCCTGCGTCGCGTCGTAGTCGAGCAGCACCGCCTCGGGCCAAGCCGCCGCGATCGCCCCGCGGTCGAGATCCTCGGGCGAGGGGAAGCGCCGCCCCTGCTTCAATTGCTCCCACCAGGCGATGATGCGGACGGGCTCGTCCTTCGCCGGGACCGCCGCGGCGAGGCCGCGCGCCGCCGTCGCATGCACGACGGGCAGCAGCGCGGGCTGCGGACGGGCGAAGGCGCCGCTCTTGCGCAACGGCACCGTCGTCAGGCTGGCGACCGGCAAGAGCTCGCCAGGCTTCCCCGAGGCCGAATCGGGCGCGATCATGCCGGTGCGGCTCTCATTCCGCCGGCGGCTGCAGGCACGCGCACTGACCGTCCATCACCGTCCCGACGAGGCCGTCGAGATAGGCGTCGAGAGCGGCGGTCAGAATCTGCTGACCCGAGCGGCCGAGATGGAGCGCCGCGAGGCGCAGGCGCTGGTGGCGGTCGGCATCGAGGCGGAGCGACACTTTCGCCGCCTTCGACCCGATCTGCGGCGGCCGTCCGCCGCCGCGCGCGCGGAGGCGGACAGGACCTTCGCCGTGCGGCGCCGGCACCGCCTCCGGTTTCGCCGCGCGAGCGGGTTCCGGGGTGGGCGGCGGCGTCCGCAGCTCGAGCCGAGGCGGCGGCGCCGGAAACGGGAATGCCAGATAGGCCGGCTGGGCGCTGCCCTTGCGCGCGAGGAGATCGCTCGACAAGGAGGCGATGGGCTTTACGAGGTTCATGGCGACTCCTGAAGTGCCAGCTGCCAGCCGCCGCCGAAAAGGCGTTGCTGCGGGCGTAGCGGGTCGGCGGCGAGCATGGTGCGGCGCTGGTCTCCGAGCCGCGCGTCGAGATACTCCCAGAGCTTGGCGATCTCCTCGGCGCCCCGCGCCTCGCCCGGGACCTCCATGACGGTGCGGCCGTCGATCATGCTGGCGGCGAAGCCGGTCCGGTTGTGGATGATCGAGGGGGCGAGCGTGCCGTGCTGCGAGAGCGCGATCGCCGCCTCCGAGGTGATGCGCGCGCGCTGCTGCGCGCCGTTGATGACGAAGACGAGCGGCCGCGACAGCTTCTCGACGAGCTCGACGGTGGCGCCGGCGGCGCGCAGATCGTGCGGGCTCGGCCGCGCCGGCACGATGACGAGGTCGGAGACGCGGACGACCTCCGAGATCGTCGCCGCGATGGCGGGCGGCGTGTCGATGACGAGAAGGCGCATCCCGAGCGCGCGCAGGCGCCGCAAATCCTCGGCGAGGCGCGCGATCCCGGTGGCGACGAAAACGGGCGTCTCGGCCTGGCGGACGTTCCACCATTCGGCGAGGCTGCCCTGAGGATCGGTGTCGACGAGCGCGACCGGCCCGGCGCCGACCCGCTCCGCCTGCACGGCGATGTGGCCGGCCAGCGTCGTTTTCCCCGATCCGCCCTTCTGCGAGGCGATCGCGATCACCTTCATTCGACCCTCCATAAGTCGCCATGAGGCAAATTCCGGACGCGACCTTGGGGAATCTTTGTAAAGATACGGTTTCATCCTGCTCTCTTTATAAAGAAGGCCGGAGAATATCAGCGACAATCAAGAATAACATCGAGACTATTTCATCTTGATTTTGATTCAATTTGGCATGATTCATCGCAATTCCGCGCCATGCGGCCGACGCCAATCCGCAAGCGCGGCATGAGAGCCCTGCGCGCCGCGCGCGTGCGGAACGTTTGCTTTTGGCCGGGCCGGGCGACATCCTCCGACGATGCCGAGCGCCGAGCCGATCGCCGATCCTGCGCGCCCCATCCGCCTCCGCGCCGATCTCCGTCCCTTCCTCCTGCTCGCCCTCGCATCGCTCTTCTGGTCGGGAAATTGGGTCGTTGGGCGCGCCTTGCGCGGCGCCGTGCCGCCGATCGCGCTCAATTTCTGGCGCTGGGCGGGCGCCCTCGCCATTCTGGCGCCGCTCGTCCTGCCGCGCCTCGCCGGGCGATGGCATCTCGTCGCCCGCCATTGGCGCATACTGCTTCTGCTGGCCGGGCTCGGCGCGGCGCTCTTCCAGGTCCTCGTCTATCTCGGCCTCGGCATGACGACGACCGTCAACGCCGTGCTGATGAACTCCTCGGTACCGCTCTTCATCCTGCTCTGCTCCTGGGCGCTCGAAGGCGAGAAGCCGACGGCGCGGCAGGTCGTCGGCATGCTCGTCTCCTTCACCGGCATCCTCGTCATCATGCGGCGCGGCGAGATGGCGGAGATGCTCCGCTTCGACGTCAATCGCGGCGATGCCGTCATCCTCGCGGCGATGCCGGTCTGGGGGCTCTATTCGGTGCTGCTGAAGCGGCGGCCGCGCGATTTCGCGGGGCTCGAGCTGCTGTTCCTCTTGTCGCTTTTCGCCGTCCTCTGCCTCGCTCCCTTCTTCCTTGCCGAGCATCTCCTGCTCCGCCGCACCGTCCTCAGCCTCGCCAGCGCCGGCGGCATTCTCTACGTCTCGCTCTTCGCCTCGGTCCTGGGATATGTCTGCTGGAACCGCGGCGTCGCGGCGGTCGGCGCCAACCGGGCCGGCTTCACCATCCACCTTCTGCCCGCCTTCGGCACGGCCCTCGCGATCCTGTTCCTCGGCGAGGAGCTCCACGGGTTTCATCTGGCCGGCATCGCGACCATCCTTGCGGGCGTGTGGCTGGCGACGAGCGCGCCGCGTCGCCGGCGAGGGTGACGGAACGGCAACGGTAAGGAGAAGACGGGATGTACACGCTCCACTACTATCCGGGCAATGCCAGCATGGCGCCGCATATGGCGCTCGAAGAGATCGGCGAGCCTTTCGAGCTCAGCCTCGTCGACCGCACGAAGAACGCGCAGAAATCGCCGGACTATCTGCGCCTCAACCCGAATGGCCTCATCCCGGTGCTGGTGGATGGCGAGCTCGTTCTCTTCGAAAGCGCCGCCATCTGTCTCCACCTCGCCGACCGCCATCCGGAAAGCCGCCTCGCTCCGCCTTTCGGCCTGCCGCTCCGCGCCCATTTCTACAAATGGCTCATCCACCTCACCAACACGGTGCAGGCGGAGCTCATCACCTATTTCTATCCCGAGCGCCTGACCGACGATGCCGCCGCGGCGGCGCAGGTGAAAGCGCATGCCGAAGCGCGCATCGGCCAGATGTTCGACCGCATCGAGACGGCACTCGCGGCGGGTGGCTCCTACCTCCTCGGCGACAGCTTCTCGGTCGCCGATCTCTATCTCCTCATGCTGGCGCGCTGGACGCGGGGCTTCGTCAACCCGGCGCGCAACCGCGCGGCGGTGCGGCGCCTCCTCGACCGCCTCGTCGAGCGTCCGGCGGTACGCCGCGTCTTCGCCAAGGAAGGCATCGAGGCGCCGTTCTTTTGAAAAAAACTGGAAGAAGAGAACGCTCAAACCACGAGACACGAAGGCACGAAGGGCTGATCCTGCCTCCATCACCGCCCTGTGACCTTGGACGCAAGCAGCGCGCGGGCACGGGTCATTGTTCCCTTCATGACTTCATGACTTCGTGGTTCACGAGTTGGTTGCTTGCCCGTACCCTCCGCCGCCCGGGGTCGCGATGACGAAGACGTCGCCGGGTCCGACCTCGACGGTGTGGGTGCCGCCGAATTCCTCGCGGCCGCCATCCTTTCGCTCGACCCAGTTGCGGCCGAGGGCGCCCGGCGCGCCGCCGGCCATGCCGTAGGGCGGCACCTTGCGGTGGCCGGAGAGAATGGAGGCGGTCATCGCCTCGCGGAAGCGGATGCGGCGGACGACGCCGTCGCCGCCGCGATGGCGTCCGGCGCCGCCCGAGCCGCGGCGGATGGCGAAGCTCTCGAGGAGGACGGGAAAGCGCCATTCCAGCACTTCGGGGTCGGTGAGGCGCGAATTCGTCATATGCGTGTGGACGGCATCGGTGCCGTCGAAATCGGGGCCGGCGCCGGAGCCGCCGCAGACCGTCTCGTAATACTGGTGCCGCTCGTTGCCGAAGGTGAAATTGTTCATCGTCCCTTGCGCCGCCGCCATGACGCCGAGCGCGCCGTAAAGCGCATCGGTGATGCATTGCGAGGTCTCGACATTGCCGGCGACGACGGCCGCGGGATAGCGCGGGTTCAGCATCGAGCCTTCCGGGATGACGATGTCGAGCGGCTCGAGGCAGCCGTCATTCATCGGGATATCGTCGTCGACGAGAGTGCGGAAGACATAGAGCACCGCTGCGCGGCACACCGCCTTCGGCGCGTTGAAGTTGCTGGCAAGCTGCGCCGAGGTGCCGGTCAAGTCGATGGTGGCGCGTCGGGCCTCGCGGTCGATCGCGATCCTGACGCGGATCGCCGCGCCGTCGTCCAGGCGATGCTCGAAAGCGCCGTCCTTCAAGACGCCGAGGACGCGCCGCACCGCTTCGGCGGCATTCGCCTGCACATGCCGCATATAGGCTTCGACGACATCGAGGCTGAAATGCCGCACCATGCGATGCAGCTCCTGCACGCCCTTCTCGCAGGCGGCGATCTGCGCCTTGAGATCGGCAAGGTTCTGCTGCGGGTTCCGCGAGGGATAGCGGCCGGAGCCGAGGAGCGCCAGCATCTCCCGCTCGCGGAAGCGGCCGGCATCGACGAGGAGAACATTGTCGATGAGGACGCCCTCCTCCTCGACGGTGCGGCTCTGCGGCGGCATCGAGCCCGGCGTCAGCCCGCCGATATCGGCGTGATGCCCGCGCGAGGCGACGTAGAAAAGGGGCGCGGCGGGCGAGCCTTCGGCATCGCGGTACATCGTCTCGGCGAAGACGGGGGTGATGACCGTCACGTCGGGGAGGTGCGTCCCGCCATTGTAGGGGGCGTTGAGGACGTAAACGTCGCCCGGCTTCATGCCGCGCCCGTCGCGCCCTTGCCCGCGCGCCGCGATCACGGTCTTGACGCTCTCCCCCATCGAGCCGAGATGCACCGGCATGTGCGGCGCGTTGGCAACGAGGGCGCCGGTTCGATCGAACAAGGCGCAGGAGAAGTCGAGCCGCTCCTTGATATTGACGGAATAGGCCGTGTTCTGCAGCGCGACGCCCATCTGCTCGGCGACGGCCATGAAAAGGTTGTTGAAGACTTCGAGCATGACGGGATCGACGCTGGTGCCGATGGCGACGCGCTCGGCGCGCGGCTCCGTGCGCTCGAGGACAAGGTAGCGCCGCGCGTCGAGGCGGGCGCGCCAACCCGGCTCGACAACGGTCGTCGCCGTCGCCTCGCGGATGATCGCCGGCCCGGCGACCGATTGGCCGGGCCGGAGAGCGTCGCGGTCGAAGACGGGGGTTTGCCGTTGCCTGCCTTCCATGAAGGCATCGACGACCGCGAGCGGGACCGGCGGAGGCGCATTCTCCGCCACAGCGAAGACAGGCTCCTCGGCGGCATCTGTGGCGCCGATCGCCTCGATCGAGACTGCCTCGACGATGAGCGGCTTCTCCGGCATGACGAAGCCGTAGCGCTGGCGGTGCGCCGCCTCGAAGCCGGCGAGGATGGCGGCGGCATCGCCATGCGGGACGATGAGGGCGGAATCGGTGCCCTCGTATTTGACATGCGCCTTGCGCAGGATGGTGATGCGCGCCTCGGCGATGCCCTGGGCGCGCATCTCTGCGGCGCCGGCCGCGGCCAGCTCGGCGAGCCGCGCCTCGAGCTCGGGAAGCAGCGCGTCCGCGAGCCGCGCCTCGACCGCCGCCTCCTTCAGAAGGCGCAGATCCGCGAGACCCATGCCGTAAGCCGAGAGCACGCCGGCGAAAGGATGGATATAGACGCGCGTCATGCCGAGCGCGTCGGCGACGAGGCAGGCGTGCTGCCCGCCGGCGCCGCCGAAGCAGCAGAGCGTGTACTCGGTCACATCGTAGCCGCGCTGGATCGAAATCTGCTTGATCGCATTCGCCATGTTCTCGACAGCGATCTTGAGGAAGCCGTCGGCGACCTCGAGAGGCGTGCGGCGGTCGCCCGTCTCCCGCGCGATCCGCGCCGCGAGCTCGCGGAACTTCGCTTCGACCGCGGCGGCGTCGATCGGCTCATCGGCATGCGGTCCGAAGACCCGCGGGAAGAAGGCGGGCTGCAGCTTGCCCAGCATGACGTTGCAATCGGTGACCGTGAGCGGCCCGCCGCGGCGATAGCAAGCGGGCCCAGGATTGGCGCCCGCCGACTCCGGACCGACGCGGTAGCGCGCGCCGTCGAAGAAGCAGATCGAGCCGCCGCCCGCTGCCACCGTATTGATCATCATCATGGGCGCGCGCATGCGGGTGCCGGCGACGACCGTCTCCATCGTGCGCTCGTATTCGCCGGCGTAATGCGAGACATCTGTCGAGGTGCCGCCCATATCGAAGCCGATGATCTTCGGAAAGCCGCCCATCTCGGCGGTGCGGACGGCGCCGACGATGCCGCCGGCAGGGCCGGAGAGGATCGAATCCTTGCCCTGGAAGCGCCGGGCGTCGACGAGGCCGCCATTCGACTGCATGAAGAGGAGCCGGGTGTCGCCGAGCTCGGACGCCACCTCGTCGACATAGCGCCGCAGCACCGGCGAGAGATAGGCGTCGACGACGGTGGTGTCGCCGCGGCTGACGAGCTTCATCAGCGGGCTCACCTCATGGCTCGCCGAGATTTGGGCGAAGCCGATGGCGCGCGCCAGCTCGGCGAGGCGCCGCTCGTGCTCGGGATAACGATAGCCGTGCATGAGGAGGATCGCGACCGAACGGATGCCGGCGGCAAAGGCGTCTTCGAGCTCCGCGCGGGCGCCGGCGAGGTCGAGCGGGCGCAGCACCGCGCCATCGGCCGTCACGCGCTCCTCGACCTCGGCGACGCGCTCGTAAAGGAGCGATGGCAGGATGATGTGGCGGGCGAAGAGCTTCGGGCGGTTCTGGTAACCGATGCGGAGCGCGTCCGCGAAGCCCTTGGTGGTGAGGAGCAGCGTCCGCTCGCCCTTGCGCTCGAGGAGGGCGTTGGTGGCGACGGTCGTCCCCATCTTGACCGCCTCGATCGCCGCCGCCGGCAGCGGCGCATCTCCGGCGAGTCCGAGCAGGCTGCGGATGCCGTGCAGCGCCGCGTCGCGATATTGCTCGGGATTGTCGGACAGCAGCTTTTTCGTGACGAGGCGGCCGTCCGGCCGGCGCGCGACGATATCGGTGAAGGTGCCGCCGCGGTCGATCCAGAACTGCCAGCCTCTCGCCTCGCCCATTCCGAGCTCTCCCGTGCCGCCGCGGCGGGCAGTCATTTCAGCCGACGGGCCTTGCGTCAAGAAGAGGATGTCGGAAGGTCCTTCAGTCGCCGGCGATCTCCATCCGTCGTCGCGCTTCAAGCGGTCGACCGCGGCCGAGACGAGCCAGCTCAGGACAGAAATGGCGAGCCGCGCGGTGCGAAGCCGGCCCTCACCGGTCCCATCCGCCCGCTATGATGGCGCCGTCAATTGGTGGGATAGGTGCCCGTGAAGCCGTCATACCGCTCCGGCTGCTTCTCGGCGAAGCAATCGACCTGGGCAAGGGTGCGGTAGCAATGGACGCTGCGAATCGGCGGCGGCGGGGCGTTGAGCTCGACCGGGCTCGGCTGGGTCGCCGGCCAGCGGCTCTCGGGCGGCGCGAATTCGGCGCGGTTCTGCCAGGCGTTGCAAGCGGTCAAGAGGAACGCCAGGCCGCAGAGGCCGCACAGGGCACGGAGGATCATCCTCCCCATTTGCGCCGCAAGGCGTTAATTCTTGGTTTCCGGAGCCCGCCCGAGGCGGCGATGAGGGAGTGGGATCATGGGCCGGTTGGCGATCGCGGCGCTGCTGCTGCTCCTCGCATCCTGCGGCACCGCCGGCGGAGGCTGGACGCGGCCCGGCGCCGATGACGAGGCGGTTGCCCGCGACCTCGGTGAATGCCGCGCCGAGGCGCGCGCGGCGACGCGGCGCGACGCGCAGATCGACGCCGACATCCTGGCGAGCCGCGGCAACGACTGGCAGCGCACCGGCACCCTCGCCTTGCAGCGCGACAATATGGCGGCGAGCCGGAGCGCCAAGGGCGATGCCGTCCTCGCCGCCTGCATGGCGGCGAAAGGCTATCACCGGGCGGGCTGAACGCCATCGCGCAGGCGCAGCGCGGCGAGCGCGCCCAGCGCCGCTCCGAGCGGCAGCGCCGCGAGGGCGAATTCATAGGCTCCGGCGCTATAGATCCGAGCCCCGGCCGCAACCGCGCCGTCCCAGCGCCAATCGAGCAGCAGTCCGATGAGCGGCTGGAACAGCGCACCGCCCGCCATGACGAAGGTATTGACGAATCCCAGCGCCGCACCGCTCCTGCCCGCCTCGTTGCACTCGCGCGCCCCGGCAAAGGTGACCGTCATCGCCGATCCGGCAAAGCCGATGCCGAGGGCGAGCACGCTCATCGCCGCGAGCGGCAGGGTCGCGACATAAATCGTAGCGGTGAGCTCCAAGGCGAGAGCGCCGCAGGCGAGCGCAAGCAGCGCGCGGCGGCTTCGCAGCCGCGTCGCGTACCAGCCGATCGTCGGCGCGCCGGCGCACCAGCCGACCGAGAAGAGCGACGCCATGCCCGCCGCCTCGGCGCGGCCGAGCCCATAGCGCGTCTCGAAGAAGGGCACGGCCCAGAGCCCGGCGAAGGCGAGGATGGGCGCCGTCAGGACCATGCCGATGAAGCCGTAAAGCCAGCTCTGACCGTTGGCGGCGACCGCGCGCAGACGGTGGAGCGCGCCGCCCGGCGCGGCCGCCGCGGACGGACGCGCCGGCGTTGCGCGCCACAGCGCGCCGGCGAGCAGAATGCCGAGCAGGCCGATGAGCATGCTGGCGCGGCGCCAGCCCAGAGCCGTCACGGCAGCGCCGAGCGGCGCCTGTCCGAAGACGCCGCCCGCGACGCCGACGAGCTGGGCGATGCCGGTCAGGAACGGGAAGCGCCGCGCCGGGAAGAAGCGCGCGGCAAGGACGAGCGCGCCGATCCAGCTGAAGGCGGAGCCGAGCCCGATGAAGAGCCGGCCGAGCGAAGCGCCGACGATGCCGTGGCTCAGCGCGAACAGGAGGCTGCCCAGCGCCGCGAGCAGGGCGGCGCCGCCCAGCAGCAGCCGCGGACCAAACCGGTCGAAGAGGACGCCGACCGGGATCTGCATGCCCGCATAGGCATAGAAATAGACGGCCGAGAGATGCCCGACGATGGCGCCGCCGACCGCGAAATCGCGCATCAGCTCCGCCACCATGACGCTCGGCGCGACGCGGAGCAGGAAGGCGTAGAAGAAGAAGGCGGTGCCGAGCCCGAAGACGGCGGCGCCGCGCCGCGGCCGAGCGGAAACGGCGATCTCGGGCTGCATGCGTCGGTGGCGGAGCGGCAAGAGAGGGCGGGCCGCGACCTTACCGCGAGGACGCCCGCACATGCACAGCCTTTTCGCCGAACCCGATACCCACCAGAATGGCCCGGCTAGGCATGGCAAGAGTTGGGAGAGGAGAGAAGAGCATGGCGCAGAGTGTTCCGCGCGAGGCCCGGGTCGTCATCATCGGCGGCGGCATCATCGGCTGCAGCACCGCCTATCACCTGGCCCGGCTCGGCTGGAGAGATGTGGTGCTGCTGGAGCGGCGGCAGCTCACGTGCGGCACGACCTGGCACGCTGCCGGCCTCGTCGGCCAGCTCCGCGCCACCTACAACATGACGCGCCTTGCGCAATACAGCGCCGAGCTCTTCCGCAGCCTCGAAGCCGAGACCGGCAGCGCGACCGGCTTCCGCCAGACCGGCTCGCTCGCCGTCGCCAGCGACGGCGAGCGCTTCGAGGAGCTGCGCCGCGGCGTTTCCATGGCCCATTCCTTCGGGCTCGCCGCCGAGGTGCTGAACCCCGAAGAATGCGGCCGGCGCTGGCCGCTCCTCAACACCGCCGACCTCGTCGGCGGCATCTTCCTGCCGACCGACGGCAAGACCAACCCCGTCGACACGGCGCAGGCCCTCGCCAAGGGGGCGAAGCTGCACGGAGCGACGATCATCGAAGGCGTCGAGGCGACCGCGATCCGGCGGAAAGCCGGGCGCGCGACCGGCGTCGCGACGACAGCGGGCGACATCGCCGCGGAATATGTCGTCCTCTGCGGCGGCATGTGGTCGCGCGAGCTGGCGCGCGCCGCCGGCGTCACCGTGCCGCTGCACGCGGCCGAGCATTTCTACGTCGTGACCGAGCCCATTCCCGGCCTCTCGCCCGACACTCCGACCCTGCGCGACCCGTCCGGCACCATCTATGTGAAAGAGGATGCCGGCAAGCTTCTCGTCGGCTGCTTCGAGCCGATCGCCAAGCCCTGGGGGATGGACGGGATTCCGGAATCCTTCTGCTTCGATCAGCTCCCCGCCGATTGGGAGCATCTGGAGCCGGCGCTGAAGCATGCGATCCACCGCATCCCGGTCCTCGAGAAGACGGGGCTGCAGGTCTTCTTCAACGGCCCCGAGAGCTTCACGCCCGACGACCGCTATCTCCTCGGCGAGGCGCCGGAGCTGAAGAATTTCTTCGTCGCCACCGGCTTCAACTCGGTCGGCATCCAATCCTCGGGCGGCGCCGGCAAGGTACTCGCCGAGTGGATCGCCCATGGCCATCCGCCGATGGATCTCTGGGACGTCGATATCCGCCGCGTCATGCCGTTCCAGGGCAACCGCCGGTATCTGCATGACCGCACTGTCGAGACGCTGGGCCTCCTCTATGCGATGCACTGGCCGTTCCGCCAGTACGAGACGGCGCGGGGCGTGCGGAAATCGCCGCTTCACGACCGCCTCGCGGCGCGCGGCGCCTGCTTCGGCGAGGCCGCCGGCTGGGAGCGACCGAACTGGTACGCGCCGCCCGGCACCGAGCCGCAGTATCGTTACAGCTATGGCCGGCAGAACTGGTTTCCCTCTTCCGCCGCCGAGCACCTGGCCGTGCGCGAGGGCGTCGGCCTCTTCGACCAGACCTCCTTCGCGAAGTTCCTCGTCGAGGGCCGCGATGCCGAGCGCCTGCTCCAGCACCTCTCGGCGAACGATGTCGCGGGCGCGCCGGACCGCGTCGTCTATACGCAATGGCTCAACGAGCGCGGCGGCATCGAAGCCGATCTGACGGTGACGCGGCTCTCGGAGGACGCCTTCATGGTCGTCACGTCGGGCACGAGTCAGACGCGCGATTTGCATTGGCTGAAGAGCCGCATCCCCGCCGATGCGCGCGTCCATGCGACCGACATGACCTCGGCCTATGCCGTGCTCGGCGTCATGGGACCGCAAGCGCGCACCCTGCTGCAGCGCCTGACCCGCGAGGACCTCTCGAACGCCGCCTTCCCTTTCGCCGCCTCGCGCGAGATCGAACTCGCCTATGCGCGGGTTCGCGCCGCGCGCATCACCTATGTCGGCGAGCTCGGCTGGGAGCTCTATATTCCGAGCGAGTTCGCGCAGGGCGTCTTCGACGCCATCCTCGAAGCCGGGGACGGGCTCGGCCTCGCGCTCGCCGGCTATCACGCGATGAACTCGCTCCGCCTCGAATGCGGCTACCGTCATTGGGGGCACGATATCGGCGACGAGGACACGCCGCTCGAAGCGGGACTCGGCTTCGCAATCGCCTGGGAGAAGCCGGGCGGCTTCATCGGCCGCGAGGCGCTGCTGCGGCAGCGTGAAGCGGGGCTGAAGCGCCGCCTCGTGCAATTCGCGCTCGCCGACCCCGATAGGCTCCTCTATCACGACGAGCCTATCCTGCGCGACGGCACGATCCTGGGCCGCACCACCTCGGGGATGTTCGGCCACACGGTCGGCGCCGCGCTCGGCATGGGCTATGTCGAGCACCCCGCCATCGCCGATCCCGCCTTCATTCGCGAAGGGCGCTGGGAAATCGAGATCGCGGGCGAGCGCTGCCCCGCCCGCGCCTCGCTCGCACCCTTCTACGACCCGAAGCGCGAGCGCGTGCGGATGTGAGGCAGAGCATCGGCGCCCGCGAGGGGGAGAGATTACTCGCTACTCGATGAGGCTCGCATCGCCGTCGAATTCGTCGGAGCAGAAGGGGCCGCCCTGGAAGGTGAAGGAGACGGGATCGTGCGGCTCCTCCTTTGCCAGCAGCTCCGCGGCGAAGGCTTCGGCGCTGTCCTGCGGCACATAGCCCAATTGCCGCTCGGCGATGCGGTTGTCCCAGAAGCTGCGCGGATTGGCGGAGACCCCATAGGCGATGACGAAATGGAAGCGCGGCGCGTCGATGCAGCGCTGGACGAGCTGGACCATGTCGCGCGGGCTGATCCAGGTGCTGAGATGCCGCCGTTCGACCGGGCGATCGCGGAAGGTGCCGATGCGCAGGCATGCGACCTCCATCCCGTGCTTGTCCGCATACATGTGGCCCAGAGCCTCGCCGAAGGCCTTGCTGACGCCATAGCGCGAATCGGGCCGCGGCTGCGCCGTCCCGTCGATCGTCTGGCTGCGCCGGTAATAGCCGATCGCGTGGTTGGAGGAGGCGAAGACGACGCGCTTCACCCCTTGCTGCCGCGCCGCCTCGAAGACGTTGTAGGTGCCGGCGATGTTGATCGGCAGAATCTTCTCCCACGGCCCCTCGATCGGAATCGCGCCGAGATGGACGACGCAATCGATGTTCTTCATCGACTGGCGCGTCGCGGCGAAATCCTCGATATCGGCGCGCACCACCTCCTCGCCGCGCTCCGCCGCGCCCAAGGGCGCGATATCGGAGAGGCGGAGCAGCGCGTAACGGCCGCGCAGGCCCTCGCGCAGCGTCTTGCCGATATTCCCCGCCGCGCCGGTGATGAGAATCCGCGCCATCGCCTCCTCCTTGCGTCTTCCTCGCTGGTCCGGCAGTGATACCGGTTGCACCGCGGCCCGTCATCGAGAATTCTGCCGCGATCCTCGCCGCTGCAGGACGCCGTGACCGAAACCTTCCTCTATCTCGCCGTCAAGATCGTGATCACCGGGGCGACGATCGTCGCCGCCTCGGTCGCGGCCGAGCGTGCCGGCCCGCTGATCGGCGGCATCATCATCGCGCTGCCGGTCTCGGCCGGCCCCGGCTACGTCTTTCTCGCGCGCCAAGCGAGCGACGCCTTCATCTCGCGGAGCGCGCTCTACAGCTTCGGCGTCACGGCGATCACCGCGATCTTTCTTGCCGTCTATGTGCGGATCGCGCCCTTCCTCGGCGCCGTGGCGAGCGTCGCCATCGGCCTCGCGGCGTGGACGCTGCTGGCGGCGTTGCTGCAGCATGTCGGTCTCGCCTGGTGGAGCGCGCTTCTCCTCAATCTCGCGAGCTTCGCCTTCTGCCTCCGCGTTACCCGCGAGCGCGCCGGAACGACCTTGCCGGCGGCGCGCGCGCTCAGCTTGCGCGATCTCGTCCTGCGCGCCCTTCTTGCCGGAACGCTCGTCGCGGTCGTCGTCACGGTGAGCGACCTCATCGGCCCGCGCCTCACCGGCAGCACCATCACCTTTCCGGTCACGCTGACGACGCTCGGCCTCATCATGCATTGGCGCTATGGCGGAGCCGTGGCGGCGCGCGCCTTGCGCGGCGCCCTCGTCGCCATGCCCTGCTTCGCCGCCTCGGTCCTGACGCTGCACCTTCTCGCCGTGCCGCTCGGCGCGGCGCGGGCGCTTCTCGCCGCCCTCGGCGTGTCGCTCGCCGCCTCGACGGCCTATCTCGGCTTCGGCCGCATCCGCGCGCGGCACCGGCAAGCGGCGATGGCGGGCGCGCGGCTCGGGGCGGCGCCCGACCGCGGCGCCTTCGCCGAGAGCGCCTCGCATTCCCGGCGAGCTTCCCCTTGATCTTCGGCGGGGCATGCTGCTAGGCCAGCTACGACAGGCGCTCACGATCATGGTCGAACCCGCGATTCCCCTCCCTGCCGCGACGCTGCTCCTCCTCCGCGACGGCGCCGCGGGGCTCGAAGTGCTGATGACCCTGCGGCACGAAAAATCGGGCTTCGCCGCGGGCGCGCTCGTCTTCCCCGGCGGCAAGCTCGACGCCGCGGACGCCGCGCTTCGCCGCTTCTGTCCGCCGGCGCTCGGCGGCGCGGCCGACCTGCCCTTCCGCATCGCCGCCATCCGCGAGACCTTCGAGGAAAGCGGCATCCTCCTCGCCCGAAGCCGCGATGGAGCACTCTTGGATCGGGCCGGGCTCTCGGCGCTGCAGAAGCATCACGACGAGGCTGGCGAGCCGCCCGCCTTCGCGGCGCTCTTGGAGGCGGCGGGGCTAGAACTCGCGGCGGACACGCTCGTCCGCTACGCCCATTGGGTGACGCCCATCGACCGGCCGAAGCGCTTCGACACGCAATTCTTCCTGGCGCCCGCGCCGCCCGCGCAAGAACCGGCACATGACGGGCGCGAGATCGTCGAGGCCGTGTGGACGACGCCGGAGGCGGCGCTGCGGGACGCCGAAGCGGGCCGCATCAAGCTCGTCTTCGCGACGCAGATGAACCTCGTCCGCCTCGCCCGCAGCCGCACCATCGCCGAGGCTTTGGACCGCGCGCGGCGCGAACCCATCGTGACCGTCACGCCCGAGGTGGTGAAGACGGCCTCCGGCACCGCCTTCCGCATTCCCGCGGAGGCGGGCTACGGCGCGACGGAAGTTGCGGCGGGCAGCCTCCTTCGCGCCTGACGCCCGATGGTCGAGATTCCCTTCCGGCGCGCGATGTCTTTCGCCTATGAGCGGCTGGAGCCTGTCTCGCCGCTCATTCGCCGGATCGTCGCTCGCAATCCCGGCCCCTTCACCTACAAGGGCACGGGGACTTATGTTGTCGGGCACGGTCGAGTTGCCGTCATCGATCCCGGGCCGGCGCTGGAGGAGCATGTCGGGGCGCTGCTTCAGGCGCTGCGCGGCGAGACGGTGACCCACATTGTCGTCACCCATACCCATCGCGATCACTCACCGGCCGCCGCCGCTCTGCGGCGCGCGACCGGCGCGCGAACCTACGGATTCGGACCGCATGGCGGCGAGGCCGGCGGCGACGCCATCGAAGAGGGCGCCGACCGCGCCTTCGTTCCGGATGTCCCGCTCCGCGAGGGCGACACGCTGGAAGGGCCGGGCTGGCGCCTCGCCGCCCTCCACACGCCCGGCCATACTTCGAACCACCTCTGCTTCGCGCTGCCCGAGGAGCGCGCGCTCTTCTCCGGCGATCACGTCATGGGCTGGTCGACGAGCGTCATCGCGCCGCCCGACGGCGACATGCGGCACTACCTCGCCTCGCTCGACAAGCTCCTCGGCCGCGAGGATGCCGTCTTGTGGCCGACGCACGGACCCGCGATCACCGAGCCGAAGGCGCATGTCGCCGCCTTCATCGCCCATCGCCGCGAGCGGACGGAAGCCATTCTCCACCGTCTCGCCGCGGGGGACGAGACGATCCCGGCGATGGTTGCCGCCATCTATGCGGGGCTGGATCCGCGGCTTCGCGGCGCCGCCGGGCGCTCGGTCCTGGCGCATCTCGTCGCGCTTATCGAGGAGGGGCGCGTCCGTTGCGACGGCGCGGCCCGCCTCGATGCGCGCTTCCGCCTCGCTTGAGCTCGAGTCGGCGCGGCTATTTCTGCTGCGCCAGCCAGTCGATAAGGGCCTTGCGGTCCTCGGGATTCTTGAGCCCGGCGAAGACCATGCGGGTACCGGGCATGAATTTCCGCGGGTCGGCCAAGTACTGGTCGAGATTGGCGGCGTCCCAGACGACGCCGGATTTCTTGTTCGCCTCCGAATAGGCGAAGTTGGGCGCGGTCCCCGCCTTGCGGCCGACAACGCCGAAGAGGCTGGGGCCGATCCGGTTCTGGCCCTCCTTCACCGTGTGGCAGACGGCGCAATTGCGGCGGAAGATCTGCTCGCCCGATTGCTGCGCGGCAGCGCCGCCAGCCGCGCAGACAAGCCCGCAAAGCGCCACGGCTCCGGCGATTTGCCGCGCCATCGAGTCCAGCCGCCCAACCCTTTCCATCGCCCCGCTCCTCAATAGATGCCGCTTTCGAGATCGAGCAGCGGAAAGGCGCCGTGCACACCGGGCGTCGAGACCGGCGCCGCCGGCGCCAAATAGGATTTGTCGAGCGCGGAGAGGCGGTCGACGCCGAGGAGGCCGAGGCAGGTGCGGATCTCGCTCTCCAGCAATTCGAGGACGCGCACGATTCCCGGCGCGCCGGCGGCGGCGAGGCCATAGCAATAGAGGCGGCCGATGGCGACGAGGTCGGCGCCCATGGCGATCGCCTTGACGATGTCGGTGCCGCGCGAGAAGCCGCCATCGACGAGGATAAGCGCCTTGCCGCGGGCGACGGCGAGCACCTCGGGCAGCACCTCCATCGCGCCGCGGCCATGGTCGAGCTGGCGACCGCCGTGGTTCGAGACATAGATGCCGTCGACGCCGTGCTCGAGCGCGATGCGGGCATCCTCCTCGGTCGCGATGCCTTTCAGGATCAACGGGATTTTGTGCTTCGCCTTGAAGCGCTCGACATCCTTCCACGAGAGCGCCGCCTGATAATCGTGGCCGGTCGCGCGCTGCCGCCAGTATTTGACGAAGCGCTTGGAGAGGTCGCGCTCGCGCCGGCTGTAGAGCGCCGTATCGACGGTGATGCAGAAGGCGTCGTAGCCGGCATCGACGGCGCGGCGGGCGTAGTCGTCGACGAAGGCGTCATCGCCCCGGACATAGAGCTGGAAGATCTTGCAGGCTTCGCCCGCCTGCGCCGCCGCGGCTTCGAGTCCGGGATGCGTCACCGAGCTCAAGAAGAAGGGGCTGCCGAACTCGGCCGCGGCCGCGGCGACGGTGGCGCCGCCGCCGGCCTCGAAGGATTCGAGCGATCCCACCGGTGCCAGCGCCACCGGGATGCGAAGCGGCTTGCCGAGAAAACGATGCGTGCAGTCGATACTCGAGACGTCGCGCAGCACACGCGGGCGGAAGGCGATCGAATCGAGCGCGAGGCGATTGCGCCGCAGCGTCGTCTCGGTCTCGGTGGCGCCGACGAGGTAATCCCAGATGTTCTGGTTGAGCTGCGTCCGCGCCGCCTTGACGATCTCGTGCAGCGTCTCGAAGCGGCTCTCGACAAGTTCGGTCATCCCCATCCTCTGCTGCTGCCCCAAGACACGGTTCACCACGAAGGCACCAAGGCACGAAGTCTTTTTTCGGGCGCTTCGCGCCATTGATCAACGCTTCGTGTCTTCGTGCCTTCGTGGTGAAAAAGCCTTCGCGCCCGACGCTGTCGTCGGCGCTCTCACGCGTAGCCCGGCGGCGGGACGAAGGCGCGGAAGTCGCGTTCGAGATGGCGCGCGAAGTCGATCGTCGTGCGGTCGCCATATTGCGGGCCGACGATCTGGACGCCGACGGGAAGGCCCTCCGGCGTCTGCCCCGCCGGGGCCACCGTCGCCGGCAGATAGAAGAGGCAGGAATAGCCGGCCCAGAAGAGCTGATCGGTCGTCGGCACCTGCTTGCCGTTGATGGTGATCGTGCGCTCGTGCCGCTCGCCCTTCTGATCGTGCGGGAAGGCGGCCGAAGCCGCCGCCGGGCAGAGCAAGAGGTCATACTCCTTGAAGAACTCGGCCCAGGCGAGGCGCATCCGGTGCCGCGTCTGGTTCGCCGCCAGCCAGTCGCGGTGGTAGAGCACGTTGGCGCGCGTCATGCGGGCGAAATAGCTGTCGTCATCCTCGGCAAGGCCGCGCGCGATCTCGAGGTTGCGGGCGAAGACTTCGGCGCTCTGCCGGCCGGAGGTCGCGGCGCGCAGCATCCGGATATAGATGCGCTGCGCCTCGTCGGTGTCGATGTCGGGGCGCGCCTTGTCGCTGACCTGCGCGCCCGCCTTCGCCAGGTAATCGCCGAGCCGCTGCAGGCAATCCTGGACGGCGCGATCGACCTCGGCGTTGCGGTCGGTCAGCATGAGCGCGACGCGATACTCCGAGAGGCGCTTCTTGCGCGGCGCCGGCAGTTCGAGCCGCCAGCCCGCGCCCTCGATTTCGTCCGGCCCCGCCATGGCGTCGAGCGCCGGTCCCAGATCCTCGGCGCTCCGCGTCATCGGCCCGACGACGGAGATGTCGGAGGCGGCGTAGGTGCCGGGCAAGGCCTGCCCCCGCGTCGGGACGATGCCGAAAGTCGGCTTGTGGCCCCAGACGCCGCAATAATGCGCGGGGTTGCGGATCGAGGCGCCGATGTCGCTTCCCGCCTCGATGCCGGTGAGCCCGGCCGCGAGCGCCGCCGCCGAACCGCCGGAGGACCCGCCCGGTGAGCGCGAGAGGTCCCAGGGATTGTTGGTGGTGCCGTAGACGGCGTTGAAGCTCTGCCAATCCGAGAGCAGCAGCGGCACGTTCGTCTTGCCGAAAAGAACGACGCCGGCGGCAAGGAGGCGATCCACCGCGAGCGCGTTTCGCTGCGGGAAGTTCTCCTTGAGCTGCGGCATCCCCCAGGTGGTCGGCATGCCGACGACATCGTAGGATTCCTTGATCGTCATGGGGACGCCGTGGAACGGCCCCCAGACCTCGCCGCGCGCCAGCGCCGCATCGGCGGCATCGGCGCGCTTGCGCGCGGCGGGGAGATCGGTGGCGATGATGGCGTTGATCTTCGGGTTGAAGCGCTCGACGCGCTTCAGATAGAGCTCGAGCAGCTCGCGGCAGCCGATCTTCTTGGCGCGAATCGCCCCGGCAAGCTGCACCGCCGATTGGAACGGCAAATCGACCATGGACGCCACCTTGGGGTTGCGAATGGGATGCGGAAGGGATTTCTGCACAGGAGGCCGCCAAAGAGCAACCCGTAAGCCAAGCTGGCTTTCTCCCTTGCCGCGCAATGTAAGGGGGACCGATCCCCTGCCTTCTTCAGATCTCACGCTCGTCAACCCGTTTGCATCGAACTCGGCATGAGCCGTTCGCAACAACGGCAGCGCCGCCACCGATCTCGGCTGTGACTGCCTCCAACGTCATGCATATGTCGCAGCCGGTCTTCATCTCGCGGCGCGATCCGGATCATAGAGCACTTTACGGCTCGACGATCTCGACGCGGTAATCGGTCCCCTCCCAGCGCTTGTCGCTCTCCCAGCGGAAGGTGAAGACGACAGCGGCCCCGACCGGGAGGGAAGCGGTGTCGAGATCGGCGATATGCGCGCCGAAGCCGCTGTCGTGCGTCGCGGTATCCCAGGCGCTGCGCCAGTCGTCGCCGCTCCAATGGACGAGCGCCGGCGCCGGTAGCGAAAGGCGCAGCGCCTTGCCCCGTTTCAGCCCGCGCCCCTTGTTGTTGAGGCACCAGTGGCCGAGGCGCGATTGCACGCGCTCGATCTGATAGCGCTGCCGCGGCTGCGGCGGCATGTCGAAGATGCGGCCTTCGCGCAGAGAGCGCAGGAGCTTCACATGCTCGGCATGAGCCCAGACGAGCGGCATGGCCGAGCCCGAGGGGCGGCCGCGAAAAAGTTCGCGCGCGGGGATGTCGTCGGCGTCCCAGACCTGCTCGGGCAGGAGGTGGCCATCGCTGGCGAAGCCGTTGAGCGCCGCGAGCAGCCGCTCGGCTTCGGCGCGGTTGCCGGCGGCCAGCTCGTAATGCGCGCGCTCGCCCGTGAGGAGCGGCCAGGCACGGCCGATGCCCGTGCCATCGAAAGCCGCGCCGTCCTCATGCTCGCCATAGCCGTCGCCATTGTAGCGGCGCCAGCACGGTCCCGCCGGCAGCTCGACCCGCAGCAGCGCGTCGATCGCCACGACGGTGTGGCGAATGCGCGGATCGTCGGCGGCGCGCAAGCCGAAGCGGACGAGAGCCAGAGCATCGGGGCTGACGATGGCGGAAGCCGGTTGCCGGCTGTCCTGCGGCGGCCGGTTCTTGACCGGGACGAAACCGTCGATCGGCGAGGCCGCCTCGGCGGTCTCGGGCGGGCTGATCCGGACATAATAGCCGGGAATGCCGAGGCGGCGGGCGAGCGGCGTTCCCTCAGCATAGGTCCAGTGCTCGATCTCGTCGTTCCACGCATCCGCGGTCTCGCGCAGATAGGCGGCAGCGGCGGCATCGCCGAGATGCGCGGCGAGGTCGGCGGCGGCGAGCAGCGCCGCGATTTCGGTCGCCAGCGTGAAGGGCGAGTAGCCGCCATCCTCCTCCCAGCGGTCTTGCCCGGTCACCGGCCCGTTCCGCACGATGTAGCCGGCGGCGCGGCGGACCATGCGCCAGAAGCGCGCGAGTTCCGTCTCGGAGAGATCGCCCTCGCGCCAGGCGAGGTCGACGAGGAGGATCGGCAGCGCACATTCGTCGATCTGCTCGCCGGTCCAATAGGGGCTGCCGTCGAGCCAGCAATTCTGCGGCCAATGGCCGTCGGCCTCCTGCGTCGTCTCGAGATAGCCCAGCACGCGGCGGGCATCGGCGATGGCGCCGATGGCGAGGAGGCCGCCCGCCGCCTCGACGAGGTCGCGCGGCCAGACCAGGTGGTAGCCGCCGAGATCGTCGTCGCCCTTGGCAAAGCCCCAAGGGATGGAAAGGCTGGCGATGATGCCGCCCGGGAAGGAGCTCGCCTCGTGCGTCCGCAGCACCGCCGTGCTGACGCGGTAGGTGCTGTGGCCTACCGGCTCGCGCGGATCGTCGAGCGGCAGCAGTCCGGCCTGCCACGCCCGCCAGCCCGCGACATAGCCCACGAGCGCCGCCTCAACTCCGTCATGAAGGCTGGCAATGACGCGATGGGCCGCCTCCTCGAAGCGACGTCCGAAGCTCAGCGCCAGAACGAAGGCGCCTTGGCAGGCGGCAAGGTCGATTTCGGCGGCGAGCGCCACATTGCCGTTCTCGGCGCGCTCGTAGCGCCAGCGCATCTCGCAATGGCGCGACAGGTCCTGCCATCCGTCCGAGGTGCCGACGAAGCCGGCGGAGCGGGCACGGAACGGCGCCGAGCAGCCGAGCGCGAGGGCGACGCTGCGGCCGCGCGCGAAGAGCATCGGGCAGCCCTTCCAGTCCTCGATCCAGGCGGTGTTGCCGCCGCCGGCATTGACGAGATGCGGGGCGAGCAGCACGAAGAGCCGGTAGTCGCCGAGCCGGCCCTGCAGCGGGCGAAAGGCGACGCGCTGAAACAGCGTGTCGCGGCGCGGATCGGAGACGACCAGCTTCTCGATCCGGTAGCGCCCGCGCAGGCAGTCATTGCTGAGGAGGAAGGCCGGAACGCCGTCCTCGACGGCACGGACGGTGGTGCGCGCATCGCGCTTCTCCTCGGAGAAGAAGCGATCCCCGGGCGCGGTGACGATGAGGCCGCAATCGCGAGTGCAGGCATAGTCGAGGCGCGGATAATAGACCTCGTTGACGATCCCGTGGCTGAGCGTGAACCAGACGCGGCTCTGCGGCGACAGCGCCGTGCCGACGCCGCTCTTCGCGCTCGACGTCCAGCGGGCGGGAATGCCCGGCGCGCCGGGGGCGGAACCGCTCTGCGGCATGCCGGATCAGACGCCGCCGCGGCGCAGGATGAAGCGCTCCATCGCGGCGGCGAAGCCGTCCTCGTCGTTGCTCGAGGTCACCGCGTCCGCGGCGTCCTGCACCGCCCTCGGCGCATTCCCCATGGCGATGCTGAAGCCGCTCTTGCGGAACATCGGGAGGTCGTTCTCCATGTCGCCGATCGTGGCGATCGCCGCGGCGGGGACGCCGAGGCTGCGCGTCAGCGCCTCGACGACGCTGCCCTTGTCGACAGCGGGCGGCGTCAGGTCGAGATAATAGCGCTGCGAGCGAATGACCGAGGCGGCGCCGGCGAGTTCTTGGCCCAACTCCCTCTCGCAGGCGGCGAGGCGATCGAAATCGGCGCTGACGCCGACGATCTTCGCGGCCGCGCCGAGATGCGGACGCCAGTCGGAGACGACCACCGGCTCCGCTTCGACGGTGCGCCGCTCATGATCGACATAGGGACCGGCCGGGTTGCGCAGCAGCCAGCGGTCGCCGCTGAAGAGCCAGATGTCGATCCCGCGCTCGGTCAAGAACTGGACGCCGCGCGCGGCCGCCGCCGGCGGAATGAGGTGCTGTTCGAGGATGGAGAGATCGGCTGCGACGAGGGTTCCGCCATTAAAGGCGCCGATCGGCAAATCGAGCCCGAGCGGCCCCACCAGCATGCGCAGCCCGAAAGGCGGACGGCTGCTCGTCACCGTGAAGGCGATGCCGCGGTCGCGCAGCCGGCGCACGGCCTCGCAAGCGGCGCTGGTCAGGCGCTTGTCAGTGGTGACGAGCGTGCCGTCGACATCGGCGAGGACGAGCCGGATCTCGTGCGCCGAGCGCCCGGCTTCAGGCCGGTTCTCCTTCATGATCCGCCTCCTTCGGCCGGCTCATCGCCGCAACCATTTCGGCCCCTCGGGCGTGCCGAGGACGACGCCGGTCGCGAGATCGATGAAAAGGCCCGATTCGATGACGCCGAGGACCGCGCCGACCCGGCGCTCCAGCTCCGGCGCGTCCAGGATGCTAGGGAACGCGCAATCGGCGATGTAGTTTCCGCCGTCGGTGCGGAACGGCTGGTCCTGCGCGCGGCGCAGGCGAACCGTCGCGCCCAGCACCTCGAGGCGCTCCACGGCGAGCTGCCAGCCGAACGGCACGATCTCGACCGGCACGGCAGCGCGCTCGCCCAAGCGGTCGACGAGCTTGCTGTGATCGGCGACGATGACGACGCGGCGGCTCGCGCTCGCCACAATCTTCTCGCGGAGGAGCGCGCCGCCGCGCCCCTTGATGAGGTGCAGCGTCCTGCGCTCGATCTCGTCGGCTCCATCGATCGTCAGATCGATGCGGCGGTGCTGGGCGAAGTCGGTGAGCGGAATGCCGAGGCGCCTCGCCTGCGCCGCTGTCGCCTCCGAGGTCGGAATGCCGCTGATCTGGAGGCCGCCGGCGACGCGGCGCGCCAGCGCCTCGAGAGCGAAGGCCGCCGTCGATCCCGTGCCGAGCCCGACGACCATCTTGCCTTCGATCTCGGCGACGGCGGCTTCCGCCGCGAGCCGCTTCAGCCGCTCGGTCTCGGCGTCCCCGGCGCTCATGGCCGCGCCGGCGGCGGTGCGCCGTCGCCGAGCGCCGCCAGAATCCCGTTGACGATCTCGTTCGGCCGCCGCTCGATCGAGGCGACGATCGCCCTCTCCTCCGGCGCCGGCTCCTCCAGCGCGTCGAACTGGCTCTGCAGGAGTCCGGCCGGCATGAAATGGCCATGCCGAGCGGCGATGCGGCGACCGATCACCGCCTGATCGCCCTTCAGATAGACGAGGCGGACGTCCTCGTGCCCGCCGACGAGGAGATCGCGGTAGCGCCGCTTCAGAGCCGAGCAGGCGACAACGCCGTGCCCGCCGGTCTCCCGGGTATGGTCGATCCAGGCGGCGATGGCGCGCAGCCAGGGCCAGCGATCCTCGTCGGTGAGCGGGATTCCGGCATGCATCTTCTCGACATTGGCCGGCGGATGGAGCCAGTCGCCATCTTCGAAATCCCAGCCGAGCCGCCCGGCCAGCAAGGCGGCGATCGTCGTCTTGCCCGAGCCGGAGACGCCCATGACGATGAGCGCCGTGATCGGCCGCCCGCTCTCGCCGCGCACGATCCGCGCCGCACCGGTGCTCATCCTCCCTCCCCTTCCGGCGCCGCCGACCGGTCGACGAACCAACGGCAGGCACCCTGCGGCGCGACGCAAGCCGCCGGCAGCGCCGCCCCGCCGGCGAGGAGGCGCGCCAGGATCGGGCGCTTGTCGCTGCCGGTCACAAGAAACGCGACTTCGCCGCTGCTGTCGAGGGCCGGAAAAGTCAAGGTGATGCGCGCTTCGGGCTGGGCGCCGACCACCGCGACGACGAGGCGCCGGCGCTCGGCGAGGGCCGGACTGCCGGGGAAGAGCGAGGCGGTGTGGCCGTCGGCGCCGAGGCCGAGCAGCGTCGCGTCGAAGAGCGGCGCCCCGTCCCGCCGCATGTCGCGGCGGACCGCGAGAAGGAGGCGCTCATAGTCGGCGGCGGCATCCTCCGGCTTGCGGCCGACCGTCGGAACAGGATGAATGTTGCCCGGCGGTACCGGCGCCGCATCGAACAGCGCCTCGCGCGCCATCCGATAGTTGCTGCGCGGGTCGTCCGGCGGCACGAAACGCTCATCGCCCCAGAACCAGTGGATGGAGTGCCACGGCAGCATCGCGCGGAAGGGCGGCTCGGCGAGGCGGCGATAGAGGCGCCGCGGCGTCGACCCGCCCGAGAGGCAGACCGCGGGCGCGGAGCCGGCCGCCGCGCCGACGCGCTCGGCGAGCCATGCCGCCGCGCGTTCGGCAACCGCTGCGGCGTCGTCGAGCACGACGAGATTGCGCTCGGCGCGGTTCACGCGGCGCCGCCCGGCGGTTTGGCGTGGCGGCGGAGCGCGGCGATCGCGCGCGCATAGTCGGGGCTGCCGAAGACCGCCGAGCCGGCGACGATCGCATTCGCCCCGGCTTCGATGGCCTGCCACGCATTCTCCCCCTTCTGGCCGCCATCGACCTCGATCCAGGGATCGAGCCCCCGCGCCTCGCAGAGCGCGCGCAGCGCGCGGATCTTGGGCAGCATCTCCGGCAGGAAGCGCTGGCCGCCGAAGCCCGGATTGACCGTCATGACGAGAATGATGTCGCAGAGATGCAGCACATGATCGACGAAAGCGAGCGGGCTTGCCGGATCGAGGACGGCGCCGGCTTTGCAGCCGAGCTCGCGAATGCGCGTCAGGACGCGGTGCAAATGAACGGTCGCCGAGGGCTCCGACTGGACGAGGATATGGTCGGCGCCGGCCTCGGCGAAGGCGTCGACATAGCGCTCGGGCTCCGTGATCATCAGATGGACGTTGAGCGGCTTTGCCGTCGCCCGGCGCAGCGCCGCCACGACGACGGGGCCGATCGTAATGTTCGGCACGAAGCGCCCGTCCATCACATCGACATGGATCCAGTCGGCGCCGGCGAGGTCGACCGCGCGCACCTCTTCGGCAAGGCGGCCGAAATCGGCGGAGAGGATGGAGGGCGCGATGACGAGCGGCTTCATGCCGGCCCCGAGGCGATCGCCCGCCAGAGGCGGCCGTCGCGGCGGAGCAGCGCGTCGGCCTCGCCCGGCCCCTCGCTGCCCGCGGCATAGGTGGCAAGACCGCGCGCGCCCTCGGCATGCCACGCATCGAGGAAGGGCTGCACCACCTGCCAGCCCGCCTCGACATAATCGGCGCGCTGGAACTGCGTCGCGTCGCCGATCATGCAGTCATAGATGAGAGTCTCGTAGCCGGTGCTCGGCGCGGCGTCGAAATAATCCTTGTATTTGAAATCCATGCGCACGCCGTCGGCGCGCAGCAGCGGCCCCGGCACCTTGGCATTGAACTGCAGCGCCGCGCCCTCGTCGGGCTGGATGCGCAGCACCAGGAAGTTCTGGGCAAGGCGCTCGATCGAAGTGTCGCGGAACATCGAAAACGGCGCCTGCTTGAATTTGACGGCGATCTCCGTCTTGCGCGCCGCCAGCGCCTTGCCGGTGCGCAGGTAGAACGGCACCCCGGCCCAGCGCCAATTGTCGATGAGAAGACGCAGGGCGACATAGGATTCGGTGATGCTGTCGGCGGCGATGTCGGGTGCGTCGCGGAAGGCGGCGACGCTGCGCCCTTGGACGGTGCCGGCGCGGTACTGGGCGCGGACCGCATCCTGCGCCGCGCGCTCGGGCGCCAGGCGATGGACGGCGTGCAGCACCTTCGTCTTCTCGCTGCGCACCGCATCCGCCTCGAAGCATGTCGGCGGCTCCATCGCCGTCAAGGCGAGGAGCTGGAAGAGATGGTTAGGCACCATGTCGCGGAGGGCGCCCGTCGCATCGTAGAATTTGCCGCGGCTTTCGACGGAAACCGTCTCGGCGACGGTGATCTGCACATGGTCGATGTGGTCGCGGTTCCACAGCGGCTCGAAGATGCCGTTGGCAAAGCGCAGCACCAGGATGTTCTGGACCGTCTCCTTGCCGAGGTAATGGTCGATCCGAAAGATCTGCTCCTCCTCGAGCACGTCGAGGAGCGCGCGGTTGAGCCGGCGCGCCGAAGCGAGATCGCTGCCGAAAGGCTTCTCGACGATGACGCGGCGCCATGCGCCCGGCCGCTGGCGCGTGAGGCCGGCCTGGCCGAGGCCGCGCGCGACCTCGGCGAAGACATCGGGCGGCGTTGCGAGATAGAAGAGGCAATTCCCGGCCGCTCCAAGCTTCTCGGCGAGGCGGCGATAAGTGGCGGGATCGGCGAAATCGCCGGCGAGATACGTCACCCGCCGCAACAGCCGCTCTGCATATTCGGGAACGACCGCCACCGTGGCGAAGCGATTCAGCCCCTCGACGAGGCGCGCGCGGAAGGCGGCATCGGACAGATCGGCGCGGGCGACGCCGCAGAGCGCGAATTCCTCGGGCAGCAGCCCGCCCTCGGCGAGGTTGTAGAGCGCCGGCACGAGGAGGCGGCGCGTCAGGTCGCCGGCGGCCCCGAAAACGACGAAGGTGCAGGGATCGGGGCGCCGCGGCGCCCCGCCGCCGCGCGGAGACGGCGCCGCCGTCATCCCTGCCTCTCGACATGCCCGCCGAAGCCCCTGCGCATCGCCGAGAGGAGCTTCTCGGCGAAGGTGTGCTTCTGGCGCGAGCGAAAGCGGGCATAGAGCGCGGCGGACAGCACCTCGACCGGAACCGCCTCGGCGATGGCGGCGAGAATCGTCCACCGGCCTTCGCCCGAATCTTCGACCGTGCCGGAGAACGCGGCGAGCGCCTCGTCCTCGGCGAGCGCCGCCGCGATGAGGTCGAGGAGCCAGGAGGAGATGACGCTGCCGCGCCGCCACACCTCGGCGATGTCGGCGAGGTCGAGATCGAACCGTTCCTCGGGCGGCAACGCTTCGCTTGCCGCGTTCTTCAGGATGTCGAACCCTTCGGCATAGGCCTGCATGAGGCCGTATTCGATGCCGTTGTGGACCATCTTGACGAAATGGCCGGCGCCGTTCGGACCGGCATGGATGTAGCCGCGCTCGGCGCGCGGTTCGCGGCTTTCGCGATGCGGCGTGCGCGGCAGCGCGCCGGGTCCCGGCGCCAGCGCCGCGAAAATCGGGTCGAGCCGATCGACGACGCCCGTGTCGCCGCCGATCATCATACAGTAGCCGCGCTCCAACCCCCAGACGCCGCCCGATGTGCCGACATCGACGTAATGGAGGCCCTTGGCGGCGAGGGCGCGCGCCCGCCGGATATCGTCCTTCCAGAAGGAGTTGCCGCCGTCGAGGATGACATCGCCCTCATCGAGCAGCGGCGTCAGCGCGGCGATGGCGTCCTCCGTCGCCGCGCCCGCGGGCAGCATGAGCCAGACGGCCCGCGGCGCGCGCAGCCTCGCGACGAGCCCGGCGAGATCGCCGGCGCCGACGGCTCCCTCCTCGGAAAGACGCCGCACAGCCGCGGGGTCGCGGTCGAAGACGACGCACTCATGGCCGTTCCGCATCAGCCGCCGGGCGATATTGCCGCCCATCCGCCCCAAGCCGACGACGCCGAGCTGCATGTCGCTGATCCTCCTGTCGCTTGCGGGTCAGGCGAGCGCGTCCCGGACCGCCGTGCCCAGCCGGCGCAGCCCCGCCGCCGCATCGGCGCCGAGATGGACGCGCAGGGCGCGCCGCCCGCGTTCGGCCAGCACGTCGAAATCGCCGCGCGCCTGCGCCGCCTTCACCAAGCCGAAGCTGTATTTGCGGCCGGGAATGGCGAGATCGGCCGCCCCGTCCTCGCAGGTGATCTGCAGGAAGACGCCGGAATTGGGGCCGCCCTTATAGGCTTGCCCCGTCGAGTGGAGAAAGCGCGGCCCGAAGCCGAGGCAGGTGGCGACGCGGCGGGCATCGCGAATGCGCAGCCGCATCGCCTGGAGCGCCTCCTGGTGCGCGGCGCTGCGGTCGAGATAGGCGAGGAGCGCGCAATAGTCACCGGGCCCGAGCCGCGCCAGATGCGCCCTCAGCGCGCCGGCGAGCGAGCGGGCACCGCCTGCGGCTTCGAGCGCCGCCGCATTGGCGGAGTCGGCGAAGAGCGCCACTCCGTGCTCTTCGAGGAACGGCCGCTCGGGCGGCAGGGCGCCGCTCGCCTCGTAGGCGCTCGTCAGCTCGCGCGTCTTGACCTTGCTTGCCTCGACATCCGGCTGGTCGAAGGGGTTGATGCCGACAATTGCGCCGGCGACGGCGGTCGCCATCTCCCAGCGGAAGAACTCCTGACCGAGCTGGTAGCGGTCGCGGAGGACAATGCGGACGACCGGATGCCCCGCCGCTTCGAGCACCGCGAGCGCCCGCTCGGCCGCCGGATCCGGCTCCTCGGCGAGCGCCAGGCGGATGAAGAGGCGGTCGTCGCCATAGGCTTCGGGCGGCCCCACGCCCTCGCCGTCGACCGGCACGATCCCGCGCCCCTCCTTGCCCGTCGATTCCGCGAGAAGCTGCTCGAGCCAAGCCCCGAAGCTCGCGAGACCCGGCGAGGCGAGGATCGTCGCCTTGTCGCGGCCGGACTTCGCCGCCAGCCCCAAGATCGCGCCCAGCACGACGGCCGGATTTTCTGTGGGCGGCACTTCGGCGGCGCAGGAGCGGACCATCACCTCCGTCGCGGCGAGAAGCCGCTCGAAGTCGAGCCCCATGATGGCCGCCGGGACCATGCCGAAATTCGACAGCACCGAATAGCGCCCGCCGATCGTCGGCTCGCCCGGGAAGACATGGCGGAATTTCTCGCGCTGCGCCAGCTTCTCCAGCTGCGAGCCCGGATCGGTGATGGCGATGAAGCGCCGCCCGGCCTCGGCGGCGCCCAAGGCGCCGCTGACGCGGCCCCAGAAATAACGCTGGAGAATGTCGGGCTCGAGCGTGCTGCCGGACTTGCTGGCGACGATGAAGAGCGTGCGCTGGAGGTCGAGGCGTCGCTCGACGCCGCGGATCTGCGTCGGGTCGGTCGAATCGAGGGTGACCAGCTCGGGATATCCGGGCTGCCGCCCGAACGTCTCGGCGAGAACCTCGGGGCCGAGGCTCGACCCGCCCATGCCGAGCAGGACGGCATGGCGGAAGCCGTCCTCGCGGCCTGTCTTGGCGATTGCCGCGAGCTGCGGCAAGGCCTTCCTCTGTGCCTCGACGATCCGCAGCCAGCCGAGCCACCGGCCTTCGTCGCGCCCCGTCCACAGCGCCGCATCGCCCGCCCAGAGCCGGCGCGTTCTGCCTTCCGTCCGCCAGAGATCGAGCGTTGCCGCGAGGTTCTTCGCCAGCGCGTCTGGCAACACAGGGGCGAGGTCGCCGAGCGCCGCTCCGAGACCGGCACGACGGCGCTGCGCTACGGCGGCGAGGAGCTGGTCGAAGGACTGGGCGAAGAGACGGACGCCCTCCTCGACGAGCTGCGCCGTCACCTCGCCGATGGCGATGCCGGCGCGTTCGAGCGCCGCCATCACGCGCTCCGCCTCGCCGAGATCGGCTTCGAGGGAAGGTCGCACGCGGCCGTGGTCGCGGAAGGCATCCATGGTCGCCGGCGGCAGCGTGTTGATCGTATCGGGCCCGATCAGCTCTTCGACGTAGAGGACATCGCTGTAGGCGGGGTTCTTGGTGCCCGTGCTCGCCCAGAGGAGGCGCTGCCGGCGCGCGCCCTTCGCCTCCAGCGCCGCCCAGCGCGGTCCCGAGAAGAGCCGTTTGTAGCGGCGATAGGCGAGCTTCGCATTGGCGATCGCGACCTTGCCCCGCAGCCCTTCGAGAAGGCGCCGCGTCTCCTCGTCGTTGCTGCCGCGCAGGCGCTCGGCGAGGCGCTTGTCGACGGCGGTGTCGATGCGGCTGACGAAGAAGCTGGCGACGCTCGCGATGGCGCTCGGATCGCCGCCGCGCGCGACGAGATCCTCGAGGCCGGCGATGTAGGCGCCGGCCACTTCCTCATAGACCTGCTGCGAGAAGAGAAGGGTCACGTTGACGTTGATCCCCTCTCCGGTGAGGCGGCGAATGGCGGGAATCCCCGCCGGCGTCGCCGGCACCTTCACCATCAGGTTCGGCCGCTCCACCTCGCGCCAGAGCCGCCGCGCATCGGCTACCGTCTCCTCGGTGGCGAGGGCGAGATAGGGCGAGACTTCGAGGCTGACGAAGCCATCGCGCCCCTTGCTCGCCTCGTAGACCGGGCGCAGCACATCGGCCGCGGCGCGGATGTCGGCCACCGCGAGGTGCTCGTAGAGTGCACCGACCCCGAGATCGCCGCGGTCTTCAAGGACGCGGAGCGCCTCGTCGTAATCGCGGCTGTGGCCGATCGCCTTCTCGAAGATCGAAGGGTTCGAGGTGACCCCCTTCAGCCCATCCTCGGCGACGAGGCGCGCCAAGGAGCCGTCGGTGATGAACCGGCGCGCGAGGAAATCCAGCCAGATCGACTGGCCGCAGGATTCGAGCTGCCGCAGCGGGTTCATCGCCTCGCCTCCTTCGCTTTCGCAATCTGCGCCTTCGCCGCGGCGACGACATGGTCGGTGGTGAAGCCGAATTTGGTCAGGAGGTCCTTGAGCGGCGCCGAGGCGCCGAAGGTGTGCATGCCGATCATGGCGCCCGTCCTCCCGACATAGCGGTCCCAGCCGATGACGGAGCCCTGCTCGACCGAGACGCGCGCCATGATCTCGGGCGGCAGGACAGTGCGGCGATACTCCGGATCCTGCCGCTCGTAAAGCTCCCAGGAGGGCATGCTGACGACGCGGGCGGCGATGCCCTCGCCCGCCAGCCTCTCATAGGCCTCGAGGCAGAGCCGCACCTCGCTGCCGGTGCCGATGAGGATGACTTCGGGGCGCCGCTCGGCGCTCTCGGCGAGAATATAGGCGCCGCGCGCGACGCCCGATGCGGCGGCATAGCGGCGGCGGTCGAAGACCGGCAGCGCCTGGCGGCTCAGCACGAGGCAGGCCGGCTGATGACGGAGCTCGATGATGACGCGCCACGCCTCGGTCACCTCGCTGGCGTCGGCCGGGCGGAGGACGATAAGCCCCGGAATGGCGCGGAGACCGATGAGCTGCTCGACCGGCTGATGCGTCGGACCGTCCTCGCCGACGCCGATCGAATCATGGGTGAAGATCCAGATTGTCGGCAGCTCCATCAGAGCGCTGAGGCGGATCGGCGGCTTCATATAGTCGGTGAAGATGAGAAAGCCCGCGCCGAAGGCCCGGATCTTCGAGAGGGCGAGGCCGTTGACGACGGCGCCCATGGCGTGCTCGCGAACGCCGAAATGCATGTTGCGCCCGCCCGGCGCCGCGGCCGAGAGATCGCCCGCCTCGGCGAAGGCGAGACGCGTCTTCGTCGAGGGCGCGAGATCGGCGGCGCCGCCGATGAGCCAGGGATAGCGAGCGGCGATAGCGTTCAACACCTTGCCCGACGCCTCGCGCCCGGCGATGCCCTTCGCATCGGCGGCGAAGACCGGCAGCTCCGCGTCCCATCCCGCGGGGAGCTCGCGGCGCTGCATCAGCTCGATCTCCTCGGAGAGATCGGGATAGGCCGCGCGGTAGCGCGCGAAGAGCTCCCGCCAGGCGGCGTTGAGGCGCCGGCCGCGCTCGCCAAGGCCCGCCCGGAAATGATCATAGACCGCGGCGGGGACGCGGAACTGCGCGTCTTCCGGCCAGCCATAGCTGCGCTTGGCGAGCCGCACTTCCTCGGCGCCCAGCGGCTCGCCATGGGCGGCGCTCGTGTCCTGCTTGTGCGGCGCGCCGTAGCCGATATGGCTCTCGATGACGATCAGCGTCGGGCGGTCGGCGGTGCGGCGGAAGCGCTCGATCGCAGCGGCGATCCGGGCGGTGTCGTTGGCATCGCCGAGCCGCGCCACGTCCCAGCCATAGCCGAGGAACCGCGTCGCCACGTCCTCGCTGAAGGCGAGGTCGGTGTGGCCCTCGATCGAGACGCGGTTGCTGTCATAGAGCCAGCAGAGATTGGCGAGGCGCAGATGGCCGGCGAGCGACGCCGCCTCGCTCGCCACCCCTTCCATCATGTCGCCGTCGCCGCAGAGAGCGTAGACGTCGTAGTCGAAGATGGGGAAATCCGGCCGGTTGAAGCGCGCCGCGAGCCAGCGCGCGGCAATCGCCATGCCGACACTGTTGCCGCAGCCCTGGCCGAGCGGGCCGGTCGTCGTCTCGACGCCGGACGTCAAATGGTATTCGGGATGGCCTGGGCACTTGCTGCCGAGCTGACGGAAGCGCCGGATATCGTCGAGCGTCACCGTCGGCTCGCCGAGGCGCTCGTATTCGGCGCTGACCGCTTTGACCCCGGCAAGGTGGAGGAGGGCGTAGAGGAGCATCGAGGCGTGCCCGTTCGAGAGCACGAAGCGGTCGCGGTTGGGCCAGATGGGGTCCTCGGGATCGAAGCGCAGGAAATCCTGCCATAGGGTGTAGGCGACGGGGGCGAGAGCCATCGGCGTTCCGGGATGTCCGGAATTCGCCTGCTGCACCGCGTCGATCGCGAGCGTGCGGATGGTGGCGATAGAGAGAGTGTCGAGCGCAGGTTTCGCCGTCATGGTGCGGTCCCGGAGCATCGTCGGAATGGCCCATGCCGGACGCCGCTGAGCGCGGGCCTGCGACGGGTCTTGGACGCTTTCACCCGGTAAACGGCGCTCGCGGCATTTCGTCGGAAGATTCCTGCGCCACCGCGGATACCGGCCTCAGGTTGCGCGGTGGTCCAAGACCTTGCTCAGGAACTTACGGGTCCGCTCGTGCTGCGGGTTGGCGAAGAAGGCGTCGGGCGGCCCCTCTTCGACGATGACGCCGCCATCGATGAGGACGGCGCGGTCGGCAGCCATGCGGGCGAAGCCGATCTCGTGGGTGACGACGACCATGGTCATGCCGCCTTCCGAGAGATCGAGCATCACTTTGAGGACGTCGCTGACCATCTCGGGGTCGAGAGCGGAGGTCGGCTCGTCGAAGAGCATGACCTTCGGCTTCAGGGCGAGGGCGCGGGCGATGGCGATGCGCTGCTGCTGGCCACCCGAGAGCTGCTCGGGATAGGCCTTTTCCTTGTCGGGCAGGCCGACGAGGGCAAGCAGCCGCCGCGCCTCGGCGACGGCCTCTTCGCGCGGCACCTTCAAGACCTTGATGGGCGCCGCCGTGATGTTCTCGAGCGCCGTCATATGCGCGAAGAGGTTGAATTGCTGGAAGACCATGCCGAATTGCCGGCGCTGCACCGCGACACGGGAATCCGGCAGCGCGACGAGGCGCCCGTTGCGCTCCTCGCAGCCGATGAGCTGCCCGTCGACCTTGACCCTGCCCTCGTCCGGCTTTTCGAGATGGTTGAGGGTGCGCAGGAAGGTGCTCTTGCCGCCGCCGCTCGGCCCGACGATGACGACGACCTCGCCCTTGGCGACGCGCATGTCGATGCCGCGGAGAACCGTGAGCGGACCGAAGCGCTTGTGGATGTTCTCGATCTCGAGCATCCAGGGGCCGGACCCGTTCGCGGTCCCACAGGCGGCGTCACTGCGCGTCATGCGACAACAGCACCTTCTCGATGCGGGCGTTGGGCTGCAGCGCCGCCTCGGCGCCCGCCTCGTCCTTCGGCGCCGCATGGCTGCGCGAGAAATGCGCTTCGAGCCGCTCCTGGATGAAGCCCCAGATCGTCGTCATGACGAGGTAGTAGAGAGCGGCGACGATGAAAATCTCCAGGACCTTGAACTGCACCTGGATGAGCACCTCGGTCCGCCGCAGCAGCTCCTCCATCGAGATGACGGAGGCGAGCGAGGTCGTCTTCAGGAGGCTGTTGAAGGTGTTGCCGAGCGGCGGGATGATGATACGCATCGCCTGCGGCAGGACGATGATGCGCATCGTCATGGCATGCGTCATCCCGACCGAGCGCGCCGCCTCGAACTGGCCGCGCGGCACGGCGAGAATGCCGGCGCGGATGATCTCGGCGAGATAGGCGCCCTCGTTGAGGCCGAGCCCGATCAGCGAGGATTCGATGACATTGAGGCGGATGCCGAGCTGCGGCAGGCCGGTATAGATGATGATGAGCTGCACGAGGACGGGCGTGCCGCGCATCAGCCAGATGTAGAACGCCGCCGGCTTGCTCAGCAGCGGGTTGCGCGACATGCGCATGAGCGCGGCGAGGGTGCCGCAGCAGAGGCCGATGGCGAGAGACGCGAGCGAGAGGGCGAGGGTGACGCCGGCACCTGTCAGCAGATAGGTGTTGTGAAGGTAATGGAAGAAGGCGCCCCAATCCCACATCGCCGCGCGTCTCCTCCGCCTATCCTATTCCGGCGCGTTGGTGCATTCGGGCGCCGGCTGCGGCCCGGTCGTGATCTTGTAGGGACCCGGCAAGGTGCAGTGATGGTAGGATTTGAACAGCTTGTCGAAGCTGCCATCCGCCTTCATCGCATTGAGCACGCCGGCGACCGTCTCCGCCAGCCCCTTGTCCTTGAAGGCGAGCGCCTCGGCGTGGGGATCGTAGCCGGTCAGCGCGATGCGGAAGAAGGCCTCGCCCTTCTTTTGGTAGTAGTAGGCCTGCTCCGTGCCGATGAAGGCGCCGTCCGCCTGCCCGGCGCGCAGCGCTTGCAGGACGTCGGCATAGGTGTTGAAGGTGTGCACCTCGATCGGCGGCTTGCCGGCCTTGACGAGGTCGTCGCTCGCCTTCTTGGCGTCGTTGGCGTCGACCGTCCCGAGCTCGACCGCGAATTTCTTGCCCGAGAAATAGTCGAGCCCCTTGATCTGGTCCGTGTTCGCCTTCGGCACGACGATCGCCAAGGTCGAGGCGCCGTAGGGAATCATGATGACCTGCGAGGCGCGCTCCGGCGTGTAGAACATGAAGGAATCGATCATGTCGAAGCGGCCGTCCTGGAGGCCCGGGATCATGGTCGCGAATTGCACACTCTCGAACAGCATCTTGAGGCAAAGCCGCTCGGCGATGGCGTTGCCGAGCTCGACATCGAGTCCGACGATGTTGCCGTCCTCGTCGACATATTGGATGGGGGCGACCGTCGGATTGATGGCACCGATCAGCGTGCCCTTCCGGACGAGCGGCGGGTGACCCACCTTGGGCTCGCAGGCCGCCCGCGCCGCGCCGGCGCCGATGGCAAGCGCCATCAAGCCCGCTGCGATCCCGAGAATGAAAGCTCCCCTGTTCCGGCGCATGGTTGAACCTCCCTCCTTCGATGTTTGCGGATCCGCCGTCGCGGCCGGGGCCAGCTTCGGTCGGGATTGGCGCGCCGCCACCGACGCGTTATCGTTGGCGCCCGCGGCGCAAGGGTAACGGCGGAGACTGCGATGACCAAGATACTGTCCCGCGATGCGGTCGAGCGTTTCGAGCGCGATGGCTTCACGGGTCCCATCGAAGTCCTCTCGCCCGCCGAGGTCGCGCACTACCGATCGCGGCTCGAGAATTTCGAGCGGCGCTACCCCGAGCACGTCAAGAAGCTGAAGAGCAAATCCCATCTTCTTTGCCCCTGGGTCGTCGACATCGCCGAGCATCCGCGCATCCTCGACGTCTTCGAGGATCTCCTCGGACCCGATATCCTGTGCTGGAGCATGGCCTGGCGCATCAAGAAGCCGGACGGCAAGACCTTCGCCGGCTGGCACCAGGACACCGCCTATGGCGGCGTCGAGCCGATTCTCGCCTTCGGCGCGCTGGCCTTCTCGGAATGCGGCCCGCGCGAGGGGTGTCTGCGCGTCATTCCGCGCTCGCATAAGGGGCGCGTTCTGGCGCATGCCGATACCGAGGACCCGGCGAGCATTCTCGCGCGCGGCCAGTACATCACCGAGGAATTCGACAGCTCGGGCGCGCTCGACCTGGCGCTCCGTCCCGGCGAGATGGCGGTCATCAACAACGCCATCATCCATTGCTCGGGCCCCAATAGCGGCACCGACCGCCGCATCATGCTGCTCGTCGAGATGATGCCGACCTATGCCCGCCAGAACCGCTTCCGCGATTCGGCGATGCTGGTGCGCGGCGTCGATACCTACGGCCATTTCGACGCCGACCCGCGGCCAGACGCCGAATTCTCCCCGGCGGCGCAGGCGGCGTGGAAGACGGCGATCGACCGCCGCGCCAAGCTCATTTTCGCCGGCAGCCAGTTGGCGCCGAGCGAAGCCTATGGCGGAACGCGGCCGGCGACCTGAGGGGGAGCGCGCGCCGGGCATGGCCTAGCCGCCCGGCAGCAGCGTCGCGCGGAAATCGACGGCGACCGCGCCGCGGCCGCGCCGCCGCAGCACCAGCGGATTGATCTCGAGATCGACGAGGCGCGCGCCGAGATCGGCGGCGAGCCAACCGAGGCGCACCACGGCGTCGGCGGCGGCATCGAGATCGAGCGGCGGCTGCCCGCGAATGCCGTCGAGGATCGGCGCCGAGCGCAACCGGCGCAGCAGGCGCAGCGCCGCCGCATGCGAAAGCGGCGCCGGCGCCAGTTCGACGTCGCGCAGCAGCTCGACCAAGATCCCGCCCGAGCCGACCAGCACGACCGGCCCGAATTGCGGATCGCGCTTGATCCCGAGGATGAGCTCGGCGCCGCCTTCGACCATCTCCTGCACGATGCAGCCTTCGATGCCGTTCGCAGGCTGGGCAGCGTCGCTGCGGCTTCGGGCGAGCGCGCGCATGATCTCCTCCCAAGCGGCGCGCAAGGCCGCCTCGTCGCGGAGGTTCAGCTTGACCGCGCCCGCGTCGCTCTTGTGGACGAGGTCGCGCGTCACGCCCTTGAGCGCCACGGGGTAGCCGATGCTAGACGCGGCCGCGACCGCCTCGTCGCTGTCCTTGGCGAGGATTTCGCGCGCCAGCGGCAGGCCGTAGGCGGCGAGCAGCGTCCCGATCTCGCGATGCCCTGCTCCACCCGGCAGCGGCACCGGTTGCGGCGACAGCGACGCGGGCCGGACCGCCGGCTCGGCCCCGTACGCGGCGAGGCGGCGATACGCCATGAAGTGTCCGAGGGTACGGAGCTGCTCCTCGGTGCTGTCGAAGAACGGGCATCCGGCCTCGCGGAGCGCGGCGCGCGGGCGGTCGGCGGCCGGACCCGGCAGCAGCGAGCAGAGCACCGGCTTGCCGCTCGCCATCGCCGCCGTCGCAAGGAGGCGCGTGCGGTTCTCGAAGAACGGCATCGAGCTCAGCCCCATGACGATCACGGCGACGTCGGGATCGGCGGCGAGCGCCGACATGGCGGTTCCGGCGATCTCGACCGATTCGGGCGGGCGGCGGCCGCCGAGATCGATCGGATTGTCGGCTTGCGGCGGCAGCAAAATCTCGCTGAGGCGCGCCCTCGTCGTTGGCGCCAGGGTGGCGAGGCGGAGGCCGGCCTCGGACAGCCGGTCGGCGAGGATGCCGGCGCTGCCGCCCGAGCCGGACAGGACGCCGATGCCGTCGCCGCCCGCCTCGGGCCAGCGCGCGAGGAGATCGGCGAGGCGCACCATGATCGCCGGGTCGTCGACGAGGAGGACGCCATGCTCGCGGCAGACGGCGCGGAAGATGTCATAGGCGCCGGCGAGGCTCGCCGTGTGCGACCGCGCCGCCTTGACGCCGGCCGGGGTCCGCCCCGTCTTCAGCACGATGAGCGGCTTGCCGGCGGCGCGACAGGCGGCGGCCGCGCGCACGAAGCGGGCCGGATCGACGAAGCCCTCGACATAGAGGCAGACGACGCGCGTCGCCGGATCCTCGATGAAGTATTCGAGGAAGTCGCAGAGCTCGAGATCGCTCTGGTTGCCGAGCGAGACGCAGGCGCTGAAGCCGATCCCGTCGCCATAGGCGCGGTCGAACATCGAGACCATGAGCGCGCCGCTCTGGCTGACGAGGCCGATCTCGCCGACGAGGAGCCGCTCGGCTTCGAGCACGACGGAGGAGCAGAGCGTCAGCTTCCAGGCGGGGTTGAGGAAGCCCATGCAGTTCGGGCCGACGATCCGCATGCCCGAGCGCCGCGCGATTGCGGCGAGCTCGTCCTGGCGCGCGGCCCCCTCCTCGCTCGCCTCGGCGAAGCCGGTCGTCATGACGACGCAGCAGCCGATGCCGGCGGCGGCGCAATCGGCGACGGCGCCGACGAGCTGGCCGGGCGGCACCGCCAGGATCGCGACATCGACTTCCCCGGGCGCCTCCGCGATCGTCGCATAGGCGCGATGGCCCAGCACTTCGCTGCGGCGCGGATTGATCGGCACGATCCGGCCGGGAAAGCCGTGGCGCGTCAGAAAGCGCATGATGCGGCCGCCGAATTTATCGGCGTTGTCGGAGGCGCCGAAGACGGCGACCGAGCGCGGATGCAGAATCTGCCTGATCGAAAGCCGTGCCGGGGCGCGCTCCGTCATGCCGCGTCGTCCTAGGTGAAGGCTGCCGTTCCGAAGAGCTCGCGGCCGAGAATGAGGCGCTGGATGCCCGAGGTGCCATCGATCACGGTCAGCATCCGCGCATCGCGCCAGCGCCGCTCGATGCCGGCCTCGCGGGAGAGTCCATAGGCCCCCATGCTGTCCATCGCGGTATGGCAGACCTCGACCGCGGCTTCGGTCGCGAAAAACTTCGCCATCGCCACCTCCGCAGGCACGCGCCGGCCGGCATCGAGCGAGGCGAGGGCGCGCAGCGCCAGGAGCCGCGCCGCATCGAGCTTTGCCGCCGCCTCGGCGAGAGCGGTCTGGACGGCCTGGAGCTTCGCCAGCGGACGGCCGAAGGCGAAGCGGTTCTTGGCATAGGCGATCGCCGTCTCAAGCGCCGGCCGCGCCAGCCCGACCGCCTGCAGCGCGACAAAGGCGCGCGAGGCTTCGATACCGCGGTTGAACTGCTCGGCGCCCTGCCCCGGCTCGCCCAGCAGGTTCTCCTTCGGGACGGGGACGCCATCGAAGCAGAGCTCGGCGAAGGAGACCGCATCGAGGCCGACCGTCTCGAGCTCGCGGCTCTCCCAGGGCGACTGCGCGCGCTCCAGCACGAGGCGGCTCGTGCGCGGCTTGCCGCGCTCGCCTTCTCCGGTCACGACGAGGAGCGTGATGAGATCGCTGACGCCGCCAAGCTTGATCCACTTCTTGACGCCGTCGACGCGGAAGCACCCGCCCTCCTCCACCGCCCGCGTCTTGAGACCGCGCAGATCGGACCCGGCCTGCGGCTCGGTGATCGCCGCGGTCGACACCCACTCGCCCGAGAAGAGGCGGGGCAGCCAGCGCGCCTTCTGCTCGGCCGTGCCGAGATAGTTGATCGTGCGCGGCGGCACGATCTCGCCGAGGATCACCGGCCCCTCGGCCAGCGCTTCGAGCAGCAGCCCATAATCGACGTAGCTGAGGCCGGCGCCGCCCAGATCCTCGGGAATCGTGCTGCCGAGATATCCCAGCGGCTGCAAGGCGCGATAGATGCCGCGCCACGCCTCGGCGCCGAGCTTGCAGCCCGGCGGCAAAGCCGCGACGAGCGGCGCGACATGGCGGGCTACCGCCTCGCGGGCGCGCTCCTGAAGCTCGCCCTGCTGCCGGCTCGGCGCGAAATCCACCGCCTTAGCGCCCCTCGAAGCGCGGCTGGCGTTTCTCCTTGAAGGCGGCGATTCCCTCCCGGTAGTCGTGGGAGCCCTGCGTTGTCTCCGACCAGTAGGTTTCGAGATGCCGGGCGGCGGTTGTGCCTTCGGCGTATTGAGCGTGGATCGCCTCCTTGACCGCTCGGAAAACGAGCGGCGCGCCGGCGGCGACGCGGGCGGCGATGCGCGCGACCTCCTCCTCGAAACGATCCTCGGCGATGACGCGGCTGACGAGCCCGAGCTGGAGCGCCTCGGGCGCGGCGATGTCCTCGCCCAGGATCAGCATGTCGAGCGCGCGGTTGCGGCCGATGTAATGCGCCAGGCGGACGAGGCTCATCCCCCAGCTCGGCACGATCCCGATATAGCAGTCGCCGGTGCGGAACTTCGCCTCCGCCCCGGCGAGGCGGATATCGCAGGCCTCGGCGATGGCGAAGCCGCCGCCGATGCACCAGCCGCGAATGGCGGCAATGACCGGCTTCGGGAACCGCTCGATGCGCTCGACGACGGCGCGACCGGCGTCGCGGAAGGCAGTCGAAGCATCGCCCTCGTCCCGCGGCTTGTCGCCGAGATTGGCGCCGGCGCAGAAGGCGCGCCGCCCGGCGCCGGTGAGGACGACGCAGCGCGTCTCGGCACGCCGCTCGAGCTCGGCGAAGGCGGTGAGAAGCTCGGCGAGGGTCTGCGGCGAGACCGTGTTGAGCGGCGGCCGATCGATGGTGACCGTCGACACTTGTCCCGCATGGCTGAGGCGGATCGTCTCGGACATCGCCCTCCCCCTAGGCGGCTCGGCAGCCGCTGCGCCGGCGCGCTGCCCGGCTCAGTTCGCGGTTGACAAGCCGGATGCGCGCTCCATTATGTGGTCAACTAGTTAGCCCTCGGCGACGCGCAGAGTCAACGAGCGATTCGTCGCCGGACCGCTCTCTCACTCGCGAGGAGTCGATGGCGCTCCCGATGTTCCAGCCCGAAACCTACGCGGCGACGCGGCAGCCGCTCGACCGCGCGGCGCCGCTGCCGCACTGGTGCTATCACGCGCCCGAATGGTATGCGCGCGAGGTCGAGACCATTTTTCGCAAGGAGTGGCTCTGCGTCGGCCGCGCCGAGCAGGTGCCGCGACCGGGCGATTTCTACACGATCCGCCTCGTCGGCGAGCCGCTTCTCGTCGTTCGCGACACGGCGATGCGAGTCAACGTCCTCTCGGCCGTCTGCCGCCACCGCGGCGCCGTCATCGCCGAGCCCGTCCGCCAGGCACATTGCGAGAAATTCGTCTGTCCCTACCATAGCTGGACTTACGGGCTCGACGGCACCCTTCTCGAGATTCCGGGCTTCCCGCCGCCGATGCAGGGCGTCCAGAATTTCGACATGGCCGAGTTCGGGCTGCGGCGCCTGCGCAGCGACAGCTGGGCCGGCTTCGTCTTCGTCACCTTCGATCCGGATGCGCCGGCCCTCGCCGAGTGGCTGGGCGAGCTGCCCGATTTCCTCGCCAATTACCGCGTCGACGAGATGCGCTTCACGCATCGCGACATCTATGACGTCGAGTGCAACTGGAAGGTCTGGCTGGAAAACGCCTTCGAGAATTACCACGCGCCGACCATCCACCAGAAGCACATGACGCCCGGCAAGCCGCAGAACTGGACCTTCGAGAGCGGCGATACCTTCGAGGCGATGTACAGCCAGCGCAGCATTGTCGCGTTCTCGGGCCTGCGTCCCTTGCCCGGCCTCACCGACAAGCAGGCCTCCGGCCTCTATCATGTGTGGCTGCGGCCCAGCCTGCAGATCATTCTCACCTCCTCCTACATGAAGTACCGGCAGTATCTGCCGGAGGGACCGGAGAAGCTGCGGCTCATCGAGAACTGGTCCTTCCCGTCGGGCACGATCGCCACCGCCGAGTTCCAGGAGACGGTCGGTCCGGCTTATTACGACAAGTATTCCGAGGTCATCCGCGAGGATCTGACGATCGCCCCCAACGTGCAGCGCGGGATGCGCTCGGGCGCGTATCGGCCCGGGCGCTATTCGCTCGAGGAGCACATCACGCACAAGATCGCCAATTACGTCATCGACCGCGTCGTCGGGCGAGAGGGCGGGCGCCGGGTCCTCGGCGAGGCCGCCGAGTGATGGGCGCGGAGGCCGGGCGGCGCTTTCGCGTCCATATCGAGAATTCGCGCTCGCTCATGCCGGTCTTCATCGTGCGTCCCGACCAGTACGAGGCGGCCCTCGCACGGCATCCCGACATGGCGTCCATCCTCGAGACGAGCTGGGGCTATGACGGCGAGGGCTTCGATGCGGCGATGCGCGATGCCGATGCCCTCATCAGCTATCGCTTCCCCAAGGACAACCTCGCGGCGCGGGCGCCGCGCCTCAAATGGATCCAGATATTGGGAGCGGGCGTCGATTACCTGCTGCCGCTAGACTGGGTCCCGAAAGGCGTCAGCCTAACGACGAACAGCGGCGCTCATGTGCCGAAGGCGGGGCTCTCGGCGCTGATGGCGATCCTCATGGTGAATGCGCGCCTCCCCGCCCTCGTCACTGCCCAGCGCCGGCATGAATGGAACCGCATCTTCACTCCGACCCCGGCCGGCAAGACCTTACTGATCGTCGGCGTCGGCCGCATCGGCGGCGCCGCGGCCGAGCATGCGAAACGGCTCGGAATGCGCGTCATCGGGACACGGCGCGGCAGCGACGGCCATCCTGCGGTCGACGAGATGCACGCGCCCGAAGCGCTGCACACGCTGCTGCCGCGCGCCGACATCGTGCTGCTGAACCTCGCCCTCACCTCGAAGACGCGCTTCATCATAGGGCACCGCGAATTCGCGCTGATGAAGCCGGGCGCCGGCTTCATCAACATGTCGCGCGGCGGCCTCGTCGATCCCGAGGCCCTTGCCGAGGCCCTCGCCTCGGGCCGGCTCGGGAGCGCCATGGTCGACGTGGCGCTGCCGGAGCCGCTGCCCGCCCAATCCCCGCTCTGGGATGCGCCCAATCTTATCATCACGCCGCACGTCCTCTCGGACGACATCGACGAATATGTGCCGCGCACGCTCGACATCTTCTTCGAGAATGTGCGCCGCTACCATCGCGGCGAGGCGCTGCACAACCTCGTCGATCTAGCCCGCGAATATTGAGGCGCGCCGCGAAGGCAGAGCGGATGGCCATTCCCATCGAAGCGGGCGCGGTCCTTCACGCCTATAGCGAGATCAAGCGGCGCATTCTCGATGGCCGCTATCCCGCCGGCATGAAGCTCTCCGAGGTGCGCCTCGCCGCCGAGCTCGGCCTCGGCCGCTCCCCCATTCGCTCCGCCTTGGCGCGCCTCAAGAGCGAGGGATGGGTGGCGGTGTCGCCGCAGAGCGGCACCTATGTGCGCTCGCCGAGCGCCCAGGAGATCGCCGATCTCTTCGATCTGCGCCTGCTCCTCGAGAGCCATGTGACCCGCCTTGCCGCCGAGCGCATCGGCGAGGACGAGCTGCGCCGTCTCAACCGAGCCTTCGCGGCGGTGGCGCCCGATTTCGACGAGGCGCACATCGAGGAATTCTTCGCCCTCGACACCCTGCTGCACACGGCGATATACCGCGCCGCCGGCAACGCCCTCGCCGCCGACATCCTTCTCAATCTGCGGGACAAGATCAGCTGGATCCGGCGGGCGAGCGCTGGCGCCATGGGGCGGCTGCGCCGCTCGCGCGAGGAGCTGGAACGGATTCTGCGCGCTCTCGAGGCGCGCCAGCCCGAGGCGGCCGCCGAGCTCATGCGCCAGCACATCGGCAATTTCGCCGATTTCCGCCGAGGCTTGCCCGAAGAGCGGGAAGCGGCCTCGACGGGCCTCCCCGGCGCGGCGGCCGCCGGTCGGCGCGACAAAGCCGGCTAGGGCTGGCGTGCGGTACGAGGGAACCGCGGCCGCATAACAGCCATTCCCTTTGCGATGTCTTCGCCGGCGCGGAACGGGTTAGACTGCGCCGCCGGGAGGCGTCGGGAAAGGGCGCATGTCGATCGTTGCAAGCACAGATGGCCGCCGCGAGATCGCCACCATCGGTCTCGTCGGTTCGGCTCACTTCATGAGCCATGTCATGCAGCTGGCGGTGCCGCCGCTCTTCCCGCTGCTCACCGTGGTCTTCGGCGCGAGCTTCACGGAGCTCGGACTCGTTATGACCCTCTTCTCCCTCGCCTCGGGCCTCGGCCAGGCCACGGCCGGCGTCCTCGTCGATCGTTATGGCGCCTCGCGCCTTCTCATCGGCGGCCTCACGGCCATTTCCGCGGCGATCGCCGCCATCGGCGCGGCGACGCATTATTGGATGCTGCTGCCGCTCGCGGTCGTGGCGGGGCTCGGCAACAGCGTCTTTCACCCGGCGGATCTCTCGATCCTGAGCCATCTCGTCGGCAAGCAGCGCCTGGGGCGCGCTTATGCCGTGCACGGCCTCGCCGGCTCGATCGGCTTCGCCGTCTCGCCCGTCCTCGTCACCGCGATTGCCGGGCTCTACAGCTGGCGCGCCGCCCTCATCACTGTCGGCGCCATCGGGCTTTCGGTCGCCGCGATGCTCTATCTGCGCCGGCCCATGCTCGTCTATAACCGCCCCGAGCCCGGGTGCAGCGAAGGCGAGGCGCGGCGCCGCGGCTCCTATCGCAACGTCATCGGCTCGCCGATCGTGCTTCTCGCCTTCGCCTATTTTGCCCTGACGGCATTTGCCGGCAGCGGCGTTCAGACCTTCGGCGTCTCGGCTCTCAAAGAGGGCTATGGCATGGCGCTGCAGCTCGCCACCTTGGCCCTCGCCTGCTATCTCGTCGGCAGCTCGTGCGGCGTCTTTGTCGGCGGCTTCCTCGCCGACCGGACGGAACAGCATCACCGCGTCGCAATGAGCGGCATCGCGACTTCGGCGGTTCTCGTCTTCGTCGTGTCGGGGCTGTCCGACATCGGCGGGATCGCCGCGTTGCTGCTCTTCGCCGCGGGTTTCGCCGCCGGCATCACGGCGCCCTCGCGCGACGTGCTCGTGCGCCGGGCGGCGGCCGGAGCCGGCGCCGGGACGGGCAGCATTTTCGGCTTCGTCTATTCCGGCTTCGATATCGGCGGCTCGCTGGCGCCGCTCATCTTCGGGACGCTGCTCGATCACCACCGCGCCCGCCTCGTCTTCCTCGTCATCGGCGCCGCCTTCGCCTTGGCGACGCCGACCGTCATGCAGGTGCAGAGCCGGGTTCTGCGCCGCCGCCGGATGGCGGCCGCCGCCGAGTGACGGCGGCGCCCCGCGCCGCTTCAGCCGACAAGTTTCGCGATCAGCCCGCGCGCCTTCCGCACCGCTTCGGGCGGCAGGCTGTGCCGCGCCGGGAAATCGGGGCCGGGCCGGGTCGCATCGACGATCATCTTGGCGGTCAGGCCGGCGTGGTTCGACGGGTCGAGGATCGCGCCCATGGCGTTGCGCATGATGTCGACATCGGCATCGGCCTGCATGCGCGTCGCCATCGCCCAGAGCACGTCGCGATCGTCGTGAATGTCGACATCGTCATCGACGACGACCACCAGCTTGAGGCTGAGATCATCGCCCAAGGCGACGGCCGCGGCATTCCGCGCCTGACCCGCCGCCGGCTTGCGCATCGCGATATAGGCGTGAAAGCGGCAGCAGCCCGATTTCGGATAGGCGACATGGGTCACGTTCGGCAGGTGCGTGCGCAGCGCGCGCAGGAGCCGCGCCTCCTGCGGCACGGCGAGCAGGCTCGTATGCTCGTCCGAGATGCCCGGGATGATGTCGTGATAGATCGCGCCCTTGCGATGGGTGATGGCGGTCACCTCGATGACGTGCTCGGTCGAGCGCGCCGAGGCGTAGCCGGTGAACTCGGCGAAGGGCCCTTCGGGCTCGCGCGCGCCGGCGATGATCCGCCCTTCGAGCACGATCTCGGCTTCGGTCGGCACCTCGACGGGAACGGTGCGGCAGGGCGTGATTTCGAGCGGCGCCCCCATGAGCCCGCCGATCGCCGCGTATTCGTCGGTCGAGATCGGCCCCTTCCATAGGCCGCCGAAGGTGACGAGCGGATGCGCGCCGATCACGACGGCGATCGGCGTATCCGTCCCCATCTCCTCGGCGCGCTGCACATAGTTCCAGAGATGGCGGCGGCTGTGGAGGCTCGTGCCGAGGCGGTTGCGCCCCTTCACCTGCATGCGGTGGAAGCTGGCATTGCGAATCCCGGTCTCGGGGTCCTTTGCGATGATGATGCCGTTGGTGACATATTTGCCGGCGTCGTCGCTGAAATGCCGCATGATGGGCAGCGTGCCGAGATCGACTTCCGCGCCCGTCGCCACGACGTCGTGGATAGGGCCGGTCGCGCGCTGCACCGGCTCGATGATGCGCTCGCCGCGCGCCGACCACTCCTCGATGAGCCGCTCCTCGGGGACGCCGAGGGCGAGGGCATAGCGCCGCCGCGCTCCGAAGACGTTGGTGACGACCGGAAAGGGCGAGGCGCCGACGCGCTCGAACCAGAGGACGGGCGAGCGTCCGGCCCGCTCCATCTCCATGGCGAAGGCCGTCACGTCGTAATCGAGATCGACGGGCTCGGCGATGCGCAGGACATCGCCCGGCAGCGCCGCCTCGGCCGCGGCGAGGAAGGCCCGCAGGGAATAGGGCGCCGAAGGGTTTGGCATTGTCGTCTCTCCCGAATGACTCTCTGCCGGCGCTGCCCGCCGGCGGCCTCACAGCATTTTCGACAGGAAGCTCGCAAGCCGCGCATCGGCGGTGTTGGCGAAAAACTCTTTGGGCGGCGCCGCGACCGCGATCGCGCCCTCGACCATGAAGAGGATGCGGTCGGCGACCTCGCGGGCGAAGGCGAGCTCATGCGTGACGACGAGCATGGTCATGCCGCTGCCCGCGAGCTCGCGCATGACTTCGAGCACCTCCTTCACCATCTCGGGGTCGAGGGCCGAGGTCGGCTCGTCGAAGAGCATGACCCGCGGCTCCATGGCAAGCGCGCGGGCAATGGCGACGCGCTGCTGCTGACCGCCGGAAAGCTGGTCGGGATATTTGTCGATCTGCTCGGCGATGCCGACGCGGGCGAGGAGCCGCTCCGCCCGCGCATTCGCCTCAGCGGCGCCGAGCTTGCGGGCGCGCATCGGCGCGAGCGCGACGTTGCGGCGGACGGTCATATGCGGAAAGAGATTGAAGCTCTGGAACACCATGCCGACCTCGCGGCGGATGTGCCGCACATCGCGGCCGCTGCCCGGCAGCCGCCGGCCGTCGACGGTGATGCTCCCGCCATCGATGCTCTCCAGCGCGTTGATGGTGCGGAGCAGCGTCGATTTGCCGCCGCCCGAGGGGCCGACGATACAGACGACCTCGCCGGCGCGCACCGCAAGATCGACGCCCTTGAGCGCGACGAAGCCGCGGAAGCGCTTGACGACGCCCTCGCAGGTAATGATCGCCTCCGCCGCCATGCCTCGCCTCAGCGCAGCCGCCGCGCCCGCGCGGCTTCGTAGCGCTGCGCCAGAAGGCTGAGCGGAAAGATGAGAGCGAAATAGCAGGCGCCGACGGCGGTGAAGAGTTCGAAATAGCGGTAGCTCTGCCCGCTGACGATCGTCGCCTCGTAGACGAGCTCGGCGACGCCGATCGCCGAGGCGAGGCCCGAGACTTTGACGATGATGGTGACGACGCCGATGAAGGCCGGGATCATCGTGCGCAGCGCCTGCGGCAGGATGATGTCGAGCCAGACGAAAGGCTCGGCGAGACCCAGCGCGCGCGCCGCCTCGACATGGCCGCGCGGCACCGCGAGGACGCCGGCGCGGAAGATCTCGGCGAGGTAGGCGCCGGCGTAGAGCGACATCGCCGCGAGCGCGGCGGCGAAGGACGAAAGCCGCGCGCCGAGCAGCAGCGGCCCGCAATAATAGATCCAGAACATGACGATGAGCTCGGGCACGCCGCGCAGCAGCGCGATATAGCCGACGGCGATCCAGTAGAGGAGGCCGCGGCCGAGCAATTTGCCGACGCAGGCGAGCGCCCCGAAGGCAGTGCCGAGAATGAGCGAGGCGGCGACGAGGAGCAGCGTCAGCTCGAGCCCGCGCGCGAGGAGGGGAAGGTTCTGCGCGATGACGGAGGTGTCGAAATGCATGGCGCCTAGCGCGGCACCGCGGTCAGCCGTTCGAGCCCCTGCGCAGCGCGGCCGATGGCGAGGTTGAGGAGAAGGTAGAGGAGGCCGGCCGCGCTCATCACCTCGATCGGCTTGAAGGTGTAGTCGCTGATCCGTGTCGCCGCGGTCATGAGCTCGCCGACCTGCAAAAGGCCGAGCAGAGCGCTGCCGTTCAGAAAGCTGAGGGCGAGGTTGGTGAAGGGCGGGATCATGACGCGCAGCGCCTGCGGCAGGACGATTTCGCCCCAGAGCGAGACGGCAGGCAGGCCGAGCGCCCGCGCGGCCTCCCATTGCCCGCGCGGCACCGCCTGGATGCCGGCGCGGGCGATATCAGCGAGATAGGCGCTCGATTGCAGGGCGAGCGCGAGGAAGCCGCTCGCGAAAGCCGTCGTCGAGATCCCGGTGAGCAGCGGCAGGCCGAAATGGATCCAGAAGAGCTGGACGATGAGCGGCGTGTTCCGCCAGACCTCGACATAAACGAGGATGAGCCAGCGCGCGGGTCCGATCGGCAGCTGCTGCAGCACCGCGAGCAGGATGCCGACGGCGAGGCCGACGGCAAGCGCGGCGCCGGTGATCGCCAGCGTCGTCAGCGCCCCGCGCAGCAGCGGCCGCCAATACTGGAGGAGGACGCCCGGATCGAGCGTCGCGACGAAGCTCCATTTGATCGCCGAGGCGACGGCGACGAGGATGGCGGCGCCGAGCACGAAGGAGACGACGTCCGTCCCGTCGATGCGCAGGCGCCGCCGCCCCGGCGCGCCGTCGGTCGCCGTCACCGTCGCGGCATGGCCGTCGGCAGCCGAGCGAGGCGGGCGCGCCGTCAGCGCGGGACGGAGATCCACTTCTCAGTGATCTCCTTCAGCTTGCCGGAGCGTTCGAGCGAGGCCAGCACCACATCGAGATATTGCTGGAAGTGATATTCGCCGAGCGGCACCATGAAGGCGAAGGCCGACTGGTCCAAGGGCTGATCGCCGAGCGGACGCACTTTGATGTTCGGATTGTTCTTGAGAAAGATGAGGCTACCGACATAGCCGGCGAAGGCGGCATCCGCCCGCCCGGCGCCGACTTCGAGCAGATGCACTTGCGTCGCATCCGAGGTCAGCGACTTGATCTGCGCATTCTTGAAGAATTTCTTGGCGTAGGTCTCCTCGGCGGTGCCGGCGCGCACGGCGATGACCGTCCCGGCCTTGTCGATATCGGCATAGGTCTTCGCCGTCGATCCCTGCGGCACGAAGGCGGTTTTCGAATCGCCGGCATAGCTCGTCGTGAAGAGGACCTGCTCGGCGCGGCCGGGCGTCACATACGTCGCCGCCGCCGACATGTCGCATTTGTGCGTCTGGAGGCTGGGGATGAGGGTCGAGAAGGAGCTGTCGACGTCCTCCACCTTGACCCCGAGCGCGGCGGCGATCTCCTTGACGAGGTCGATGTCGAGCCCCTCCCAGACCCCGGTCGCCGGGTTCTTGACGTTGTAGGGCGGGTAGGAGGCCTCGCAGACGCGCAGCGTGCCGCGGTCCTTGATCTGCTGAATGAGGTTGTCCTGCGGCTCCGCCGCCGGGGCGGACGTGCCGAGCGCGACCAGCATCGCCGCGGCCACGATCACCCTCTTCAGCGCCATGCGCTCCTCCCTGTATGTGCGAGGCGTTTTGTTCAGTATGGCATGACGCATCGAGCCGGCAAGAGCGCCATCACCCGGTCTGGCGCGCGCCCGATGCCACTCGGGTTTGCCGGTACTTGCCGTCGCGGTATTCCCCGGAGAGGACGGGCGGATATTTCGCCTTGCCGGGCGGCGCGATGCAGGCGATCGAGGCGTCGTAGTTGGGGTGGTGGAAGAAGGCGATGGAGAGCCGCGTCGCATGCGCCGCCGCGGCCGGCGGGTTGACGACGCGGTGGGTGTTCGAGACCCAGCGGTCATTCGTCCAGCGCATGAGGAGATCGCCGATATTGACGACGAAGCTCGCGGGGTCGGTCTCGACCTCGATCCACTCGCCGCCGCGCGTCAGCACTTGCAGGCCGCCCGGCGCATTCTCGCCGTTGAGGATGGTGAAGGTGCCGTAATCGGTGTGCTCGCCGGCGCGGAGTTGGCCCGGCACCGGAGCCTCGCGCTGCGCCGGATAGAAATTGATGCGCATCGCGGTGATGTGCCGGTCGACCTTGTCGTCGAAGAAATGCTCGTCGATGCCGAGGCCGAGCGCGGCGAGGCGGAGCAGCACCAGGACGATCCGTTCCATCTCGGCGTAGTAGCGCTGGGCCGCCTCCTTGAACCCGGCGGGGCGCTGCGGCCAGAGATTGGGGATGAAGTAGCGCCGTCCCTCCGGCCCGGTGAAATAGGGCTCGTCCGGCCATGTCTCGCGCCCGAAATGGTAGTATTCCTTGAGGTCCGGCGGCGTCGTGCGGTCGTTGCCGTAGGAGAGCGCCTCGAGGCCGAGGGCGCGGTAGCCGCGCGGCGTCGCCGGAACCGGGTGAATGGCGCGCTGCTTCTCCTCGAGCGGCAATGCGAAGAAGGCGTTCGCCTTGTCGCGCAGTTCGCTTAGCACTGACGGCGGCGCGCCATGCCCGATGATGGTGAAGAAGCCGATCTCGCGGCAGATCCGGTCGAGCTGGAGCGCGAGCTTGCGCCGCGCCGGGAGCCCGCCTTCGCGCGCATCGGAGAGGTCGATCACCGGTATGCCTTGGGCCACGGAGCCTGTCCTCCTTCAGTGGTAATAGGCGCCGCCGTCGACGACGAGCGTCTGTCCCGTGATGAAGCTTGCATCGGGGCCGGCGAAGAAGGCAACGGCGCCGACGAGATCGGCCGGCTGCATGTCGCGGGCGAGCACGCGGCCGCGGAGCGACGGCTCCTTGACGCCGGCGATGAGGCCGGGATTGGCAAGGACTCCGTCGCTCAAGGTGAAGCCGGGCGCGACGCTGTTGACGAGAATGCGATGGCGGCCGAGCTCGGTGGCGAGCGCCCGCGTCAGCGACACGACGGCGCCCTTGCTCGCGACGTAATGCGCCATATAGGGATTGCCCTTGAAGGCGACGCCCGAGGAGATGTTGATGATGCGCCCGCCGCCCCGCGCCTTCATCGCCGGCAGCACGGCGCGGGCGCAGAGGAAGACGCCGAGCGTGTTGACGTCCATCACGCGGCGCCATTCGGCCGGGTCGATATCCTCGAAGGGCTTCGGCGTCAGGCTGGAATAGATGCCGGCATTGTTGATCAGGATGTCGATGCCGCCGAAGGCGGTTAGAGCGGCCTCCGCCATCGCCTCGGTGTCGCGCTCGGAGGCGACGTCGACGGCGATGCCGATGGCGCGGGCGCCTTGCACCGCCAGACGCGCCGCCGCAGCATCGGCCGCCGCGACATCGGCGAGAACGAGCGCGGCACCGCGCGCGGCCAGCGCCTCGGCGATCGCGTAGCCGATCCCCTTCGCCGCTCCCGTGATGATCGCCACCTTGCCTTCAAGCTGCATCCGCCTCCTCCTCACTCCGCAGCCCTGGCGCCCGCCCGCCGCGCGGCGGCGCGGCGCCGCCCCGGCGCTGCCGTGCCGGCCGCGGCTTTCGCCTCGACGCGCGCCGGGCGCTGCGCCGCCGCGAAATAGCGCCGCGCCGTCTCCATGAAGGTCGTCACGGCGCGCGTCGGGCGCGCGCCCGGTGGGCGGGCGAGGACGATGTGCAGCGGCCGGGCCGCCTCGCGCAAAGGCCGGCAGGCGAGCCGCGCGCCATCATAGGAGCGGTCCCCCGGCAGGCGCAGGTTGAGGAGGCCGACGCCGTGCCCATGCGCGACGAGGCCGCGCACCATCTCGAAGGAGGGGGTGGAGTAGCGGATGTCGGGAATCAGCCCGAGCTGCATGAAGATCGACTGGAAGTATTCGCGGCTGTGCGGCAGGTCGAGCATGATGAAGGGCTCGGCGGCAAGGGCGGCGAGCGAGACCGTGGGCGCCGCGGCGAGGCGGTGGTCGTGCGGCAGGACGGCGTAGGCGGGCAGTTCGGCCACGGTCTCCTGCTCGAAATGCGACCCGAGCGCCAAATCGTAGAGAATGGCGAGCTCGATGCGGCCGCTGGCGAGTCCCGTCTGAAGCGTCTCGGCATCGCCTTCGTGAAGGCGCAGCTCGACCTCGGGATGGAGCCGCGCGAACTCGCGCAAGAGGCCGGGGACGAAATAGGGCGAGAAGGTGATGAAGCAGCCGAGGTCGAGCGCGCCGCGCACCGGATCGCCTTCGCCGATCGGCGTCGCCGGCAGCTCCTGCGCGTGCGAAAGGAGGTTGCGCGCCTCGGCGAGGATGCGGCGGCCGGCCGGCGTCAGCGACAGGCCTTGCGCGTGGTGGCGCAAGAAGAGCTGAACGCCGAAGACCTGCTCCAGATGGCTGATCGCCGCCGAGATCGCCGGCTGCGAGACATTGATGCCGCGCGCCGCGCCGGTGACGCTCTCCTGCTCGGCGGCGGCAACGAAGTAGCTGAGCTGCTTCAGCGTGTATCGGATCACCGCGCTTGCACCCCGTTTTCCTGGCGCAATGATCCGTTTTCCGAATTCAATTGACCAGAAAAATTTATTTTCGTGAAGCCGCGAAGCGCTTCACAATCGGCCCGACGATCCGGACGAGGGAACGCATGCTGCGCACGGGCAAAGAATATCGGGAGTCGATCCGCGACGGCCGGGCGGTGTGGATCGATGGCGAGCGCGTCAAGGACGTGACGACGCACCCTGCCTTCAGGCCGATCGTCGACGTCCGCGCGCGCATGTACGACATGGCGCATGAGGCGGCGCACCGTGCCGTGATGGCCTATGAGGGGCCGGCGGGCGAAGGCTTCTCGCGCGCCACCAAGCCGCCGACGACGCATCAGGATTGGCACGACAAGCGCGCCTGGGTCGATGCCGTGATGAACGAGATCGGCGGCGTCGTCATCCGCGTCGGCGACGAGACGGTGGGCGAGATGTGGTCGCTCTATGACGGGCGCAAGATTCTCGACGAGATCGATCCGCAATTCAGCGAGAACATCACCCGCCACATCGCGCGCGCGCATGAGCGCGACATCTTCCACGTCTCCGCCAACACCGATCCCAAGGGCGACCGCTCGAAGCGGCCGCAGGACCAGGATCCCGACATGCTGCTGCATGTCGTCAAGGAGACCGATGCCGGCATCGTCGTGCGCGGCGCCAAGTTCGAGACGGCCGCCGCCTATGCCAATCAGGCCTTCGTCAAGCCGACGATTGCCAATTGGGGCGACGACAAGCTCTCCGACTATGCCGTCGGCTTCATCGCCGAGATGGGCGCCCCCGGCATGAAGCATATCTGCCGCACCGGCTTCGCCGGTCGGCGGCCGGCGGCCGACTACCCGATCGCCAACCGGTTCGACGAGATCGACACCCTCGTCATCTTCGACAATGTGCTGATCCCGTGGGAGAACGTGCTCTTCTACCGGCACACGCGCGCGGCCTCCTATATCCGCGGCACGCTGCACCGCTACAGCGCCTTTCCCTTCGTCCAGCGCATTCTCTTCCTCGCCGACCTCATGATCGGCGTCGCCCTCTTCAATGTCCGACAGACCGGCCTCGACAAGCAGCAGGCGGTGCGCGAGAAGCTGGCCGAGCTCGTCTGCTACCGCGAGGGCATCAACGCGCATCTGACGGCGGCGGTGGCGGTGGCACAGCCGAGCCCGGGCGGACTTCTCATGCCGAACCAGTCGCTGCTTTATACGGGGCGCGTCCATGCCTGCTCGCGCCTGCCCGCCATGATGCATCTTGCGCGCGAGCTCTGCGGCGGCCAGATCTGCATCACGCCCGACAGCGCCACCTTCGCCGCCGAGGAAACGCGGCCCTGGCTCGAGAAATACTACAGCGTCAACGAGTTCTGGTCGGCCGAGGACCGGCGGCGGCTCCTCGCCTATGCACGCGACCTGCTCAACTCCGATTACGCCGGCCACCGCGTCACCTTCGAGCTCTTCGCCCAGTCGCCGCCCTTCGCGCACCTCAATGCCGTCTTCAACAGCTTCGACTTCCGAGGGCCGCTCGATTTCGCGCACAGGGCGGCGGGGCTGTCCGACCGGGTGTTGGACCAGAAATAGCGCCATGGACCGCGCCGTCTTCATCGATGCGATGCGGCGGGCGGCGGCTTCGGTCACCGTGGTGACGACGAACGGCGTCGCCGGGCGCGCCGGCGTGACGGTGAGCGCGATGTGCTCGGCCTCGGCCGATCCGCCTGCTCTGCTCGCCTGCATTCACCAGGAGAGCACGGCGGTACCGGCGATCCTCGGCAACGGCAATTTCTGCGTCAATATTCTCGCCGAGGGCCAGCGCCACATCGCCGAGTGGTTCGCCGGGCTGCGCCGCGAGGCCGCCGTCGACAAGTTCGACTGCGCCTCCTGGCGGGATCTCGGCGAGTACGGCTTGGCGCTCGACGGCGCTCTCGCCGTCTTCGGCTGCCGGCTCGCCGCTTCGCACCGCGTCGGCAGCCATTTCGTCCTCATCGGCCATCCCGGCATCATCACCCGCGGCGACGGCCTGCCGCTCATCTATGCCGACCGCCGCTTCGGCGTGCCGCTGCTGCAGATGCCGTCAGAGCCGCCGGCCCGGCTTTCCCCCAATTGACTTCGCTCGAGGGCCTCATGGCACATATCCGGCTGCGCAAGTTCAACACCAAGGCGATGTATCCCGACCAGAAGCTCGACAACGACCTCGCCATGGCGGTGCGGGCCGGACGGCACATCTTTCTGCGCGGCCAGACTGCCATGGATTTCGACGGCCGCATTCACGGCGTCGGCGATGCCGCGGCGCAGGCCGAGAACGCGATGCGCTGCGCCAAGATCCTGCTCGAAGAGGCCGGCAGCAGCCTCGACCATGTCTGCAAGGTGACGATCTACATCACCGACCGCGCCTATCGCGAGCCGGTCTACCAGGTGGTCGGGCGCTGGCTCAAAGGGGTTCATCCGGTCTCGACGGGCCTCATCGTCAACGGCCTCGCGCGGCCCGAATACCTCATGGAGATCGATATCGACGCGGTCATTCCGGACGACGTGCCGTTGCCGGGCGAGTGACGATCGCGATCGTCCCGCCGCTGCCGAGGGGACCGGATCGGGGCGGGCGAAGCGGAAGCGACAGCAAGCGGGGAGGATGGAAATGCGGCGAGTCTTGGCGATCCGAACGGCGATTCTGGTGCTCGCGGCGGCGATGCTCGTGGCCGCCATCGGCCCGGCACGTGCCCAGAAGAAGGACGTCTATTTCCTCAGCTGGGGCGGAACCATCCAGACCATGCTGGAGAAGGAGGGCTGGGCCGACACCTTCGCCAAGGATACGGGCTACAAGGTGACATTGGTTCCGAAGGCGACCTCGGCCGAGATCATCGCCACCGCCGTCGCGCAGAAGGACAAGCCCCAGGTCGACGTCGTGATGTGCGACCTCGTCGCCTATCTGCAAGGCGTCGAGCACGACATCTTCGCCAGCCTGAAGCAGCAGGAGGTCCCGAACCTCGCCAAGATGCTCGACCTCGCCAAGGTCCGGGACAAGGGGATCGCGACCTATGCCGACCTCCTCGGCATCGTCTACAACAGGGACATCTTCAAGCGCGAGAAATGGGCGCCGCCGAAGAGCTGGGCCGATATCGAGCGGCCGGAGTTCAAAGGCAAGCTCGTCATCCCGCCGGTCAGCAACACCTACGGGCTCTACACGCTCGTCGAGCTGGCGCGGCTCAACGGCGGCAGCGAGAAGAACATCGAACCCGGCTTCGCGGCGCTGAAGAAGCTGGCGCCCAATGTCGTCGACTGGACCACCACCTTCGCCAAGATCGGCGAGATGATGGAGAGCGAGACTGTCGCCATCGCCGTCTTCGGCAATTCCTCGGGCTGGGAGATCGCCAAGCGCGGCGTTCCCGCCGATGTCGTCATTCCGCAGCCCATCTACATCAGCCCGACGGTCGCCGGGATCATGCAGAACGCGCCCAATCCGGAGGGTGCGCGCGTCTTCCTCAACTGGCTCATCAGCGAGAAGGTCCTCACATATCGTGCCGAGCGCTTCGGCCAGTCGCCGATGAATCGCGACGTGAAGCTGAGCGGCGAGGCGGCACAGCGCGTGCCGACGGGCGAGGCGCTGAACGGCCTCGCCAAGATCGATTACGAATACGTGTTGGCGCATCGCGACGAATGGAACGCGCGGTTCGAGCGCGAGATCGCGCCGATCCGCTGATCCATGGCTGTGGCTGAGGCGGACCGGTCTGCGGTGCGACCGGCCGGCATCCGCGCGGCGCCGGTCCTCGAGCTGCGCGGCCTCGTCAAGCGCTACGGCTCCGTTGTCGCCGCCGCCGGCCTCGATCTCGCGGTCGGCGACGGCGAATTCGTGGCGCTGCTGGGACCCTCCGGCTGCGGCAAGACGACGGTGCTGCGCTGCATCGCCGGCATCGTCGAGCCCGAGGCGGGCGAGGTCGTGCTCGCCGGCGAGAACATCTGCGGCAAGCCCATTTACGCCCGCGACACGGCGCTCGTCTTCCAGAACTATGCGCTGTTCCCGCATCTCAGCGTCTTCGAGAACGTCGCCTTCGGCTTGCGGATGCGGCGGGTGCCGAAGCCGGAGCTCCGCGCCCGCGTCGCCGAGGCGCTCGATCTCGTGCGCCTCTCGGCGCTCGAGAAGCGCCTGCCCGGCGCGCTTTCCGGCGGCCAGCAGCAACGCGTGGCGCTCGCCCGCGCCCTCGTCGTTCGCCCTGCCCTGCTGCTCCTCGACGAGCCGCTCTCCAATCTCGACGCGCGTCTGCGCGAGGAGATGCGCGGCGAGATCCGCCGGCTGCAGCGCACTCTCGGCGTCGCCGCCATCCTCGTCACCCACGACATCGAGGAGGCGTTCTCGGTCGCCGACCGCATCGCCGTCATGCGCGAAGGCCGCATCGAGCAAATGGGCGCGCCCGCCGAGATCTACGGCGCGCCGGCGACGCGCTTCGTTGCCGATTTCGTCGGCCACGCCAACATCTTCGATGCGACGGTGCGCGGCGCTGCCGGCAGAGGGGTGCGGCTCGGCATCGAGGGCGGGATCGAGATCGAGGCGCCCATGGCGCCGGGCTGGCGCGCCGGCGACCGCGCCTGGGCCATCATCCCGCCCGAGCGGATCCGGCTCGGCGCGGCGGCGCTCGAGCTCGATCAGCGCTTCGAGGCCGAGATCAAGGAGGTGACGTATCTCGGCGGCACGAGCCGCATCGCGCTGCGCGTCGGCGCCGTCCCCTTCATGGTCGCATCGCAAAATGCGGCGACGGGCGCACCCGGCGCCGGCGAGCGCGTCATGATCGGCTGGGAACGGGACGACGTCATCGCCCGCAGCGCCGCGGAGCGCGGCGGCGGATGAGCCTCGCGCGGCTCGGCATCGCGCGGGCGGCGCCGGCGCGGCGCGCCGGGCGCAATGGGGCCGGGCGGAGCCTCGCCTGGCTGGTGGCGCCGCTCGCGCTCGTCATGCTGGGCGGCTATCTCGCGCCGCTGGCGCAGAGCCTCTTCGGCAGCCTTCATCCCAACACTCCGGCCGGCATCGACACGGCGCGCTGGACCGCGGCCAATTACGCGCGCCTCGCCGATCCCTATTACGCCGGCGTGTTTCTGCGCACGCTGCGCGTCAGTCTCGTCATCTCGCTCGTCACCGCCGTGCTCGCCTATCCCGTCGCCCTCTACATCTCGCGGCTGCGGCCGCGGGCACAGGCGGTGATGCTGCTCGTCTACATGGCGCCATGGCTCGTCAATGTGGTCGTCAAGGCCTTCGGCTGGAGCCTTCTGCTGCGCAGCAACGGCGTGCTCAACGAAGTGCTGCTTCGCCTCGGGCTCATCGACGCGCCGCTTCACATCATGTTCACCGAGCTCGCCATCATCATCGGCCTCGTCCATGGCCATTTCATGTTCGTGCTGCTGCCGCTCTGGGTGGCGCTCAGCGGCCTCGACCCGAATTTGCGCTGGGCCGCCGGCAATCTCGGCGCGCGGCCCGCGCAGATCTTCTGGCGCGTGACCCTGCCGCTGACCCTTCCGGCGCTGCTCGCTGGAGCCATCATCAACTTCACCATGAACATGGCGGCGTTCGCGACCCCGGCCATCCTCGGCGGCTCGCGCGTGCGCGTCGTCTCCTATGTCGCCTACGAGGTCAATCTCGTCGAGCTCAACTGGCCCTTCGGCGGCGCGCTCGCGGTGGCACTCCTCGGCATCACCCTTATCCTGATCGCCCTGGCCCAGCGCCTGGCGCGGGCGGGCGGCCGCGCCGCCACGGCCGAGGCGGCGTGATGGCGCTCCGCCTCTTCAACTGGATCATGGCGGCGGTGATGCTGTCGCCGATCCTCCTCATCATCTGGATGTCCTTCACGCCGGGCGCGATGTTCCGCATTCCGCTCGAGGCGTTCTCGCTGCGCTGGTATCGTGAGGTCTTCGCCTATCCGGGTTTCGTCAACGCCTTCTTCCTCAGCCTGCGCCTCGCCGCGGCGGCGGCCGGCGCCGCCGTGGCGCTGTCCTTCGTCGCGGCCTACGCCCTCGCCCGCACGCGATTGCGCGGCCGGGCTGCGCTCGATGCGCTTTTCACCGCGCCGCTCATCGTTCCCGCCGTCGTCTTCGGCATCGCCATGCTGCAATTCTCGAACCGGCTCGGCCTCTACAACACCTTCTTCGCGCTTGTCGTCGCGCATGTCGCGATCGTCACGCCCTATGCGATGCGCTCGATCGCGGCGGCGCTGCGCGCCGTGCCGATTGAGATGGAATGGGCGGCGATGAATCTCGGCGCCCGGCGCGGGACGGTGCTGCTCCGCATCGTGCTGCCGCTCTGCGCGCGCGGCATGGTCGCGGCCTTTCTTCTCTGCTTCCTCATGTCCTTCTCGGAGGTGACGGTCACCATCTTCATGACCGGCCCCGGCTACCAGACGCTGCCGGTGCGCATCTACAACTACCTCACGGACCAGGTGGACCCGACAGTGGCGGCGCTCTCGGCGATGCTCATCGGGCTCTCGCTGCTGCTCGCTCTCATCGTCGCCGGGCTCGGCGGCTTCAAGGAGATCTCGAAATGACCTATGACACGCTCCTGCTGACGCATCAGGACGGCGTCTCGACCATTACCCTCAACCGACCGCCGCTCAACCTCCTCTCCGAGGAGTTGATGACCGAGCTTGCCGCCGCCTTCGATGCGCTCGAGTCCCGCGCCGAGACGCGCGCCGTCATCCTCACCGGCGCCGGCGCCAAGGCGTTCTCCGCCGGCGCCGATCTCGGCGAGGAAGGGCGCATGACGCCGGAGCGCGGCCGCGCCTTTCGCGAGGCCGGGCGGCGCCTCGTCGAGCGGATCGAGAACTTTCCGAAGCCGGTCGTCTCAGCGGTGCGCGGCTGGTGCATCGGCGGCGGCACCGGCTTCGCCTGGGTCGCCGATATCCGCATCGCCGCGGAATCGGCGAAGTTCCGCGCCGGCGACGTCTATCTCGGCATCATCCCGACCTGGAGCGTCGGCATGGTGCGCCTCGTCCATTACATCGGGCGCAATCGCACCCTCGATTTGCTGATGCTGGGCGAGGATGTGAGCGCGGCAGAGGCGCTGGCGCTCGGCCTCGTCACGCGCGTCGTGCCCGATGAGAGCTTCGAGGCGGAGGTCGCGAAGGTGGGCGCGCGGCTTGCCGCCGGCGCCCCGCTCTCCTTCCGCGCCATCAAGGAGGCGGTGCGCGCACAATACCGCGACACGCCGGACCGCGCCGCGGTGCTGGAAGAGCGCTGGGCCGAGCGCATCCTCGCCTCGCACGATTCGCATGAAGGCATCACCGCCTTCAAAGAGAAGCGCAAGCCGCAATTCCGCGGCGCTTGAGGCGATGGCGATGACGAGCCAAACGGCCCCGCGCCTCGGCCTGCGCGAAATCCTTCACCCGCGCTCCGTCGCCGTCCTCGGCGCCTCGGAGGACAAGGGCAAGTTCGGCGGCCGCATCCTGCACTATCTGCGGCGCCACGGCTTCGCCGGCACCATCCTGCCGATCAACCCGCGCCGGCAGGAGCTTCTCGGCCTTCGCTGCTATCCGGACATCGGCGCCGCGCCGGGGCCGATCGACGTCGCCATTCTCGCTGTGCCGCCCGCGGCGATCGCCGACAGCATCGCCGCCTGCGCCGCGGCCGGCGTCGGCGGCTGCATCGTCATCACCACGGGATTCGCCGAGGCCGGGAGCGAAGGCGAGGCGCTCCAGCAGCGGATCGTCGCGCTGGCGCGCGGCGCCGGCATGCGCCTCTTCGGCCCCAACTGCATGGGGCTCATCAACCTGCATCACGATCTCTGCCTTACCTCCTCGCTGGTGCTGGAGGTCGAGCGGCTGCACAAGGGCGGCATCGGCCTCGTCAGCCAGAGCGGCGCGCTCATGGTCTCGATGTTCAACCGCGCCCATGATGCCGGGATCGGCTTCAGCGCCTGCGTCTCGCTCGGCAATCAGAGCGACGTCACGATCGAGGATGTCTTCGAGTATTTCATCGACGACCCGAAGACGCGCATCATCTGCATGTACGTCGAGGGGCTGAAGGAGCCGCGCCGCTTCCTTGCGCTGGCCGAACGGGCGCGCCGCGCGGAAAAGCCCGTGCTCGCCCTCAAGACCGGCCGCACCGAAGCCGGCATTCGCGCCGCACGCTCGCATACGGCGAGCCTCGCCGGCGCCTATGCCGTCTTCGCCGCCGCCTGCCGCGACCACGGCATTCTCCTGACCGACGATCCCGACGGCATGATCGGCGCCGCCGCCCTCCTCGACCGCTGGGGACCGCCCCTGGGCGACGGCATCGGAATCCTCTCCTCATCGGGCGGCGGCGCCGGCATCGGCGTCGACCGCGTCGAGGAAAGCGGGATGCGCCTCGCCCGCCTCGAAGCGGCGACGCGGCAGAGCCTCGTCGAGCTGCTCCTGCCGCCGCAAGCCGACAATCCCGTCGATCTCGGCGGCCGCAGGGCCGGCGATTCCGTCGAGATCGCCGGCGAGATCATGCGGCGTTTTGCCGCCGATCCGGATATCGCCCTCATCCTTCTGGTGCTGACGACCGTGCCCTTTTACGCGGCGACCGCCCGCGCCCTCGCCGAGGCGGCGCTCGCCAGCGGCAAGCCGCTCGTCATCGCGGTCACACCGGGCTCGGCGGCCGATCCTCCGCGCGCGGCGCTGCGCGAGCTCGGCTGTCCCTTCTTCGACCGCATCGACGACGCGATCCGAGCGCTCGCGATCATGACGGCCGCAACGCGGCGCCCCGCAGTGCCCGCAGCGCTGCGCCGGCCAGCGGAACTGCCGGAGTTACCGCCGCTTCCTGCGGGCGCCCTCAGCGAAACGGAGGCGAAGGCGCTCCTCGGCCGCTACGGCGTTCCGCTCGCCGCCGAGTTTGTCGCGCCCGATGCGGAAGCCGCCGTCGCGGCCGCGCGCAAGATCGGCTTTCCCGTGGCCCTGAAGGCGATGGCGCGGGGCCTCGTGCACAAGAGCGATATCGGCGCGGTTCGGCTCGATCTCGCCGACGAGGCGGCGGTCGACGCCGCTTTTCATGCGATCCAAACCGCCGTCGCCGCGCAGCCGGAGGCGCAATTCGAGGGCGCGCTCGTCGCCGCGATGGTGCGGGGCGAAGGCGAGCTCATCATCGGCGCCAAATTCGATCCGCAATTCGGGCCGGTCGTGCTGCTCGGCCTCGGCGGCGTCCTCGTCGAGCTCGTCAACGATATCCGCCTCGCCCTGGCGCCGATCGGACCCGACCGCGCCCTGGCCCTGCTGCGCGAGCTCAGGCTCTGGCCGCTGCTCGACGGCTATCGCGGACGCGCGAAGCTCGACGTCGAAGCCGCCGCCGCCGCGATCAGCCGCGTCAGCTGGCTTGCCGCCGATCTCGGACCTCGCCTCGTCGAGCTCGACGTCAATCCGCTGATCCTGCGCCGGGCGGGCGAAGGCGCCGTCGCGGTCGATGCTCGGGCGACGCTGGCGGACGGGTAGAGGCGGGCCGAATCAGGGATCGCCGGCGACGCCGTAGGAGGGGGCCGCGCTCGGATCGATGGCTCGCGTGACGTAATCCGCCATCTGCGGCTCGTAGATTCCCCAGATCCGGCGCAGCTCCGCGATCGGCGCATCGTGCCAATCGACGCGGAGGTCGCAGATCGGCCAGACATAGCGGTCGACGACGTAGATTCCGGCCGAGCGCACGGGGCCGGCCTCGCCGCCGGCGGCGCGGCCGGCTTCGAGGGCGCGCATCAGCCGCTCGGCGAGATGCGATGCGGCCGCGCCGCAAAACGCCTCGACCATCGCCTGCGGCACGCCGTCATCGGCAAGGAGATTGCCGGCGGCGACGCAGCCCGCGCCCTCGGCGGCGGCATGCCGCCCAAGAGTCTTGGCGCCCGAATGGTGCGCCGTCCGGCCGTTCTGGTCGATGACCATGAGCTGACGATAATCGGCATGGATATCGGCGCCGACGAGTTGCGCCAAGACGGCACGCGCGCCGAATCCTTGCCGCAGGAGCACGAGGCCAAGATGACCGAGGCGCGGATCGGTGACGTTCTGCGTCGCCACGGCGCCGATCCCGGCACGCGCCCAATTGCCGCAGCGGCTCGCAACGCAAGGGCTCGAAGAGCTCACCGCGACGCCGAACATACCGGTGCGCTCGCAACGGCCGAGAATCGAAAAGGTCATGCGATACTATTCGCTCCACACCGCCGGCTTGGCAAGCGCGGTGCTACGCCCGCCCGCGAGCGCGGCGGAGGAGGCCCGCGGCGCCCAGCACGGCGATGGCCAGGGCGATGAGGAAGGAGCTGACCGCGGTGATGGTCGGGTCGATCTGCATGATGACGCTGGTCCAGATGCGGACCGGCAGGGTCATCGTCGTGGGGCTCGACAGGAGGAGCGGGATCAGCAGCTCGTCGAAGGAAGAGAGGAAGGCGAAGAGCGCGGCCGAGGCGATGCCGGGCGCGATCATCGGCACGGTGACGCGCAGGAACGCCTGGAGCGGCGAGGCGCCGAGAATGATCGCCGCCTGCTCGAGCCGGCGGTCGAAACCCTGCAAGGTCGCCGAAACGATGATGACGACGAGCGGCAGAACGAGGACCGCCTGGCCGAGCGCCATCGCGATCGGGCTGCCGATCATGCGAAGCCGGGCGAAGAGGAAGTAGACGGCGATGGCGGTGATGATCGTCGGCACGATCATCGGCGCGAGGACGAGGACATAGATCGCGGTCTTCGCCGGGAAGCGCTCGCGCACGAGCGCCACGGCGGCGAGAAGGCCGAGGAGGAGCGCTGTCGCCGTCGCCCCCAGAGCGATGCGCAGGCTGAGCCAGAGCGAGCTCATCCAATCGGGATTGCGGAAGAATTCGCGATACCATTGAAGCGAGAAACCGGGCGGCGGGAACTGCAGATAGCGGGCGGCGCTGAAGGAGAGCGCGACGATGATCGCGATCGGGGCGAGCAGGAAGATCAGCGACAGGAGGATCGCGGCCCACAAGGCGACGAGCCGCCAAAAACTGCCTGAGGACGCAAGGCGCAGCACCGACCGCCTCAGATCTTGCTCTCGAAGAGGGATTTCAGCCCGACCAGCCGGTCATAGAGCAGGAAGCCGAGGATCGTCAGCGCCAGGAGAACGATCGCGAGCGCCGAGGCAAAGCCCCAATCCACGCCCAGCTCGACCTGCTGCTCGATCACCATCGCGATCATCTGGTCGCCGGCGCCGCCGAGAAGGCGCGGCGTGATGAAATAGCCGATCGCGAGGATGAAGACGAGGAGCGAGCCGCCGGCAATGCCGGGCAGGCTCAGCGGCAGGAAGACGTGGCGGAAGGCTCGCCAATCGCTGGCGCCGAGATTGCGCGCCGCCTGCAGCAGGTTGCGGTCGATCCCGCGCATCACGCTGTAGAGCGTCAGCACCATGTAGGGGAGCAGCGCATAGCACATGCCGAGGAGGACGCCGTAGCGGTTGTAAAGGAGATTGAGCGGCGCCGATCCGAGGGCGCGCAGGACCTGGTTGAGCGCGCCTTCGGGGCCGAGAATGACGAGCCAGGCATAGGTCCGCACCAGCACGTCGGTGAAGAAGGCGAGGAGCACGCAGGCCATGATCGCCGCGGCGATGCCGCGCCGCGCCGTCACCAGCACATAGGCGAGGGGATATCCGAGAAGAAGCGTCGCGACCGTGACCGACAGGGCGATCTCGAAGGTGATGAGGAAGACGCGCAAATAGGCGGGCTGCGCGATGATCTTTCCATAATGCGCCAAGGAGACGCCGCCGCGCGGCGCGGCGATGCTGCGCAGGACGATGTCGAGCATGGGATAAAGAAAAACGAATCCCAACAGCAGCAGGGCCGGGAGCAGGAGGCAGAGCGCAAGCGGCGGCCGCCGCGAACGGCGCCCCATTGCCGCAGCCGTCGCCGGCACGAACGGGCTGCTCTGGCTCAAGGCGCGCCCGCCTCCTCTCCCGGCTGCGGGGTCCCGAGCAGCACCGTGTGGTCGGCGCGCCAGGCAAGGCGAACGCGATCGCCGGGGCAAGGCGTCGGGCCGCCGTCGCCGTTTCGCATCTTCGCGGTCAGCGTCAGCTCGTCCACGGCGACGCGCAGCTTGATCGCCTCGCCGAGATAGACGATCTCGGCGACCCGCCCCTCCCAGCAATTCTCCTCGCCAGAAGATTCCTCGCCGTTGCGCATCAGCCGCAGCCGCTCCGGCCGCAGCGCCGCCGCGACGGCGGCGCCCGCGGCAACGGCGCCGCGCGGCGCCGCGCGGAAACGGCGGCCGCCGGCGCCGCGGAGCTCGGCCGACCCGTCCGGCGCGAATCCCACCACCGTGCCGCTGAGGAAATTCGATTCGCCGATGAAATCGGCAACGAAGGCGTTGGCCGGCTCCTCATAGAGCTCGACGGGCGTTCCGAACTGTTCGATCCGGCCGTCGCGCATGACGACGATGCGGTCGGACATGGTGAGCGCCTCTTCCTGGTCATGCGTCACATAGAGGACGGTCACGCCGAGCGCCCGCTGGATGCGCTTGATCTCGGCCTGCATATGCTCGCGCAGCTTCTTGTCGAGGGCGCCCAAGGGCTCGTCCATGAGGAGGACGCGGGGCTCGAAGACCAGCGCCCGGGCGAGCGCAACGCGCTGCTGCTGCCCGCCGGAGAGCTGGCGCGGAAAGCGCTCCTCGTAACCCGGCAGCTTCACCATCTCGAGCGCCCGCGCGACGCGGGGGCGCCATTCGGCGCGCGGCCAGCCGCGCATCTTCAGCGGAAAGGCGATATTGGCGGCGACGGTCATATGCGGGAACAGCGCATAGTTCTGAAACACCATGCCGAGCCCGCGCTTTTCGGGCGGCACGCGCGCCACCGGGCGGCTGTCGATCATGATCTCGCCGGCGCTCGGCGCGACGAAGCCGGCGATCATCATCAGCGTCGTCGTCTTGCCCGAGCCGCTGGGTCCGAGCAGCGTCACGAACTCGCCGGCATGGACCGCCAGCGACACCCCTGCGACCGCGGTGACGCCGCCATAGGACTTGCCCAAGCCTTCGAGCCGCAGAGCGGCGCCGCCCGCTCCTCTCACGCGCGCCGTGCCCGCAGAGTCCCGCCGCTCATCCTCCCAACAGGAAGCTCTGCCATTGGTCGGCGATCTCGGCGCGATGCGCCACCCACCACGAGGCGTCGGTGGCGAAGGAGATCTTGAGATGCTGAGGCGAGGTCGGCAGCTTGTCGGCCGTCGCCGCATCGATATGATCGAAGGCCTTGCGGTTGATGGGGCCATAGCCGCTGAGCCGGGCCACTTCGGCCTGCTGCTTCGGCTGGAGCGCGAAGTCGATATATTTGTGGGCGTTGTCGAGGTTGGGCGCGCCCTTCAGGATGCACAGCGTCTGGAGCTGCCGCGACGATTGGTTCCATTCGATGGCGACCGGGGCGTTGGCATCGACGAGCGCCTGGATCCGCCCGCTCCAGATGCTGCCGAGCACCGTCTGCTTGCTCGCCAGCATCTGCGCCGAGACGGCGCCGGAATCCCACCATTTGGCGATGTGCGGGCGGATGGCGCGCAGCTTCTTGAAGGCGCGCGGCACGTCGAGCGGGTAGAGCTTGTCCATCGGCACGCCGTCGGCGAGCAGCGCGAATTCGAGATTTGGGTATTCGGCGCCCATGTCCTCGAGCATGCGCGTGCCGGGAAAGGCCGATACGTCCCAGAATTCGGCCCAGCTCTGCGGATGCTTCGTCGGGAACGCGTCCTTGTTGTAGCCGAGCACGGTCGCATAGGTGTTCTCGCCGATGTAGTAGTCGCGCACCGGGTCGAGATCGGCGAGGTCCGTGCGGGTGAATTTCGATTTGTCGATCTTCGCGAGCGCCCCCTTGTTCTGGAAGGTGACGGTGGTGAATTCGCCGAGATCGGCGACGTCGATCTCGATATTGCCCGATTCCACCATGGCGACCAGCTTCGCGACATTGGTCGCGAAAGGCACGACCTGGATCCCGGTCGCCGCCGTGAAGGGCTCGAAGATTGCCTTGCGCAGCGCCTCCTCGTAAGCGCCGCCGCCGGTCCGCACCACGACCTTGCCAGCATCCGCGGCGGCGCGGCGGAACCGGCCCGAGGCGACGCCGAAGGCCGCAAGGCCGGCGCCGAGGCGCAGGCCGCGCCGCAGAGCCTGGCGCCGAGAAATGCGCTGTCCCGTCTTCTTGTCCGTCATCCTTCCCTCCCGCCAATGCGGAATGGAATGCTAGCACGGGCGCGCCGCTGCGCCACTTGTCTTGCTGGCCGTCGAGCGCGGCGACGCTCGCCTTCATTCAAGGTCGGGCGCCGCCTCGACGACGATCGCGACGATGCCCGCTGCGGCGCCCTTCTCAGCGGCGACGTCGATGCCGCCGATCCCCCAGCCGGCGCCGTCTTGGACGAGGACGGGCGCCCCGCTTGCGCCGCGCGTCGCGGCGCAGTCATGCCGGAGCACCGGATCGCCGGCGGCATCCCGCGCCGCCCCGATGATGCGGCATGTTGGGTCGGCGGTCAGGAGCTGGCGATGGTCCTGGCTGTAGCCGCCGATCATGACGCGTGCTCCCGGCTCGGGCGGCGTCGGGCGTATGCGGAGGATGCGGTCGGGCGTCCCGAGAGCCGCATCGACACGGACGAGAGCCCAATCCCGGCCGAGCGTCTTCAGCGGCTGCCGCGGATCGTAGCCGGAGGCGACCCGGATTTGTGTGCCCGTGCCCTCACCTTCATAGTCCCCGCCGGCATAGCCGAGGAGGAAGTGCAGGGCGGAAGGCGGGAAATAGCGCCGCGTGCGCGGATTGAAGAGGCAATGCGCCGCGGTCAGCACCGTCCGCAGCCCGACCAGCGTCGCGGTGCAGGATTGGTGCAGATTGCCGCTCGTCGCCTGCAGCTTGCCGACGCCGCGCCACGGCGCCGCTGCGGGATCGATCCGGACGCGCGGATCATGCGCGCCGATGCCGGGAAGCGGCGATGCCGGAGCGCCAGCCTCTGCGGCGGCTGCCAGCACCGCGAGCAGGAGCGCAAGGCTCGACCCGATTCGCGCCGCGGCCCGCATTGGCGCTTGCATCATCCTCTCCCTGCCTTTCGCACGCGCCTCCATAGCACCGGGTTTGAGCCAGTGCCTCACCCTTTCTTTTGCACCGACGCTGGCGCCACCCTGCGCAGCACGCCTTTCCGCTGCGCCGCGCGCATGCTAATCGGACGCGATGACCCAGCCGCGCCCGCCCGACCCGGCGGCGCTCGCCGCCGCCATCCGTGCCGGCGACCGCCGCGCCCTCGCGCGTGCCATCACCCTCGTCGAATCGGCGCGCCTCGACCACCGTGAGGCGGCGGAGGCCCTGCTCGGCGCGCTGCTGCCCGGCCCTCAGGGTTCGATGCGGCTCGGCATCTCGGGCGTCCCTGGCGTCGGCAAATCGACCTTCATCGAGGCGTTCGGCTTGCACCTCGCCGGCCGCGGCCATCGCATCGCCGTGCTTGCCGTCGATCCCTCCTCGCGGCGCGGCGGCGGCTCGATCCTCGGCGACAAGACGCGCATGGGCGAGCTCGCGCGCCACCCGGCCGCCTTCATCCGCCCCTCGCCGGCCGGCGGCACGCTCGGCGGCGTCGCCCGGCGGACGCGCGAGACGATGCTGCTCTGCGAAGCCGCCGGCTTCGATGTCGTCCTCGTCGAGACCGTGGGCATCGGCCAGTCGGAGACGGCGGTCGCCGACATGGTCGACATGTTCCTGCTCCTGCTGCTGCCGGGCGGCGGCGATGAGCTGCAAGGGATAAAAAAGGGCGCCGTCGAGCTCGCCGACCTCATCCTGGTCAACAAGGCGGATGGCGAATTCGCTGGTGCGGCGCGCCGCGCCGTCGCCGATTACCGCAGCGCCCTCCGCCTCCTGCGCCCGCCCTCGCCACATTGGAGGGCCGAGGTGGCGGCGGTCTCGGCCCTGACGGGCGCCGGCATCGGCAAAGTGTGGGAGACCGCCCAGCGCTACCGGAGGGCGATGGAGGCGGCAGGCGCCTTCGCTCGCCGCCGCGCCGAGCAGGCGCGCGCCGCCCTTTGGGCCGAGATCGGCGAGGGGCTGCTGGAGCGCCTGCGGCAAAGCCCGGAGATCGCCCGGCGCCTCCCTGGTATCGAGGCCGAGGTCGAAGCCGGGCGCGCCGCCCCCACGGTCGCGGCACGGCGCCTGCTCGATGCTTTTTTGCGCCGGGAGGGCGGCGGCGATCCGGCTTGACCGCCAAAGACGCCTGCGCTAGACACGCGGCTTCCCGCGCGGCGGCACCCTCGCCGGCGCGTATTCGGTGTTGTCCCAAGGATTTCTGTCATGGCGAGAAGGTGCTCGATCACTGGCAAGGGCGTGCAGGTCGGCCATAATGTGAGCCACGCCAACAACAAGACGAAGCGGCGCTTCCTGCCCAACCTCCAGACCGCATCGCTGCTCTCGGACGCGCTCGGCGGCTCGGTGCGGCTCCGCCTCTCGGCGCATGCGCTGCGGACGATCGAGCAGAAGGGCGGCATCGACGCCTATCTGACCCTCACCCCTGACCGCAAGCTCCCGGCCGAGGCGCGGCGCCTCAAGCGCCGCGTCGAAGCGGCGGCCGCGCGGAGAGCGGCGGCGCAGGCCTGAGCCTTGCGGCCCTGATCGGGTCGGGCCAGCGCCGCTTTCCTATTTCTGCCACACCCGAATGTATTCGACCTGGAGAGTCGCCGGGAATTCGGCGGCGCTGGTCGGTGCTTCCGGCCAGGCGCCGCCGACGGCAAGGTTCAAGAGGATATGCGCCGGCCCGGCGTCGCTGCCATCGGCATGGCGCCAGAGAAACCGCCGCTCGGCGACGGGCACATCATCGACATAGTGGATGACGCGGTCCGGCGTCCATAACACCGCGAAGGTGTGAAAGCCGTCGGCATAGTCGAATTCCGGACGGAACGACCCCCAGCGGTCGAGACGCGTCGCGATGTCGCCGGCATCGCCCGGCCGGCCGGCATGCACATTGTGGAAGCTGTTCCGCGTCGTATCGCGCCCGTTGTTGACGATCTCGACGACATCGATCTCGGGCGGCCAGCGCTGGTCCTGAGGATTGAGCCAGAAGGCCGGCCATAGGCCGCGCCCGCGCGGGACTTTCATGCGGCACTCGAAATAGCCGTATTTCCCCGTCCATTTCGAGCGCAGCATGCCGCTTTCGATCCCGCCGTCGCGGAGGCCGCCCTTCAGCCGCGCCACGAGGTCGAGGACGCCGCCCTTGATCTCGTGATTGCCGTCGTCGCGATAGCGCTGCCATTCGCCATTCGCCGCCAAATGGTCGAGCGTGCCGCGGTCATAGACGAAGCGCGTGAAGAAGTCGCGGCGCAGCGCCTCGAGCGAGGTGACGGTGACGCCGAAATCCCAGTTCTGGACGAGGTGGTATCCCAAATGCGCGATCGCCGGCGGGACCGGCGGCGGCACGCTGCGCAAGGCCTGGTCGGGAACGGCCAAGGCCGAACGAGCGGCGAAGATGGCGAGGAGACAGAGGAGAAGACGGAAGGTTCGTGGCATGGTATGGCATCGCGGAAGGGGCTGACCCGCAGTGAACGCCGACCTCGCGTCCCGGGTTCGACTTCCGATGCCGAGAATTGTATGGTCCGCCCGGACCAGAAGTCATGGGGAGTGAAGAATGCTTGGAAACGCCGCCTGCCATTCCCGTTCCGCCGCGCGCCGCCGCGCCGGCGCCGTGCTCGCCGCCGCGCTCCTTGTCGCCGCCGGCGCCGCCCTGCCGGCACGCGCCGCCGAGAAGGTGAAGATCGCGGTCGGCGGCGAGAGCTGCGTCTGCTACTTGCCGACCATCCTGACCCGCGAGCTCGGCTACTACAAGGAGGCGGGACTCGATGTCGAGCTCATCGACTTCAAGGGCGGCTCGACGGCGCTCACCGCGGTTCTCGGCGGCAGCGCCGACGTCGTCTCGGGCTTTTACGACCACACGGTCGAGCTGGCGGCGAAGCACAAGGCAATGCAGTCGATCGTCATCTTCGACAAGCTGCCCGGCCTCGTCCTCACCGTGTCGCCCAAGGAGACGGCGAACATCAAGACGCTCGCCGACCTCGTCGGCAAGCATGTCGGCGTCAGCGCGCCCGGCTCCTCGACCGATTTCTTCCTGAAATACCTGCTGCGCAAGAACGGGCTCGATCCCAACAAGGTCGCGGTCGTCGGCATCGGCAACGGCGCCCCCTCGATCGCGGCGATGGAGCAGGACCAGGTGCAAGCCGGCGTCCTCGTCGAGCCGGCGGTCACCGAGCTGCAATCGCGCCACCCGGACCTCCGCATCCTCTCGGATACGCGCACCGAAGCGGAGACGCAGAAGGTCTTCGGCGGCGACTACCCGGCCGGCGCGCTCTACACCCAGACGAGCTGGGTCGAGGCGCATAAGGACGCCGCGCAGCGCCTCGCCGACGCCATCGTACACACGCTCGTCTGGATCAAGGGCCACACGCCCGAGGAGATCATGGCGAAGATGCCGAAGGCCTTCACCTCCTCGGATCCCAAGACCTATCTCGCCGCCCTCAAGAACATGCTTCCGACTTATTCGACGACCGGGCTCATGGACCCCAAGGGCGCCGAGGCGGTGCTCGCCGTCTTCAGCGAATCCGTCCCCGAGATCAAGAATGCGCATATCGACGTGACGAAGACCTATACGAACGAATTCGCGAAGAAGGCCGACGCGAAGTTCGGGGCGAAGAGCTAGGGAGAATGCGGGCACGGGAGATGCACCTGATCTTCAAGATCAACCCTCTCCCGCTTGCGGGAGAGGGAAGGGTGAGGGCCGGCGCCGGTGCCGGTCGGAGGCACCGCCAGTGCTCGCATCCCCTCACCCCGACCCTCTCCCGCTCGCGGGAGAGGGAGTAACACCAGCCGGCCCGCGTCTGCCGTGCGCGCAATCCCCGCCGTCGCCTTCGAGGGGGTGACGATCCGCTTCCGCGCGCCCTCGGGTGAGGTGCACACCGTCGCCCGCGACATCAGCTTCGACATCGCCGAGGGCACCTTCCTCGCCATCGTCGGGCCGTCGGGCTGCGGCAAATCCACTCTCCTCAACGCCGCGGCGGGGCTGCTCTTCCCGCCGGCCGGTCGCGTCCTCGTCTTCGGCGAGGCGCTTGCCGGCATCAATAAGCACGCGACATACCTCTTCCAGCAGGATGCGCTGCTGCCTTGGCGGAGCGTTCTCGACAACGTCATGCTGGGTCCGCTCTTCCGCAGCATGCCGCGCGCCGCGGCGATGGAGGAGGCGCGGCGCTGGATCGAGCGCGTCGGCCTCAAAGGTTTCGAGGACCGCTTCCCGCACCAGCTCTCCGGCGGGATGCGCAAGCGCGTCGCCGTTGCGCAGAGCTGGATCGTCAACCCGCGCATTCTCCTGATGGACGAGCCCTTCGGCGCGCTCGACGTGCAGACGCGGCAGATCATGGAGAACGAGCTGCTGGGCCTCTGGCAGGAGACGCGCAAGACTGTGCTCTTCGTGACGCACGACCTCGAAGAGGCGATCGCGCTCGCCGACAAGGTCGCCGTGCTCTCGGCGGGGCCGGCGCGGCTGAAAGGCGTCTACGAGGTCGATCTGCCCCGCCCGCGCGACGTCGCCGAGATCCGCCTCAACCCCGAATTCAACCGGCTCTATACAAGGATCTGGGCCGACCTCCGCGAGGAGGTGAAGCGGTCATACGATGCGCGACACCCTTGACAAGGCACCTGAGCCTCTCGGCGCCGAGGACGGCAAGCTCGCCACCGCCAGCAAGCGGCGGAAGGCGGGGCGCGGCGTCATCGTCGCGCTGCAGGTCGCAACCTTCGTCATGCTCGTCGCCATCTGGCAGGCGCTGTCGGTCCAGCAGATCCTCGACCCCTTCTTCTTCAGCCGCCCCTCCGACATCGCCCTCCGCCTCTGGGAGTGGCTCACCACGGGCTTCATCTGGGAGCATCTGGCGACGACCCTCATCGAGGCCTTCCTCGCCTTCGCCATCGGCACGGTGATCGGCGTCGGCTTCGGCTTGGCCTTCGCGCGCGTCGATCTGCTGGCCGCCGTCTTCGACCCCTATATCCGCATCCTGAACGCCCTGCCCCGCGTCATCCTGGCGCCGATCTTCCTTCTCTGGTTCGGGCTCGGCATCGCCTCCAAGGTGGCGCTCGGCGTGACGCTCGTCTTCTTCGTCGTCTTCTTCAACACCTATCAGGGCGTGCGCGAGGTCGACCTCGTCATCCTCAACAATGCGCGCATGCTGCAGGCGACCGACCACCAGCTCCTCCGCCATGTCTACCTGCCCTCGGCGATGGCCTGGATTTTCTCATCGCTCCACACCTCGATCGGCTTCGCCCTGGTCGGCGCCGTCGTCGGCGAGTATCTGGGCTCGGCGCGCGGCATCGGCTATGTCGTGGCGCAATCGGAAGGCGTCTTCGACACGACGGGCGTCTTCGCCGGCCTCCTCCTCACCTCCGCCGTCGTCCTCTGCGTCGATCTCGGCATCGAGCGTCTGGAACGCTACCTCTTGCGCTGGCGGCCCAGGGCGTAGCGCCCGAAGGGCACCACCTTGTTCTCGGCATCGTGGCCGATATCGGCGCGGCCCAAATATGAGATGCCGGAGACACGGCACCAATGCTGCGCCACCTCCTCGGCGCTCGCGCCGAAATCGGGCTCGTTCGGCGGGATGGCGCTGCAGCGGCCGAGCATGATGCCGGCGGCGGCGCGCACGGCGCGGGCGCTCGTCAGGTGGAAGAGCGCGCGGTCGATCCGGTACATGTGCTCGCCCACCTCTTCCAGCATAAGGACATGCCCCGCAAGATCGGGCTCGAGCGGCGTGCCGATCAAATGGCTGAGGACGGTAATGTTGAAGGCGACGGAGGGCCGGCCCAGCAGCACGCTCGGCTCCAGCGCCGAGGCGGCGCCGTCGACAAGGAAGGCGAGCGCGCGCCCGACCGCCTCGTCGCCGCCGGGGCGGCGGATATCCGCCGGCATCGGCCCATGCGCCAGCCTCCCGAAACCCGCTTTGTAGAGACCGGCAAGGAGCGATCCCGCATCGCTGTAGCCGAGATAGGCCTTGTTCCGCGCATCCTCGCCGAGAGCCGGAAGGACGCGCGCGGCGATGCGGGCGGAGCCATAGCCGCCGCGCGCGAACCATAGCGCATCGAGGGCGGGATCGTTGGCGACGTCGAGAAACGCCGCCGCCCGCGCCGCGTCATCGCCGGCGAAGTGGCCCGCGGCGAGAAAGCATTGCGGATGGAAGCGCAGCTCGGGCGGGCGCTCGGGATAGAGCGCGGCGGCAAGGCGCGTGACCGCCTCGGCGACCTCCGGCTCGATGCGCGAGCCCGGCGCGACGACGCCGATTCTGACCGTCCGCTCCGTCATGCCCCGTCCTGGCGCCAAAACCCTCTCCCCGGATGGGAGAGGGAGAATTGTGAGCAATCGAGACAGCTCCCCTAACCGCTTGTCGCGACGCAAGGCGGGATTGTAGCTTCCGGCGATGGACCTATCGAGGCCCTACTTCTTCTGCGGCATCGGCGGCAGCGGCATGCTGCCGCTGGCGCTCATCCTCAAAGGCAAGGGCGCGATGGTCGCGGGCTCCGACCGCGCGCTCGACCAGGGCCGGACGGCGGAGAAATTCGCCTTCCTGCGCGCCCGCGGCATTCCGCTCTTCCCGCAGGATGGCAGCGGCGTCACGCGCCCCGACATCATCCTCGTGACCTCGGCCGCGGTCGAGGAGACGGTGCCCGACGTCAAGGCCGCGCGCGCTCTCGGCGCCGCCCTCATGACCCGCGCGGCGCTGCTCGCAGAGCTTTTCAACGCGGCGCCGCTCGGCATCGGCATCGCCGGCACCAGCGGCAAATCGACGACGACAGGCATGACCGGCTGGATTCTGCACCAAGCGGGCCGCGATCCCACCATCGTCAACGGCGCCGTCATGAAGAATTTCGTCGCCGCCGAGACGTCCTTCGCCGGCGGCATTCTCGGCCGGGGCGCAGCCTTCGTCAGCGAGGTCGATGAGAGCGACGGCTCGATCGCGCAATACACCCCGCGGATCGCGATCCTCAACAACATCGCCCTCGACCACAAATCCATGGAGGAGCTGCGGGCGCTCTTCGGCGGCTTCGTCGAGCGGGCCGAGACCGCGGTGCTGAACCTCGACAATGGCGAGACGGCGGCGCTCGCCGCGCGAATGCCGGCCGGGAAGGGTTTGACCTACAGCCTCGCCCGGGCGGAGGCCGATCTCCGCGCCGAAGCGATCGTCCCGGCTCCCGACGGCATCGCCTTCGCGGTGCGCGAGCGCGGGATCGCGACGTCCGTGCCGGTGCGCCTCCAAGTGCCGGGCCGGCACAATGTCGCCAACGCTCTTGCGGCGCTCGCGGCGGCGCGTGCCGCGGGCGTCGCGCTCGGCGCGGCGGCCGAGGCGTTAGAGAGCTTCGCCGGCATCCGCCGCCGCCTCGAACTCGTCGGCACGGTGAAGGGCGTCACCATCATCGACGATTTCGCCCACAACCCCGACAAGATCGCGGCGACGCTCTCCACTCTGCACGAATTCCCGGGCCGGCTCCTCCTCATGTTCCAGCCGCATGGCTACGGCCCGCTCCGCCAGATGAAGGACGGCTTCATCGAGGTCTTCGCGCGGCATCTCCACGAGGAGGACGTGCTCCTCATGCCCGAGCCCGTCTATTTCGGCGGCACCGTCGACCGCAGCCTCTCCAGCCGCGACATCGTCGACGGCGTGACGAAGCGCGGCCGCCAGGCCCACGCACTTCCCGACCGGACCGCGTGTGGGGAGAAGCTGCTTACGCTCGCGCGCGCTGGCGACCGGATCGTGGTGATGGGGGCGCGGGACGACACGCTGTCGCAGTTCGCGGGAGAGCTGATCCGGGCGCTATGAGGGTAGAGGGTAGAGTCAATTCGGATGAACCCCTCGCCTTGCGCTCTCCCCGCAGGCAGGGTTGCGTAGGGTCGGCGAGGCATCGCCGCGCCTTACCCGGAGCGGGGTGAGGGGTTCCCGCCCTCGCGTCCCTACTCCGCCACCGCCTCCAGCGCCGCCTCGCGGGCCGCGGCCTCCTGCTGGCGTGCCCACATCTCGGCATAGACGCCGCCCTTGGCGAGGAGGTCGAGGTGGCGGCCGCGCTCGACGATCTCGCCCGCCTCCAGCACCAGGATCTCGTCGGCATCGACCACGGTCGAGAGGCGGTGGGCGATGACGAGTGTCGTCCGGTCGGCGGAGACCTCTTTCAGCGACGCTTGGATCTCGCGCTCGGTCTTGGTGTCGAGCGCCGATGTGGCTTCATCGCAAATGAGGATGCGCGGGTGCTTCAGGATGACGCGGGCGATGGCGACGCGCTGCTTCTCGCCGCCCGAAAGCTTCAAGCCGCGCTCCCCCACCTGCGCGCGGTAGCCGTCGGGCAGATGAGCGATGAAATCATGGATGCGGGCGAGGCGCGCCGCGGTCTCGACCTCGGCCGCGCTCGCCCCCGGCCTGCCATAGGCGATGTTGTAGAAGATCGTGTCGTTGAAGAGCACGGTGTCCTGCGGCACGACGCCGATGGCGCGGCGCAGGCTCTCCTGCGCCACCGCGCGCAGATCCTGGCCGTCGATGCGGATCGCGCCCTGATCGATGTCGTAGAAGCGGAAGAGGAGGCGCGCGATCGTCGATTTGCCGGAGCCGGAGGGGCCGACGATCGCCACGGTCTTGCCCGGCGGCACGCGGAAGGAGACGCCCTTCAGGATGGGGCGGCGCGGATCGTAGCGGAAATGCACGTCCTCGAAGCGGATCTCCCCCTCCGCCACATGGATCGGCGGCGCGCCCGGCGCGTCCTTCACCTCGGCCTCGACTTTGAGCAGCGCCGCCATCTTCTCGAGGTCGGTCAGCGACTGCTTGATGTTGCGATAGACCATGCCGAGGAAGTTCAAGGGCATGTAGAGCTGGATGAGGTAGGTGTTGACGAGGACGAAATCGCCGACCGTCATCGTCCCCTGCGCGACGCCGCGCCCGGCGAGCAGCATGACGCCGATGAGCCCCGCGGCGATGATCGCGCCCTGGCCGATATTGAGTAAGGAGAGCGTCGCCTGGCTGCGGACGGCGGCGCGCTCATAGGCGCGGAGCGCCTGGTCGAAGCGCCGCGCCTCGTGCTCCTCATTGGCGAAATACTTCACCGTCTCGAAATTGAGGAGGCTGTCGATCGCCTTGGTGTTGGCCTCGCTGTCGCGCTCGTTCATCTCGCGCCGGTACTTGATGCGCCAGTCGCTGACGATGAAGGTGAAGGCGATGTAGCAGAGGATGGTGGCGAAGGTGACGAGCGCGAATTCGAAGGTGTAGAGGCGCCACAGCACGCCGCAGACCAGCAGGATCTCGAACAGCGTCGGGACGACGTTGAAGAGCATGAAGGAGAGCAGGAACTCGATGCCGCGAATGCCGCGCTCGATGGCGCGCGACATGCCGCCGGTCTGGCGCTCGAGATGGAAGCGGAGCGAGAGGGCGTGGAGATGACGGAAGGTCGAGAGGCCGACCATGCGGACGGCATGCTGCTCGACCTTGGCGAAGACGGCATCGCGCAGCTCGCCGAAGGCCTGGGCGCCGACTCGGGCCACGCCATAGGCGATGACGAGGAAGACGGGGACGACGACAGCGGCGGCGACACCGGCTTGCCCGCCATGCGGCGTCAGCGCGTCGACGGCGCGCTTATAGAGGAGCGGGACGCCGAGATTGACGAGCTTCGCGACGACGAGGCAGAGAATGGCGAGAAGGACCCGCGCCTTCAAATCGCCGCGCCCCTTCGGCCAGAGATAGGGTCCGAGCAGGCGGAGGCTCGCCAGCTCCTCGCGGAGCCCGACCCGGCGCGCCGGAGGCGGCCCGCCGGAAGCCGGCGGATGGCGCGGGCTCATCGGGCCTGCGGCGACTTCGGCGCCAGCAGCGGCTCGTCGCGCCGGCGCAGGCGATGCGCCAGGATGTGGACGAAGAGCAGAAGGACGGCCCCCGCATAATAGGGCGCGTTGCGTCCGTAATGCCCGAAGAGGAAGCCGGCGAGCGCCGGGCCCAGAATGCGCGCGAGGCTCCCCGTCGATTGCGCGACTCCCATCACCTCGCCCTGCTCATGCGCGCCGGACTGGCGCGAGACGAGGCTGTTGAGCGAAGGCTGCGTCAAGCCCATGCCAAGCGCCAGCAGCGCCGTCGCGCCGAGGAGGATGGCGAGGCTCGTGGCGAAGGGAATGGCGATGAGGCCGAGAAGGATGGCGCCCGTCCCGGCGATCAGCACCTGCTCCTCGCCGAAACGCCGCGTCAGGCGGCCGATGAGGCCGCCCTGGACGAGGGCCGAGAGCACGCCGACGAAGGTGAGGACGTAGCCCACCTGCGCCGCGCCCCAGGCGAATTGCCGGTTGGCCCAGAGCGCGAAGGTGGTCTCCATGCCGGCGAAGGCGAAGGTGACGACGAAGAAGACGAGGAGGAGCTGGCGGAGCTCGGCGCGCCGGACCGCCTTCGAGACCGCCGCGAGGCGCCCCGTCCGCACGCGCCCGCGCGCCGCGGCGGGAAGGCTTTCCTTGAGGAAGAGGAGGGTGCCGAGCAGGGCCAGAGCCGAGAGGCCGGCGCCGAGGAAGGCGGGCGCCGCCACCGCCGGCGCCGCCGGATCGGGCCCGGCGAGGAGGCCGCCCAAGGCCGGGCCGATGATGAAGCCGAGGCCGAAGGCGGCGCCGATGAGCCCCATCCCTTTCGCCCGGTTCTCCGGCGTCGTCACATCGGCGACATAGGCCTGCGCCGCCGCGATGTTCCCCGCCATCGTCCCTTGCAGCGCGCGTGCCGCGAACAGCATCCAGAGCGCATCGGCGAATCCCAGCCAAAGATAGCCCGCCACCATGCCGAGGAGGCTGAGGAGAAGCACCGGCCGCCGCCCGTGCCGGTCGCTGACGCGCCCCCAGAGCGGCGCCATGAAGAGCTGGAAGAAGGAATATGTGGCCATCAGCAGGGTCACGAGCTGCGGCGAGGCGCCGAAGCGCTCGCCAAAGAAGGGCAGCAGCGGGATGACGATGCCGAAGCCGATGAGGTCGATGAGGACGATCGCGAAGAGGACGGGCATGCAGCAAGGTAGATAGCGCGCCGCCCCTGCCGCCAACAAGGGGAGCGCCCGCCGAAAGTGGCGCGGCAAATCGCCGGCGATCAACTCTGCGGGAGGTGCGGTTGACGGCCCGGCCGCGGCGGACCAGAGTCCGCCCCTCAGGTTCCTGCCAGGAGATCGCCCATGCGCATGGTCCTGCTTGCCGCCGCCCTCATCGCCCTCGCCGCCCCCGCCTTCGCCGACGGACCCTGCAGCTGGGGCAGCACGCACACCGTCTCGTCCTCGTCTCAGTCGCAGACCGACACGGACGCAACGGCCAGCACGACGCCGAGCCAGCCGCACGGGTGACGGGGACCCCTGTCCTCCGGCTTCGCCCGGGCGGCCTGGCGAGTACCTTTTTGACCACCAAGGGCACGAAGGACGCCAAGACGGATCGATGCGCTTTGCGCAAAGCGACGCTTGGTGACCTTGGTGTCCTTCGTGGTGATGTCGCCTCTGCTGCGGCAGATTACGCCGCCGCGGCGCGCTTCTTGCGGATGAGGCCGAGAATCTCGCTGGCGGCGAGCGGGATGTTGGTGCCGGGGCCGTAGATGGCGCTGGCGCCGGCGCGGATGAGGCCGTCGTAATCCTGCGGCGGAATGACGCCGCCGCAGACGATGAGGATGTCGTCGCCGCCCTCTTTCCGCAGCGCCTCCGCCAGCGCTGGGACCAGCGTCTTGTGCGCCGCCGCCTGGCTCGAGACGCCGATGAGGTGGACGTCGTTCTCGATCGCCTGGCGCGCCGCCTCCTCCGGCGTCTGGAACAAGGGGCCGATATCGACGTCGAAGCCGATATCGGCGAAGGCGGTCGCGATCACCTTGGCGCCGCGGTCGTGGCCGTCCTGCCCGAGCTTGGCGACGAGCATGCGCGGCCGCCGCCCCTCCTCGCGGGCGAAGGCCTCGACCTCGCGCTGGATGCGCTTGAAGCCTTCATCGCCCTCGTAAAGCCCGCCATAGACGCCGGAAACGGAACGGATGACGGCACGGTGGCGGGTGAAAACCGTCTCGAGCGCGTCCGAGATCTCGCCGACCGTGGCGCGGGCGCGGCTGGCGGCGATCGCGAGTTCGAGGAGGTTGCCCTGCCCGCTCCGCGCCGCCGCGGTGAGCGCCTCGAGCGCAGCCTTGCAGGCCTTGCCGTCGCGCGTCGCGCGGACGCGCTCGAGGCGCGCCACCTGCTGCTCGCGCACCCGCGTGTTGTCGACATCGAGCAGCTCGATCTCGGCCTTCTCGCCCGATCGGTACTTGTTGACGCCGACGATCACCTGCTCGCCGCGGTCGATGCGCGCCTGCCGCCGCGCCGCCGCCTCCTCTATGCGCAGCTTCGGCATGCCGCTCTCGACTGCGCGCGTCATGCCGCCCAGCGCCTCGACCTCCTCAATGAGGTCCGAGGCCGCCTTCGCGACCGATTGCGTCAGGCTCTCGACATAATAGCTGCCGCCCAGCGGATCGACGACGTGCGGAATGCCGGTCTCCTCGGCGATGATGAGCTGCGTGTTGCGCGCGATCCGCGCCGAGAAGGGCGTCGGCAAGGCGAGCGCCTCGTCGAAGGAGTTCGTGTGCAGCGACTGGGTGCCGCCCAGCACCGCGGCCAACGCCTCGATCGTCGTGCGGATGATGTTGTTGTGCGGATCCTGCTCGGTGAGGCTGACGCCCGAGGTCTGGCAATGGGTGCGGAGCGCGAGGCTCGCCGGGTTCTTTGGATCGAACTGCTTGATGAGCCGCGCCCAGAGGAGGCGCGCCGCCCGCAGCTTCGCCACCTCCATGAAGAAATTCATGCCGATGTTGAAGAAGAAGGAGAGGCGCGGCGCGAACTCATCGATGCCGAGGCCGCGCGAAAGCGCGGCGCGCACATAGTCGAGCCCGTCGGCGAGGGTGAAGCCCAGCTCCTGGACGCATGTCGCCCCCGCCTCCTGCATGTGATAGCCGGAGATCGAGATCGAGTTGAAGCGCGGCATGTGCCGGGCCGTGTATTCGATGATGTCGGCAACGATCCGCATCGACGGCCCCGGCGGGTAGATATAGGTGTTGCGGACCATGAACTCTTTGAGGATGTCGTTCTGGATCGTCCCCGAGAGCTTCGCCTGCGGCACCCCCTGCTCCTCGCCGGCGACGATGAAGCCGGCCAGCACCGGCAGCACGGCGCCGTTCATCGTCATCGAGACGCTCATCTTGTCGAGCGGGATGCCGTCGAAGAGGATCTTCATGTCCTCGACGCTGTCGATGGCGACGCCGGCCTTGCCGACATCACCGACCACCCGCGGGTGGTCGCTGTCATAGCCGCGATGCGTCGCGAGGTCGAAGGCGACGGAGAGCCCCATCTGTCCCGCCTTCAGATTCTCGCGATAGAATTTGTTGGATTCCTCGGCCGTCGAGAAACCGGCATATTGCCGGATCGTCCAGGGTCGGTTCGCGTACATGGTGGCGCGCGGACCGCGCAGATAGGGCGGAAAGCCGGGGAAGGCGCCCGCGAGCTCCAACCCTTCGAGGTCGGCTTCGGTATAGAGCGGCTTGACCGCGATGCCTTCCGGCGTCTGCCACGTGAGGTCGTCGACCGACCGGCCGCCCAGCTCCTTCGCCGCGAGGGCGCGCCACTCCACGAGGGTCTTGCCGGGAAACTCCGCCATGCCGCCTCCACTCCCGAGAAATCCCTCTCCCGGCGGAGAGAGGAAAGCCAAGGGCTGCAAATTATAACAGCGCCGCCGGCTGGCCGTCCAATTGGGGCGCCTTCTGCGCCGCGGGCGCGGTGGCGCCGCGGAGCGCATGGTGGGCGACGAGCGCCGCCGTGAAGAGCAGCAGCGCCCCCGCCTGATGCGCGACGCCGAGGGGCGTCGGAACGACGAGAAGCAGAGTCGAGACGCCGAGGCCGAGCTGGAGCAAGGCCGCGGCCAGCAGCAGGTCGAGCGTGCGGCGCGCCGAGGCCGTCAGCGAGAGGCGCCGCGACCACAGCCAGAGCGCGACGATTGCGGCGACGGTCGTCTCGGCGAGGAGGCGATGGTCGAACTGCACCGCGGCCACGTTCTCGAACCAGTTGCGCCACCAGGGGACGAGCTGGCCGTAGCCCGCGGGCACGAAGCGGCCATCCATCAGCGGGAAGGTGTTGTAGGTGAGCCCGGCATTGAGCCCGGCGGTGAAGCCGCCCGCCAGCATCGTCAGGAAGACGAGGCAGGCGAGCGCGCCGACCGCGCGGCGCAGCGAAGCGGCCCGCGGCGCGGCGAGCGGCGCCACGGGCCAGAGGAGGCCGAGCGCGACGCGCAGGATGGCGGCGTAGATGAGGACGGCGAGCGCCAGATGGGCGACGAGGCGGTATTGGCTGACCTCGATCCGGTCGGCAAGGCCGCTCTCCACCATGAACCAGCCGAGAGCGCCCTGCGCGCCGCCGAGGAGAAGGATGCCGACCAGCTTCGGCATGAGGCCCGGCCGCACCCGGCGGCGCAGCGCGAACCACAAGAGCGGCAGCGCGAAGGCGAAACCGATGAGCCGCCCCCAGAGACGGTGCAGCCACTCCCAGAAGAAGATGATCTTGAAATCGCCGAGGCTCATCCAGGAATGGAGGAGCTTGAATTGCGGGATCTCCTGGTACTTGGCGAATTCGTCCTGCCACTCGGCTTGGCTCAGTGGCGGCAGGATGCCGGTGACCGGCTGCCACTCCGTGATCGAGAGGCCGGATTGGGTGAGGCGCGTGATGCCGCCGAGGACGACCATGACGAAGATCATGGCGGCGCAGGCGAGAAGCCAATGGGCGATGGCCCGGTCGTCATGACCGCCCGCAGGCGGCGTTCGTGTCTCCGGCAAGCCTTGCTCCCCGCTTCTCACCTCTCCCCGAAGCTGAGGGCGTGCGCGGCCCTTGGCAAGCCCTTCGCCGGAGGAAGCGGCGGCGTGTCGCAGGCCGCCCGCTCAGTGCAGGGCGAGGCTGATGCCGGGGTGGCGCAGCTCGCCCGGATGGATGATCCCGGTGCTCGCGACCTTCACCGAATGGAGCTTGCCCTCGATGTTGCGCTCCCAGAAATCGAGGAAGCGATGCAGGACCGGGAAATGCGGCGCGAGATCGAGATTCTGCCAGACGAAGCTTTGCAGCACGCCGGGATGGTCGGGCAGGCGATAGATGATCTCCGCCGTCGTCAGGCGGTAGCCGCGGAGTTGCAGAGACAAGTTGCTCATCAGCCGCTCCTCGCAATGTTGCACGTTCAGGAACGATGCTGAGCGAGGATACGATCCAATTCAACAAGATTTTATTAATGATATCAGCGTGTTAGCAGCTGACACCGCAGAGTGCTGCCAGCCCGCCGCGCGGCGCTTGACAGCGCCGGCCGAAACCCTTATCTCCCTGGCACTCGCGGCGATCGAGTGCTAACAAGGGCCTCGCGGCGCGATTTTGCATGTAATTCCAGGAGAGACAGGCATGAGCTTCAGACCGTTGCAGGATCGCGTCCTGATCCGCCGCGTCGAGCAGGAAGAGAAGACCGCCGGCGGCATCATCATCCCCGACACCGCCAAGGAGAAGCCGATGGAAGGCGAGGTCATCGCCGTCGGCCCCGGCGCGCGCAGCGAGGATGGCAAGATCCACCCGCTCGACGTCAAGGTGGGCGACCGCGTCCTCTTCGGCAAATGGTCGGGAACCGAGATCAAGATCGATGGGGAGGACCTCATCATCATGAAGGAATCCGACATCATGGGCGTCATTGAGAAGACCGCCCTGAAGAAGAAGGCTGCTTGAGAACCGGAGACGAACGAAATGGCTGCTAAGGAAGTTAAATTTCATGGCGATGCGCGCGAGCGGATGCTGCGCGGCGTCGACATTCTGGCAAATGCCGTCAAGGTGACGCTGGGGCCGAAGGGCCGCAACGTCG